>Ga0163144_10012443_pt1 | contig 17868 bp, 12 predicted proteins | sample OliLak19BULKMAT1_FD_123175 | JGI IMG/M metagenome (GOLD analysis project Ga0163144, IMG submission 123175) | Freshwater microbial mat bacterial communities from Lake Vanda, McMurdo Dry Valleys, Antarctica - Oligotrophic Lake LV.19.BULKMAT1 | ecosystem: Environmental > Aquatic > Freshwater >...
CGCCAACTGACCCGCCGGGTCGGGGAACTGCCTGACCTGAGACGATCGCAAATCGCCTCCCTCGCCTTGGAAGAACTGGAGCTATTGGGTGAGGCATTGTTAGATTTTGCAACGATCGCTGACTTGGAAGCGTGGCTACAAAATTATCATGAAGGCTAAGGGCGATCGAGCCGACAAACATAGAAATGCTTGTTTTGAACGATTTCCATTAGAATTTGGGCTGGAAGAGGCTTTCGCATCTGAAGTTTTGAACAACAGAATACAGTTTTCAAGCAATTAAACTGCTTCGATGAGATGTCCCATCTGAGTGAAGATGATTCTCACCACGGGAATTATCAGTGCCTCGTTCTTGCAAGCTCAGTTATGTCTTGGACAGTGTATCTTTAGATTTGGCGTTTGCATTCTGACGAATGACTGATTTTCTAAACTGGACATCCTTTTCCATCGGGAGTGCCCCGATCGCCTCCCTGACGATCGCTACCACCACCGCAGCACCGGAAGCAGCAGAGGCACCCCTGGTTCTAGCTGGCGTGTTGGTCACCCTAGTAGTCATCTACCTTTCAAGTAAAATTGGGGGTGAAATCTGTGTCCGGCTCAATTTACCGGCCGTACTGGGAGAACTTGTGGCGGGTGTCATGGTTGGTGTCTCTGCTTTGCATCTGCTGGTTTTTCCTGAAAGTGGCTCCACAGGAACCGACTCGCTGATCATGGCATTTCTGCAAGCAACCGACGGACTCAGCCCGGAGGCGCTGACTGCGACATTTCAGGCGCAGAGCGAGGTGATATCGGTGTTAGCAGAGATGGGCGTGATAATTCTGTTGTTTGAAATTGGGCTGGAATCAGACCTGAAGGAACTGCTTAAGGTTGGCCCCCAAGCGACGATCGTGGCCTGTGTTGGGGTGGCACTTCCCTTCGCTGGCGGCACCTTGGGCTTGATTACCCTGTTTGGTGTGGACACGATTCCGGCTGTGTTTGCGGGGGCAGCGCTGACAGCCACCAGTATTGGCATCACGGCCAGGGTTTTGGCAGAGTTGCAGCGTTTGAATTCTACAGAAGGACAAATCATTATCGGAGCCGCCATCCTGGATGATGTGCTGGGCATTATTGTCCTAGCAGTGGTGGCGAGTCTAGCGAAAACGGGGGAAGTGGCGATCGGTAAAGTCGTTTACCTCATTGTCAGTGCCACCGTATTTCTAGTGGGATCAATCGTGCTAGGGCGTTTCCTCAGTCCCTACTTTGTTTCCCTGGTAAATGAGCTAAAAACTCGCGGACAACTTTTACTTGCAGCCTTGATTTTTGCCTTCCTCTTTTCCTATGTCGCAGCGGCAATTCAGTTAGAAGCCATTTTGGGTGCGTTTGCCGCCGGGATTATTCTAGCTGAAACAGAGAAACGCCGAGAACTGACGACCCAAATTGTGCCGATCGCAGATATGCTCGTACCCATCTTTTTCATCGTCGTAGGTGCTAGAACCGATGTGCGGGTTCTGAATCCATTCGTAGCCAGTAACCGCGAAGGACTGGTTATGGCTGCGTTTCTGATTGTAGTGGCGATCGTGGGTAAGGTGGCAACGGGGCTGACGGTGTTTGGTAAACCCAACATCAATCGGCTGGCGATCGGGGTCGGCATGATTCCTAGAGGTGAGGTTGGGCTAGTTTTTGCCGGAGTTGGCTCAGCGACGGGCATTCTGCCCAAATCCCTAGAAGCTGCCATCATTGTCATGGTGATTTTGACCACATTCCTAGCACCGCCCCTCCTCCGATTGGTGTTTCCAGAGCCAGAACTATTAAGTAGCGTTCCACTCTCAGAGAACCTTCCTGGCTCCGTAGTTGAACCCCTAGATGCTCCAACCAATACTGCTAGCGAAACGAGTTCACCTCACTGAATTTTGAGTTGCTGTGAGGTAGCGATCGGGCGGTGGCGATCGGCTCCTCCAGAATTGGGGATTAGAGGGCAAATGCAGCATAACTGATTCCTTTCTCTAGTCACCTAGAAATCAGAGGAGCTAGAAATTCTTTGCTAGAAATCTCTTTGGATACCCTTCAAGGTAATCTTCAGATCGGTTTTATTTAGGATCAAACCTTCAATAATCCTGAGCAAAGATGGAACCCATGGAATGATTTGAAACCTAAACACTTTAAGATACGTCTGGGTGGCTGTGAGTGGGATTGACAAGATTAGGAATTGCAGGCAGACTTCACTACAATCTAAAACGCAAATCATCAGTTCAACTAAAAGGCTGACAACTTTTCGATATCTGTGGTACAAAAGTCACTTACATTGCTCTTTTACTGACAAAAACGTCTGAATATTCATCCTGCTTAATCATCAACGATTAGGGATTGATGAATGTAGAAATCGAGCAATGGCAGAGTCGTGCTTAAAGAGTAGTGAATATGTCTAGAGATGGTCTCAAATCCTGATGGAGTCAATAACAAATGTGTTACACCAATTCAATTTGAGCTTGAGCAGAATCAATGCCTGTCAGACACGAGGCTTAAACCTACTGTTTTTGTTTTAAGCAACTTCATTAAGAATTGGGATTACCGACTCATCTAGTAGTAAACAAACCGCAGCATAATGCCTTTAAGAGATGTACATCGGAAACAGAAATCTACTGAAGGATTTCTCTGGCTACAACCTAGCAATTTAAAGCCACAAACATTAAAAGATAAGCGTCAATGGTTAGGCTTCCAAAAGCTGCCATCCTTCTTATTTTTTGTCAGTTGCTTTCTACTTTTTGCACTGCCAGCCCACGCCGCTAAATTGCAATTTTGGCGCTTTGATGTGAATCGAAATCGCTTAGATTTCACCACAGACACAGGCGTGCAGCCCAGAGCGCAACTGGTTGCCAATCCCACCCGTTTAGTCATCGATTTGCCAGGCATTCGGCTGGAACGCCCGATGATGAATCAAACAGTTGGGGGCACGGTTCAATCCGTGCGGGTGGGACAATTTGATGCCCAAACGACTCGCATCGTTATTGAATTGGCCGCTGGCTACACCCTAGACCCACAACAGATCCGCGTTCAAGGCAACACCCCTAGTCAGTGGAGTGTCCAACTGCCCACGCCTCAGTTGGTGGTAACCGCAGACCCCAGCGTGGTCGTGAATACAAGCCCCTCTCCTAACACTTCAGACCCCAGCACTGCGGCACTACCTACCCCGGTTAGAGGTGAGACGGAAGTTCAAGGGGTACAAGTGACCCCAGATGGCTTTTTTGTTCGTACCAGTGGCCGATCGCCCGATGTCAACCTAGAACGTAGTCCCAATGGGGAACAAATTCAAGTCACATTGCGGGGAACCACCATTTCACCCCAGTTGCTCCGCCGAGATCTGCTCATTAATCGCTTTGGGGTACGTCGCTTATTGGTTACGCCATTGCAGTCCTCTCCGCCCATTACCCGCATTACGCTGAGCGTCCCCAGCAGCAGCCCAAATTGGCAGGCTAGCACCAGCAGTCTGGGGGGCGTGGTTCTCGTCCCCGTAGGCGGCGTTGAGGCCACAACGGACAGTCAGCGCAGTTTGACTGGGAATAACTCTGATCCTGCTACAGGTTCGATCGCCACTATTCAATCGATCGCCCTAGATGGGTCTCAACTTGTCATCCGGGCTGATGCTCCCCTCACCTACACCAGTGGCTGGGATCGCTCCTCCGGCTCCTACCGCATCACCCTGCCTGCTGCTCAGTTAACCGACCAAGTTAAAGGCCCTCAACTGGATGCGCGTAGCCCCCTGCTCCGGGTGCGAATTCGCCAAGAAGACCCGCGAACCGTGGTGATTCTGGCGCAACCAGCAGCGGGGGTACAGGTGGGAGTCGTCAACCGGATCGGGAGCCAAACCCTGGCATTGCCTCTCCAACGGGGACGGATTTCAGTCATTCCCCCCGGAAACGTTATCGTTCCGGTTAACCCGAATCCTACCCTATCCTTGCCGACGGTGCCTCGCGGACGGCTGGTGGTCATCATTGACCCCGGTCACGGCGGCCCCGATCCAGGCGCAGTCGGCATTGGAGGCTTGCAGGAAAAAGGCATCGTCATGGACATCAGTCAGCAAGTCGCTGCATTGCTAGAGCGCCAAGGGGTTCAAGCGGTCATGACTCGGCAGAATGACATTGATCTAGGTCTAGAGCCGCGAGTACGGATGGCAGAACGGTTAAACGCCAGTTTGTTCGTCAGCATCCATGCCAATGCCATCAGCCTCAGTCGCCCTGATATTAACGGGTTGGAAACCTACTATTTCGGGAACGATCGCCTCGCTCGCACGATTCACAATAGCGTTCTGCAAGGCACTGGTGTCCGCGATCGAGGTGTTCGCAAAGCCAGATTTTATGTATTGCGGAAAACCTCCATGCCCTCTGTTTTAGTGGAGGTGGGTTTTGTGACTGGAGCCGAAGATGCTGCTAGACTCGCTAACCCTGCTTACCGCAGCCAGATGGCCGCCTCGATCGCTCGCGGTATCCTACAATACATTCAACAAAATCGTTAGATAACAGTGTCTGTACATCAACCCATCCCCGCCCCGACCTTAAGCGTGTCTGAACCAGCTATGCAGTCGTCCCTGCCTCCCTTGCCCCCGATCGCTGCCAACCCCAACCGTGACCTGTCTAACCGAGATCAACAGCGCGCTTGGATTGGTGTCTTCGACAGCGGCATTGGCGGGCTGACCGTCCTGCGAGAACTCTATCGGCAACTGCCCAACGAATCCATTCTGTATTTTGCAGACACAGCCCGTCTTCCCTATGGCACCCGCTCTCCCTCAGAAATTCTCAGATTTGTGCGAGAAATCCTCACCTGGATGGTGCGGCAGGGAGTCAAGATGGTGATCATGGCGTGCAACACCAGTTCTGCCCTAGCGCTGGAAACCGTGCGGTCTGAGTTTGCCATTCCCATCCTGGGCGTGATTTTGCCAGGTGCCAAGGCCGCAGTGCAACATGGCCGCAAAATTGGGGTAATTGCCACGCCAGCCACCGCTGCCAGCAATGCCTATCGCCATGCCCTCTTGGAAATTGATGCAGCGGTAGAAGTCTGGCAAGTGGGGTGTCCAGAATTTGTGCCCCTCATCGAGCAAAACCGGATCTACGACTCCTACACCTACGATGTAGCCCAGGAGTATCTTGCCCCGCTAATCCACCACCAGATTGATACCCTGATCTACGGTTGCACCCACTATCCCCACCTAGCTCCAGTCCTCCGCAGTATCTTACCTGCCTCAGTCAAGCTAGTTGACCCTGCCGTGCATGTCGTCGTTGCCGCTGCTCAAGAATTAGATTTATTAGGACTCCGCAGTATGCGCCCGCCCCTCCCCACTCGATTTGGAGTTAGCGGTTCTCCACAACAATTCTCTCAAGCCTCAACGACATGGCTTGGCTGTACTCCCCTAGTCGAAAAGGTCTATTTGCCCCAGGTTGAACTATGTTCTGCCTCGGTCAATTTAAAAGAGTGACTTTAAGAGAGTTGTTCATCTTGTCATCGCCCAGAAAGGTCTGAGGGAAAGCGAGTATTTTTTGTGGTGCGCTGGGCTAGAACCAATAACAGGTAGATAGTGCAGAGGTAGCCAGTTGCCAGCACCAAAATAATTATAGGAATATCATGCAGAGACATAGGAGGAACTTGGTTAAGTCGTAAATATAAGAAAGACAAATAGAGAAGAACAAGGCAAATATTTGATCGTAAGCTTTGGTACGCTATCAAGTTAGAGTATGTCCCTGTTCAGCTAATCCTGTTTATATAGAATTGGCTTTTGAAACCCGGTTTAAACACTGGGTAAAACATAGGTTCAACAGTTAAATTTCGATCGCCTCTCCAACTTGATGGACTCCTTACCCGCTAAGCAGTGCCACGAATTTTAGAGTAAAAAAACTCATGGCAATATCAATCAGAAAAGTTAACAACTGACAGCTACTCTCCTACTTAAAGTTTGCTAAATCAGCAAGCTCTAGCAACTCCTTCTGCGGAAATAACTTAAGCGATCGAAACGCATAAATCGATCGTTTAAGGAATGCAAAACTTTGCAACCTAGAAGGATAATTAGAACTGCAACGACATACTTAATAACCAAACCAGCCCAACCTACACAACCCACTAAAAATCAAACGCTGTTGTAAGTTGTCTTTATAAAGCATTTAGTAGATTAGGCAAGTTAGCTATTTGCAGTCACAACTCTCTTTAGTGTCGATAGAACCACAAAAACCTTAGCTTGCAAATCTCTCCGAACAAATAAATTGTGGCGGTGGAAAAGTATTCAGACCAAGCACTTAGAATTAGAGACTAAATAATATAGAGCAGCTTGGCTGTAGGGTAAAGCATTGGACAGATACATCTTGGAATTGACCAGAAGATCACTGCCCGCAGCTTGCTTCTTCCCGAAGGATGATGCTTGCTTCGCCCATTCAGCGACAATGTTTCGTCCCGAAATCTCTACAAGACTTATAAATTAAGGCTCATGGAGATGAAGCAAGCCTGTCTGGATTATGAAGAGAGATTCCGTGAAAGTCTCTCGGCACTCTTACAATGACCTAGGGCTACTCTATTAGCCTGTAGTTCTGTAGTAGAGGTACAGCAACGCTGTACTCCTAACGACTTAGGGCTTTATAGATGACTCAATCTACAGTCCTAGGCTACTCAACCCCCAATGAATTTTCTTTGTTATCTTCTGTTGAAGCAAAGGCGATCATTAAGGAAGCTTAAAAAATAGTGGCTAAATGATTAGATTTATGAGAATTTTTTAGGAGTTATGACAAATGTAACATGCAGTCTGAGAGACTTGTTAGAAAATCTCTCAGTTAGTTAACATTGTATACAAGTTGGAAATCCCCCTACGTCATCTTTGATTTAGCCATTTTTGAGCTACTAGTTCTCTTCAAATCATTCAGGGCTAAAAGCGCTGAGATAGACTTTGAATCTAAAATCTTCCTTAATGTCCTGCCGTTGACCTAAAATGAGTTCAGACTCTGTAAGATTTCGTAACGTAACGTCTGAGCTAGCCTATTCATGACCTCAGTCACCTCCCTTTTCACTTCTGTTGCATCTGATCTCTACGGACTGACAGAAAACCTAAAGACGTTAGTAGGGGCGCGTCACCCCATTCTCTATGCCGCAGCAGAGCATCTTTTTGGGGCGGGCGGAAAGCAGTTGAGACCTGCGATCGTTTTCCTGGTGTCACGAGCAACGATGCCGAATCAAGACATCACCCCCCGTCACCGCCGATTGGCTGAAATTACTGAGATGATTCACACTGCTAGTTTGGTGCATGACGATGTTGTTGATGAATCAGATGTGCGCCGAGGAATGCCAACGGTTCACAGCACGTTTGGCAATCGCATTGCTGTTTTAGCCGGAGATTTTCTGTTTGGGCAGTCTGCTTGGTATCTGGCAAACTTGGACAATCTGGAAGTGGTTAAGCTCTTGTCAGAGGTAATCAAAAACATGGCGGAAGGCGAGATTCAGCAAGGGTTAAGCCAATTTGACACCAATGTGTCGATCGAGACTTACCTAGAAAAGACTTACAACAAGACGGCCTCGCTGATTGCGAACAGTGCTAAATCTGCGGCGCTGTTGAGCGATGTATCGATGGAAATGGCGGATCATCTTTGTGCCTATGGACGGCATGTGGGCTTAGCCTTTCAGATTGTGGATGATATTTTTGACTTTACAGGATCGGTGGAGGCGTTGGGTAAGCCTGCTGGGTCTGATTTGAAAAGCGGCAACTTGACGGCTCCCGTTCTATTTGCCTTGGAGGAAAAGCCGTATTTGGAGCGGCTTCTGGAGCGGCAATTCTCTGAGACGGGAGATTTAGAGCAGGCAATTATCTTGATCAAAGATAGTGGTGGAATTGAGCGGGCGCGGGACTTGGCAACTCAACACGCTCGGACAGCAGTGCGCTACTTGGCAGATTTGCCTCCCTCTCCCTCGAAGCAAGCATTGGATGATCTGACAGATTATGTTCTAAGCAGATTGTATTAGGTGTATAGTTCCAGGGAGTGGCACTAAAATGGGTGACACAATATGCATTACTCTATCCAGATGGTATTTTTTTAGACTGCAACATCCTCTGTCTGATCATTTTGCTCACACGGGATGTCAATTACCCTATAGTGTTTGCAGCACAGACTCAGCACTCCACCGATTTGTGAGCGACTATGGCAAAGGTTGTTTCAGTTCATTCCTTCCGCGGTGGTACGGGTAAGTCCAATCTCACGGCTAACTTGGCGACGATGGTTGCACGAGTGGGTAACCGTGTGGGAATTGTAGATACTGATATTCAGTCTCCTGGCATTCATGTTCTGTTTGGGCTGGATGACCAGAAAATGGGACGTACCCTTAATGACTATTTGCGGGGTCGTTGCGCGGTTGAAGATGCGGCGATCGAGGTTAGCCATGTCTTCAGAGACAACCAGGTGTCAGTAGCGCCAGGTAGCGCCTTGTACCTGATTCCTTCCAGCATCAAAACAGGGGAAATTGCCCAGGTACTCCGGGAAGGCTATGATGTGGAGCTACTGAATAGTGGGTTTCGCGATTTAATTAAAAAGCTGAATCTGGACTATTTATTTTTAGACACGCATCCTGGACTGAACGAGGAGACGCTGCTGTCGATCGCCATTTCTGATGTGTTGGTGCTGATTCTGCGTCCCGATCGCCAGGATTTTCAGGGGACGGCAGTGACGGTGGATGTGGCCCGAAAGCTGGAGGTGCCAAAGATGCTGCTAGTGGTGAATAAGGCGTTGGTGAGCTTTGACTTTGATGTGATCAAACGTCAGGTGGAAGCGACCTACAATGCTACGGTGGCGCAGGTTTTGCCGCTCACTGAAGATATGTTGCAGTTGGCCAGTAGTGATGTTTTCTCCCTGCGCTATCCGGATCATCCCTATACCAAGGGAGTCCAATCGATCGCTGATCAGCTTCTGCAATAGGTTACCCTACACGTTCGATCGCCCATGCAGTTTATCCGCTGGCTAAGTTTAGTTTGTCTTTGCTGCTTGATGGTGGGTTGCGTGAGTCGTCCTGCGACGGAACGATCGGATTTTGTGGAGTTGGGGGGCAGTCCCGATCGCATCACCCTTGGCACCACCTCTCGGATTCGCACCCTTGACCCCGCTGATGCCTATGAACTTTGGAGTGGCAATCTGCTCTACAACTTGGGCGATCGGCTCTATACTTACGACTTGGGCACCTCTGAGCTAAAGCCGCAGTTGGCGACCGCGTTACCTACTATCAGCACCGATGGCTTGACCTATACGATGCCCTTGCGTCAGGGTGTGGTGTTTCACGATGGCACCCGCTTCGATGCACAGGCGATGGCATTTTCTCTGAAGCGGTTTATTCAAAATGGCGGGTCGCCCTCGTTCCTGCTGGGGGATGCCGTGAAGTCGATCGCCGCAACGGGCCCCTACGAACTGACGATCACCCTGAAGCAACCGTTCACTGCGTTTTCCAAATTACTAGCCTTTTCAGGGGCTTGCGCTATTTCTCCCCAAGCCTATGAAATTGGGTCCGGCAAATTCAAGCCCGATACCTTTGTGGGCACTGGCCCCTACAAGCTGGCTCGCTATGGCACTGACACCTTGAGACTGGAGGCGTTCGATCGCTACTGGGGCCAAAAACCTAGCAATAAGGGCATTGATATTCAGCGTTTTTCCAGTTCTGCCAATCTGTTCAACGCCTTTCGCACTGGAATTGTAGATGTAGCCTATCAAACTCTAGATTTAGACCAGACTCGCAGCTTGCAGCAGGGAGCCGCACGTTTCGGGTGGCAAGTGGTGGAAGGTAAGGGCGATGGCATTTATTATCTGACGCTGAATCTGAAGAGTCCGCCGCTGGATCGGGTGGTTGTGAGGCAGGTGATCGCCGCCTTGGTCGATCGGCCCTTGCTGCGCGATCGGGTATTCCGAGGACAGGTGGAGCCGCTCTATAGTCTGATTCCACCAACGTTAGCGGTCGCCAAACCGGTGTTCCAGGAGCAATATGGTGACGGCAACATCGCCAAGGTGCAAGCACTTTTGAGCCAAGCGGGATACTCGAAAACCAAGCCCCTAACGGTGGAACTCTGGTATCGCTCTAACCTGACGAGCAATGAACTGGTGGCGACGACGTTGAAGGCGTTAGCGAAGTTGAAGCTGGATGGCTGGCTGCAACTGGATTTGAAGAGTGTGGAGTCGGCGACTGCCTACCAAAATCTCGATAAGGGTGCTTACCCGATGTTTATTCTGGATTGGACTCCAGATTTTCTTGACCCAGATAGTTATGTACAGCCGTTTATGGACTGTACCAAAGGGTCTGTGGCAGCGGGTTGTGAGGCTGGGTCAGCGAAATTGCAGGGGTCGTTTTACTACAGCGATCGGGTCAACGCACTGATCCTGCAAGAACGCCGCGAGACCAACCCCACCCAACGCCAGCAAATTTTCACTGAGCTACAAGATATTTTAGCCGCGGAGGTGCCTTTCATTCCCCTGTGGCAGAATAAGGAATACTTATTTGTGCAAAAAGGGGTGCAGGGCGGACGATTGGAAGTGACGCAAAAAGTCCCCTTTTGGACATTGCAGAAGGGCTAAGGATCGTGGATTGAACAACATACAACAGTCCTAATGTAGGGGCGAAGCATTGGGTCAAAGACTCTAGACAACGACAAAGGTAATCGCCCCAATGCTTCGCCCTTCCGGGCATTTTGCTGACTAGGAGACGATTAAATTTCGATCGCCCTCACCCTCTTTGCCCTCACTGTCTTTGGTCACCGCTACATCTTGAGGGCGAAGCATTGGGGCCAGGATTATTGGATATTTGCAGAGGTTGTCGGCCCAATGCTTCGCCCCTACTGCTGCATTACAGGCTGCTGCATTACGGGCAACAACACTTGAGAGGGGTGCAGGTTGCCATTATAGATCGTCAGGGTAATAATTCTGGCATCCATTAACTGGGCTTCCCCAGGTAGGGCACCCGTGCCAGGATTCACTGGATAGGCAGGAAAGCAGGCAGCACTGAGGCTGAGGCGCAGGGCGTGACCAGCGGGGATGACGGTGCAGTTTGCCTGAAGCTGGATTGTCTGAGGCAAAATCTGCTCCGGGATATGGCCTTGATTCACCCGCCGATAGCCTTGGCTAAAGTTGTACACCTTGCCATCCGATCGCACCTCAGACAACACCGCGCAGAGATCAAAACTAGGAGCATCCGCTGTGCAATAGATTTCTACAACTATGTCACCTGCCAAGTGTAAATCGGTGGCGAAGGGGGACGAAGTATAGGTGAGAATATCGCTCCGGCAATCCAGGGCAGCACGATCGAAGGCCCCTGATGGGGCAGCCGCATGTCCCCCCTGTGCAGGAACGGGCCGCCACGGGTCATGTACCAGAACATCGAAGGGAGCGCGATCGGGCATTGCGGAGTTTGGCTCAATGAGTTTGCCTGACTGCTCATTAATGCCAGCTAGCCCGCCACTGGCAAGAAAATAAGGTATGGGCTGAGGACAGGGCCACGCAGGGAAACCCCGCCAACCATTTCCGGTCGTAGGGGCTGCGGTAGACATCTCGAATAGCTGAACCGCAGGTGTTTGAGCTAATTCAACATCCTGTCCTTTGAGGAACTGGTTAAACCAATCGAGTTGCCAGCGATCGATGAAACTGACTGCTTGCGCCCCGTAGTCGATCGCCCCCACCCTGCGCCCCCAAGGTAAATGGGCCCACGGCCCCACCACCAACCTTTGCTGGGACGAGCAGCGGGATTGCATCTCTCGGTAAAGATGGAGTGTGCCCCGCAGAAACGGATCAAACCAGCCGCCAATGTGGAGCATGGGCAAATCTACCGCTGCCAAGTGGCGTTTGGGGGAAAGGGTTTCCCAGTAGTCATCGGGTTCAGGATGGTCTAACCAAGTGTGGTAGAAAGAGTCTGGGGCTAACTGTTGGAGAATCTGGGGACGGGCAGGAGTAGGGTCATGTAAGGGAAGCTGGCGCGAGGCGGCAAAGAGTGCGTGGTAAGCGGCGCGATCCCCCCGGAGGCGAGCAGTTTCGGCTTCCAACTGAATCGCCCAACCCAGATTCGCCTGTAGGCAAAAAGCCCCGCCCTCGTAGGCCCAATCTGTGTAGAGATCGTAGCCAACCATTGCTGGGCAAATTGCTTTCAACGCGGTGGGTTGGGTGGCGGCGGCATAAAGCTGAGTCATGCCCTGGTAGGAAAAGCCGTACATGCCAACGGTTCCCGTGCTATCTGGCAACGTGGCAGCCCAATTCACGGTGTCGTAGCCATCTGCCATTTCGTGGGCAAAAAGGTGAAATTCTCCCTCTGAAGTGCCCCGTCCGCGCACATCCTGGATCACGACGATGTAGCCCTGGGCGGCATACCAGGTGGGATGGGCATAGACAACGGTGGAGGCGATCGATCGTCCATAGGGTTGTCGTATCAGCAATACAGGAAAGGGCCCTTCACTGTCGGGATAGTAAACATCCGCATCCAGTCGCACCCGATCGCGAGTCAGCATTGAGAGGGTTTGTTTAGGGTGAACTGGCAGCATAGAATTATCTAGATCTGGGAAAAAGCATAAAATAGGAACAAGTAATGAAACTACGAATTTTAGCGATCGTCGCCTTGCTGAGTGTCATGGGTGCAACTGCGCCAAAATTAGTTCAGGCCCAGGATGCAGCACCCAACGCACCACAGCAGCCTGGCTTCTGGCAACCTGTGGCTTTGGTGAATCCAACCCAGCCCATTCAAATTCAACTCATCAATCGCACGAGCTTAGTTCTAGACTACGCTCTGACGACGAACGAAGCTCCCCCACGCCAACTTCAACCGGGTGGCAGTGCGGCGCTGACGAAGTTTGCGCTGCCCGCTTTTCTGCTCATCAGTCCCACCCAAACCCAAATCAGCTTACAGTTTAATGTGAAGGTCACAAAAAATATGATTGCGGTGGAGATTCGGCAGGCAGGCGGCGCTACACCAGGCGACAGTACCCTCAACATCAATCAAGGGGGCGGCATTTATATTTATTAGGCAACAGGCGTGATGTGTTACGGCATTTGCTCGACGCATCCTAATGATCGGTATTTAAAAACTCAAATAAAAAAGGATAAGCAGCAATGGCGCTTATCCTTTTTTATTTGAGTTTTTGATGGTTGTGGGGCGATCGAATCCCTTCCCTAAATTTCCGCAACTGCCCGTTCAATCAAGCGACGGGCAAGGGTTTGTGCGCCTGTGTGGGAGTAATACTTCACCGCAATGTCCATGAACGCGCCGAGATAATCCAATTTGTCCTTGGAGATTTCGACGAACTGTTGCAAGTTATTCACCACGGTTTCAGGGGTGAGATTGCGGGAAGACACAAAATCGCTCATCCAGCCTTTCACAGAGTCGAAGCTTTGGGTAATGAACCCCAGTTGTCCCGCTGGCCCGCCGCCTGGAATCAGGGAGCTAACACCTTTGAAGGTGGGATTTTGTTCGAGTTCTTTGGGGGTGAGGCCTTGAACCGTGGACAAGCCCTTGAGGATAAAATCAGGGCCAAGGGGAATCAAGCCATCGAAGCAAACCAAGGCCGCCATTCGCATCAAGGACTCGCCGCTGTAGTCGCCCAGGGAGGCGAGGAAGTCGCCGATGCTGTCTCCGGGAATGCCGTTGATTTGGCAAAAGGCCACCAGTTCCACCACGAGTTTGACGCACAGGTCAATGCTTTGGGCTTTTTCTGGCTTGGGAGTCAGGTTGCCCAAAAACCCCAAGAAGGAGATGTCTTGCCCAATTTTGTTGGCCATGGCCGCCGTTCCCAGCATTCCAGAGGCGTTGTCTACCGTTTCGTAGAGCCACATGGCCCGCTGGTAGCCCTGAGATTCATCGTTGTAAAGGTGGACGGCCCGATCGCCAATCTGCTGGATCAATCCTTCATCGGTTTCCCCTGTGACCGCGCGAACGGTGTTGGTAAAGCCAGTCAAATTTTGCCATTGTCCAGGAATCACGAAGTCAAGGGAGCGAAGCGCCATCACCGTCACGCCACCCGTTGGTAGCTCATCCACACGTCTAAAGATGGGTTTGTTCATAATTACGAGGAGATAGGGCTAGGTTGGTATTGACAGTTACTTCAATCTGGACAATCCATTGAGGTCGAACTTAGCCAGCCACGCTTGGCGATCGGTTTTAGTGAACGCTGGATTACGGGACAACACTTTCACCTGGTAGCGATCGGCAACGAGAACCCCCGTTTGGGTGTTACCAATTTCTAAGGCAGGATAGCCGCCAATCTTCGAGGCACTCTGTTCATACTTTTTCGCTGCATCAGGCACGCTGCTTGTGTCTGAAATCGAGAGCATTGCCAGATCTTTGCCATTCTGCTTCAGCTTAGCCTCAGCAAATCCTTTTTTCTCTTGAGTATAAACTCGCTCAAACCCGTTTCCGGCTGCCGGGAAAAATTTGTTAAAGCTGCTGCCCTGAGTGGCAGTTTTGGCCACAGCGGGGGGTGCATTCCGCTGGGTGCTTTCGCTCTGGGCTTGGTCAAACTGCGAGGGCGGCGGCCCTAGCGAGCAACCTGTGACCAGCAACACTACAGATAAGATGAGCGAAACTAAAATTCGATGCGAGATAGTTCGATTCCAGGTAGAAATAGCCATTGCATTCTCCTAAATAGCTCAATGGATGAAGCCGCTTTCTCGTAGTCTAGATCTTTTCAATTCACTCCTAGCATGAATCTTCTCATGTGCGATCGTCTATGACCTATGGGAAGAAACATAGGGTTTATCTATGATGCCAGTTAATATAAATAACTTTAATTAATTATGGGAAGTCCGCAAGCTATGATCATTGGTTAGAGATCATTGGTTAGATTCAGCAATCAAAGGTATGCGTTTATGACTCCCCCAGCAGATGTGCCTAAGCGGTCTAGCACTGAAGCAGCACATGCATCTGAGCAATCCAACATTGAAAATGCGGGCAACCCGGCTTCGGAGGATGCCGCTAGCCGCTCCACAAAGGGTCGTGCCACCACTAAGTCCCGCAACACAGGTAAGTCTAAGGACACTCAGGAAGCAGCAACCACCCCCAATGTAGAACTGCTCACTGACGAGGAACAGCCTGTAAAAGCAGAACCCGTTAAGCTGGAGCAGCCTGTAACCGTAGAACCTGTAACTGTAGAACTCCCGATCGCACAAAAGCAGTCCATTTCCACTTTCACCGAATCACTCACTAAAGAGGAACCTCCCATCAAAGAAGAATCTGCCAAGAAAGAACTCCCTGCCATTCAGGTTGAGCAGCCCAAGTCCACATCAGCCGCTCCCTCAGTGCAGTCCAGCACTGCATCTGAATCAGCCTCAGAATCCAAGACTGAGGTCGTAAGTTCAGCGGTTGTGCCCACCGGACTCCCTGTCCTTGCTAAGCTTGCCAACGTGGCAAAGTCTACCTCCAAGCCCCACCATCAACCGATCGTGGCAGCGGGGGTACTGGCCAGAGCGTCCTCGCCTGGCTTGCCCAAAAACCGCCCCATTCGACCCCACGAAAGTGACGAAGAAAGAAGTATTACGGGGAGTAACTTGATGGGCTTCCTGGATTAATAGAAGGTTCTTTGTTGACCTTTCTATTGCTACAGATTATCTACAGAGTGTTAACAAGGAGCTTCAGCCCCTTGTTAACCTATGAATTGGTTATCTTAAGAACCATCGTAACTGGTAGAAACGTGAGATTATCTCGTATCCATCCGAACCCCCTCACCCTAGCCCTCTCCCGAAGGAGAGGGAACAGAACCTGAATCGGCTCCCTTCGCCCTCTGGGAGAGGGGCTGAGATAATCTCAGGCGACTACCTCGTAACTACTCAGGCTGCTAACTCAATGTCGAGATGCCCTCATCCCCCAGCCCCTTCTTCCACTGGGAGAAGGGGAGCCGGATTGAAGTCCCTCTCCCCAAGGAGAGGGATTTAAGCTTCGACGTGAGCGCTCAGCCGAACGGTGAGGGTAGGCTGAGTAGTTACGAACTACCTTAAGAACCACTGTGTTGAATGCGGTAAATCCGATTGTTTGCTTCGTCGGTAAATATCAAGCTGCCATCGGGTAGGTTGAGCAACCCTACGGGTCTGCCCCAGGTTGTGGGGGCTGAGGCATTGAGCAAAAATCCAGTCAGGAAATTTTCGTAATAGCCTTGGGGACGACCTTCGGCATTAAAGGGCACAAATACAATTTTATATCCTGTCCCTTGCTCCCGATTCCAAGAACCGCGAAAGGCGACAAAGGCACCATTGCGGTATTTTTGCGGAAAGGTTTGACCTCGGTAAAACCTTAACCCCAAGGCGGCAGAGTGGGCTTGAAATAGGACATCAGGCGATCGGGTTTTCGCTGCCAAGTCAGGACGGACACTCTTACCATTCCGTATATGACGCGGATCGAGCAAGGTGGGCGACAAATAGGTATAGGGCCAGCCATAAAACTCGCCTTGACGAATGCGGGTGAGATAGTCGGGGACTAAATCATCCCCTAATGCATCTCGCTCGTTAACCGTGGTGTATAACTCACGAGTCAGGGGATGAAAATCTAGCCCTACCGGATTGCGTAGCCCGGAGGCAAAGGTCTTTTGGGCAGAGCCATCCAGGTTCATTTCCTGGACTGAAGCGCGGGGGAGGGGTTCTTCATTGGCGTTTGATTGGGAGCCGATCGACACATACAGCTTCCGCCCATCAGGAGCAGCGACTACATTGCGTGTCCAGTGTTGGTTATAGCCACCAGGGGTGAGAGCGGCGATTTTCTGCCCACTGCCGGTGATTTGCTGCTGCCCCTTAGCGTAAGAAAAGCGTCGGACTTCACCCGTATTGCCCACAAAGAAATAGCCATTGGTAAAGGCCATTCCAAAGGGAATGTTCAACCCATTGTTTTGAGTGGCAAAGACTTTTCGCAGGTCTGCCACCCCATCACCATTTGTATCCCGCAGTAGGGTAATCCGATTGTCTGGCGTTTCGGTGACTAGCACATCCCCTGTGGGAGTCAGAGCTAACCAGCGGGGCTTGTTTAAGTCAACGGCGTACACATTGACCGTAAAGCCAGCGGGCACTTTTAAGACGGGAGAGGCAGGAATAGCCACAACTTGGGGCGATCGACTGGCGCTCTCGGTGCTGTAGGGCTTGGGTAAGCTGGCGATCGAAATCCGAATGGGGGTGGGGGTGAAAGGTGCAGTGGAAATCAGGTTTTTGGGCTTAACCGTGGCAGCGATGGCTTCCCCTGGTTGCCTGTCTGCCTGAGGAGCAGCGCTAGGCTGTGCAGGCTGCATATCCGTTGGCTGTAATGGAGGTGGGGATACTGCCACATCCCTGGAGCAAGCAGTCTGAATGGCAGCTACAACTGGAATTAGGAGCAGCATTAAGGCTCTAAATCTAAACATAACGTTTGATGGGTGAGGAGAAGATAGGGTATTGGGGCGTATCTTCAAGCTAACAAACGGGGACAAGACTTGACTCTTTAAGAAGGGCGATCGTTGGCGTGAAACATCTTTCACAACTCACTCCCAACCAGCGATCGGGCCCTGATTTGGTAAGCTGTGACAATCGATAACCTTGCTCCCCCATGTCCTTCGATAACCTCTGTAAACTCCTTTCCGAGAAATACCCCGATCGCTTCGCCAGTTGGCTGCTGGGCACCCCTCAAACCGCCGTAAAAATCCTCAAAACCGAACTCAGCATCGAACCCATTCGCGCTGATTCCCTCATCCTTCTGCAACTGCAAGGGTACCTCTTACACCTGGAATTTCAAACCACCCTAGACTCCGATCCGCCCCTTCCGCTGCGAATGCTGGATTATTGGGTACGGCTGTATCGCCTCCATCGCCTACCCATCATCCAAATCGTGGTGCTGCTCCTCCCACCCCCTGAGGGCACCGTGATTGAAACCGCGTTTGTCAGTGCAACCACCCGCCATGAGTATCGAGTC
>Ga0163144_10012445_pt1 | contig 17865 bp, 14 predicted proteins | sample OliLak19BULKMAT1_FD_123175 | JGI IMG/M metagenome (GOLD analysis project Ga0163144, IMG submission 123175) | Freshwater microbial mat bacterial communities from Lake Vanda, McMurdo Dry Valleys, Antarctica - Oligotrophic Lake LV.19.BULKMAT1 | ecosystem: Environmental > Aquatic > Freshwater >...
GATCACCCGCCTGACGTCCCCCGGCCCGGTGCTCTTCCGCCAGGAACGCGTCGGTTTCAAGGGCCAGCGCTTCGTTTGCTTCAAGTTCCGGACGATGAAGGTCAGTGCGGACACGGGGGTTCATCAAGCCCACCTTTCCGAGCTGATGCGCTCCAACAAGCCGATGGTGAAGATGGACTCCACTCGCGACAAGCGCCTGATCCCGGGCGCCTGGCTGCTGCGCGCCTCCGGCCTCGATGAACTTCCGCAGATCATCAACGTCCTCAAGGGCGAGATGAGCCTGGTCGGTCCCCGCCCCTGCCTCCCGTACGAGGCCAACGAATACCTTCCCTGGCAGCGCGAGCGTTTCAACGCCGCCCCCGGCCTCACCGGTCTGTGGCAGGTCTCCGGCAAGAACCGGACGACGTTCGAAGAAATGATCCGTCTGGACATTCGCTACACTCAAGAGAAGGCGCTCGGCCTCGACCTCTGGATCATCTCGATGACGATCCCGGCCCTCGTGATCCAAGTTCTCGACACCCGCCGCGGTCGCAAGTCGGCCCCGATCGTCGTCCAAGTCGAAGCGCACGCCGTCGCCATCACGACGACCTCGACCGCCAGCTGAGCCGGCGAAGAGCGAGGATCGAGCAGTTGTAGGTGGCCTCGCCGAGGCCGCAGGCTTTACGGATCGTAGTAGAGGAACGCGGAACGCGTTTCTCCCTCCGATGGCCTACATCGGAACGATCCCGCATTCGCGGGACCGCTACTCCGATCCAGTAGAGGAACGCGGAACGCGTTTCTCCCTCCGGCCCTCCGACTCTCCATCTCCGCGTTCCTTCGCAACGGCCGCATAAGCCAACCAAAAACTGGACCAAAACCCTAATTTCTCCGGATCAAGCGACGGATATCCAGGAACAAGGCATCCGGCAAAAGGCCACTCCTCTCGCCGATCGACGACTCCCCCTCGAACCGGATTCTCCAAAACGTACTGCGCCACTGCTTGGAACGTCTTTTCCATTCGTTCGACGCGAGTCAAAACATGCTCGTAGGCTTGCCGCTGAAGGGAATGCCCGGTCCACCCTAGCGCGGCATTCCACTCGCGCCGCAGCATCTGAACCGCCCCCTTCCCAGACGCCGACCCACTGAAACCCATCAACAGAAAGTGTCCGTGATCCGGCATCAGGCAGTAAACCGGACAGGCCTGCTCGAAACGAGCGCAGACGTGAAGAATGGCCTCCCGGAGACGCGCATGAAGCCGTTCGGTGAGCCAACCCGTGGAGCGACCATCCACGGTCATCGACCAATGGACCACCGAGCGACCCCGATAAGCCGCATCCGGAAGTCTCCTCAAACGTCCCCGATGTAGGGACGCCGCGCTGATTGAAGGGCTGTGCAGGCTTAACGAGTCGAGCGGCATGCAATATTGAGGAAAAGGAAATAACGCATGTAAAATGCATTAACTGAGTATCCCCTCCGTCGTAGAGGAACGCGGAACGCGTTTCTCCTCCGATAGCCTACATCGGAACGATCCCGCATTCGCGGGACCGCTACTCCGATCCAGTAGAGGAACGCGGAACGCGTTTCTCCTCTGCTGCACCGCCTCCCCGCGTACGCGGGACCACCCGTCTTTCCAGTTCAGTTCCCCCCCAGACGTGCCGTTCCACTGCTCACCGTAAGTCGGGTGACGCACCGCGCTGCCCTCCTTATCCCTCTCAAAAGATGAAGAAATCGATCAATGTCGGCGTTGTCGGCCTGGGCTACTGGGGTCCGAACCTCGTTCGGAACTTTCGGTCCTTGCCCGATTGCAGTCTCAAGGTCATGTGCGACCTGAACGAACAGCGACTCGCTCACCTCAAGACGCTCTACCCTGAGGTCGAGGGCGAACGAAGCTACGATGCCCTGCTCCAACGCACGGACATCGATGCAATCGTCATCGCCACCTCCGTCCGTTTTCACTTCCCGATGGCGAAGGCCTCCCTTCTCGCCGGGAAACACACCTTGATCGAGAAACCGATGGCGGCCTCGACCGCGGAATGTGAGGAGCTGATCCAGATCGCGCGAAGCAAGGGCCTCGTGCTCATGGTCGGCCATACGTTCCTCTACTCGGCGCCCGTGCGCAAAATCAAGGAAATCATCGACCACGGCGACTTGGGCGAACTCCGCTACATTTCCGCCCGCCGGCTCAATCTCGGCCTGTTCCAGAAGGACATCAATGTCACCTGGGACCTCGCGCCCCACGACATCTCGATCATCCTCTACATCATGCAGGAGATGCCCGAGAGCGTGAACTGCCGGGGCGGCGCCCACATCACCAAGGGTATCGAGGACGTCACCACGATGAGCCTGCAGTTCTCCAAGGAGCGCTCCGCGATCATCCACAGCAGCTGGCACGACCCGCGCAAGGTCCGCGAGATGACGATCGTCGGCAGCAAACGCATGATCGTCTATGATGACATCGCGACCCAGGAGAAGATCAAGGTCTTCGACGCCCGCGTCGAACGCCCGCCGCATTACGACACCTTCGCTGAATTTCAATACGCCTATCACTACGGCGACATCTACTGTCCCTACATCAAGCTCGACGAACCGCTGAAGGTCGAGTGCCAGCACTTCCTCGACTCGATTCGCAACGGCGTCCAGGCCCTCACCTCCGGTGAAGCCGGCCTTGAGGTCGTCCGTATCCTTGAAGCCTCGACCCAATCCCTGAAGGCGAACGGAGGAGCGATTCAACTCAGTGGAGAACGAAACGGGGATCAACCCGCGCGCTCCGCGTTCTCCGGCGGCAAACCCATCGCCCGCCCCGCCCCCACCGGCGCCAACGGCACAAGCGGTATCCACGCGGAGCCCCCGCCCGCGCCGGCCGCGGAACCCGCAAAGGCCTCCCGCGTCGGCTGACGAAAAGACACGATCCCGCATTCGCGGGACCGCTACGCCCGAGCTCAACCCGCGCTCAATCCCGTAGAGGAACGCGGAACGCGTTTCTCCTCCGCTGTAGGTGGCCTCGCCGAGGCCGCGACGCGCCCCCGGCGCGCCCTCCGGTGGTAGAGGAACGCGGAACGCGTTTCTCCTCCGCTGTAGGTGGCCTCGCCGAGGCCGCGACGCGCGCCCGGCGCGCCCTCCGGCGGTAGAGGAACGCAGAATGCGTTTCTCCTCCGGTAACGCCCTTCCCGCTTACGCGGGACCACCTACAACTCCGATCCCGCGTTCGCGGGACGCGCAACCCCATGAACCAGCAAATCGCTCCTGACGTAAAACTTGGCCAAGGTGTGCGGATCTTTGGCTTTACCAATCTCTACGGCTGCGAAATCGGCGATGAGTCCAAGGTCGGCACCTTCGTCGAAATCCAAAAGGGCGCCAAGATCGGTAAACGCTGCAAGATTTCCAGCCACAGCTTCATTTGCGAAGGGGTGACGCTTGAGGACGAAGTTTTCATCGGCCACGGCGTGATGTTCACCAACGACCGGTTCCCCCGCGCGACCGCGGCCAACGGCGCCCTGCAAACGGAAGCGGACTGGACCTGCCTGCCGACCCTCGTGAAGAAGGGTGCCTCGATCGGCTCCAACGCCACCCTCCTCTGCGGCATCACCATCGGCGAAGGTGCCATCGTCGGCGCCGGCAGCGTCGTGACGAAGGACGTCCCCCCCGGCGCAGTCGTCGCCGGAAACCCCGCGCGTCTGATGACGGCGAAGGCGTAGTCCCGCGTGCGCGGGACGAAGAGATCGGAGATCGAAGGTGTGGGTGGCCTCGTTGAGGCCGCGACGGGACCGACTGGTCCCGCCTCCGTCCTCCGCGCTGTCATCGCGATGCCACTCCCGCGGCCTCAGCGAGGCCACCTACACCCTCCGTCGTAGAGAAACGCAGAATGCGTTTCTCTTCCGACCTCCGACCCATTGGCCACAGAGAACGCAAAGAACCCATAGATCGGAATTCGGAAGAGGACGGGGGCGCGCTTAGCGCGTTCCGCGAACGCGGGATCGCGAGCCGCCCCCACCCACCTCACACGCCATGAGCTTTTTTTGCGTTCTTTGTGGCTAAATCTCCGATCCAAAACGCGTTCCGCGTTCCGCTACGTCGATCCGCAAGTCCCGCGGCCTCACCGAGGCCACCTACAACTCCGTCCTCTGGACGCGACTGCGTCGCGCGCCCTCCCCTTTCCGACATGCAATCCAAGACCAAAGTCCCCTTCCTCGATCTTCGTGCGGCGCACGACCCGATTCGCGCGGAGCTCCTTGCCGCCTTCGGTGAGGTGATCGACCAAAACGCCTTCGCCGGCGGCCCTTTCGTTCAGAAGTTCGAGACCGAGTTCGCCTCCTTCTGCAACGCCAAGCATGCCATCGGCGTCGCCAATGGCACCGACGCCCTCTGGCTGGCGTTGCTCGCCCTCGGCGTCGGGCCCGGCGACGAGGTCATCACCGTGCCGCACACCTTCATGGCGACCGCCGAGGCGATCAGCTACTGCGGAGCCAAACCCGTCTTCATCGATATCGACGAGCGCTCCTACACGATGGACCCCGCGCTCATCGAGAAGGCGATCACGCCCCGCACCAAGGCGATCATTCCCGTCCACCTGTATGGACAAATCGCCGACATGGATCCGATCATGGCGATCGCCTGCAAGCACGGGCTCCCCATCGTCGAGGACTCCTGCCAGGCGCATGGTGCCGAATACAAGGGCAAACGCGCGGGCAGCTTCAGCATGGCCGGCGCCTTCAGTTTTTATCCCGGGAAAAACCTCGGTGCGCTCGGTGAAGCCGGCGCGGTCGTGACCCACGACGCGGTCCTCGCCGAAAAGATCAAGGTGCTCCGCGAACACGGCCAGGAACGCCGCTACTTCCATTCGATGATCGGATGGAACGGCCGGATGGACGGCATGCAGGCGGCTGCGCTGAGCATCAAACTGCGCACCCTCGACGCTGGCAACGCGGCCCGCCGCAAGAACGCCGCGCTCTACTCGCAGCTCCTGGCGAACACCCCTGGTGTGATCATCCCGTACGTCGCCCCGCACGGCACGCCGGTCTTCCACCTCTACGTCATCCGGGTCAAGGACCGCGACACCCTCCTCGCCAAGCTCGGCGAACGCGGCATTGCCTGCGGTATCCACTATCCCCGCCCCGTGCACCTCCAGAAAGCCTACGCCGCCCTCGGCCACGGCCCGGGCAGCTTCCCCATCTCCGAACGCTGCGCCGCCGAATGCCTCTCGCTCCCGATGTTCCCGGAACTGACCTCCGCCCAGATCGAGCAAGTCGCGACGGAGTTGAAAGCGCTGGTGTAGCGCGCGGCGCGCTTCGCGCGTCAAGAGATCAGAGGACGGGACACCCGTTGTAGGTGGCCTCGGTGAGGCCGCGACGGGACCACCTGGTCCCGCCTCCGTCCTCCGCGTTGTCATCGCGATGCCAATCCCGCGGCCTCAGTCCCGCATTCGCCGGACCGCCCAAAAGTAGCGGAACTCGGAACGAGTTTCGTGTCGTTACGCAGGAGAAACGCGTTCCACGTTCCTCTACATCGATCCGGGAATCCTGCGGCCTTCCCACGTACGCGGGGCCACCGCACCGACCAGCGACCGGGCGACCCTTCTCTTCTGAGCCGACAACTCCAGTTTCTGACGCCAGAGCAATGGGACGCCGCCCTCCGGTCTTTCCCCAAAGCGTCCCTCTTCCACTCCACGCCTTGGATCCAGGTCCTCGCGGAAACCTACCGTTACACGCCGCATTATCTGGCACTCGGTGCCACGAACACGGAGGCCCAGTCGGCGCCTGACATGCCCGAGCATGCGGCCTCGGCGAGGCCACCTACAACTCAGACCTCTGACCTCTCGTACCGCGAATGCGGGTCCTCCGCCCTTCTCCCGGTCCTCGAGATCACCAGCGCGCTCACCGGCCGGCGCGGGGTTTCCCTCCCCTTCACCGATTCCTGCGAGCCGCTCGGCCAGACGCCTGACGATATCCGGTCGCTTGTCACCGCTGCCGTCGACCTCGCCCACCGCCGCCACTGGCGGCGGCTCGAGCTTCGCGGAGGGGCCCACGTCTTCCCTGAGCGTCCTCCAGCGACCACCTTTTACGGGCACACCCTCGACCTGACGCCGTCTGAATCGGTCCTCCTCAAACAAACCGACTCCGCCGTCCGCCGCGCGATCCGCAAGGCCGAGCAAGCAGGCGTGACCGTCGAGTTCTCCACCAGCCTGGAGTCCGTCGAAACATTTTACCGCCTGCTCGCCTACACCCGTCGGCGTCACGGGGTGCCGCCGCAACCCTTCGCCTTTTTCCGCAACCTCCAACAACGCATCCTCGCCCCCGGCCAAGGCACGATCGCCATCGCCCGCCTCAACGGACAACCGATTGCCAGTGCGCTCTACCTCTTCGCGGGCAAGTCGGTGATCTACAAATACGGTGCTTCGGATGAACGCCACCAGCAAGTCCGGGCGAACAACCTCGTGATGTGGCGGGCGATTTCGACCTTCGCCCGGCAAGGCTTCACCGCCCTCGATTTCGGCCGAACCTCCCTGGACAACCCCGGACTGCGTACCTTCAAGCTCAGCTGGGGAACCCGGGAAACGCCGGAGCACTACCTGCTCTACGACTGCAAAACTCGTCGCTGGATCACCACCCCCGACCGCTCCACCAGCTGGCACACCCCCGTGTTTCAGCGCCTCCCCCTCCCCCTCAGCCGCCTCCTCGGAAACCTCCTCTACCGGCATATCGGCTGACCCTCCGCTGTAGGTGGCCTCGCTGAGGCCGCAGGTTTTACGGATCCCGTAGAGGAACGCGGAATGCGTTTCTCCTCCGCTGTAGGTGGCCTCGCTGAGGCCGCAGGTTTTACGGATCGCGTAGAGGAACGCAGAATGCGTTTCTCCTCCGCTGTAGGTGGCCTCGCTGAGGCCGCAGGTTTTACGGATCGCGTAGAGGAACGCAGAATGCGTTTCTCCTCCGAGCCGACCGATCACGATCCCGCGTACGCGGGACCGCTACGCCGAGCCCGAGAGTCCCGCGGCCTTCCCGCGTACGCGAGACCACCTACACTCTTCGATCTGCGGCCTCAGCGAGACCACCTACACTCTTCGATCTGCGGCCTCAGCGAGACCACCTACACTCTTCGATCTGCGGCCTCAGCGAGGCCACCTACACTCTTCGATCTGCGGCCTCGGCGAGGCCACCTACAGCGGGCCGCAGAACCGAAAGATCACAGATTTCAGAAGAGAACCGAGACCAGATGACCGATAACTGACGTCAAAACCGCCCCTCATGCATCATCACTCCTCGAACGAAATCCCCGTCGGCCCTGTGGGCACCGGCGGGCTGCCGCCTCCGGCCGGGCTCAGCCTGGGCGTGGACGACATCCTCTACATCCTCTTCCGCCACAAGTGGAAGATCCTCATCCTCGGGACACTCGGAGTGCTCGGCGGGGTCGCTGTGATCAAACTCTTCCCCAAGTCGTACGCTTCCCAAGCCCGACTCTTCATCCGCTACGTTCAGGAGGAGAACAAACCCGGCCCGGCCGGTGACGCTGCAATCAAGTCGCTCGCCACCCGCGGCGAAAACATCCTCAGCGGCGAGATCGCTATCCTCACCAGCCTCGACATCGCCCAACGCGTCGCCGACACGTTCGGCCCGGAAAAGATCGTCGCACCGGCGAAAAAACCCGCCGCCACCACCGACCCGGCCGACCCCAACAACCCTGTCGACCCGACCGAGAACGTCAGCCAACGGCTGGCGGCGGCGAACCGGATCAGCCAGGGTCTGCAGGTCGAAATCCCATGGAACAGCAGCGTCCTCGAACTGACCTTCAGCCACGAGAACCCCGCGATCGTACAACCGGTGCTCGCCACGATCATTGACACCTACCTGAAACGTCATTTGGAGATTCACCGGCCCGGGGCGACCTTCGACGACGCCTTCGTCCAGCAAACCGACCAACTCAAGGCGCGACTCAGCCAGACCGAACAGGAGCTCCTCCGCGCCCGCAACAGCGTCGGCATCACCTCCTTGGGGGACGCCCGCAAAACCTCCGCCGAGCGCATCAACCAGTTCCGGAACGGCATCATGCAGGCCGAGGCGGAAATTGCCGAGCGCAAGGCCATGCTCAAGCGCCTCGCCGAAGCCAGCGGCACCGCCCCCGCCGCCCCCACCGAGGGCGAGAGCACCCAACCCATCAACGTCGCCAACCTGCCGTTGGCCGAGTACCAAAGCCTCATTGAGCGGTACAGGCTGTTCCGCACCCGTCAGCAGGAAATGATGCTCCTCTTCACCGCAGAGAGCCCGCGTATCCAGGCGATCACTGCCCAGGTCGCCGATCTCCTCGCGCAGAAAACCGCGCTGGAAAAAGCCCATCCCGGCCTGATCCAGGTCGCTCCCGCGATGGCCAGCGCCCAACGGTCATCGGTTGCCGGAGGCACGATCGACCCCATGATCGAGTCCGCCCGCATCGCTGCGCTCGAGACCCGGGTGGAAATCTTCAAGCTCCAACTCCAGCAGGTGCGCGACGAAGCCTCCGCCGTCGACCGGGTGGAAGTGAACATCCAGGACCTGGAGCGTCGCAAGACGCTGGAGGAAACCAACTACAGCTACTTCGCCGCCACAATCGAACAGTCTCGGATCAACCAGGCCCTCGGCGCCGGCCGCGTGACCAACATCAACCAAGTCCAGACGCCCTCGCCTCCAAGCCTCCTCGCGAGCAAGTCCCGCCAATACGCGATGTCCTCAGCGGCCGGCGGTTTAGCCCTCGGCATTCTCTGGGCCTTCCTCGTCGAGCTCTTCCTCGATCGGTCGATCAAACGACCCGTCGATGTCCGGCGTCACCTCGGGCTGAATCTCTTCCTCTCGATTCCCTACCTGAAGAACCGCCGCCGGTTGCGGGTCGCCGATCCCAACGCCCCCCTCCTGGCTGCCGGGGAGAAGGCGCCCGACCTCCCGCACGGAGGGGCCTCGAACGAAATCGCCCCGTGGGAGCCGGAGCAGGACATGCACGCCTACTTTGACACCCTGCGCGACCGGGTGATCGGCTTCTTCGAATCCGAGAACCTGACCCACAAGCCGAAGCTCATCGCCCTCGCCGGCGTCGGTAAGAACGGCGCCGATACCGACGTGGCCGCCGGCCTCGCAAGTTCGCTGTCGGGAACAGAGGATGGCAACGTGCTCTTCGTGGACATGACCGCCGGCCAAGGCAGCACCCAGCAGTTTTTCAAAGGCCAGGCGGTGAACAGCATTGATGAAGCCCTGAGCTCCAAGGAAAAGGCGCAGGTCCAGGACAAACTCTTCGTCGTGACCGAAGTCGGCAAAGGCGACAAACTCCCCCGGGCGTTACCGATGCGGTTCAACCACCTGATCCCGAAGCTGAAGGCGAGTGACTTCGATTACATCATCTTCAACATGCCCGCGATCAGCCCGATCAGCATCACGCCCCGTCTGGCGGGCTTCATGGACATCGTGCTCTTGGTGGTGGAGTCGGAAAAATCCAATCGCGACCTCGTCGCCCAAGCCCGCGACCTCCTCGCCGAGTCAAAAGTCCCGATCGGTGCCGTACTGACCAACACCAAATCCTACGTCCCGAAAATGCTCGGGCATGATGTTTCGGAGTGAGGAGGTCCCGCGTGCGCGGGATCGAGCGGTGTAGGTGGCCTCGCTGAGGCCGCGATCCCGCGTCCGCGGGACCTCTCCAAAACTTCGGAATCCGATCGCCAATCCCGCGGCCTCGGCGAGGCCACCTACAACAATCCCTCTCCCGTAGAGGAACGCGGAATGCGTTTCTCCTCCGCCCGCGCCTACGCCGCCCCTCCCCGAATGCGCCTGTCCCATCGTCTCTACTACACCCTCAAGCCCTACGTCCCGTGGTGGGTGCGGATGGCGGTGCGGCGGCCGTGGGCCCGGCGGCTGCGGGAGGCGAACCGGGCCACTTGGCCGATCGATGAGGCGGCCGGTCGGCGGCCCGCCGATTGGCCCGGCTGGCCGCAGGGGAAGGCCTTCGCCTTCGTCATCACCCACGATGTCGAGGGTCCCGACGGGCTCGCCAAAGTCCGGGCGCTGGCGGAACTCGAAATGAGCCTCGGATTTCGTTCTTCCTTCAACTTCATCCCCGAAGGCTCCTACCGCGTTCCCGACGAACTCCGAACCTGGCTCGTGGCCAACGGCTTTGAAGTCGGGGTCCACGACCTCAACCACGACGGAAAACTCTATCAGTCACGCGCGGACTTCCGAAAAAAGGCCGCGCGAATCAACCAACACCTCCAGCGTTGGAACGCCGTCGGCTATCGCTCCGGTTTCATGCTCCGCCGTAAGGAATGGCACCAGGACCTGAACATCGCCTACGACGCAACCTCCTTCGACACCGACCCCTTCGAACCCCTCCCCGAAGGCGCCGGGACGATCTTCCCCTTCTGGGTGGAGGCTGTAGGTGGCCTCGCTGAGGCCGCGATCCCGCGTCCGCGGGACCTCTCCAAAACATCGGAATCCGATCGCCAAACCTGCGGCCTCGGCGAGGCCACCTACAACAATCCCCCTGCCGTAGGGGAACGCGGAACGCGTTTCTCCTCCGACGACGCCGCGCCCTCCGAGCTTCGAACCTGCGGCCTCGGCGAGGCCACCTACACCAGGCCCAACGGCTACACCGAGCTCCCCTACACCCTCCCGCAGGACTCGACGCTCTTTCTCCTTCTGCAGGAACCGGGGCCGGAGATCTGGGTCCGGAAGCTCGCATGGATCGCCCAGCGGGGGGGCATGGCCTTGATCAACGTCCACCCCGACTACCTCGCCTTTGGACAGGAACGCTCAGCCCGCTGCTTTCCTGCCAGTCACTACCACGAATTTCTCAGTCACTTGGCAAAACACCATGCCGGACAGTACTGGCATTCGCTCCCGCGAGAACTTGCGGCTTGGTTCGAGTCCACCCGACGGCAACCTGCGGTGGCCAGCCTCCAAAAAACCTGATCGATCCACTTGCCGTTTGAAACCATCGTCTGATCCCAAAGCGACCGTACCGCTCAGCCTGAAAGGCAAGCGAGTCGCGGTTCTGCTTTACTCCTACTATCCCTCGGACCCCCGCCCACGGCGGGCGGCAGAGGCGATGGCGGAAGCGGGAGCGACGGTCGATCTGATCTGCCTGCGGGAAGACAAGAACGAACCGACGAAGGAGACCATCCGGGGCGTCCAGCTCCGCCGCCTTCCCTTCGGAAAGAACCGGGGTGGCAAACTCGTTTATTTCGCCCAGTACGCGAGTTTCCTTGGTGCCTGCTTCTTCGTCCTCGCCTGGAGAACCCTATTCCGCCGGTACGACCTCGTGCACGTACACAACATGCCCGACGTGCTGGTCTTCGCCGCGCTCCCGACGAAACTCCGGGGATCGCGGGTGATCCTGGACCTGCACGACCCCATGCCGGAGCTGATGACCAGCATCTACAACCTGTCGCCCACCCATTGGCTGGTGAGCCTGTTGCGGGTGCTCGAACGCTGGAGCATCGGCTTTTCCTCGGTCGTGCTGACGCCCAACATCACCTTCAAGACACTCTTCACCTCCCGGAGCTGCCGACCGGAGAAAATGCAGATCGTGATGAATTCCCCGCAGACGGAGATCTTCGACCCCGATCTGGAGCACGCCGCGGTGACGCGGACCCACCCTGAGACCTACCGCATCATGCACCACGGCTCGATCGTGCACCGGCATGGGATCGATCTGCTGGTGGAGGCGGTAGCCCAGGTCAAAGCGCGCATCCCGGGTGTCAGCCTGGAGATTTATGGCAGCGCGACCCCGTACCTCGACGACGTTCTGGCGACGGCCGAGCGACTCGGCATCCGCGACCGCGTGCGGTATCACGGATCCAAGACCCAGACGGAGATCGCCGAAGCGATCCGGGAGTGCAACCTCGGTGTGGTCCCCAACCGCCGCTCGCCCTTTACCGAGACCAATTTTCCGACGCGCCTGTTTGAGTACCTGGCGATGCAACGCCCGGTGATCGCCCCCTCCACGCAAGGCATTCGGGACTATTTTGGCCCGGACGAGATGATCTATTTCGAACCGGATGACGTGGAAAACATGGCGAGCCAGATCCTCTGGGCGCACGACAACCCGACCCTCGTGCAAGAACGCATCGCCAAAGGCCGGGAAATCTACCGCCAGCACCTCTGGACCGGGGAGAAGGCCCGCCTCTTGTCGATCGCGGCGGAGCTGTAAAAACTGTAGGTGGCCTCGCTGAGGCCGCAGGTCTTATCGATCGCCGCAGAGAAACGCGAATTCCTTTAAGAATTCCCCCCCTCCCCCGTAGAGGAACGCGAAACGCGTTTCTCCTCCGTGATCCCCCGCCGCCGCCCGCCCGACGCTCAACCCGTCGAACCACGATCCCGCATTCGCGGGACCGCTACGCCGCCCCGTAGAGGAACGCGAAACGCGTTTCTCCTCCGATCACTTTTCCAAAAACACATGAACATCAGCATCTTCGGACTCGGTTACGTCGGCTGCGTGGCCATGGGCTGTCTCGCCCGGAAAGGGCATCGCATGATCGGCGTGGACCCTCAGGCCTCCAAAGTGGAGTTCCTTAACCAAGGGCGTCCTACAATCATTGAGAAGGACATCGACGCGCTGATTGCGGAGCAGCACGGCCTCGGGCGGATCTCGGCGACGCAGGATGCGGCCACGGCGGTCCTCCAGACGGACGTCTCCTTCATCTGCGTCGGCACCCCCCCGACCGCAACCGGGCACCTGGACCTGACGGCGATCCGCCACGTCGCGACCCAGATTGGGCAGGCCCTGGCGCAGAAGACCACCCGGCACGTCATCGCCCTCCGATCGACCGTGCTGCCGGGGACCGGCCAACTGATTGCGGACCTGATTGCGACGGCCTCGGGACGCCTCGCCGGAGAACACTTTGCTGTCGTGTCGAACCCGGAATTTCTCCGGGAAGGCACCTCCATCGCGGACTTTGACAACCCGCCCTTTACCCTCGTCGGCGGCGCCCACCCCTGGTCGATCGACGTGATGAAAGACGTTTACTCCGGACTCTCGGCGCCCTTCCTGACGACGGAACCCCGGGTGGCGGAACTGATGAAGTACGTCTGCAACTCGTTCCACGCGCTGAAGATCACCTTTGCGAACGAAGTCGGAAACATCTGCAGCAAACTGGGCATCGACTCCCAAACCCTCATGGATATCTTCTGTAAGGACACGAAACTCAACATCTCGAAAGCCTACCTACGCCCTGGCTTCGCCTACGGCGGCTCCTGCCTGCCAAAGGACCTGCGCGCGCTCCGTACGATTGCCCACGATCACTACATCGAAACACCGGTGCTGGAAGCAATCGAACAAAGCAACGAACTCCAAAAACAGTTGGCCTTCAAAGAGATCCTTCGCTACGGAAAGCAGAAAATCGCGATTCTCGGGCTATCCTTCAAGGAGGGAACAGATGACCTCCGCGACAGTCCGATCGTTGACGTGCTCGAGCGCCTGTTGGGCAAGGGCTTCGACGTCCGAATCTACGACAAACATGTCCACCTATCCCGACTCACAGGAGCGAATCGTGAATTCATTCTACAGCGGATCCCTTATATTTCCCGCTTCATCTCGGACAATCTTGGAGACGTGATCGCGCCTTCTGAGCTGATCGTCGTGGTCAACCGCACGCCAGGACTAGAGGAGCAGCTCGGGCACCTCGCCGGCACCCGGCCCATATATGATTTGACTAGGTCGTGTTCTCAAGAGACTCCTTCCGTGCAACGCTTTGATCGTAGACGAGTCCATCCATGAATTCATCAGATCGCCTCGAGATAGCCAATCCTCTTCGAGAAGGATCAAGACTTGCTACCGCAATAACCAATTAGGAATCCATGCTATGAATCCTGTCACCGAACTTAAATACGATACGAAACCGCGAGCTTACTTTGCCTGCAGTCGGTCTGACATGCTTCCTTTCCTACCCCAATCTTGTAGACGAGTACTCGATGTTGGTTGCGGAGACGGTGCGTTTGGAGCATTGATAAAACAAACGCGCGGTATCGAAGTCTGGGGAATAGAACCCGTCGCTTCCTCGTGCGCCCACGCCTCCGGCAGGTTGGATCGCGTGATCGAAGCACCGTTTACCAACGAAGCCAAACTGCCACTCGAGTCATTTGACGCAGTGATCTTCAACGATGTACTTGAGCATCTTCTCGACCCGCGTGCAGCGATCGCGTACGCGAAGACTCTACTTAGCCCAAGCGGCGTGATTGTCGCGTCAATTCCGAACGTACGCTACTTCCCTGTACTTTGGGACCTGATCGTTCATGGAGACTGGAATTACCAAGATTGCGGAATTCTCGACCGAACCCATCTCAGATTCTTTACGCGGAAGAGTATTGCTTTATTGTTTCTAGAATCGGGGTTCCTCATCGAGAGCCTTCAGGGGATCAACCGCGGAAGGCGGCCGAAGAAAGGTGCGCTCCTTCGCCTCATCAACCTCATCACAGCCGGAGCCCTAAGTGACGCATATTACCTTCAATTCGCCATCGTTGCAAGGAAGAGCCCGAGCGCTCCCAAAAACAGGCATCAGGGAACTCTTATAAATTAAACAGCTAATAATCAGAAACGTACGTCATATTTATTTAAGTATAAACTATGAACGATTTTAAGCCGAGTTTCTTCGATGAAGCGGACCGACTTGCGAGGTTGAGCAAACTAAAGGATCCGTTGGTGGAGCTGAAAAAACATATCGATTTCGAGTTGTTTCGTCCTCAGTTGCTAGGCGTATTCAAGAAGGGGAAAACAACACGCCACGCACCGATCGCACAGCAATCTGATGATAATGTGTACTAATCAACAAACCCACCTCGCATCAGTTAGCGACGACGAACTGCTCCAGCGCTACGCAAGCGAGAACCGCAAGCGCACTAGCAGCCTCATCTTCGGAGTGGGCTTAGACGCAGGCTTCTTTTCGGAGCTCAACAATATGATCTTTGCGATGTTGTTCTGTTCAGTGAACAACATCCGGTTCCGACTCCACTCCAGCAGCGCCAACTTCCTCACGACAAATGGATGGCAAGATTATTTCCTTCCGTTCTGCGCCGAAACAAACAGCAGTCTTCTCGACCTCGTTGACTATCGGTATCCCGAGAGCCGTATGAGCCGCAAGCGTCGGCTCCTCCGCGGAATCGCTTACGCAATACACTCAACTGACTTCCTAACATCCGACCTCTTTCACAGGATACGGATTTTTGCGAAGCAGAACGCCCAACGCCTACACTACAATTCGCCGGATAGACAGCCCTTCAGCCTGGACCTTCACACGCTCGCGAAGATCGTGTGGCGCTTCAACGACGAGACCGCCGACCAGATGGAGAAACAGATTGCCGAGCTCGCGCTTCCAGAGAGTTACATAGGCCTCCACATAAGGCGGGGTGACAAGATCAGCGAGGCCCCCCTCGAGTCCGTTGAGAGTTATATGAACCTCGTGGTAAATCAAACAACTTCAAAGAACGCCTTTGTACTCACTGATGACTTTCGAGTAATCAACGAGTTACGAATAACGTATCCCGATTGGAGCTTTTTCACGTTTGCGCAAACTGGCGAGTGCGGGTATGATCACAAAGAGCACCTTAGGCAATCGAAGGAGGCAAGGCGCATTGCAATGATAAAACTCCTTGCCTCCGTCGAGACCCTCAGGCGGTCCGATTTTTTTGTTGGCACCTATCACTCAAATCCGGGCAAATTCCTCGGAATGCTCCGACCCGAAGGAACCCACTCAGGAGTAGACAACTCGATTTGGTTTGCGTAGCAAACTCAACGAATGCAAACTAATAGCATAAATAACGAGTTACGAGTTACTATTCCCACATATCAAGCTGACCACGGCCCTTTCAGGCAGGACCTCTAGTGTAGCGAGTCGTAAATGTCGTTGCCAAAAGCAAAGCATCAACGCCTTGCCCGGAGGTTCCAGGTAAAGTCCGATGACGTCCCAAAACCTCTATTCGAACTGCGGGTCATTCGAGAGTTTGAAGGTCTTCTTAACGTGCGGCTTGATCTCATTGGCAGCCCAAATCCGCTGCACGCTCGCGTGCGATAGCCCCGCCTCCTTCGCCATGGAACGTACGCTCCATCTGGTACGGTTCGGTGGGGGTCTGGTCGCGTTGGCGATCACCTTCTCGATCTTCTCAACAGGGATCGTCGGCTTGCGCCCTCGCCCCGCCGCCTCCTCAAGACCGCCAGTCCAAGATCCGCAAAACGCCGTTCCCAATGCGAAACGACTGGACGATTGACTCCGATCCTTTCCGCCGTCCCCTGCTGACTCAATCCCTCTGCTCTTGAAAGGATGATCCTCGCCCTCCGCACCATGCGCTGCGGTGTCGTAGGGGCGCTCAGCATCGAACGCAGCTCCGCTTCCTGTTCCGCACCCAGATCTAGCTTTTGAATTGGGCGTTCCATTCCACGAGAAATCACAGCGCGCTCGCTTAGTTCGGACAATTGAGAGACACTACACAGCAGCTCTTCGCGGCCCGCGCCCAAAACTCTCGAAATTGTACTCTGTCAAGCGGCGCAACTAATGGACACGCCCAATTCCTAACTCCTCTCCCCCTCCCGATGAGCCTACAGGACAACTCAAAAAAATCGAAGTTACCCCTACGACTATGGTTTTGCGACTTCCCAGGACCCTTCAATCCGCTTCGCTTGACCCAGCTATTAGAAACACGGTACCAAATCATACCCGATCCAGATAGCCCAGACTACGTCATACACTCCGTCTTTTCTAGGAACTTCCTCAGATACGATAGGGCTATAAGGATCTTCTTCACGGGAGAAAACGTCCACCCCGATTTCAACATCTGCGACTACGCGTTCGGCTTCGATCGCATGACGTTCGGTGATCGCTACTACCGCTGCCCAAATTACGTGCTATACGACCATTACGACGAGCTCCGACGACGCCAGCGAACCGACGACGCCCAGCACTCTGAACGAGCGATGTTCTGCAACTTTATTTACAGCAATCGCGGCGGACACCCGTATCGAGACGAATTTTTCCGAATGCTCTCGAAATACAAGTTTATCCACTCGCCGGGCGCACACCTCAACAATGTGCAAGATACTATCGCTCCTGCATACTCCAACGACTGGTGCACGCCAAAGGTACAGTACCAAAGCCGCTTCAAATTCTCGTTCGCTTTTGAGAACTCCTCAAGCCCTGGATACACAACCGAAAAGCTCGTACACGCACTTGCGGCGGATACAATACCCATCTATTGGGGAGATCCTGATGTTCATCTAAATTTCAACACCCGGCGATTCATCAATATGCACGAACTAACGCCAGAACAGGCGATCGACAGAGTAGTTCAGCTTGATACAAATGCTACCCTGTATCGGGCGGTTCTCCAGGAACCCTACTTTCCGCTCCATCCGGCTCATACTCCACTGAGCTCCGAGATACTCCTGGACCAGTTCTCGGAAATCCTCGCGCGACCTCTCCTGAAGGCGCGCCGACGGAACCAACACTTCTGGGGTGAACGATATGAAAGAGAGGCTCGTGACGCAGCATGCGCAGTTTCTTTCCTTTCAAATCGGCGTCCAACGGCGCTCGCTGCTCGTCTGCTATACAAACTCTGGCGTGGCCGCGGCGATACGTGATCCTCAGCCGGATCGAAAAGGGCTCAGTCAAGCAGGCGCCGCCCTTCCAAGAAACGATTAAGCAATTTCAGCCTAAATCTAGACTCCACTCATCAAGTCCGTATAGTCTTTAGGTCCGACTGCACAGGAAGTACGGAGATCTACCCGCAGAATACCTACCGCCATTTGCCCTGACGAGCAGAACAAGAACTCTCGGCAGGGTCTAACACCGAGTGCACAGGCTGATAGGGAGTGGTTCTCTTTCGCCTGAAGCACTATAATGAAGACTATATGTTTGATGTTGGGATTGATGGTGGGCGGGATTGGGGTTGCGGC
>Ga0163144_10012446_pt1 | contig 17865 bp, 25 predicted proteins | sample OliLak19BULKMAT1_FD_123175 | JGI IMG/M metagenome (GOLD analysis project Ga0163144, IMG submission 123175) | Freshwater microbial mat bacterial communities from Lake Vanda, McMurdo Dry Valleys, Antarctica - Oligotrophic Lake LV.19.BULKMAT1 | ecosystem: Environmental > Aquatic > Freshwater >...
GCTCGTGTTAGGACCGTTATTGGCGCGATGGGGAGAAGCCACGGTGTCAATGCCAGGTGGGTGCGCCATTGGGTCACGGCCCGTCAATCTCCATCTTGCCGGGCTCGCCAAAATGGGCGCGGACGTGTCGATGGAGCACGGGTATATTCGGGCCAAAGCGAAGCGGTTGACGGGTGCTCAGATCTATTGCGATACGCCGACGGTTACGGGAACGGAAAATTTGATGATGGCCGCATCGCTCGCCCAGGGAACCACGGTCATTGAAAATGCCGCGAAGGAACCGGAGATTGTGGACCTCGCGAATTTTCTCATGAAGCGAGGGGCTCGCATCGACGGTGCCGGTTCGGATGTCATCACGATCGAAGGGGTGCGTGAGTTGCATGGGAGTGATCATGACGTCATTCCCGATCGCATCGAAGCCGGCACCTATCTCGTGGCCGGGGCCATTACGCGGGGAGCGGTCACGCTCAATCGATGCCGTCCGAATCACATGGACGCCTTGCTGATGAAGCTGCGTGAAGCCGGCGTCGAGATGCAGGTGGAGAAGGAACGGATTCATCTCAATGCGGCATCGCGGCTCAAAGGGATCGATATTCGGACATTGCCCTATCCCGGATTTCCCACCGACATGCAGGCACAAATGGTGGCCTTAATGACATTCGCCGAAGGTACGAGTGTGATTACAGAGACGGTGTTCGAAAGCCGTTTCATGCATGTCGAGGAGTTGCGACGGATGGGGGCGGATATCAAGGTCGAAGGTAATCGGGCGGTGGTGACCGGACCGAGCAAGTTGGCTGGAGCTCCGGTGATGGCATCCGATCTTCGTGCGAGTGCAGGGTTGGTCTTGGCTGGTCTTGCGGCGGAAGGCACGACGGAGATTCTCCGAGTCTACCATCTGGATCGTGGCTATGAGCGTATGGAAGAGAAACTGCGCGGGTTGGGTGCGACGATCACCCGTCATAAAGAAGGCACGGCTCCGGCCGAGATTCACTGACATCATGCTGACGATTGCTTTGTCAAAGGGGAAAATGCTGGATCTCACGCTGGACGTCTTTCGCCAGGCAGGCTATGCCATGGGCAGCCTCTCTACCGAAAGCCGTCGGCTGGTATTTCCATGTCCGGAGATCGGCATGACGTTTCTGATCGTGCGACCCACCGATGTGCCGACCTATGTCGAGTATGGTGCAGCGGATGTCGGGATTGTCGGGAAAGACGTCTTGATGGAACAGGACAGCGATGTCTATGTGCCATTGGATTTAGGGTTTGGAGCGTGTAGAATCGTCGTCGCTGCGCTCAAAGGACAGGCCTCACGCGATCGGCTGTCCTCGAAAATTCGGGTTGCGACCAAGTATCCGAAGATCACCGAGCGATATTTCAATCAGCGCGGCGTATCGGTTGAAATCGTCAAGTTGTACGGCTCGATTGAATTGGCGCCGTTGGTTGGTCTGGCTGATCGGATCGTCGATCTGGTCGAGACCGGGAACACGCTCAAGGCGCATGGTCTTGTCGAGGTGGAGTGCATTGCGCAGTCCACGGCTAGGCTGATTGTCAATCGAGCGAGCCTGAAGCTGGAGCACGCGGTGGTCACAGAGTTAATTAAAAAGCTCCGGGCTGTCAGCGGCACATCAACAGGGTCTCGAACAGCTGCTCCGCGCAACGCTTCGCGTGGGGCACGACGAACGGTCAGACGCACACGCGCATGAAGATTGTAGCTTCCACTGAGCGAGCCTTTCTCCCCACCCTCAAGAAAGTGGCGTCGCGTGCCCGTGTGCAGGGGGCTGCCGTCGAAAAGACGGTCAAGTCGATTTTGCAAGCCGTGGAACGGGGCGGCGATAGGGCTGTTCTCCGTTATACGAAGCAGTTCGACCGCGTCTCCATGAAGGAGACGGAGCTGCGCGTCACCCCCGAAGAGATCAAAGAGGCCTACTTCCACATTCGGAAAGACGAGGGCGACGCACTCCGGTTTGCGGCCCAGCGGATCACGTCGTTCCACGAACGCCAGCGCATCAAGACCTGGATGTATCAGGACAACGGGGCGACGCTGGGGCAGGTGGTCACGCCCATCGATGCAGTCGGGGTGTACGTGCCGGGGGGCAAGGCCGTCTATCCTTCATCGGTCTTGATGTGCGCGATTCCGGCTAAGGTCGCAGGCGTCTCACGTGTCGTGATGTGCACGCCGCCACAAAAAGGCTCGATCAATCCCTATTTGCTGGTTGCAGCCGACATTGCTGGCGTCACGGAGATCTATCGTGTCGGGGGCGTGCAAGCCGTTGGAGCGATGGCCTATGGAACCGAGACAATCCAGCGCGTCGACAAAATCGTGGGCCCCGGTAATATTTATGTGGCGACGGCCAAGCGGCTCCTCTACGGCACGGTTGGAATCGACATGGTGGCAGGCCCAAGTGAGCTGCTCGTCGTCGCAGATGGCGACGCCAAGCCGGCGCATGTCGCGGCCGATTTGCTCTGTGAAGCGGAGCATGACGAAGATGCGCAGGTCTATCTCGTCACCACATCGGCCCAGTTGGCGAAGAACGTGGTGCAGCTTATCGGTAGCCAGTTGAAGGGGCTACAACGGGAGAAGATCGCGGCCAAGTCCATCGCGCGCCATTCGGTGGCGTTCGTGGTTGCCACGATGGACGAAGCCATCGATGTAGCCAATGAGATTGCCCCGGAACATTTAACCCTCTCGGTCGATGAGCCGTTCGATTATTTAGAGAAAATCCGACACGCGGGAGCGCTCTTCTTGGGTCGGTACACGCCCCCGTCAGTGGCGGATTATGTCGCCGGCCCGAATCATGTCTTGCCGACCGGCGGGACGGCGCGCTTCTTTTCGGCACTCTCCGTCCACGAGTACCTCAAAGTGAGCAATATCGTCCATTACACGAAAGAGGAGTTGAGCAAGGTGAAAGATCATCTCGTTCGGTTGGCACACATCGAAGGGTTCGACGCCCACGCGAAATCAGCCCAAAGCAGGTTTTCATGAAGAAGAACGGATCGGCAGCACGGCAGGCATCGATTCATCGTGCGACTAAAGAAACAGATATCTCGGTCGATTGGGTGTTGGATGGCAGCGGGTGTGGAAAGATCGACACCGGCATTCGCTTTTTCGACCATATGCTGGAATTGCTGTCCAAGCACGGCTTCTTCGACCTGACGGTCCAGGCCAAGGGCGATATCGATATCGACGAGCATCATACGGTGGAGGACGTCGGCATCGTCATGGGCAAGGCCTTGCACCAAGCCTTGGGCGAAAAGGCTGGAATCAAGCGATTTGGATTTGCCTCAGCCCCGCTCGATGAAACGCTGGCGCAAGTCACAGTCGATCTCAGTGGTCGGCCCTACCTCGTCTATAACGTGAATCTGCCGGATCGGAAGATCAAAGCCTTCGACCTTGGTCTGTTCGAAGACTTCTTCCAAGCCTTTGTTACCCATGGCGGGCTCAATTTGCACGTGAATCTCATGTACGGTCGCAACTCGCACCACATTATGGAAGCGATCTTCAAGGCATTAGCCAAGGCGCTCGATCAGGCCACGATGTTGGAAGAGCGATTGGCCGGAAAAGTGCTGTCGACGAAGGGGATGCTGTAGGTCGAGAGGGCGGGGAAAGTGTGATTGCTTTGATGGGCAGGTTCCTGAAAAGGAACCTGCCCTTTGTGTTTCATTGGCAAATCAGATAACTTTTGTTGTAGATATGAAAAGCAGTCTGTTGCCATGAAGAAAAAACGTCATCATTACATTTCGAAATCCTATCTGAAGTTCTTCTGTGACGATGCAGGGCTAGTACGGGTCTACCGCAAGGATGATTCGTCCAAGGCTATTCCCTTATCACCGGACAATGTGGGTTTTCACAAGTACTACTACTCTCAGCCGAAGCACGATGGCGAGAAGGATCATACAAGCGCTTGAGGACTGCTTCTCAAAGATAGAAGATAAGTGGCCGGGAATTGTTGACCGACTTCATCGACGGGAAAGCGTCAATGATTCTCTGCTAGATATATTCCAATTCATAATATTACAGCGTACGCGGGTTCCTGCCAGTCGTGATGCAGCTGAGCGAATAGACGCCGAACGTATGCTGGCGCTGGCTCGTCGCTTGGATGCGGCAGGAGAGTTGCCATCTAAGCCCGAGGGCTTTGAAGATATCCTTGACCATGTAGAAGTTTCAATCAACCCCCACCAATCCATTCACGCCATGGTTCCCATGATGCGAGGCATTGGGCAGGTGTTTGATAGGGTCGGATTTGGTGCGTCACACAATAAATCGGAAATCCCGTTTTTGACCAGCGATAATCCGGTAATCTGGTTCGACCCTTCTGTAAAGGACTCTGATCTGCAACCATATGTTCTCCAGCCTGATGGTCCGATTGTTTTACTGTTTCCCGTCAGTCCGTCACTCATTATTTATGGAGATTCGCCCATGCGGGACCAATTCGCGTCAGAGGGATTGGGGGTAGCAGATCTATCGGATACCGGCTTAGTCGAGGCGATCAATCGGCAAGTTTGTCGTTTCGGGTATCAGACTATCTATGCGCAATAGGCAGGGCAGGAACGACTTATACGTGAACACGCGGAGTTGTCGCCAACCATACGTTTCGACAGAATTGGCGCAGGAGAAGATGAGTCTGTTGTCTTTGAGATGGTTTTCGGAAAGCGAGAACGAAAGCCAAAGTGGGTTGACTAACCGGCCTTGAGTTAGAAATTTGAGGTTAGGCGTGAGTGAAAAAACTGGGTCATTGTTTGACCTTGCTTCCGGCCATAAATACGCCTGGGGAAAACGATTGTGATTGGGAGCGTGAGGAGTGATTGACCAACCCGCGATAGCCGAATTAGGGAAACGCTTTGACGATTGTCGAGGAGAACGTGCGGAAATCGTCCAATTGTTTCGTGATAATGGCTCGGACTACGTCGAGATTCAGGCGGGTGTATTCATGCACGGCTACGTTGCGGAACCCGACCATCTTCTGCATTCGTGTGGCGAGATCGGGCAGTAGGATGCCGGCGGTTTGCAATAGCGTAAATGCGTCGCGACTCTCCTGCGGGACTCCAAGGCGTCGTTGGTTGACCACGTACATGGCTAGGTCAATCGCCGTTTCGCAGGCGCGTTGCAAATTAAGAACGATCGCGTCTTGTTTGGTCTGATTCGTGAAGAGATTGTTGTCGTCCCCGGCATACTCTTCGAGAATCCTCTGAAGACACCGCTCGATGCTCGTCGCTTTGTTCAGGATGACGTCGTCAGCCATACACCAACCCGCTCGCGCTGATTCTTTTTAGTATCTCGCGCCGCTCCTCGTTGAGTCGGGCATAGTCTGAAAACACGTACATTTCGAACTCTCGCCGAGTCGGTTCGTTTGGCGCATCGAGGCATTCTCCCGTCGAGATCACCTGCATCCGCATCACCGTTGACGCGGTACGCAAATCTACAAGATCGACATCACGATGGAGTTGGATCGCAAGTTCTTGGGCGAGTTCGAATCGACGCACCGCGGGAATCGGGTTGCACGCAAGCACGGCGAGATCCAGATCACTTTCAGGGCGCGCGAGGCCCTTTGCCTGTGACCCGAAGCGATACAGGGCGATGAGGCTGGGGACCGATTGTCGGATGTATTCGATCACTGATGAATCATTCATGGAGACTGCCATGTGTTTTCGTGTCGGCTCAGGCTACTGGTTCACCCATGTCCTGTCAATCGTTGGGCGCTGATCTTCTTATCGTCTGGTGGGTTGTCTGTGGCGGTTGGTCATGTCGTTCGCTAGTGGTAGGATCATCCAGGTTGCGGTATTGCTACAGACTGATTGCAAATCTGAGGACAAGGGTGTGAGCGGAATGAGGAGTCTTCCCTCTGACATCCCGCAGGATACTCAAAATGCCGTTCAGCAAGGCCGCAGGCGTACCCTCAGGGGTAGGTTGGAGATTTCGGTGAGCGAGAACGATACATGAGAGCAGGCGCGTCTCGGCACGTTTGGGTTGGGTGGGTGAGAAGAGCGCCTTGTTCAGCACCTGCTAGGGCCGAACCACTCGCAACAGTATTTTCTAGTTCCGGTTAACCCGGTGACTCTCACGGTTGTTCCGCACTCACTTCCTGCGCGTGCAATCTGCTCGATACGTTGTTTGGCCGTTCGCTAAGCAGGGTGACACGTCGATCACAGCCAACCGTGGCCTTCAGCGTCGAATGGTGTCCCGACAAGGCTGCATGTTCTCCTCGGTGCGCTGTTGGTTATGAATCGTTGTTGAACTGTTTGCCGTACATTCTGAATGCACATGGCGTCCTTCAATTTCTGGTTCCCTCTTGCAGGCCAATCGGCATTATCTGATCGTTGCCCCCTCTACCCCGCTTATGGTGGGGTAGAGGTCAAAGTGCTATTTGGAATCTTGACGTGATGACAACGTGCGCACTACACTGCCGCCATCCTGGTATTTAAGGAGGGAATTCTATGGCTGAACAGCGCGTGCGCAATAGTGGGAAAAAGTCATCGGCGTTACGAGATGCCGCTGCATTGACGACTCAGTTGGCAGCTGGTTTGGAAAAGATTGGGCTTGCGATGAAGAGTCGGACGTGGCGACGAGAAGGTCGAGCAGGTCTTGGCCCGCTACAGCGGCAGGTTCTCACGCTTCTTCGGTCCAAGCCCGGGCAACGCGCGACTATCTCCGAGGTGGCAAACGAGTTGGTCGTCAGGCTTCCGACCGCGTCAGAAGTTATCGCCACACTCGAAAGGAAGCAGTTGCTTCGACGGCGTCGCGATTTAAGCGATGGCCGAATTGTGGTAGCGCAGTTGACGGCCAAAGGGAATCGGTCCTGCACGCCTTCCTCACGAATGCCCGATCGACTCGTGACCGCGACAGAAGCACTCTCGGCGTCGGAGCAGGTTACCCTCCTCACGTCCTTGGTGAAAGTGATTCGTAGCCTCCAAGAGCAGGGTGAGATTTCTGTCGCGAGAATGTGTGTGTCCTGTCGCAACTTTCAGCCCAATAAACACAACAATGTCGATCGGCCGCATCACTGTGAGTATCTGAACGTTCCGCTGGGTGATCGTTCGCTACGTCTTGATTGCCATGTGTACGAACCGGCTTCGGCCGTGCAAGTCAATGAGGCGTGGGGAAGCTACACAGGTTCTCGTACGGCCTAGCTGCCTGTCCGCTCTATCTTTATGGCGAGGTAATGCAGGTTCGGCTCCATGTGATGTTGGGGGCGTGGGAAAACGATCCCTATGAAGAATTTATCTAGCCGAGCACGATGCAGAGTAGGTGTGGTCTCCTCCCCACCGTAGAACAGCCAGTATCTGACAGACCCCTGAGGCTCTTGCTCTTGCTATGGGGTCGGATTAGAATGAGGAGGATGGCAGGGAGATAGAAAGCTCATGAATGAAAGAAGGGTTGCCAATCTCTTCAAGAAAGACTCAATCCGTGCGTCAGAAGATGAATGGCTTGGGCCAGAGTCCCACATGCCGAATCTAGGTCGGGAGCTTCGACGTCGGGAGCCGCGCGGCATGGATGTCTCTTCAGGCTGGGTAGTGGGTGCGATATTTGCCGTAGGTGTAGCCGCTGGATGTCTTGTGATGGGCCTCTTCGACCGACGATCTCAGACCCCTAAGTAAGACGCTGTAAGAACGTACCAGCTTCGTCATTGCCTCGAAAACATCCTCAACATCGCGCACTCGGAGAAGAAGCTGTCGTAGCAGCTTGGGGTGGGCGAGAAATGCCACGACGTAGATGTTTTCATCGCCTGCGCCGTGTTGAGCAACCTGCTGGAGTTTCCCCCTTTCTCCTCAACACGTTGAAGGCACTCTTCCTTCCCGTAGCCCGTAAGACTCCTTTCATGTTCAGCGAGATCCATTTTGATACAAGAGGTGATCGGCCTCGATCTGCGTGAGTAGCACGTCGAGTGCGGCTTGGACTATTTCTGTGATGGGTGTTTGATCCGAAGCCGTGGTCCATCGAACGTTCGACCCAACCGTTTCTTTTTCGACCAGATACGACTTGATCGAAGCTGTGCTCGAAGGGCCCAGTGCTGATTCCAGACGCAGCCTGTAATGGTAGTCGCCGCGAGATCGCATCGTGAGCCAAGCTTTGATGCGTAGGGTAAGGCCGGCCGGTTTGTCGCTTACCGAAGCAAATGACCGGCGCGATTGAACATAGTTGATTGCGGCAGAACGAAGGTCCTGCGCCGGCCAATCGAGTAAGGTGATTCCCGGTCTATGATCGGCTCCTTCTATTGCAAGAAAAGGCACAATGATTTGTAGCGATTGCGCGATGAGGGTAGGCGAAACAGTTGGAGGCGCAGGGGTAACGTGAATGTGATGGACGCAACCCCAGCTGAGCAGCAGGAGTGCGCTGAAGAGTATTCGAGAAGATTGGCGAAGAAGGCGGCTGTTGTTCACGGATTCGTTGTGGGAGTCGGAGGATTCAGGATGTCCAAATCTCTCAAGGCGCGCATAGCCTGTTCTCGGTATGGCTTGTCCGTGGGATTCGTATAGGTATCGATCACGCGTTGATAGGTGGCGCGGGCTTGAGGGAATTGGCGCTTGATGGCGAAGTATTGGCCCAACGCGAGCCAGTTGGTGGCTGCGGCTTCATTGGCAGTGGTCATCAAGGCGAACTCTCGTTCAACCGCTGTGGTGCCTTGTTGTCTGGCCCGTTTCCTCACGGTATCGCCCATCTGGCTCGCCATCGCTTCTATCTGCTCATTGTCCCGGATCGCGGATTCCACTCGGTTGGCTCTCAAGCTGTCATAGAATGCGTCGGCGTGATTCTTAATCATGTTCGCCCGCTCTTGGTAGGTATCGTGAGCACAAGCGGCTCCTAGCAGGCAGCAGGTGACGCACAGCAGTAATCTGTACGATGGGAATCGGGGCCTTGTCATGAGTCCTGCTCTCCTTGGGTTCTAGTACGTGCGGCGCTCATCTGCTCGACACGGAATATCCTACCGAATTCGAAGAGGAAACGCGACCGTGTGCCGTGAAGCCTTGCCGACCCGTCTAGTGACACACGAGTCTGAAATATGGTAAGAGTCCAGGTCTTTTAGAGATCCTGCATCGTCCCCATCGTCTAGCCTGGCCTAGGACATTGCCCTTTCAAGGCAGTAACACGGGTTCAAATCCCGTTGGGGACACCAATCCTTTTGCATGACCGATGAGCAGCTTCCCTACCGAGGCGATTCCCTTGAATTCATAGCCTGATCTGGTAGGTATGAACGGGACGCGCTCGCCATTGAAGAGCTTGCTGAGGATTTGGCGGGCCTGTGTGATCTGGCGGCTCAGGAGAGTCTCCCACGACCGCTTGAAATGCGCTCGAAGTTCCGCCTCGAGTGCAACATAGTCGTTCTCATCAAGGTCTTGAGCCCTATTCAATTCAGCCAGATCTTTCGATAGGGTGGCTCGATGTTTGGTAGACTCTTTCAAGACTTCAACGAGAGCGGGGATGTCCCCTCCCGCTGAAATAGCAGTAACCAGCCGGCTGATCTCGGTATCCACCTGCTCAATTCTCTCGTAATAGTGCTGTAGGTTCCTCTTTTTTTCCTTTTGTGATGTTTTGAACTTATCCAGAGCCTTCCGGACGACCGTATCAGTCACCTGAGGATGGAGCACATCTTGCTCTAAGACCTTCAGAACGGCTTCGTTTGCTGATTCCATCGGGATCACCATGGAATTCGTACAGGCTGTGCGGCCACGCAGGTGGAAGGTCATGCATCCGTAAGCGAATGCTCTCTGGCCCTTTCGGGAACTGCTTTTGACGTATAGGCTCCCACCGCAGAGGCCACACTTCACCAGTCCTGTCAGTAGATATTTAGAATCGAGCGTGCTGGCTGGCCTTCCCCACAACTCGCCTTTCGTCCCGCGGAGGTATATCGCACGAGTGGCGCTTAAGCGATCATGGGCGGCCTTCCATTCGCTTTCTGAGATAATCTGAAGGTGAGGCATGGGAATCTTGATCCACTCCCTCTCCGGGCGTTTGCGCTGCTGCTGAATCCCCCATGGGTTTCTTTTCTTGGTTTTGTTGTAGATCACTTCGCCGAGATAGAGACGTCGGAACAGGAGGCTTCGCACGGATGAAGGGCTCCACGAGATTCGACGGCCCTGACTATTGCGCGGCGCCGGGCGTCCTTCATCGTTCAAGAGTCGAGCGATCGACACCATCCCTTTGCCGGCAGCGCAGAGCTGGAAGATCCGCCGGACCACGACCGCTTGCTCCTGGTTGACCCGCCGCTCGACGTGATCACGCTTAGGCCGGCCATAGGCATCGAGCAGGCCGGACAGAATCTCGATGTTATCGTAGCCGTAGACACGCCCGCCGGTCACATGCCCGGCGCGGGCCTTGCGCACCATCGCATCATGGGTCCGCTGCGCGCCTCGCGTGCGCTCGCTCTCGTCCGTGAAGCCACGCAACGCCAGCATTACTTTATCTGTCGGCGTGTCCAACTGCACCGCTTTGTCATCGAGGTAGCAATAGGTGACAACCCCGGCGACGGAAATCAACTTTAACAGGGATGAAACTTCGATGGACTCGCGCCCAAGCCGCGATTCATCCATCACGACGAGGAATTGGAAGGGAGGCCGAAGTTTCAACGAGGCCAGGAGGCGCTGGAATCCCGGACGGCGTTCAAACTCTGCACCGCTAATTCCATCATCCACGAAAATCAGTTCGTCGGGGACGGTCCAGCCCTTCTTGTTCGCATATAGCGTCGCGTGTTCAATCTGGCGCGTGACGGAACGGGCCTCGTCGGCCACGCCGGTCTGCTCGGTCGATTTTCTGGCGTAAATCGCAGCGCGCATGGGATTCACCACCTGTTGGTTAAATCGGGATGCCAGGAGATCAGACTTCCCCACTTCTCGGCTATGCTTTTTGCTCGGTCGTGTAGCTCCCTATCCCCGTTCAGAATGAAAAAGAGACGAGGAGACCAAGGTTTTGCCCGAAGTGCGCCAGAGACGTGAATTCCACTCTCTCTTAACCTTTAACTGAGATGGTGTATCTCGGAAGAGTGACCGCCCTTAAAATGCGTCTGATGATGATACACCACCATCGCTCGGTTGTTGTCTTGAAGCGCCTTTATGTCACCAATCATCACGCTTTTCCCCGCACACCGCTGCGTCAGTTTTAATCTCTCTGATGCAATGCCGTTGTCGGGATCAAGGAAGACGAGATCGCAATCTTTGAGCTTCTCCTTGATCTTTCCAAGCCACCGGTTCCGTTCCGTGGGCCGCTGTGTGAAGGGCCGTATTTCGCAGGGAACTGGATCAGACACGAATACCGCATTCCGAAAGCCAGAGGCTTTCTCGAGGGCAGACACGTCCAGTTCGTTCTGTTTGTTGATTTCCAAGAGTGCTTCGAAGAGACCTGGATCAAATCGTTTCCACTCGGTGTGTTGCTCAAGATACTTTCGATGACTACCGTCTGCGTTGTGATCCTCGTTTGGGAAAAGCCACCACACCACACCAAGACTCCGGCCACGAGCGAGCTCCCGCAGGATGGCCAGCTTTACATAGTCTCCGATGTCTCCAACGTAACGGTTTTGCATCTGCTGGCTCCTTGAAACTTCGAACTAGGCAGATCACTTAATCCTGTTCTCTAAGTCCGTCAATAAGATTTTTCGGTTCGATCCCTGGGGGGATTGAACCGTAGCGCGCCGATGTGCTTGAAAATCTTGAAAGAGTGCCTCGGCCAAGAGATCCGTGATTTCTTCAAATAGTTGAGGCGACCACGGCCCATTCATGGTTGTCTTGGGAAACACTGGCGCCGGTGTCTTGTGACAGATGGTCTTCATGCCTCGATCTCGTCAGCGTACCCTGGGTTCACAGCGGTGGCGGGCCATCGCTGCAGAGCAGCGGCCAGGCCTTTCCGGGTACCGTCCCGTAGGGCCCCTCCCGTTTCAGGCCTGCCCCCCCGCGAGAGCGCCATCCCGCCTGCTTCTTCGACGCCCCACCCCTGTGTTGTGAAGGGTGGGGCTAAACATCTTGATGAAGAAGGAGGCGGACATGGCCATTCACGGTTCACAGGGCATTCTGAAGATGATCCGGCAGCCGAAACCGAGCAATGAATACGCCGTGCCGCGATACCGTGTCACGCTGGTGCGCGAGAACCGGGCCGTCCCGCCCTCATCCCCGTTGACCACCTCGGCGACCGCTGCGGCCATTCTCAGGCCGCTCTTTGCGGGACTCGACCGCGAGCAATTCTTGGTCTGCGGGCTGGATGCCAAGCACCGCATCATCGGCGTCAACATTGTCTCCATCGGCTCCCTGACGTTGGCCATCGTGCATCCCCGCGAAGTGTTCAAACCCTTGATCCTGATGAACGCCGCTGCCTGGATCTGTGCCCACAATCACCCCTCTGGCGATGTGACACCCAGCGAAGAGGATCGTGTGCTCACCAACCGCCTCAAGCAGGGCGCCGACCTGCTCGGCATCAGATTGCTCGACCATCTCATCCTCACCGACGAGCACTGCTACAGCTTCGCCGACCAGGGCTGGCCTGGTGCCTGAGGGGCTTACACCCACACGAGCCGGAGCATGCTGATCACGGCGCCCTCCCACATGTCGATCACCTGAGGAACCGATTGCGACACACGGCGAATTGGACGTAGAGATGCGGATGATTGGCCCGCAGTTCCACATATTCTTCGAGGATGGTCTTGAGCACGTCCTCCGGCGACAACGTATTCTCTTCACCCACCTCTGTCAGCACGCCAAACTCCACTTCACTCAACATCAGGTTCATACGGATGCCTGGTTGTGCACACATGTCGTGACCTCCATCACACAACAATAATGGACTGCAAGATAAACCGCACGCACAGGGTGATGAACCGCGGCCCGCACATCTAGAGCGTTAAGACCCCGGGTTGACACTCGCGACAGTGAAGCCATCTCGAGGATTCCACTCCCGCATCTTCTGTCGGAGTCGCCGGACTTCCTGTGCACTCCCCAACAACATCATCTGCTCGGGTCGCCATCGTTCCACGCCCTCCACGATTCGATTGATGAGCCACCGTTCACCCGCTTCGGGATGCGCACAGAGCAGCCCCAACATGGGCGCGAGGCTCTTCTCTGCCCACCGCTTCACGTCCTCAATCTTTTTGACTGATTTGGCAATCTCCAACCGAGCCCGCTGCATCCCCTCCGTCAGGACCTTCCACCAATCCAGCAAGGGCGCGTAATAGCGATCCTTGGGATCATCGGCTCGTGTACAGTCCCGGAAATCCAAGGCACTGCGAAAGACCCCGACGATGTACTTCTGGAAGGAGTCTTGATCGAGTCCGGACAAGGCCATGCCCACGGCATCAGCGCGTTCTGATTTCCATTCCATTTCCCACCGAATCCACGTGCCCTCAACCACTTTCTCTTTCGACCGCTGTTCCGCCGCTTTATCGTAAATCCGGAGATAGGTGTCTGACTGGCGAGAGCCCATGCACAATGTTTGGCCAGTATCCAGGCCTGACCCCACATCGAGGCCAGAGATCAACCGGGATTGACGGAAATGGGAGACGCAATTGCCCGCCTTCACCGAGGCATAGATCCGATCCACATCGATGACGCCGTTGCGATCATCCAAGGCCACGTCAATGCGCCCGAAATGGCCTTGCTGCTCGAAGACCCATGTCGCCACCTCGTGAAATTTTTGATAGGTCCAGTCACTGATGAGTTCTTGCGAGAGATCCACATGCACTTCCCGAGGAGCCCAGCTAGCACCGGTACCAATTCGGCCTAATCCACCGGTATTCCCACGGGACAACCAGCCTTGCCGGTAGCCTAAGAAGCCTTTTTTATCCTTGATCCACTCCCCACCGATTCGTGCCATGACCTCATCTGCCGTCGAGTCAGGGACGGTGAACCGAAACCAACCGAGTACACAGGTCCAGATATTCATATGATCCTCCGTGAAGAACCGTGGAAATTCCGCCCCCGTTTTACCGAGCGGGGGCGGTTCGGCGTGGCGCGCCGCCGGCAATTGCCGGCGGTCGCGCGGAAAGTGGCCGTACGATCGTTAACAATCCTTTGGCCAGAAAAATCCGCTGAACTCGTGCCAGGTCGAAGCGCAGAATTTTGGTGATGCGATAGACGGGAATATCGCCTCTCCAGTAGGCACGTCGAATCGATTGCGAACGCACGCCCAACGTCTGGGCGATTTCCTTCACCGACAACAAGGTGCGCTGCATGCCGATCCTTTCTTTCGTCTATGCGCAACACGGTGCTGACCATACCGTTTTGCATGGATGATGGGAATTAGTCAGATGTATCCAGATGTGACCTTATGTATCCAGGTGCAACAGCGAGAGAGCAAAGAGACCAATATGGAGATTTTCTCCTTGCGATAGGCCCGTTGAATCGTCTTCACGCTCATGCGGAGTTCCGCCGCCATCTCCTTCACCGTGAGCAACTCCTTCTTCTTCATGCCCAGTCCTTTCTTCGGTACCGCTCAGCACCACGCTGACCATACCGTTGTGAGATGATGGTGGGAAGTACCCTACTTAGGCCTGCTTAGGACAGTTAGGGACTATTGAGGACAACCATCAGGTAGCAGGCCTGTGGGAATGTACCTATGATGGAGACAGATAGAAATGCTTAATGATACGTAAGAGGGGACGGGAGACGGTACGTAAGACGGGGCGAGCAAGGAGTCTATGAGGCAGTCGAACGTGGACAGGGAAAAACACCGGGTTTCATTCCCAAGACGACCTCCTCCCGCGTCAGCGTGCTTTCTCAAGGGGAAAGAGGTATTCTCCTCCGCCATCGGTGAGACTGTAGGACTCGATCCACAATGAACCAACCTGAAGCTTTTTCCCGCATCCTCATCGACAAAGCCTTAGAGTTTAGCGGGTGGGATTTGCTGAAGCTTCAGCAAGTCCAATTCGAGCTGCATACGGGGAATGGGCGAGCAGACTACCTACTCAAAGATAGCCTTGGCCGGGTGCTCTGTGTCCTCGAAGCGAAACGCGAATCTCGTGACCCCTACGTCACCGATTGGACAATAGGAGCCGGATGAATCGAGAGGTTCACGTCCGGTTCTGGGAGGGCCTGGCGGTGAGATTCCGCTGGGCTACTCAACTTCTTTCACAAGATCGCAACGGTTTCAGTAGAAGATTAGCCATGCTGCGCCGTCAATGTCCAAACAGGTGTCCAATGGCTAAACGAATAAGACTCCAGACCCCGTTGATTTCTCGCGAGATAGGCGACCCCTTTTTAGTTCCCCAGGTGTAAATGAATGGTTATTCTGACCCCAAATATTTGCTACCACTCAAATCTATGCAGCGGCTGGGGTGGACTTGAGCATACTTGCCCTGATGTTGCCCTCTATCGTGGCGCAGCAGAACATGCACAAATTTCCAAACCAAAATAGACACCAAGAAAGTTAGGCCGCCAAACACCAGAGACGGCAACATATAATTGAAGGAAATATCAAAACGGAATCTGTCTACCCATTCAGCCCAGTCTACGCCACATATCACGAAGCCAAGAAGGACAATGGAAAAAATAATCATGCTAAACAAACTAGATAAAACAAACCACCACCAGGTCCACACAAACAGGCGTTTCCCCGTTTGCGAAGCCTGCTTCCTCACGCCAAAATACGCCAGCAATATGATGGGTCCAAGATACCCAAGACAAAACACCGTTTGCGCGATTACTTCACTGACATAAGTTTCCGCCACAAACAGGTCGCTATTGGACTTGATGGTCGACACCCAGTGAGTGAACGACTTCGAACTGATGCTGCCGAACAAGCCGCCCACAAAGATCGAGGCGACTGCGAGGATCAGTTGCTTCAAAGGAGATTCGGCAGTCCCCTCCTCGGTGATCGATGAGCAAGTCGCACGGTATAAGTGGTGCGACAAGAGCCAGGATCCAATGAATACGATGGAAAGTGAAGCGATCAAATTGAAGAACACCCCGGAATCATAAAACAGCGCGGATATCACCGCCAAATTTCCTTCACCTTGATGAGTGGCCTTGATCGCATCTGCGCCGTGGCCGAATCCTAAGACATTGGGCCTTGCCAACTCCAGCCGGGACATCAAGAACGCAATGGCGGTCACATAGCCCATCTCAATACGGCGCCAGGGCGATTGCTTCAACAGACGGTTTGCGCGGGCGATGAGTGAGGGGTGGAAGCGCCACAAATTTTTAAGCAGCCCTCGGTCTTCTTGGAGGGATTGGGCATGAAGGCAGTCCTTCAAGGGCGCCCGGAACCCATCTTGGGCTGCACGCTCATCCGCAAAGTACTCCCGCATTTGCATTAGCTGTGTCAATGCAAGATAAAGCAGCGGGACGGCAAGGAACTTCGGGAATCCCCTCCGGTACGCGTATTGTAGATTGAGCATAAACGTATCAACGAGCGGGCCGAAATCGTAGTGCTGTGTCATCTCTGCAAACTGCGCCCAGAACCAAACCTGCCTCGCTAGAAGACTAAAGCACGCTAGCCCAGCGTAAGCAATAAACAGATACCAGGTGAACAGGACCCGGGTGTTGTCACCGGTTCTGATGTGAGCTTGCTCATGCGCAACCACGGCGAGCGCCTCCTCAGGCTCCCTCCGAAATAATAGTCGCAAGCCGCCGCCAAGTATCACACACGGCTTTCCCTCAAACGTAGAGCAAAAGGCATCTAATGACCTCAAATCTTTCGTGACGAGGACGATGGCTGGTATCTTTTCTGAGCCGATGTTACGCTGGCAGATAGCGCTGAAAAATGATTTGTCCGACTCCGAAAGTAGGGCAACTGCGGTGCTGCCAAGCTTGCGCGAATTGTATCTCTTGAAGAAGTAAGCCATCACAAAGATCAGCGCGGACTCAAACACGCCGACGACTGCCATATCGACTTCCCAGTTATCAACTGTAATACCCAGAACGTCTTCTAGCAGGCCGCCAAGTCCCGGATTGGTGTAACTGTCTAGCAACACATAGAGGGCAATTAGGGGAAAGCCCCCCTTGGTATCATCCGAAAGGCTCAGTTGATTGAATGCTCTCACAAGCTAAGCCCCCGAACGCCCCTGAGCCTGCACCAGCTTGGCGAGCACAGCATTGGCAACAGCATCAGCAGTAGATGGGCTCAAGCGATGAGCCCTAGCCGCATTTACTATTAACTCGCTTATTTTGAGTACATCAAGAGACGACGCAAGGGAGGCCGATATAATACTGTCTGGTTTCTCCTTCAATTTTTCCTTGAGAATCTCCTTGCCAATATCCAGCGCAGCATCAAACAGTTTTGGTGCGATAGTTTGTAATGCAGGTAGCACGACCGCAAAAACTGATGCGACCATGGCAATAATCTCGCCGCCACCAAACGCCACGGGTGAATATTCCCCAGGTTTATGGACGGCGTAGTGGTCATCAACAATTTGATCGAATAGATCCAATTCGTTAGGACAGACATCTCGCGCTATCAGATGCGTCAATTGCCATGCCAGAATATCGCCGTTACTCATTCGCATAAGCTCTCCTCGACTTTCCACGATAGGAAATTCAATCTGAACGCGACCTTACCTTGCCTGGTTAAAGGAGTTCAATCTGTTTCCGGAAGCGATGATCGAAAATCGGAAGGCAATACTGCCCCGCCTTGCGGCTAGATGCAACTCTTCGTCGATGAGTTGCCTTGAACAGCCAGTCTCACGTCCCGTGTGACGCCAAGGAGTGGATTGCCGCTCACGTGCTGAATCGCTGAGATTCGGGCCAACCTGCGTTCTAACAAACCGCAAATCGGATATGGCCTTCCACAGGGAAGTTCGTGCTAAAGACCGACAGAGCTCCCCCTTCTTAAATGGTTCTTCTCCTCGCCGAGTGGGTGATTTCGGCCTGATTTCATATCGGGTCCAGCATGCAGGTGAGGACTTTCAGGCGCAGGTACTCCTCGTCGCGTAAGCCGTAGCTCCGCCGCTGAATGAC
>Ga0163144_10012448_pt1 | contig 17864 bp, 20 predicted proteins | sample OliLak19BULKMAT1_FD_123175 | JGI IMG/M metagenome (GOLD analysis project Ga0163144, IMG submission 123175) | Freshwater microbial mat bacterial communities from Lake Vanda, McMurdo Dry Valleys, Antarctica - Oligotrophic Lake LV.19.BULKMAT1 | ecosystem: Environmental > Aquatic > Freshwater >...
AGCTTCGCCACCATCCTCAAGGTAGCCAAAGCACTTGGCGTACGGTTTCACGCTCAGGCTGTCGAAAATGACGTCTGACCAGTACTTCGAATCAACGGACGCCGGTTGGCAATCACGCATGGATAACGTTCTCCGGGCCTACGACTCGCGCCGTTCTCGTTCGGCATAGGTCACTTACGCGATGCTACTCGACGCTGATTCATCGCATCGCTTCATTGCAGGCTACAAGCGCGTGCTTCTCGAAATTCATCGCCAGTCGGCAGATGACTCGGACGAAGGCATCTTGGCTGGTCTTGCGGCGGCCAGGACGAAGTTGAATGAGAGCCCTGCGCTCCTCGAACAAGTCGCGTCAGACCTGGAAGCGATCGGGCAACCGGTCGAACCCGATATCCTGCAGGCGCTGCGCTCAATGCAGTTGGGTCGGTGGGTATTTCTCCGAAGCACGAAGCGCTACGCTATCTTCATCGACGAAGCAGTCGAGAATGCGTTTGCAGTCTACGGCCTCACGAACACAGTCGAACATATCGTTGGCGCTGCCGCCGTATGCTTCGAGGCTGCCGTTCCGAACTTTGCGGGTCACTATATCTGCGATGGAATCATCCAGAATCCGGTCTTTCTTGGGTCAGGCTATCGCAAGCAGTTCAGTGCCGCACTGGCAAACATGAAGAGGATCGGACGATTCCATGGTTCACCAGAGCCCCGCTAGCCCACCCATTCAACCGACCGCGTTTCGTGTGCGCTGAGTCGGACCCGACGCGTCGCTCAAGCAGACACCGGAAGCCGTGCCTCTGATCCGAAAAAGTCGTGAAGCTGATGCGACGGCCTTGTTGGCAATTGTCAATGCCGCTGCGGCGGCATATCGAGGGGTGATTCCGATCGACCGATGGCGGGAACCCTATATGCCGCGGGATGAACTGGAGCAGGAGATAGCGGATGGCGTAGTCTTCTGGGTGGCGGAGGAAGACGGGCATCTGCTGGGGATCATGGGCATTCAGGACAAGGGGGACGTCGCCCTGGTACGCCACGCTTATGTCACGCCAGACGCGCAGAGGAAAGGCGTTGGGACAGGCCTTTTGCGTCATGTGCAAGACCTCACCCACAAACCCGTTTTGATCGGCACCTGGGCGGACGCTTCGTGGGCCATCGAGTTCTATCGGAGGAACGGATTCACGATCGTCCCGGCCACGTACAAGGATGCCCTGCTCCGGAAATACTGGTCGATCCCGGCAAGACAGGTCGAGACGTCGGTGGTACTTGCCGATGGACGGTGGATGGATGTCCGGCAGCGTGCTTCAAAGGACGGCTGATCGCCGCCGCTGGGAGCGAGCATCGGGCCCCGCGCGTCGCCCATTGCCTGGTACATCGATGGTGACCCCGTCCTGCCGTGAGTTTCGACAATCTGACACCCGATCCGGTTGCTGCTCCCGCGTGGCTTACCCAACCGTTGCCGCCGGTGCACCGTGGTAGTTCTTCACGGCTGCCCTGATCCGTGCGCCACGCAAGTCAGGTATCGGGCGTCTTCGACGATTCCAACATAAGGAGAGCTCCGAATGCCGATTGCCGACGTCCGCGACATCTCGCGAATCGCATATGGGTTCATGGGTTCGAAGGCGCTTTTCTCGGCCTTGAACGTCGATCTGTTCAGCCGACTGGCTGGAGATGGGAGAACTCTTGACGAGCTGGTCGACGAAACGAAGATCCCCCCGAATCGGTTGCGAATTCTGCTCGTCGCGCTCACGGCGGTCGGCTTGATTGTCTGCGACGGCGACCGCTACCGGAATGCCCCGGCCAGCCAGCGATATCTGGTTCGTGGTGGACCAGCCTACTTCGGCGACTACTATCGCTTTCAGATCGATCGCCAGATCTATCCTGCGTTGTTGCACCTGGACGCGGGTATCGCCGGCGACACCGCCAATCTGGCATTCGACTCGTTGGGCGGATTGACCGCGGATCCTGCGGAAGCGGAGGCCTTCACCCGGGCGCAGCACGCCGGCTCCATGGGCCCCGCGCTGATGCTCGCCAAGAGCTTCGACACAGCGGGCGCCAGGTCGCTCCTCGATGTCGGCGGCGGCAGTGGTGCCTTCTCGATTGCGCTTTGCCAGCGCAACCCCGAACTCCGCGCAACCGTCCTGGACTTCCCGAACGTCATCGGCGTCGCCCAGCGATTCGTGGCGGAGGCCGGGCTGCAAGACCGGGTCAGTTACATCCGGAGCGACGCCGCGGACGACGATTGGCCCGGCGACCAGGACCTCGTGCTCATGTCCTACCTCCTGAGCGCAGTGGCCGAAGCCTCGATTCCGCAGCTCCTGCGCAAGGCATGGGAGGCACTTCGTCCAGGGGGACGGTTGCTGGTCCACGATTTCATGCTAGACGACGATGAGCAAGGTCCTGCGCTGGCAGCTCTCTGGTTCCTGCAGTATCTCTCCGGGAGGATCGATGGAGTGTGCTTCAGTGCGCATACGTTGGGCGCCCAACTCCGGGCCATCGGTTACGACGATACCACCGACCAGGTCGTCATCCCGGAGATCACGAAGCTCATCGTGTGCGTCAGACCCGAGGAATAATCATGGGAAACCAGAATCGGTGTGGGCACGGATCAATTCCTCATAATCGGAGCCTCGCCAAGAGCAGCCGTTCCCTGGCGTCCCGGTCGGCTCGCCGTACTGTGTTCTCAGGCCCGGCGGCTGATCTTAGCGAAACGCAGCGACGCCACTCGGCGCCGCAGACGACACGATGACGAATGCGCCCGGCATCCAAACTCGTCGGTGTGACGGCGCCTCCGAAGAATGATGCCGGCGGCGCGGGCAGCGTCGGAACGCCGGCCGACTACGTTCGGTTCCATGAGAGGATCCCCAGGAAGAACCGATCTGCATCCTGATGACGCAGGCGGCACCAGGGCCGGCACGGCGCTACGACCGCTACCTCTTCAAGCAACTGGTCTATCAGGCGATCAGCGACTGATCGGGGTCTGCTTCATTTCAGTGGAGAGTCCCAAGATACGCCGCTATGTCTCGAGCATGAGATTCCCGAACGCTCATGTCCGGCATTGCAGTTTCCGGGGCGATCTCCTGAGGGTGGCGGATCCAGCGCACCATCGCTTCGGGCGTATTGGTGAGCTTGCCTGCGATCAGTCCGCGCCCGGCGATACCAGCAAGGGGCGGACCCACGTGCACGTCGGCTCCTGTCACCCCCGGAATAAGGTGGCAGGCATTGCAGGCGTATTGGGTCAGCGCGACACGGCCCCGCTCCGCGCTCGGGGGGCCTTCAGTGATCCCCGAGGCGCCGCTGTTGCAGTCGGTGTCCGGCCGGCTCTGCATGGCCGAGCGGAATTGCGCTGCAGTGAGGTTCGGCAAGCGCACGAGAAACGCGACCACGGACCACATTTCCGCTTCGCTCATGCGATATTCCCAGGCAGGCATGCCCGTCATCTTGATTCCGTTCTTGACCACCCAATACAGTTCGCGCGGGCGGAAACGCTCACCGGCGTTGACCAAGGGCCCGGGGAGGGGCTGCATGCTTCGACCGATCTCGCCAGCCGCGACGCCCGGTCCGCCGTGGCAGACGAGGCAGCGATCGCGATAGCACGCGGTACCTCGTGCCAACATTTCCGGTCCGTCGAACGCCGGCGTGTCGATCGATCGGGCGCGGAACCGGATCGACTGCTGTCCGACGATCTCCAGCAACGAGTAGACCGGTTGCGTGTGCTGTACGTTGGCCGAGATGTCGTACAGTCCGCTCCACACAAACGCGACTAACCCGAGGGCCGCGACCAGCAAGACCAGGAACGTCCCGACCACGCTCGAGAGTGCTGCTTGCGCCGCCTTCATGCGCCAGCCGCCATGCGCCGCCCTCTCTTGCGTGCGGACGGCCGCGTACGAAGTCCGCAACTGCGCGCTGATTGCTTCTGTCGATCTATCATTAACATTCCTCGATGAAGCGAACCCGTCGCTTTCAAGTCGATGCCGTCATGCCCCCTTTCTGCATACTACGCAATTCGCAAGGCGTTGCTCTTGTTTGGTCGATGACTACTGTCATCGCCGCCGCGTTGTCGGCCACATTGACGGGTTGCAGCGCGGCTGTGCCACCGGCAATCGAAGCCAACGCGGAACGCGGTGCTGGGCTGCTCGCGCAATATCAATGCGGCCGATGCCATCGCATTCCCGGCATCGTCGCGTCACCCGGCACGCTTGCTTCCAATCTCGAATCGTTCGGCCGTCGCAGCTATATCGCAGGACGGATTCCGAACGAGGACGCCGCCCTCGTGCGCTGGATCATGGATCCCGCAGCCGTCGCGCCCGGCACTCTGATGCCCGACCTCGGCGTGAATGCTGCCGATGCTCGCGACATGACGGCGTACCTGCGCAGGTTGCGATGACAGGCAACGTCGCGTCCGTCCTGCAGCCGGCAGGACCGACCAGCACTCTCATAGCCGAACTGTCATGGGTTCTGATCGCAGGTTCGGCGGTGGTGTTTCTTATCGTAATGGCTGTGCTTGCGTGGGCGCTCGTCGGCAACACGGGCCGTGCGTTGCGCGGACCACGCCAGTCCATGGCCCTGATCGTCGGCGGCGGCGTTGCCTTTCCCGCCATCGTGCTGTCGGCCCTACTCGTCTACACGACGATTCGTACTACCGCCGCTACCAAGCCCGGTGTCACCGGGACTATCGTCAACGTCAACGGTCACATGTGGTGGTGGCAGGTGCGCTATCGGGATCCGGCGGGAGGCCCCGACATCGCACTCGCTAACGAGATCCATATGCCGACCAATCGCGTCGTGACCATCGGCCTCACTTCGGCCGACGTCATTCACAGCTTCTGGGTGCCTGCGCTGGCCGGCAAGGTCGACACCGTGCCGGGCCGCGTATACCAACTCCACCTCGAGGCCACGGCGCCGGGGGTGTATCGCGGAGAGTGCGCCGAGTTCTGCGGCGTCCAACACACGCGCATGGCGTTTCACGTCGTCGTGCACGAGCCCGCGGAATACGAGCGCTGGCTCACGGCCCAGAGCATGCCGGCGCCGATCCCGACCGGCGCCGAGGCGAGCGCAGGTCAAGCCGTGTTTGTCAGAGAACGCTGCGCGGCTTGCCACACGATCCGCGGCCTGACGGGCCAGGCGGAGGCCGGCCCGGACCTTACGCACGTCGGCAGCCGCCTGTTTCTCGCCGGCGGCGATACGCGCACGGACGCCGCCGGGTTCGCCCGCTGGGTCGCGAATACGCAGCACATCAAACCCGGCGCGCTCATGCCCGAATACCAGCGCCTCGACGCCGCGTCACTGGGCGCCCTCGCCGCCTTTCTCGCACAGTTGAAATGACGCCCGCCAAGTCCGCCGGTGCTTTGCCGAATTCATTGCCGCGACCCGACGGCGAATTGGCCGCGCTAGAGCGCGCCTGGCAGCCGCCGCGCGGCTGGCGGTTGCTTTCCGCGGTCAACAATACGCGTATCGGTGTGTTCTACATCGGCACGTCGTTGTTGTTCTTCGTGCTCGCAGGTGTGCTCGGACTTCTCATTCGCGCCCAGCTCGCCCTCCCCGAGAATCACCTGTTGAGCCCGGCCTTCTATAACCAGGTCTTCACCATGCACGGCACGGTGATGATGTTTCTCTTTGCGGTGCCCATCGTCGAGGCCATCGCAGTGTACTTGCTGCCGGCCATGCTCGGCGCGCGCGACCTGCCGTTCCCGCGCCTTTCGGCCTATGCGTTCTGGGCCTACGCGGCGGGCGGCCTGGCATTCTTCTGCACCATCTTTTTCGCCGCCTCGCCGGACGGTGGCTGGTTCATGTATCCGCCGCTCACCAGTGGCGAATACTCGCCCGGCATCGGCGCCGACTGGTGGCTGCTGGGCATCGGCTTCATCGAGATTTCCGCCATTGCCGGGGCGATCGAATTGATCATCGGCATCCTCTTCACACGCGCGCCGGGCATGACGCTCGGGCGCATGCCGATCTTCGCCTGGGCGATGCTAGTCGTCGCTGCAATGATCGTGCTCGCGTTCCCGGCCGTTATCGCCGGCACGACGTTGCTCGAACTGGAGCGCGCTTTCGGCTGGCCGTTCTTCAATCCGCGGCTGGGCGGCGACCCGCTGCTCTGGCAACACCTGTTCTGGTTTTTCGGGCATCCGGACGTCTACATCATCTTCCTGCCCGCGGCGGGCCTCGTATCGATGATGGTGCCGACACTCGCGCGCACGCCGATCGTCGGATACCGCGCCATCGTGCTCGGTCTGGTCACCGTCGGGTTCTTCAGTTTCGCGCTTTGGGCGCACCACATGTTTACCGCGGGTCTCGGCACCCTCGCGGCCATGTTCGTTTCCGCTGCGAGCCTCGCGGTCGCCTTACCGACGGCAATGCAGGTCTTCGCCTGGCTGGCAACGCTGGCACGAGGACGCCTTCGAATCACCGGTGCCAGCCTCTTCCTTCTCGGATTCTTCTTCATCTTCGTATTCGGCGGGCTCACCGGCGTGATGGTCGCGGTGCTGCCCTTCGACTGGCAAGTGCACGACACCTACTTCATCGTCGCGCATCTGCACTATGTGTTGATCGGTGGCATGGTCTTCCCGGTCTTCGCGGCCCTCTACCACTGGATGCCGGTGGTCAACGGTCAGGGGCTTTCGGAGGCCTGGGCGAAGTGGATATTCGGGCTGATGTTCGCAGGCTTCAATCTGGCATTCTTTCCGATGCACATCTCGGGTCTGCTCGGCATGCCGCGCCGCGTTCACACCTACGACGCCGGGACCGGCCTGGAGATCTGGAACCTGGCGTCGTCGGTCGGCGCTGCGGTGCTCGCGGCCGGCGTTGTGCTGTTTCTGATCGACGCCGTACGCACATGGTCGCGCCGACCGATCGAACATGCGAATCCGTGGAACGGCGGCACGTTGGAGTGGCTGCCGGCGCATGACTACGGCGTCCGCAGCATTCCGCAGATCGCCTCGCGCGATCCGCTGTGGGAACAGCCGTCGCTCGCCGCGGAAGTCGAGGCCGGACGGCATTGGCTCCCCGGCACTGTCACGGGTGGCCGCGAAACGCTGGTGACCAGCCCCCGCCGCGCATTGCCGATGCATCTGCTCGTGCTCACCGGGGATAGCTGGTTGCCATTCGGCGCAGGGCTCGGCACGGCAGCGTTCTTCCTGTTGCTCACCGTCAAGATGATGGGAATCGCGACACTCTTCGGCGTCATTGCCCTCGCAGCAATGCTGCGCTGGCTCTGGCAGACCGACCGCCCGCCGCGACAGGCCACAGCGGAGGTGGCCGATGGCGTATTCCTCGACGTCGGCGCGGCGGGCACGAGATCGCATTCGTGGTGGGCAACACTGATTCTCGTCGTCGTCGACCTCACCATCTTCGCCTCATTCGTCTTCGCACATCTGCACGTGTCGATGCGTGGGGATTCGTGCCCGCCGGTGGGCGCCAGGCTCGCGAACGACGAAGCCATCGTTGTCAGCGCGGCGTTGTGGATCGCCAGTTCGACCCTCGTCTGGCTGGCCTCGCGCTGGCGCCTGGGCGATGCGGGGCGGCAGCGTGTTCTCCACGCACTCGTGATCGTCGGCGCGCTCGCCTTAGGCCTCGGTGCCGCCACTATCGAATGGGGCGCGCACGCCGCTGCCGGACTGGCGCCCGCCCGCGACGGCTGGAGCGCCACTGTCGCAATGCTCGTCGCCTGGCAGCTGTTCCACGCCGTGGTCCTGGCTCTGATGGCGGCGTTTTTAGTGGCCCGGATCAGCAGCGGACTGCTCGGTCCGCGAAGCCGGGCGACGCTCGACAACGTGGCGCTCTTTTGGCACGCGAGCGTGCTCCAGGTTCTGATCGGTTGCGGTGTAGTTCAATTGCTGCCCCGCCTCTTGACATGAAGCCCGCCCCCGCGGATAGACTCAACGACGGCTTCGTGGCCGCAACAGTACCCGCCGTGCTGCCGTTGATCGTCTGGGCCGCGCATTTCGCGTTCGCCTATGGCGTCGCCGTACTCGGCTGCACCGCGGGTTCCGAGGCACTTCACGGGCCCGCATTGCGCTTTCCGGTCGGGCCCGTGCTGTGGGCATCGTCCATCGTCGCAATCACTTGTATCACGATCCTGATCGCGCAGGCGTATGCAGCATGGGTTCGGACGGACTCGCCGAAGCCTCTGGCCGTCGTCGTCCGTTTCGGCGCGGCCGCCTTCGCCTTGCTCGCGGTCGTCTGGACGAGCATGTTGACCGTTACCTCGGGGCTCTGTGTCGCGGTTCACTGATGCCAGGCGGACCGTTCGAGCAAGATCACGCGCACTAAGGTTTCGCTTCGAAATGAACTCATCCGGGCCGGGTGCGCGTGTGCCCCACTCCTCTCGCCCCGCCTTGCGCGTCATCTAAAATACGTCGCAACCGCACGACCCATTCTCGAGGACCATGCATGTCTCCAGGTCGTACCCTCCCGCTTGTTCTGCTAGCCCTCGCCCTGCTGGCCGACCAGGCAGCCATCGCGAAGTCATCGAACGAACTCCTGCGTGCCGAGCTCGGCGTGCTGGGCTGGTCGGTGAGCGGCGCGGAGTTGGCACTCGTCGCTGCTCTCCCACGACCTCCCGGGATATCCCGTGACGAAGCGATGAAGTCTTGCATGGACACCGTACCCGCCTATTCGGACGAAGCGGCCAAGACGGCGTGGGGAGCCAGATCGATCAGCAGAGTGCTGACCATTTGGGGCGTGGCGCACTACGGGGCACGAGCGGCAAGCGGTACTCGTCGCAACCTGTGTCAGGACCTGGCATTTCTCGCCGCCCGATGGAGAGCTGGCATCGGGCGCTCCGAGGCCGCTACCGTAAATGCCGCAGATGCCCAGGAGCTCAAGAAAGCCATCACGGATATCGAATGGGGACGGCAACCCGATTTCGGGAATCGGGCCGTCGGCGTCGATTCGGCCAGATTTCGGATTGCAATCGAACCGCCGCCCGCCCTTACGGACGAAGCCTCCCCGGACACCGCCCTTCGCTCTCAGCCGGGCGGTGCGAATCAGCAGCAAGACAGCGATCTGAATCCGCAATCGAGCGCTGCCGCGGATGAATCCCGGCGGCTCGCTGCCATGACGCCTCGCGACGCCGAAGCCTACTGCGCTGATGATCCCGTTCCAGCCAATCGAATAGCCAAGTGTGAAGCAGTGCTCGGCGGACAGTATCGGTTCGATTCGGCGCAGCGCGCACGGATATTCATGCGCAAAGGCAACGCCGAACTCGCCATCGGGCACGCGCCTCAGGCGGTCGTCTCGTTCGGCGAGGCCATCAAATTCACCTCCGCCCAGTACCCCGGATACCTGTTTCGCGCGGAGGCCTTGCGCGTCGTCCGAGACTTTGCAGCCGCCAGGCGCGACATCGACATGGTCCTGGCGATCGGTCACCCGGAATCGCTGTACGACGCCTACATTGAAAGAGGCATCATTCTTTCCGAGCAACGCGATTTCCGGGCGGCCCTCGCGAGCTTCGACAAGGCCATTGCGATTCACCCGAATGACAACGAGCGAGCCGTCACGAATCGCAGGATCGCTGAACGGAGGATGAGAATCGGGCCCTGATGGTCAACTCCGTCAAGAGGACGCGGTGGCAAACGGGCAGGCCGTAGCGCTGCATCCGCCGCTGCAGCCCGGGCTCCATGGTCACCGCCGGGTGATGACGATTTCCAGGTACTCGCTTGGCACGACCAGCGAGCCGGCGCCGCCTTGATCGAGGCTGTTCAACAGTTCGGTCAGATCGCGCTCGAGCACCATGGCCTGGTCCGCCGGCAGTGCGGCGAAGGCCTTGTGCATCGGGCCGTACCAGGTGCGGAATACGTCGATGAAGTGCGCGGCCGAGCGGTCGCGGAAGTTGAAAATCCGCGGCGTCACGGCGATCCCGGCGGCCTATTCGCCGAAGAGCGAATGCAGATGCGTCTCGACGCCCCAGAGCGACGGCGGCTGCACGCCGGCCGGGGGTGGCAATTGACGCCCCATCGTCTTGAACATCTGACCGACGAGGCTCTGGGGGGTCCAGTTGGCCAGGCCGATCCGCCCGCCGGGGCGGCATACCCGGGCCATCTCGGACGCCGCTTTCGCCTGGTCGGGCGAGAACATCAAGCCGAACGTGGACAGCACGGCATCGAAGCTCGAATCCTCGAAGGGCAGCGCTTCGGCGTCGGCTACTCGAAACTCCACTTCCAGGCGTTCTGCACGGGCTCGATCTGCCCCGCGCTCCGGGTCCGTCCTGGGTTGCACTGTGACGCACGGCGCGAGACGGCGTCTTGGCCGTGCGTCGCCGACGCTTGACCGAACGTCCTCATTTCTGCCCGCGCATTCATCACGCTGCGCGGCGTCCGCAGTTGCTACCCGATCATCCGTGCGGCCCTCTCCCGGCCTTCACCCCCTTGGCCACGCGTGCCGAGGCGCTCAGAATCAAACCCATCGCACGATTTCGGAAACGCCACCCTGACCATGAAGGATGTCGCTGCCTGCGTAGCGGTAGACTCACCTGGTCGAACTCAGCTTTGAACACCAACCAAGGGAAGCAGCGGACGTGAGAGCCATTCGAAACCTCGTCGCATGTCTGGTAGTTGCAGTCTCCGTCGCAACCGGAGGCTGGGCAGCGGATCTGCCGTCGGCTTCGCCGGAAGAGCTCGGATTCTCCTCGGAGCGCCTGACGCGCGTCGGCACCGCGCTCGAGAGCGAAATCGAGCGGAGGCAGTATCCGGGCGCGGTCGCGCTGATTGCGCGCAAGGGCAGGATCGTCTACTTCGAGAGCTTCGGGCAGCTCGATCCCGCGAGCGGCAGTGCCATGACGAAGGATGCGATCTTCCGTCTCTATTCCATGACCAAGCCGTATACCTCGGTGGCGGCCATGATGCTGGTCGAGGAAGGCCGGCTGCGCATGACCGATCCGGTGTCGAAGTACATCCCCTCGTTCGCCAAGCTCCAGGTGAGCGTGGCGTCGACCGATCCCTTCTCAGGCATGGTGAGGTATTCGAACGTCGCCGCCGATCGCGAAATCACGATCCAGGACCTGCTCCGGCACACCTCGGGGCTCGTCTACGCCGGCTTCACCGCGCACGCGAAAGTGAAGGAGCTCTACCTCAAGGAAGGTGTCGACTGGCAGGGCATGACGCCCTCCGAACAGATCGAGCGCCTCGCCAAGGTGCCGCTCGCCCACCAGCCGGGCGCGACCTTCGAGTACGGCTTGTCGTCGGACGTGCTCGGCCGCGTCATCGAGATCGTATCGGGCGTGCCGCTCGGGCAGTTCATTCACGAACGTATCTTCGTGCCGCTTGGGATGACGGATTCGGCGTTCATCGTACCGAAGGAAAAGCTCGATCGCCTGGCCCAGCCTTTTGCCATCGATCCCGCCACGAACAACCCGACCAGACTCGTCGACGTGACGGTGCCTCCGAAGAACGATGCCGGCGGCGCGGGTAGCGTCGGAACGGCGGCCGATTTCGTTCGCTTCCTGCAGATGATGCTCAATGGCGGGCAACTCGATGGCGTCCGGCTGCTGAGCCGCACCACCGTGAAGTACATGACCTCCGACCATCTCGGGGAGATCAAGAGTTCGGGCTTCGTTTCGTTGCCGCCGGCTATCGGATTCGGGCTCGGCTTCGCAGTCAGGCGGGAAACCGGCCTGTTCGAGGTCACCGGAACGGCCGGCGAATACTATTGGGCGGGCGCTGCCGGGACCGGCTTCTACGTGGATCCAAAGGAAGAGCTGATCTGCATCCTGATGACGCAGGCGGCACCGGGCCTGGCACGGCGCTACGACCGCTACCTTTTCAAGCAACTGGTCTATCAGGCGATCAGCGACTGATCCGGACCACGATCCCGGGACCATCGGCCGGGCCTTGCTCGAGGGAAAAGCACCCGGCCGGCGCGGCATCGCCGCCCGGGTTTTCCCCTTCGAATGAACTTGGCAGCAACGCGGTGAGTCTACGCTTGCGCAAATGTCGGCGATCCGGTGCCGCATCCGGGCGCAACGCGCGCCTAGTCACAGGCGAGCGACCGGACTCTCATCGCCCTGATCAATCGTGATTCGACCCTTCCAGGAGAGGCAGCATGACAATCGCGCAACGGATCAGTCCGTGCCTGTGGTTCGATGACCAGGCGGAACAGGCGGCCGCGTTTTATACCGCGATCTTCCGCAATTCCAAGGTCATTTCGGTCTCACGCTACTCGGAAGTCGGGTTCGAGTTTCATCGCAAACCGGCGGGTACCGTCATGGCTGTGGCTTTCGAACTGGACGGGCAATCGTTCACCGCCCTGAACGGCGGGCCTGTGTTCAAGTTCAACGAGGCCGTCTCGCTCCAGATCAACTGCGAGAACCAGGCTGAAGTGGACCACTACTGGGACAAGCTCTCGGCCGACGGCGACGAAAACGCGCAGCAGTGCGGCTGGCTCAAGGACAAGTTCGGTCTGTCCTGGCAGGTCGTGCCGGCCGTCCTGATCGATATGCTGAAGGATCCGGATCCGGCCAAGTCCCAACAAACCATGGCTGCGATGCTTCAGATGAAGAAGATCGACATCGAAGGGCTCGAGCGCGCATACGCCGAATAGCGGTTTGGGCAGACGCCCGCGACCGGCGCTCAGCTCAATCGCTGCAGCAACGCGATCGCCGCGGCCGGTGCCTTCTCCTTCGCGCCGCCGATGAAGAACATGAAAACGTCGCGAGGCGCAGTCATCCCCGTCAGCCGTGCTTCGATCCGAGGCAATCCTGCGGGCTCACCTCCATCCTTCCAGGTCTGGGCGCACGCCGCGATCTGCGCCAGGGCCTGCGCCGTGCAGCCTTCCGGCAGGTTGGCGTCGGTGCGCATCATGCGCGCATAGACGAAGCCGCCGGTGATGTCGGCGAACGAGGGGTAGTCGTCGGAGTCGGTGAATACGCTCGCCACCTGGTAGCGGCGCGCAAGCATCAGATAGTCCGAACTCTTGAAGCTGTCATGTCGCACATCGAGCACATGGCGCAGCGGCAGTCCGTCGACCTGCGCCGGCAGCAATTTCAGGAATGCTTCGAAGTCGGGCGGATCGAAGCGCTTGGTCGGCGCGAACTGCCAGACGATCGGTCCGAGCTTGTGCGCGAGTTCCGCGATACCGCCCTGCACGAATCGCCGAATCGATTCACCCGCTTCGGCGAGGACACGCCGGTTGGTGGCGAAGCGCGACGCTTTCAACGAGAACACGAAATCCTCGGGGGTCTGGTCGCGCCACTTGGCGAAAGTGACGGGCCTCTGCGAGCTGTAGTAGGTGCCATTGACTTCGATCGCACTCAACCTTCGACTGGCGTATTCGAGTTCGCGGCCTCGAGGCCATCCGGCAGGATAGAAGTTGTTGCGCCACGGCTCGAAGGTCCAGCCGCCGACGCCGACGCGAATCGCCCCGCGGGTATTCGGTACGTCGTCCATGGATTCTCCTTCGTCACTTCGATCTGCGTTCAGCGCAAGCATACCCTCGGCGATTCGATGACTCGATTCGGCTCGAACAAACGCCCACGGCGCAATTCGCGAAAATGTATGCTCTCGCCCAGGTTCCCGGAGCTTGCAACGTCGTGGTCGTTGCTCAACCGAATCCAGACAGGACTCAGATGAAACATCTCTCCCTCGCTTCGATGACGATCGCAATCGCGGTCGTGTTCCCCGCTTGCGACGCCGTGGCGCAAGGACCGGTTCTCGAATCCCATCCGCTCATCGGCAAATGGCAATGGACACGCAAGAGCAACAACTGCACGGAGGTCTATGACTTCCGCCCGGACGGCACCGTCCCCGTCGTGAGCGGCGACGAGATGACCGAGAACGTCTACACCGTGACGGATGCTCCGGACCGGAACGGGTTCTATCGTCTCGCCATGAAAACGATCAAGGACCAGGGCGGAAGGGACTGTGCAGACGACGACACCGACAGCACCGGCCAGGAGAACACGAGCTATGTACTGTTCGACCCCACTCGATCCTTGCACGTGAACTGCGTCGAACCGAAGCTCGAGAAGTGCTTCGGTCCGTTGAAGCGCGCAGGCGAATGATGCCTCCATCCGCTCCATCTTCCACCAGGCGGCCCGTCGGTTCATGCGCGCGCATCGAACCGATCGACCCCACATCGGAACAGACATGACCCGTACCTCCAGAAGAAGATCCAGCCGTGCTTCCACACAAGCGACAGAACTCGCGTTGGCGGTACCGCAAGTGATCACCCATCGGCTCGCGCGCATCCTCGCTGCAGGGAGCCAGCCGAATTCGCGCGACAAAGCCGAATTCAAACGCATGAGTTCGGAGAAGGTCGCTGCCTTCAGCGAATCCTGGATGGCCATGGGTACGCAGATGGTCCGCGCAAACCAGCAGGTCGCACTCTCCCTCGCACGATTTTGGTGGAACCCATGGCTCGGCCGGATGCCCAGCATTGGTCGACATTCGAAACAGATGCAAAGTGCGGCGCTGGGTGTGCTGACCAAGGGCATGGCACCGGTGCATCGGCGAGCCGTGGCCAACGCCAGGCGGCTCGGTCGCATCAAGCCCCGATGAGCAATTCCCCCAGGGCGCAGCCGGCGCCCGAGCACACCTGCCCGTTTTGCGGCGGTCCGAACGATTGCGCGCCCGCGCGGAGCGGCAGCTTCGACACGGCATGTTGGTGCCGGGAGACTTCGTTCGGCACCGACCTCCTGACTCGGGTTCCATCGGTGAAACGCAACGTGGCGTGCATTTGCGCCGCCTGCGCAGATGGCGCCAACGGTTGAACTACGACTCCTCCCCCCGCATGCACTGTTCGAACAACCGGTCACCCAGGATCTCGAGCGGCGTGTCCTTGCGACCTTCCCCGAACTCGCGCTCGATCATCGCATAGCCGGCGTCGAGGGCCCGATTGACGAAGTCCACCTCGTTCTGCGTCTCGTCGCCGTGCCAATGGATCTTGACCTCCGACCTCGGTGTGCCCTTGCCGTGGAAGTGCACCGCCAGCAATTGCAGCTTGGTGTCGTAGGCGCAGCGATCGGCCCGGCTCAACTCGCTGATGCGGTCGGCCGCGGCAGACATGGGCATTGCAAGGAACACTGCGAGCAGGACTGATCGGTTCAAGAATTTCTCCCGGGATCGCTGGTTGTCCGACAGGGATGTGATGGCCGCCAGGTACGACCCGACCGCAGATGGCGACTGGCCGAGGCGATCCCGGCGCAGCTCAGCATGATGCAGCGCGCAATCGATGAGCCGTAGCGACCGAAAAACCCGATGCTATCCTCGGTCAGCGGTCGCGTGGCATCCCGATTGCCTGCACCGCCACAATGACAAGCAAGACCACGGAGGTTCCCATGATCACGATTCATCTGCGCCGCGCGGTCCTGGCGGTCATGGTTGCATCGGCACCGGTCGCCTGGTCTCACGATCTGAGTGTCGAAGAGTGTCTGGAGGGGGGCGACTTCATCCGCCACGCAGCGATGTCGCGGGACTACGGCATGACGCGCCAGCAGTTCATGACGCGAGTGCATGGCGACCTGCTCGCCATTCAGTCGTTTCCGCCGGAGCTGCGCTGGTTCGTGCAGGACTTCGAGGACGAGGCCTTGCTCGTCTCCGCGGCGGAGCGTGTGTTCGACGAACCGGCCGACCCGGAATCGCACCGCGATCTGTTCCTGCAGACCTGTTTCGGCCGCGTCGGCTTCTCGCCTCCATCGCGCTGATGGAAGACGAACACCGCGGCGGGCCGAAGGCGCTGCGGTGCCCATGCCGATACCAATGCAATGCGGTGAACTTGCCGCATCGCACGATGGTCGATCGATGTCGTGCAACGCAATCCGTTCGAGCTTGACGGCCCGAACGCCGCGCCGTTTCTGGTGTTGCATCTGCGATCCCCTCGAATCCCGCACCGATACTGGTGGGAGCGGAAATCGGGGGTATGTGTCAAGCCACTTGAAAGAGTTATCAAACGCTTCGGCTTCTCGTGGAACACGGCCGTCACCTGCTTGTAGCCGCAGAGGGAAGACTGCTCCAACCAACTGTTTAAACATCCATTTTTACACTGGTCGTTTACTGCACAATCCAGGTAAAGTCGTGCCCTCACAAGCCATTTTCGCGGTTTCACAGAGGTTATCCACACCTTTATCCACAGGAACTGTGGATGGCTGGCGTCGCTTCCCTGAGACGGTGATTCGACCTCACGGACTGCAATCGCACACCGTGATGTAACCGACCCAATTCCATGTGGTCGCCGTGATGGGATCTGCTTCGCTTTCGATGCGCCAATGCTGCGTGCCAGCAATCGGACCGAGCACGGTTGCGCGGCCGGCGACGCAACCTTTCTCGCAGTTTTGCGCGTCCGGAGCCCGCGCGTTGTGATCGGCGCGTTCGAGCCGCAAGGGGTAGGCCCGCTCGAACGCCTGTAGCGCATCGCGCACGGCGTGCTTGCCGATCCCATTGCCCACGACCCATTCGAACGACAGGCGGCTGGCTGGCGGGCAGCGCTGCACCCCGAGCATCAGCGGCTCGACCTCGGGTGCTTCCGCCTTGCGCTTCTTCTTCTTGACCGGAGCTTCTTCGCCGGCCTTCTTTTCCGACTTCTTGCCCATGATCGCGCCTCCGCGAAGACCCAGCGCACCGAATCTAGCGACCGGATCGACGCCTGTCTAGCTTCAGGGCATGTTTCCGCGTAAGGCGAGTACCTGCTCGAAGAGACGCCGAGGCGTCGCCCCATGCGGGGCCACCGCAGGACCGACGGACAGGCGGATACGCGAGAACAGACGGCGCGGAACGAGGCGTGCGAGTCCCCTGAACTGCCGGCTGAAGGAACTGCCCCACAGGCCCGACAGGGCAATCGGAACGACCGGCACGGGCGAGCGCTCCAGGATGCGGGTGATGCCCGACCGGAACGGTTGCAGCTCGCCCGTGCGCGTGATGGCGCCTTCGGGAAAGATCACCACGATCTCGCCGGCGGCGAGCGCGGCCGCGACCTCTTCGAAGGCGCGCTCCATTGAGCGCCGGATCTTCCTTGGCGGGAGCGATGGGGATGGCCCTGCCTTCGCGGAACACGAACGACAGAATCGGGGTGCGGAAGATGCGGTGATCCATCACGAACCGCATGGGCCGCCGGCACGCGCCCATGACGATCACGGCATCCGCGAAGCTCACGTGGTTGCAGACCACTACCGCGGCGCCCTCATCGGGCACGTTCTCCAGGCCGACCTTCTCCAGCCTGTAAATCGAATGGATCAGCAGCCAGGCGATGAACCGCAACAGGAACTCCGGCACGAGGCGGTAGATGTACAAGGCCACCGCGACATTCACCAGACCGGCCACGAGGATCAGTTGCGGAATCGACAACCCCGCTTCGATGAACCCTATCGAGGCCAGTGCGGCCGCGACCATGAAGCACGCGTTGAGGATGTTGTTGCCCGCGATGATGCGCGAGCGATGCTGCGGTTCGCTGCGCGACTGGATCAGCGCATACAGGGGCACGATGTAGAAGCCGCCGAAGAGCCCGATCAGGAACAGGTCCGCCATGACGCGCCACGATTGCGGCGCTGCGGCGAAAGCAGCCGCGGACAAAGTGGCGACAGGTGGCGTCGCCGGGCTGGCGAAAAACAAATCGATGGCGAAGACCGTCAAGCCGATCGATCCGAACGGCACCAGGCCGAGCTCGACCTTGTGGCCCGAGAGGCGCTCGCTAGCCAGCGAACCCGCCGCGACGCCGATCGAGAACACGGCGAGCAGTATCGTGACCACGTGTTCGCTGCCTCCGAGGACGTCCTTGCCGAGCGTCGGCAGTTGCGTCAGCAGCAGCGCCCCATAGGCCCAGAACCACGACACTCCCAGGATCGACAGGAACACCGTGCGATTGCCGCGCGTGAATGCGAAGTTTCGCCACGTCTCCGTGATCGGATTCCAGTTGATGCGCAACCCGGGATCGGCGGCGGGCGCCGACGG
>Ga0163144_10012449_pt1 | contig 17863 bp, 14 predicted proteins | sample OliLak19BULKMAT1_FD_123175 | JGI IMG/M metagenome (GOLD analysis project Ga0163144, IMG submission 123175) | Freshwater microbial mat bacterial communities from Lake Vanda, McMurdo Dry Valleys, Antarctica - Oligotrophic Lake LV.19.BULKMAT1 | ecosystem: Environmental > Aquatic > Freshwater >...
CGCACGGTTGGCCAGATCTAGGCGCTGCTTTATCTCGCCGCGCGGCCGCGGAACTCGGACGAGATCGCCGAGCAGGTCGGCAACGTCGCCGGCCCGCTGCTCGCCTACGAGGTGCTGACCGCGATCTTCCTCGAAGCCACCTGCCTCGGCATCATGCTGTTCGGCATCGGCCGCGTGTCCGAGCGCACGCCCACGATCGCCACGCTGCTGGTCGCCGGCGGCACGACGCTCTCCGCGTTCTGGATCCCGGTGCGGAACTTCTGGATGCAGGCCCCGGCGGGCCACGAGCTGCGCGACGGCGTCGTGCACGCGGTGGACTGGGCCGCGATCGTCTTCAACCCGTCGATGCCGTACCGCGTCACGCACGTGCTGCTCGGCGCGACCTGGCTGCTCGTCAAGGGCGAGGGCGACCTGCAACGCCGCGCCATCGACTGGGCGCAGCGCGCGCTGTGGCTCACCGCAGCCGGCATCGGCGCCGTGTCGATCGTCACGCCGCTCGTCAGCCGCCGCATCTTCGACAAGTGGTTCGCACTGCCCGAGTTCGTGCTGCTGCTTCCGGTTCCCGTGGCCACGCTCACGTTGCTGTGGGTGATCGTCCGCTCGCTGCAGGGCCTGCCGGTGCGCCTCGCTCAGGGCAACGAATACGGCGTGCGCGTGCCCTTCGGCTGCGCGATCGTGCTCTATAGCGTGTTCGCCCACCGGATCTTCGGCGCCAAGGCGCGGGCGCTCGACTACGGCTGACGCCTCATCCCGAGGTCCGCCCGCACGAGGGCCTCGAGGAATACCGCAGGCTGCTGGGCCTCGTGCGCAACCGCAGCATCATGCTCGAGGAGGTCGCGCGGACGCAGATCGCCTCCAAAGTCGCGCATCTCGCCGAACCCGCAAGATGATGCGGGCGCCGGGCTCGACCTAGCCGCGCCCGCGACGACGGGCGCCCTGCGGCGCCCGTCGCCTCACGAGCTAGGGCTGCACGCTGACACTCAGTCGCAGGTCGCGCCCGACCTCGGCGATGCGGAATCCCGCCGGCTGGTACTGGCGGTCGAACAGGTTGTTGACACGCAGGCGGACGTCGAGGCGTCGCGCCCAGCGGACCTCCGGCTGCCAGGACAGGTGGATATCGCTCGCCGCGTAGCTCGCGGCGGTCTCCGCGAGCGTCGGGGCCCGGTCCTGCGCCTCGCCGTAGGTGAGGCGCCAGCCGATGGTCGCGTCGAGCGGCGCGATCCGCAGTCCGACATCGGCGGTCCAGGTGTCACCGGGAACGTCGCGCAGCGGCGTGCCGGCCGAGACGACGTCGCCGCGGACCTGGCCATAGGCGATGCTCGCCCAGGCACGGGGGTGGTCGACACGGACGGAGGCCTCCAGACCATCGAGCTCGACGCGATCGAGGTTCTGCAGCAGCGTGGTGTTCACCGGCGCTGCATTGACCTGCAGCGAGATGAAGTCGTCGGCGCGGGTCTGGAAGTAGACGACCTCGCTCGAGATGCGCGTATCCGCTGACCCGTCCAGCGCCAGCTCATGTCGCGCGCCGAGTTCCCAGGTGTCGGCGCGTTCGGCGCGCAGGGAGGGGTTGGGCACGAAGAAGTTGAAGACCGGCGGCGGTGGGCGCACGCGCACCGGGAAGTGCACGCCAGTGCGATAGATGTCCTGCAGCAGCGGCTTGTTGAAGCCCTCGCCCCAGGAGCCGAACAGCGTCAGCGCCTCAGTGGCGCGCCAGCGCGCCGCGAACTTCGCGGAAACCTCGCTGTCTTCGTTGCGCGCGCTGAAGGCATCGCCGCGCAGGCGATAGGCGTCGTAGCGCAGCCCCGGGATCAACGCGAAGCGACCGTCGGCGCCGAACGCGATTTCGTCCTGCAGGTACACGCCCCAGGCGCTGCCTTCGCCGTCGGGGAACGCGGGCTTGCGGCCGCCATTGAGCGTGCCGCGATACTCGTCCTGGAAGTACTCGGTCCCGACGATCAGCGTGTGCTGGAGCGCGCCGGTGGCGAACCGCGCGCGGTTGTAAACGTCCAGGCCCATCGTGGCGAGCCGTTCGGCTTCGTTCTGTCCATCGAGGCGACGCTCGATGACTTCGAGTTCGTTGCGGTAGGCCACGGTCGTGAAGTCGATCGCGGCGCTGCCTTCGGGGCGGAAGCGGTAGCGCAGGTGCGCCGTGTCGCGCAGCGTGTCGCGATCGGCGATGACGTTGGCGCCACCGATCACGGCATCGGGCAGGACCGGCGAAAGTCCGGATTCGCGGTAGCGGTCATAGCCGGAGTTTAGCGAGTGACCGGCGGCGGGCGACCACGCGGCCGTGAGCGCGACATCGCGGCTGTCGGCAGCGGAGAACGGCAACGTGCTGCCGTCGCTGAGCTCGAGATCCTCTGACTGGCGGTCGCTCGCGGCGAGCAGCAGGTCGAACCCGCCCAGCGTCGCGGCGAGACCGCCGGTCAGCACGCGCGCATCGCTCGCGCTCTCGTAACCCGCGGTCGCGAATCCACCAAAAGTCTGGCCCGGCGCCAGCACGTCCGCAGCGCGCTTGGTTTCCACCGTGAGCACGCCGCCGAGCGCGCCGCTGCCGTACAGCGAGGACATCGGGCCGCGTATGACCTCGACCCGCTTGACGAGATCGGGATTCAGGAAGATCCCGCCCTTTCGAGCGTTGAGGAACGACTGGCGCGCACCGTCGACCAGCACGATCACGCGGCTGCCACCGAGGCCGCGGATTTGCGGCAGTTCGCCGTTGGCACGCGGCCCGCCCTCCATGCGGACGTTGGGCAGGCCGGCGAGGACGTCGCCGAGGCTGTTCGCCTGAAGACTGCGCAGCATTTCGCCGTCCACGACGCTGACCGACGCGGCGACGTCGCGCGGCGGACTGCCGTGCTTGGTGGCAGTGACGACGACCTCCTCGAGGACCTTGCCGGGGTCGGTGGCGGAGGCGCCGACGGCCGGTTCGGCGAGACTCAGGGAGGCGAGGACAGCGGCGGCCGTGACAGCGGCGGAACGGGGATGGGGCACGAAAGACTCCTGGGCTGGCGGGGATGAATGTTGGTTATGATATAACATACGTATCAAGACCCCCGTCAAGGGGTATCTCGGAGACCGCCCCGATGACCGCCGCCGCGCTCGCGCCCGTCCCGTCCTTCCGACCCGTCATCCGCCCTTCGACGATCCGTGCGACCGACCTCGCCGACGTCGAGCATCTGTTCGATCCGCCCGTGAACCTGGTGGTCTGGGAGCGCCGACTGTCCGCCGCGGCAGTCGGTTCCCGCCTCTGGCCGCGAACCCCGGTCCGCCTGATGCGCACGATCCGCGCGGCGCAGGCTGACACGGCAACCCTCGCGCGGGAGGTCGGGATTGCGCCGCAATCGGCGCTCGCGCGCGACATCGCCTTGCTCTGCGACGTGTTCGCCACCCTCACCGGCGCCACCACGCTCGGACTGCGCGTCGACGTCACCGACCGCGCGAACTGCCCGAAATTCCACGTCGATCGCGTGACCCTGCGTCTGATGACGACCTATCGCGGCCCGGCCACCGAATGGCTCGAGGGCGAGACGGTGCGGCAGGCGCAGGTCCACGACGTGCTGTTCGCCAAGGGCGAATCCTGGCCCGACCTCCACTGCGATCCCTGCGTGCATCGTTCGCCCCAGCTTCGCGCCGGCCAGATGCGGGTGCTGCTGACGCTGGACGCGCTGTGATGAGCCGGCCGCCGCTTCGCACCGTCGCCATCGGCGCTGCCGCACTGCTGGCCGTCGCCGCCGCCTGGGGCGTCTGGTCCCGGTACGTCGCGCCGACGCGGGTCGCGATCGTCAACTATCCCGGCTTCCAGGCGGCGCGCATCCTCAAGTCGCAGCCTGCCTGGGTGCGTGCCGAGGTGCTGCCGCTCGATGATCTCGCGCGGATCGGCCGCTATGACGTCGCGATCCTGTTCGGCCGCGCGCTGCAGCTCGACGAGGCGCAGCAGGCGCTCGTGCGCGGTGCCGGCGCTGCCGGCACGCGGCTCTACATGGAAGCGCCAACCAACCCGAACATCGACGTCACCAACCTCGCCGGCCGCGACCTCGACTACGTCGGCGGCTACCTGCGCAACGGCGGCAACATCAACTATCGCCGCCTGCTCGAGTACGCGCGCACGGCTCTCGACGGCAAGCGGCTGTTTGCGCCGACGGTGGCCGCGCCCGATCCGATCGGCACGGACCTGCTGTTCCACATCGACGAGAGCCGACTGTTCGCCGACGTCCCCGCCTACGAACGCTGGTATGCGACACAGCCGCAGTTCAAGGCCAGTGGCGCGAAGATCGCGCTGCTGACCAGCGTTCCCGGGCCGTTCAACGCCAACCGCGACCACCTCGATGCGATGATCGGCGCGCTCGAGAAGCGCGGGCTGCACGTCTACCCGATCGCCGCCGCGCAGAAGCGCCTCGAGTTCCTGAAGGCGATCGACCCCGATCTTGTCGTGATGATGCCGCACGGCCGGCTGACGCTGGGCCGGGCCGACGAGGCCCGCGCCTGGCTCACTGAGCGCAATATCCCGATGCTCGCGCCCGTGTCGTTGTTCCAGCCCTACGAGGACTGGATGAAGGATCAGCAGGGCTTCACGGGGGCGCTGCTGACCATGAACGTCGTACTGCCGGAGATCGACGGTGCGATCGCGCCGTATGCCGTCAATGCCCAGTTTCCCGATGCCGACGGCAACCAGGTGTTCAAGGCGATCCCGGGACGCCTCGAAGGCTTCGTCGGGATGGTCGAGAAGTGGCTCAAGCTGCGGCGCGCGGCCAACGCCGACAAGCGCGTGGCGATCGTCTACTACAAGGGCCCGGGCCAGAACGCGATGGCCGCCTCCGACCTCGAGGTGCTGCCGTCGCTGTACGCGACGCTGCGCCGGCTGCGCGATGCGGGCTACACGGTCAGCGGCCTGCCGGAGACCGAAAAAGCCTTCGGCGAGCTGATCCAGCGCCAGGGTCCGATCATCGGACCCTACGCGCGCGGCGATTTCGAGCGCTTCCTCGCTGCGGGCAACCCGGCGAGGATCCCGGCGAAGCAGTTCGCCCAGTGGTGCCGCGAGGAACTGGCCGACGAGATGTGCGCCGCGGTCGACGCCGAGTACGGCCCGCCGCCCGGCGACTACATGGGCGTGCGCGACGGCCGCGACGAGCCGATCACCGTGGCGCGGATCGAGTTCGGCAACGTCGCGATCCTGCCGCAGCCGCTCGCCGGCATCGGTCGCGACAGCTTCAAAGTGGTGCACGGCACCAAGAAGGCGCCGCCGCATGCCTACCTCGCCGCCTACCTGTGGGTACGCCGTGGTTTCGGCGCGGATGCGATCGTGCACTTCGGCACCCACGGCAGCCTGGAGTTCACGCCGTGGAAACAGGTGGCGCTGTCGGACCGCGACTGGTCCGACGCGCTGATCGGCAACACGCCGCACTTCTACGTCTACACGATGAGCAACGTCGGCGAGGCGATCATCGCCAAGCGCCGCAGCTACACGACGACGATCACGCACCTGACGCCGCCGTTCCAGGAAGCCGGTCTCTACTCCGAGCTGCGGACGCTCGCGGCGCGGCTGAACTCGCTCGGCAGCCTCGAGGGGGGCGCGGTGCGCGCGCAGGCGCTGCGCGAGCTGCAGCAGCTCGCGATCCGCCTGAAGCTGCACGAGGACCTGTCACTGCCCGTCGATGCCGCCTGGGACGAGGCGCAGGTCGAGCGCCTCGCCAACCACGTCGAGCGCCTGGCGCGCGAGAAGATCAGCCGCGGACTCTATGCGCTCGGACGCGGCTACGACGAACCGACGGCCGCCGCGACGGCGCGGCTGATCGCGATCGATCCGCTGACCTATTCGCTCGCCGCGCTCGACGAGGCCCGAGGCACCTTGACGTCCGCCGCGCGCGCCGACGAGCGCGTGATCCGCACGCGCTACCGTGAGCCGGCCGACCGGCTGATCCGCACGGCGATCGCCTCCAGTCCCGCGACGGCTCTGGATGCCGCGGTACCGACGGCCGACCAGCAACGCGCCGCGGCCTGGGCCGAGGCCCGCAAGCGGCCGTCGGACGACGAGATCATCGTCGGCTTCATCCAGATGGGCGCCGGCGGTGCGGCTACCACGCCTGGCGCAGGACGCCCCGATCCGGGCCGCGCGCCGCTGGCTGCGGAGGCGTTGCGCGAGTTGCTGGCGAAGGTGCTGCCCTACTCCGACAAGAAGGCCTTCATCGAGACGCTGCGTTCGGACCGCGAGTTCCTTCAGGCGTCGCAAACGCTGGACCCCGCGCAACTCGAGCGTGCCCGAAAGATCGCGCGCGTGATCCCGGCGATGGCCCGGGGACTGGCCGTCGCGGAGGATCCGGACGTCCGCGCGGTGCTGCAGGCGATGCAGCAGCCAGAGACTCGCCGGCTCGCGCTCGAACTGCTGGCCGATCCAGCGCTGGCCGCCAAGGTCGAAGTCGCACGCCAGGGCATCACGGACGCGCAGGTGCGCCTCGCGCTCGAACCCGCGAACGTCGCGTTGCTGGCGCAGGCGCTCGCGCCGCAGCGCGCCACGGCCTTCGTCGCCGGACTCGCGGCCGAGGACATCGCACCCGTGCTGGAGACCGTCGACTTCTACCGCCAGCACCGCGACCTCGCCCGCGCGATCGGCGCGCGCGACGATGCCCGCGCCGCGACGGTCGCCGCGCAACTCTCCGCGGCCTGGTTCGAGACCGCGACGGCCGGCTTCCGCGAGCGGCTGATGGCACACCGCGCCGCACTCGAGGCGCGCGAACAGGCGATAGCCACCGCCGCGTTCACGATCCGCGACCAGCTTGGCGCCGTACGCGGCTACCAGGCCGACCTGCGTGCCAGCACCGCGCGGGAACTCGGCGCGTTGATCAACGCGCTCGCCGGCGGCTTCGTCCCGCCGTCGACCGGCGGCGACCCGATCACCAGCCCGACCAGCCTGCCGACCGGCCGCAACATGTATTCGATCGATGCCGAAAAGACCCCGTCGGCCGCCGCCTGGCAGACCGGCGTGCAGCTTGCTCAATCGCTGGTCGAGCAGCACCAGCGGGGACACGCGGGCGCCTGGCCGCGCAAGGTGAGCTTCACGCTCTGGCCGGGCGACTTCATCCAGACCGAGGGCGCGACCCTCGCGCAGATCCTGTGGTTGCTCGGCGTCGAGCCAGTGCGCGATCCGTTCGGCCGCGTGGTCGACGTGATCGCGGTGCCAGCGGCCCGGCTCGGCCGGCCGCGCGTCGACGTCGTGGTACAGACGGCGGGTCAGTTCCGCGACCTCGCCGCCTCGCGCCTCTACCTGATCAACAAGGCCGTGCGCCTCGCCGCGCAGACCGAGGCGACGGTCGAGGCGCCGAACGTCGTGGCCGCCAGTGTCGCGGCCAGCGAGCGCGCACTGAAGGCACGCGGGCTGTCACCGGCGCAGGCGCGCCGGCTGGCGAGCGTGCGCGTGTTCGGCGGCGCGAATGGCGCCTATGGCACCAACATCATGGAGATGGTCGAGTCCGGCGGCCGCTGGAGCGAGGACTCCGAGGTGGCGCGAACCTACCTCTCGAACATGGGCGCCACCTACGACGAAGGCGATCTCTGGAGCCAGTACACCGAGGGCGTGTTCGAGGCTGCGCTTGAGGGCACCGAGGTCGTGGTGCAACCGCGCGAGAGCAACACCTGGGGTCCGCTGTCGCTCGACCATGTGTACGAGTTCATGGGCGGCCTGAACCTCGCCGTGCGCGAGGTGACGGGCCAGGATCCGGATGCGTACTTCAACGATTTCCGCTCCGCCGGCAACGCCTTCGTCCAGGAAGCGGGTGAGGCAATCGCGGTCGAGTCGCGCGCCACGCTGCTGAACCCGAAGTACATCGCCGACCTCGCAGCGGGCGGCGCCTCGTCCGCCGAGAAGTTCGCCGAGACCTTCCGCAACACCTACGGCTGGAACGTGATGAAGCCGGAGGTGATCAAGGACTCGCTGTGGAACGATCTGCACGAGGTCTACGTGCGCGACCGCTACGGCCTCGGCGTGCGCAGATTCTTTGAGCGCGAGAACCCGGCGGCACTGCAGGAGATCACCGCCGTGATGCTCGAGACGGCGCGCAAGGGACTGTGGCAGGCAGGTGCAACGCAGCTGCGCGAGCTCGCGCAGTTGCACCAGGCGCTGATCGCCACGCATGGCCTCTCCTGTACGGGCTTCACCTGCGACAACGCGCCGCTCGCGCAGTTCATCGCCGCGAAGCTCGAGCCCGCAGCGCGAGAGGCCTACGAGCTGGCCCGCAAGAGCGCGACCGAGAGTCTCGCGGCCAAGGCGGATGGCGCGGTGGTACTCAAGGCCGAGCAGAAGCCGGCCCCGGCCGCGGCCCGGGACGCCGCACCGGTGTTCGCGCTGCCGTACTGGAGCTGGTGGATCGCCGCGCTCGCAGGCCTCGGCGGGCTGCTCGTCGTGCTCGGCCGTCGCCGCCACCCGGCCGCGTGAACGCGCAGCTCGCCGCCGCCGTGGCGCTGTCGTCGCTCGCCTCCCTCGCCCTGGTGGCGTGGGTCGCCGCGTTGCCGACCACGACGGCGCGGCTCGTCGCCGCCGCGATGGTCGCGCTGCTCGCGTGGCTGCTGCTGCCGCTCGCGTTCGAGATCGGGCTGCGCGATCTCACGCGCTGGCTCGACGAACAGGAGCGCGCCCGCGACCTCGCGGCCTTCGCGACGCTCGATGGCATGGCCGGCGTCGCGCTCACGGTCCGCAGCCTCTGGGGGACGGCCAGCCGGCGTGAGCAGGCGCTGCTGCGCTGGTTGCCGCCGCTAACCGCGCCGCTCGCCGTGTTCGCGCTGTGCGTAGTCGCCACGCAGTCGGTCGACACGCTCGCCTTCGGCGCGCTGCGCGTCCTCGTCACCGCCGCGAGCCTCCCGCTCGTCTTCGGCTTCGGCGCCCTGCTCGCCGCCACGATGCCCGCGCTCGCCGCACGCCTCGAGCTGCGCCTCGCCGGCGCACTGGTCATGCTGCTCGTGGCCGCCGCGCTCGCGAGCGCCCCGCCCGCCGGCACCGCGCCGACGGTCGACCTCGTCGCCCTCGGATCGCTCATCGTGGGTGCGTTGCTGGTCGCGGCCGCGGGCTTCGTGCGCGAGCGCAGGAGATCCGGTCGATGAAATGGTTCTCGGATGCCCTCTATTGGCTGTCGAACGGGCTGCTGCTGCCGACACTGCTCGGACTCGCCTGGCTGTTCGCACGCGCGCTGTGGCTCGCCGGCGAGACCTACCAGCGACGTCTCGCGCGCCGCCCCCACGGCGAGGCGCTGCGCGCGGGTGGCGTCGGGGCAGACACGCAGGCCGTGATCGATGCCGCCAAGTCGCTGCAGCCGAGCACGCTTCCGGTCGCCGCGAGCCTCGCCGCGCTGGTGGAGCATCGCGGCTCGCCCGCACGGCGCAACCGGATCCTCGCCGAGTACGAGGTCGCCGCGGACCTCGATCTCGCGCCGGCACGCACCCTGACCCGCCTCGGCCCGCTGCTCGGCCTGATGGGGACGCTGATCCCGCTCGGACCCGCGCTGCTCGGGCTCGCCTCGGGCGACGTGAAGTCGCTGGTGCAGAACGTGCAAGTGGCCTTTGCGACCACCGTCGTCGGCCTGGTGGCCGGCGCGATCGGCTTCATGATCACCCAGGCCCGCCAGCGCTGGCATGCCGAGGATCTGATGCTGCTCGAGTTCGCCTCCGACCTGTTCGAGGAGCAGCCCGGAGCCGCACCGTGAGCGCCCGTCGGCGACGACGACGCCGCCTGATCGCGCGTCAGGGCGAGGACGACGACCCGCTGTCGTCGTTGACCAACCTGTTCGACGTCGCGATGGTCTTCGCCGTGGCGTTGATGGCGGCCCTGGTCGGGCGCTTCAACATGTCCGACCTGCTGGTGGCCGAGAACTTCACCTGGGTGAAGAATCCCGGCACGCCGCAGATGGAGATCGTGACCAAGCGCGGCGAGACGATCACCCAATACAAGCCCCAGGCCTCGAGCGACGCCAGCGGCCCGCGCGGCAAGCGCGTCGGCGCGGCCTACCAGCTCGAGAGCGGCGAGATCATCTATGTCCCCGACGAGTGACCGGCCCGGGCCCGCGGGTCGCGACGGCCGGGCGGCATCGTTGCTCGGCATGAGCGCGGCGCGCCGTCTCGCCGGCGCCCTGGCGATCAGCGTCGCGGCCTGGCTCGCCGTGTGGTGGGCGTCGTGAGCGCGCCGTCAGCCGGGGTCGCTGCCGCCAGCGTCGTGCTGGACGCGCTGGACGTGCGACGCGGCGCAGCACTGGCCCTGCAGGGCGTGACGGGGGAGTTCGCGGCCGGATCCCTGACGGCGCTCGTCGGCCCGAACGGCGCGGGCAAGAGCACGCTGCTCGAAACGATCGCCGGCCGCCTGAAGCCCCTTCGCGGCAGCGTCGGGTGCGCGCTGTCGCCGGCGGACATCGCCTACCTGACACAGCTCGCGCGCCTCGACCTGCGCGTCCCGGTATCGGTGGCCGATTTCGTCGCGCTCGGCGCCTGGCGCAGCGTCGGGGCGTTCCGCATCATCGGTGCCGACGTCCTCCGGCGCGCCCTCGATGCACTGCGCGAGGTCGGCCTGGGCGAGCTCGCGTCGCGGACCCTCGCCGAGCTGTCGTCGGGCCAGCTGCAGCGGGCGCGATTCGCGCAGCTGCTGCTGCAGGCACCGCGACTGATGCTGCTCGACGAACCGTTCTCGGCGGTGGACGAGGACACGACGGCGCATCTCGCGTCGATGATCCGCGCATGGCATCGGGAGGGCCGTACGCTAGTCGTCGTGCTGCATGATCGCGAGCTCGCGCGAGCGCTCTGCCCGACGACGCTGTTGCTCGACCGCCGGGTCATCGCCTGGGGACCGACGGATGCTGCCCTGGCGAACTACCGCTGGCGGCATATCGCATGAGTCACTGGTGGGCGCATTTCGGAGAATTCCTGTTCCTGCGGCGCGCTCTGGTCGGCAGCTCGATCCTGGCTGTGTCGATGGCGCCGCTTGGCACGCTGCTGATCCTGCGTCGCATGAGCCTGGTCGGCGACGCCATGGCGCACGCCGTCCTGCCCGGCGCCGTGGCAGGCTTCCTGCTGGCGGGGCTGTCAGTCTGGGCGATGGCGCTCGGCGGCTTCCTGGCCGCGATCACGGTGGCACTGCTGGCGACGCTGATCTCGCGTCACACGCGCGAGTACGAGGACTCCAGCTTCGCAGCGCTGTATCTGATCGCGCTCGCGATCGGCGTGATCGGCGTGGCCGCGAGCGGCGGCCGGGTCGATCTCACCCACCTGCTGTTCGGCTCGGTGCTCGCGGTCGATGATGCCGGCCTCGTGCTGGCCGCGCTGGTCGCGACCTGCACGTGGCTCGGCCTCGCGCTGATCTATCGACCCCTCGTGGTGTCGACCTTGCAGGCGAGCTTCTTCGACGGCACGCGCACGGCCGCGCTCGTGCAGGTCGCTTTCACGAGCCTGGTGGTGATGAACCTCGTCGCCGGCTTCCAGGTGCTCGGTACCTTGATGGCGGTCGGGCTGCTGATCCTGCCGGCCGCGGCGGCGCGGCAATGGGCCACCCGGCTCGAGTCGCTGCTCGCCCTGTCGGCGCTGATTGGCCTGGCTGCCGCCGTCGCCGGCCTCGTCCTCAGCTTCCAGGTGGACCTGCCCAGCGGCCCGTCGATCGTGCTGTGCGCCGGCCTGGTCTACCTGCTGTCGGTAGTAGCCAGCGCCCTGCGCGCATGGAACGGGAGACACAACGCATGAGTTCGAGACGCCTGATCCTCGCGACCCTGCTGGCGGCAGTCGCGCCACTCGCGCCCGCCGCCGCCGTCGAACCGCCGCTGCGCGTCGTGGCGAGCTTCTCGATCCTGGCGGACATCGCCCGCAACGTCGGCGGCGATCGCGTCAGGGTGACTTCGCTCGTCGGCCCCAATGCCGATGCCCATGTCTACGATCCGCGCCCGTCCGACGTCGCCGCGGTCGCGAACGCCGATGTCCTGCTGACCAACGGACTCGGCTTCGAGGGCTGGATGGACCGCCTCGTCGGCGCCTCCGGCTTTCAGGGCCGTTGGATCGTCGCCGCGGCCGACATCGCGCCGCGGCCGGCGGACGGCCACGACGATCCGCATGCGTGGCAGGATCCGCGCAACGTCATCCGCTACGTCAACCGCATCTCCGCGGTGCTCGCCGCGACGCGGCCCGCCGACGCAGCCACGTTCGCCGTCAACGCCGAGCGCTACCGGCGCGAACTGCTCGCGCTCGATGCCCGGATCCGACGCGCGGTCGACTCGCTGCCGCCCGCGCGGCGCCGCTTCGTGACCTCGCACGATGCGTTCGGCTACTTCGCGCGGCGCTACGGCTTCACGATCTTCGCGCCGCAAGGCTGGTCCACCGATGACCAGGCCTCCGCCCGCGACGTCGCGGCGCTGATCGACCAGCTCAAAGCCGGACGCGTCCGCGCCGTTTTCGTCGAGAACATCACCGACCCGCGTCTGATCGAGCGCATCGCCGCGGAAGGTGGTGCCACGGTGGGCGGACGTCTCTACTCCGATGCGCTCGCGCAGCACGGTGAACCCGCTGGAACCTACCTCGGAATGATGCGGCACAACCTGGAAACGCTGCTTGCCGCCTTGCGCAGCCCATGACACGCGCAGTGGCATCGCCCTGCATCGACGTGTGCCGGTTCGACCCGCAGACGAGCTGGTGTATCGGCTGCGGCCGTACGCTCGAAGAAGCGCGGCAGTGGCGCAAGTTGACGCCGTTTCATCGGCGCCAGATCGAACGGCAACTCTCGCGGCGTCTGGCCAAGCTGCCCGGGCGCAGTGACACGGACACGGTCCCGGACTGAATCTCGGGCCTCTCGTAGCCAGAGCGCGCTCGGGTACTCGTCCAATCAAGCCGGTTCCGCTGGCTGTCAATCGTCCGGGGGTGGGGCTTGTCGGTTCCTGCGTTGGCTACCAGTCCCGTAGCGAACCACGCCTGGAGTGTTGCGCGAGTGGCCGCCTCGATCATGAGGCGTTGCTCAGCACAGCGCCCTCATTGCCCGATCTAGGTCTCCGGAAAGAGCCTCGGAAACAACACATCGAGCGCACTCACGGGGAACCGCAACGACACCGCGCCTTTGGGAGTGTCCGATGCCAGAAGGCCCGCTGCGATCGCATCGCTGAGCGCGCGGCGCGCCGTGCGCTCGGGCAGGCCCGTGATACGCGTGATCTCGCCACGGTCGAATTCGCCACGAATCAGTGCTTCCTCCAACAGGCGCGCAGACTCGGCCTTGAGATTCCCGCTACGCTCGACGAAATTGCGAAGGCGTCGCGAGAGTGTATTGAGTTCGAACAGGCCCGTCATGAACCGCACCTGATCGAGTGCGACCTCGAGAAACCAGAGCGTAAACTCTGCCAAGGCACGCTGCGAAAGATTGCCGCGGCCATCGAGATCGCCCTGCCGTGGTGTGTCGGCAAGATCCATCATGCGTTTGTATTCGCCTCGGCTTTCCAGTCCTCGCGCGAGCCCTCGCGAGATGGACCATAGGCCGTGCGCACCGACATCCGCCCTGTGCGCCATGGCATGGCTCATCAGTCGGCTCACGCGACCATTGCCATCCGGGAACGGATGAATGTAGTTGAACCGGTGATGCGCCGTCGCCATTGCAACGATGCGACCTGCCTTGCCGAGGCGCTCGACGGCGAAGCGTTCGGCAAAGTACTGCATGAAGTCTGGTACGCGCCCGCTCGCAGGGGGCAGATGACGGCCGACGGACACGTCATGCTGCGGCCGTGAACGCCATTCGCCCGGCTGCATCGTGAACTCCTGCCCGGTTCCATGCACCCGCAGCATCTCGGGCGGTGCGTCGCGATAGAACTCGCGATGCAGCCACTGAGTGAACTCCGGCGACGCGGGCTCCGCCAGACCATTCGCGGCCGCCATCGCATCGAGCGCCGCCTGGACGCGCACATGCGCCGTGGCTTCGAGCTGCAGATTGCGACGCGCAACATCCTGATCGAGCTCGCCCGCCAAGGCGCGCTCGATGTCCCGCGGCCTGGTGTCGTGGCCTTCGATCAGGTTGCTGTAGTACGCGTTCATGATGCGCACCATGTCCGCAAGGCTCGCGGCCGTGCGCGGGTGCAGCGCGCGCCCCAGCGTTGCCGCAGCCGCCGACAGCTCGGCCACGACGTCGCCAATAGCTTCGCCCGGCTCTTCGAGCCGCGCGGGCTCGATCCGCTGAACGCTCTCCAACACGATCAATCTGGCCGATCTCCAAGAGCTTCAAGGCGCTGAATTTATACTAGAAAAGTCATAGCGGCGATCCGATCTTGCCGATCTCTTGGCCGATCTCTTGGCCGAGCTTGGGGCTGCGGCAGACGGCCGCGAACCTGTGCGACACGACAGGGTCTCGAACCCAGGCAACGCCTCCAGATCGACATCCCGTTCGAGGATCGGTTGGAGTTACAGCGTTGCGTGACGTGCCTCGTGCGGCGTCCCTGGGCTTGCTTGGCTGAAGTGTTATGTTATAACATTACACTCCCGAAAGGCATCTCCGCGAGGCCCATAGTGATGAGGTCGATCGATCGAGAACCGCGAAAGAAGGCAACAATCGCGGTTGCGCCGCTGATGCTCTGCCTGGCAACTCAGGGCCTTGCCGAGGTGAGCTCCGATCGAAGCGAGGATCGTGGCACCGATCGCGCCCGCCTGGAAACCGTCAACGTGACCGCGCGGCGCAATCTGAATCTGGCTCAACCATCCACCGCGGGAAGTCGTCTCGGCCTGACCTTGCTCGAGACGCCCGCGAGCGTGCAGATCATTTCCGCCGAGACTTTGCGTATCCGCGGCGACGACTCGACCGCGCAGGCAATGGGCCGCGCGACCGGGATCGCAGCGGTAGGCATGTCCGCTTTTGCCGGCTCAGCCCTGGCGGCACGCGGCTTCAGCGGCAACGGTTCCGTCGGCCAGCTCTACGATGGCAACCGGCTGTTCGTGAGCGGCGGCGCGATGAGCTTTCCGGTCGACACCTGGCCGTTCGAGCGGATCGAGATTCTCGCGGGCCCGTCGTCGGTGTTGTACGGCGCGGGCTCCATTGGTGGCGCCGTGAACTATATTCCTCGCGAGATTCGCCGCGAGCGGCCGTCCTACGAACTGACTGCTGCATTGGGCAGCTACGACACGCGCCGGATCGGCGTCGCGGCAACCGGGCCTCTCGGCCAGGCCGCGGGCTATCGATTGAATGCGGTGCTGCACCGAACCGGGGGGTACGTGGAGCGCAACGAGAACGAGCGCTGGGCCGTTTCCGCGGCCACCGTCATCGATCTTGCGCCGACACTCAGCCTGACGCTGATGTTCGACGGCGCCAACATCGAAGATCAGGGCTACTTCGGAACACCCCTGATCAACGGCCGTATCGATCCGCGCATCCGACGGCTGAACTACAACGTCGCCGACGCCCGGACACGCTTCGTCAACGACTGGTCCCGCATTCGCCTGGAATGGCGGCTCTCCGATTCGGTGACCATCCAGAACGAGACGTACTATCTGGATACCGAGCGGAACTTCAGGAATGTGGAGAACTACACCTATCTCCCCGCCACCGGTCTGATCTCCCGCACGTTCAACTTCGGCACCGACATCGCCCAGTCCCAGCTTGGCAATCGTCTGGATGTGCGCTTCGATTCGGAATGGTTCGGGCGGCCCAGCCGTACCCTCGCGGGATTCGAAGTCAATCGTGTCGATTTCGAGACCCGGAACGTGACTGGCGGCACCAGCACCGTCAATCCTTTCACGTTCGCGCCGGGTTCTTTCGTCAACGGCCTCGGGGTCGTCCCAACGCTCGGCACCGATACGGATCAGGCGTCGTTCCATGCAGAGAGCGCGATCGATGCGACCGATCGGCTCAAGCTGCTCGCGGGACTGCGCATCGAGCAGATCGACCTGGCGCGATTCGACCGCATCGCACGCACTCGAAAGGACCTGGGGTTCGAGCCCGTCACATGGCGGCTCGGCGTGGTACAGGCGCTCGGTACGAGCGCGTCGGTGTACGCCCAGTACGTGGTCGGCAACGATGCGGCCGGTTCGCTGATCAGCCTGCCCGCCCTCGGAGCCGAGCGCCTGCAGACGGGGAGGCAGGTGGAAGTCGGCTTCAAGCAGGGCTTCTGGGACGGTCGCGCTGACTGGACACTCGCCGCATACCGGATCTCGAAGTCGAACCTCGTCTCGCGCGATCCGTTGTTGCCCAACGTCGTGCAACAGATCGGCGAACAGTCATCGCGGGGCGTCGAGATCGCACTTGCCCTCGCACCCACATCGAATCTCGATCTGGAACTCAACGCGACGGTCCTGAAGGCGCAGTTCGAGAGCTTTGCTGAACTCGTCTCCGGAGCAGCAGTGTCCAGGCAGGGCAACCTGCCGCCGAACACACCGGAGAGGCTCGCGGGAGCCTGGGCCACCTATCGCCCTCTGGCGTCATGGAGCGTGGGTGGTGGCGCACGCTACGTCGGGCGGCGCTTCTCCGACAATGCCAACACCCTGGAGATTCCCTCCTACGTCGTGGCCGATGCGTTCGTCAGCTACCGGTGGCGGGAAGGCGCGGATCTGAGTGTTCGCGTCCGCAACCTGTTCGACGAGCAATGGGTCGCTGCGCCCTACAACGCGGGTCGGCAGTGGGCGCTCGGCGACCCGCGCGCTTACGAGCTGTCGGCGCGCTTCGCATTCTGAACGATCGCGAGGTCGGTAGTCGGGAGCTTTCGGGCATCCAGGGGTCATTGGTCGATGCTGAAGCGTGTCAAGACGGCACTGATTGCGCTGCACCTATATCTCGGTCTGGCGCTATGCCTGGTGTTCGTCACCTGGTTCGCGTCGGGGCTGGCGATGGTCTACTACCGCACGCCCGTCTTGACCGATGCGCAGCGACTGGCGTTTTCCGAACGCCTGTCGGCTTCGGCGGCAGCGGCTGCGCTGTCCGTGGCAGCGGTGCCTTCGCTGCGCGCGGACTGGTCACGGATCGATAGCTTGCGGTTCGGGCAGCTGCTTGCGCGGCCCGTCTACCGCTGGCAGCTCGCCGATGGCGAGCGGCACAACGCCTGGGCCGACGACGCGACCTCGCCGGCGTTGGGCCCAGGCCTTCTGCGCGGTGAGGCCCAGCGCTGGTTTGGCGTTAGCGCGCAGGTGCGCTATTCCGGCAGCGTGGATGCCGCGACGCAGTGGAGCTTCTTCAGCGACGTGCGGACGCACTTGCCGCTGCACCGTTTCACGAGCGGGGGGTATTGGCGGCGTGACGTGTATTTTTCGAGCCGTACCGGCGAGCCCGTCGTCGCCACCACCCCTGGCACCCGCCTGCTGTACTACCTCGGTCCCGGCCTGCACTATCTGTCGTTCTACCCGATCCGCAATCGCGATCCCTTGTGGCGTGCCCTCGTGAACTGGAGCGCCGGTATCGGAGCGCTGCTTTGCCTCACGGGAGCCATCGTCGGACTCTGGCGCCTGCGCTGGAATGCGCGTGGCACGTCACGCAGAATGATTCCCCATGCGGACCGGTGGATGCGCTGGCATCACTGGAGCGGACTTGCCTTCGGCGGACTCGCGCTGTCGTTTGTCCTCAGTGGTCTCTTCTCGATGAATCCCGCCGGAATGTTCCCGGAAACCAGCGTGCCCGCCGCCCTGCAGCAGGCGTATCGGGGGCCACGGCCCGCGCTGTCGTCGCTGCCCGCGCCCGCCGAATTGCTCCGATCATCGAGCGCAGTGGTGCGTGAGATCGACTACTCGTGGGTGCGGGGCGTCCCGTATGCCGTGACGGCCGGCACTCCGGATGAGCGGCAGCTGATCGCCCGCCAGGGTGAGCGGTGGAACCCGCGTCCGCCGTTCACGGAGCGGGAGACCCTCGCGCAGCTCGGCGGCCTGATCGCCGCGCCGGTGTCGCGTGTCGAGACGCTGA
>Ga0163144_10012450_pt1 | contig 17863 bp, 16 predicted proteins | sample OliLak19BULKMAT1_FD_123175 | JGI IMG/M metagenome (GOLD analysis project Ga0163144, IMG submission 123175) | Freshwater microbial mat bacterial communities from Lake Vanda, McMurdo Dry Valleys, Antarctica - Oligotrophic Lake LV.19.BULKMAT1 | ecosystem: Environmental > Aquatic > Freshwater >...
ATTGAGACCGCCTTACAGTCGGTGCCGGGCATCGGCAAGGTCAATATCGATTTCGACATCAAGGATCCTCCTGAACCCGTCACCGGTAGGGTCGCGGGTCTGGGGCAGTAGAGTATTCCCGGCATCAAAAAAATCATCGCCGTGGCCAGCGGCAAAGGCGGGGTCGGCAAGTCCACCGTCTCCACGAATCTGGCGGTGGCTCTGAGTCGGACGGGGGCCAAGGTCGGGCTCTGTGACTGCGATCTTTACGGACCCAGTGTGGCGCTCATGCTCGGCGCTCAGGATCAACAGCCGATGGCGACCGAGAACAATGAGATTATCCCCATCGAGGCCCACGGTATCAAGGCCATCTCGATGGGCTTTTTGCTGAGCGAAGATTCTCCGGTCATCGTGCGCGGCCCGCTGGCGACGCGCTACACCCAGCAGTTTTTGCGGCAATGCCTCTGGGGCGAGCTCGACTACCTCGTCCTCGACCTGCCTCCCGGCACCGGGGACATCCAGCTCACCATCGTGCAAACGGTTTCCGTCGATGCGGCGGTCATCGTGACTACGCCCCAGGAGGTCGCCTTGATCGACGCCCGCAAGGCCGCCGCCATGTTTCAGAAGGTCAACGTCCCCATCGCCGGAGTGATCGAGAACATGGCCTGGTTTGAATGTGATTTGGGAACGAAGTATCCCATCTTCGGAAGCGGAGGCGGAGCCAAAGAAGCGGAGCGACTCGGCGTGCCGCTGCTTGCACGAATTCCCCTCGACATGGATACAAGGGAGCGGGCGGACCGCGGCGAACCCATCGCGACGGTCGATCCAGCGGAGAGCAATGTCTCGAAAGCCTTCGCAGAACTGGCGGCGCGGCTGGCAGGCCTTCTTAATCCATAAGCCGGTCACACCAGACCTGTTCGCCGCAGGAGTCTGAGTTTGACGCCTGACCTGCCATCGAACAGAGTAGGAAGCAATGGGTCGACTTGCATACTTTCTGATGGTTGGGGCGGCATGGGCCACAACCTTTTCGCTGGAAGCCGCAGACACGAGTGAGGTTATCGATCTTTGCGCCCGGATCGTGGCTCACTACGGCGACGTGGTCCACGCCACTTACAGCGATGCGCTCGTCGGGGCCGGTGAGTTGGAGCAGAGCTTGCGGCGATTCGTTGAAAACCCCACCGAGGACACTCTTGCTGCGGCCAAAGTCGCTTGGATCGCAGCCCGTCCGCCCTATCTCCAGAGCGAAGCGTTTCGATTCTACGCGGGGCCGATCGACGATGCCGATGGCCCGGAGCCGATGATCAACGGGTGGCCCATGGATGAGTTTATCATCGACTACGTGGACGGAGCTCCCGAATCGGGGATCATCAATCAGCCGAAAACGTATCCGATCATCTCGAAGGAGGTCATCGCCGCCAGCAACGAAAAAGCGGGAGAGACCGCGATTACTTCCGGTTATCACGCGATCGAATTTTTGTTGTGGGGGCAGGACTTTTCCGACGAGGGTCCGGGGGCTCGTCCGGTGTCCGACTACCTCAGTCATCCGTCGGCTGCCCGGCGCGGGGCCTACCTGCTCGCGTGCGGGGACTTACTGACCGATCACTTGAGTGCTCTGGTGGATGAATGGGCTCCGGGCAAGACGGGAAACTTCCGGGAGGAATTCGGAAGGCGCGACTTGGTCGCGGCGGTGCGGAGCCTGCTCTACGGACTCCATGCCCTGAGCGGAACGGAACTGGGGGGTGATCGGCTCCTCGTTGCCTGGGACACCCAGGATCAGGAGGAGGAGCACAGTTGCTTCAGCGACACGACGAATCAGGATATCCGATTCGATGTGCGAGGGATCGCCAATGTCTATGAGGGCCGATACGTCCAGCTCTCTGGTGAGCTATTGGAGGGTCCGGGAATTCGGGACTTGGTGGCGGTGCTGGAACCGGATGGAATCGGTGAGTGGAACGCAAATCTGGAGGGTATTCTTGAGGCGGTTGAGCGGATTCCCGCGCCGTTCGACCAGGCGATCCTGGGCGATGATGAGGCTCCGGGCCGACGGGCGATCTTGGAGACCGTGGAGCAACTTGAAGCCATCTCCCAACGCTTCGCGCGTCTCGACCAGATTCTCATCGCGTCACAGCGCTGAAATTTTTTCAAAAAGTGGTGGGAATGTGAGTCACGAATGGCGCGGGCAAGGCAGATTCGCAGACTCCTTTGCTGCCTTGCTCGAAAGTGGGCGATCAACACTGAGCCGCGACCTCTCTTTCGGCGACGTTTCTTTCTGCGACGGTTCGGCGCAATTGAGGCGCAATTGAGGAGCAAAATTCGAGAAAATGCACTTGCACTCAGCTTTCGGTTGCGATTAAGTCTCATTAGCAGGTGTAACCATTTCCTTTTTTGCGACGACACTTGCCCTTCCCGCCACGTGCGGGAGATTGGCTGACTATGAAAGGTAATCCAGAAATCATCAACGCTCTCAACGCCGGACTCACTATCGAGCTCACCGCGATCAATCAGTATTTTATCTGCGCCAAAATGTGCTCCAACTGGGGACTGAATCGCCTCGCGAAGCACTTCTACGATGAATCAATCGAAGAGATGAAACATGCCGAGGAGGTGATCGACCGCATCCTTTACCTCGACGGCGTTCCAGAGATCGCGCGCTACGATAAGATCCTCGTGGGCGACAATCCCGAGCAACAAATCCGCGACAGTCACACACTCGAATCCAAAGGCGTGGCGACATACAACGCCGGGGTCAAAGCCTGCCTTGATCTGGGCGACTCCGGTTCCCGCGATCTGATGGAGCGCATGGTGGTCGAGTCTGAAACCAGCATCGATTGGGCCGAGACCCAGTTCGACCTCATTCGACTGGTCGGCATCGAGAAGTATCTGGCCCAACAAATCGGCGAATCAGCCGCCGCTTGATTCGTCTTTCCCCTCCATGAGCAGCGCCGCCCCCGTCCTTTCTCCCTCCGCTCTGACGATCTGTCGGTTTGCGCCGGGTTCTGACGCGGGGGCCTGGCTCTGCCATTGCGCCAAAGTGGCGGAGGCTGTCGTGATCGACGCGGTGCAGAGCGGACTGGCAAGCACGGTCGGCGAAGTCACCGCCCTGACGGAGGCCGGGAGCGGTTGTCGCGCCTGTCATTGCCGCATTCAGCGGGTGCTGGCAGGGCTTCCGGCAGTTTGTGGCGGGCGCTTCGACCTCTGCAACTCCTGTGGATGCGCGAATGCCGTGTGTCGCTGCGCTGGTTGTTGAGAACGGGACGCAACCCCAGCATGTTTGCGAGAGAGCTTCGAAATGATCCGGGGCGTTCCTTTCAGTAGGCGGGCGTTCCCACTTTGTTCCCTTGAGGCGCGTAATTGCACACGATGATCTGCCACCCTTGGTAGGGTCCCTTCTGAAAGACAGCGCGACCGGCCCCGATCTGGGTGGTGGTGCTCCAGACCATTTGAGTGTAGTGGCCGGCTCGCAAGAGGCTTACGGTGAAAGGTGCCTTCGGGCGATAAAGGGCCTTTTCCGCATACCATCCCTGTGCTGCCTCGAGGAGTCCGTATGCGGGACTCGAACCGGTCGCAAGATTCTCCCCGTAGCGCTGCTCGGAGGATGGACGATGTTCGAACTTACCGCTGGCGGCGATCCGATCGGCCCACTCCTGGGCGTAGCGAGCCAGGTCGGCGGACCACACCACTGGCGCGACCCCCACTTCGGCGCGAACCTGATTGTGATACGCCACCAACCGGGCGGCTTCATCTTCAGTGATTTTGCTTCCACCTGCCTCCACATGATGGATGGTTCCGGTCCACCAAGAGCCTACCAGCAGGAGGATGAACGGGAACCGTTTCATAGGGCAAACATATCGGGCCGGGGCGGCAAAACAACACTGATTCCCTCCTGGAGCTGGACTATTCGTAGTCTCGTCCATGGAGACTGCCGACCACTTTTTCCAGCCATTCATCCAGCCCGCTTTGCATCGTCTTCAACACTTCCGGGTGGAGCTTTGAGACATCGAGCTTTTCCAGTGGATCGATCGCCAGGTTGTAAAGTTCCCACCGGACTTTGGCTCCGTCCATGGTGGAGAACCGGTGCAATTTCCAGTCGCCCTCAATCCAGGCAGAATGCCCGCCAAACTGGTCGGCGGCATACCCGGCTTTGGGAATTTCCCCGGCCTTGCGGCTGGCCGGCTCCACTTTCGGCTCCCGGCCGGCGTCCTGCTTGCGCTCCATCTTGTGCATCAGGGAATCGCTGGGACTGAACAAGCCAGGAATGTTCGCGTTCCAGAAAGCCATGGGGGCCGGGCGAACGGACATTTCGCCGCGCAACAAGGGGAGCAAGCTAATCCCGTCGAGCGGACGCAGGCCCTCGCGCGAGGCCCCCACGATGTTGGCCAGAGTGGGAAAAATATCGACCGTGCCGCAGCGCACCGGAGTGGACCGGGGCTGGCGGATCATGGCAGGCCACTCGATGAAGGCCGGGACGAGCAGCCCTCCTTCATAGACGCTGTGTTTCGCCCCGCGGTTTTCACCGCTGTTGCCGACCACGGGGATCGCTCCATTGTCGCTGCAAAACCAGAGCAGGGTGTTCTCGCGGATGCCGAGTGTTTGCAGTTCGTCGCGCAGGTGGCCGAAGGCCCGATCAACTCCCGCGACCTCACCGAGATATTCGCGCAGTTTTTTCGGTTGGTCGGCGTAGGGAGCCGCGTCCCGGGGATCCGCGAGGTGGGGCAGATGGGGAGACCCCAGCCAGATCACCACGAAGAGCGGAGCCACTTCAGCGGGAGGGCTGGTGGTGGGTTTGGCAGGGGGCGTTCCGGGATCAGGCAGCAACTGCGAACGCATCCATTCGAGGGCCAGATCCACCGCCACCTCGCTGCTCTCTCCAAACATCTGGCGGGCGACGCCCTGGTCGCTCATCAGCGGGTCGCGGTCAAAGAAATTGGGAGCGCTGACCCACCGATCAAAGCCCGTCTTGCCGGGATTGACCGGGCTTTCGGGGCGGACTGACCCGAGATGCCATTTCCCAAAATGTCCGGTCCGATAGCCGTGCTGTTTCAACAACTCGGCGATGGTGAACTCCTGCGGTCGGATCGGGATGCCCCAACTGAAGACTCCCATGCGATTCGGATGCCGCCCCGTCAAAACACTTGCCCGCGTCGGGGAGCAGGACGGTGCTGCCGCATAAAATCGATCAAGTCGCAGACCGGCCGCCGCCGCCGCATCGAGATGAGGCGTTTTGAGGATGGGATGCCCGTTGTAGCCGGTGTCCCCCCAGCCCTGGTCGTCCGACATGATCAGGACGACGTGAGGTCGGGCCGGTGTTTTGATTGCAGCCGTCGAAGGCGCCGCTCCCGAGGCGAAGGAAGTGGTGAGCAGTAGGCCGAGCAGCGCTATCTGGTATGTGGATTCGCGGGACGGAGCCATCTGCTGAACGGTCGTCACATCGACCCGAATCGCAAGCATTGTCTCGCTGCAAAGGTGGGGCTGCAGACCAAACTCGCGTCCAGCTTCGCGGGCGCAAGGCTGGGAAATAAAGCATTGCCTTCCTGAAAAAAGTTTCGTGCAATGCGTGGGTGCAGTTCCCGCCTTGAGAAAGACGGAGGATCCCGTCTCCCCCGGACATGAAAACAATCATTCAGGCCTTCCCCCGAGTCATGGGGATTGTCAATCTGACGCATGATTCGTTTTCGGGCGATGGCACGCTCGATCTGAAGAAGGCCCTCCAACGGGCCCAGGGCATGATGGAGGACGGAGCGGACTTCATCGATGTCGGGGCGGAGAGCGCCCGCACCAACCGCGGACCCATCAGCGTGGCCGAGGAAATTCAGCGCTTGTTGCCCTTCATCGACGCCTATGCCCCGCTTTGTGCGGAGAGTCGGCGACGCGATGAATTGCAGATTTGGCCGCCTCTCCTGTCGGTGAACACGTGGCGACCGGAAGTGGTGGAGGCGGTCCTGGAGACGAATCAAGTCTCGCTAATCAATGATATCGGGGGGCTGGTGGATGATGCGAATGCCCGTCTTTGTGCGAAGTATGACGCCGCCTTGCTTATCATGCACACGGTCGGCTTGCCCAAAGAAGCCCATTTCCATCAGGAATACGAGGATGTCTGGGCGTCACTGGAGGCGTTTTTTGATGAGCGCATCGCCCGCGCGAGGGCGGCGGGCTTGAGCGACGATCAGTTGGTGCTCGATCCGGGAATCGACTTCGCCAAGCAGCGGGAGGACAACCTCGCGATCTATCGCTCCCTCGAGCGCCTGCACCGCTACAATCTGCCGGTTCTCCTGCCCATTTCGCGGAAGACCGTCATCGGTGAGGTGCTCGGTCTGCCTGATCCGGCGACCCGCGATGCCGGGACTCTCGCCTGTCTGGTGCGGGGATTGGTGGCGGAAGCGAATATTTTCCGAGTCCATCAAGTCAAGGCCGTCGCCGACAGTGTCCGGGTGATCGCGGCGATTCGGGGGGAAAAGGCGCTTACTCGGGCTTCGTAGGAGCGGGTGGAGCAGGGGCGGTGGCGTCGGGCTTCTCGGCTTTTTCTTCGTCTTCTTCGTCCTCGTCGGGGAGCGGGGCCTGATATTCGAGTTTTTCGTTTTGGACGACGGAGAGACTGATCTCGCCCGTCTCCGGCTCTTCGTAGAGGAACGCGATGTAATGGAGCGGCTTGATGATTTCGATGTCTCCCACGGTGTTTCCACCGACGCCGATCCTGACGACATCGTCGATGGTGGCATCCACTTGTTGTGCTTTGCGATAGGCCAGGGTTACTTTCGTTTTGCCGATGTTCGCTTCCACGACCGGTTTACGCAGCAGTGACACGAGGCTGATCCGCGCCTTGTCCTTCTCCGGCGTTTCGACGAGGATGCTGAAACGCAGCTTTGATTCTTTGCTGCCGTCCTTGAATTCGATCACCTCATCGTAGCAAATCACCACCAGATTGCGCCCGTTCTCAACCTCCAGGGGGGTGGTGACTTCTTTGGGTTTGGCACCTTCGTTGGTGACGGTCAGGGTGTGCTTGCTGGGTCGGATCGCGAGCATCCCGGAAGAATCACCCGTGGGAATCGGCTTGCCGTCGTCGAAGGCGAACGTTCCCAGGGTGATGTAGGTCGGAGACTTCAGCGAAATCAGGTTGACCACTTGAAGGAAACCGGCCTCCGGTGGGAGACCGTCCTGGGCGGGAGCTGAAGTAAGTAAAAGTGGGAGAAGGACGGTGAGGGCGGGGAGCTTCATTGGTCGATTACAAATTCCTTACCCGGAGCACTTCGAGGCGACTGCCTTTGATGGTTCCGGCGGTGTCGCGGACGGGTTCGAGAAAGACCTCGTAAACCCGGCGGGAGCGGGCCAGCACCTGGTTGGTCTGCTCGTGGTAAGTCTCCGCGTAGGTGTAGATTCGGAAATGACGGCTCGACAGGGTGGTCAGGTTGAACAAGCGAGCGAAGGGTTCTTCGGCTTCCGCGTCGTTGCAGGGTTTCGGGAGAGCGCTGTGGCGCTTGAGCGACTCGGAAAAGACCCTGGCGAGGTGGGAGGGACTATAGAAAGGGCGGGCTCGCAAGAGGTCGGCAGCGACGAGTTGGACTCCCGCTGGCTCGAGCCGTTTCACGAGAGTGCCGAGGGCGACTTCGTTCGTGTAGGTGGGACTTTTGAAGTTTTCCTTTTCAAGGACTGGACTCCCTGACGTGAGAGGACCCCGGAGGATCGTCTCCAGCTCGAAAGCCGTTGGAACTGAGTTGATATTGAGCAGTCCCTTGACCTCCCGGAAGTGGCTCTGGGCATTCAGTTCTGGGTCGTAAAGCAGTGAGAAGGGGGGGCTTTTGCCTGCGATCGCATCGGGTGCCGTCGGGGGTGGCTGGTGATCGCGGGGATCATACGCGGCGTAAAGCTCCGTAGGGTCAGCGTCAACAGGTCCGAGATTTGTTCCAGTGGTCCCCACATGGAACAGGTCGAGCCACTGGCTGGCCCGCTTCCCAGGTTGGTCGAAGAGGATATGTTCGGGACGTCCGATGCGGAGGGTATTGCCCCCGCCCCAATAGTCGGCCGGGATTGCGGCCGCAGGGAGACTCTCAAGATGGGTGGTGCGGATTAGGGAGAAGGTTTGGGAATTTGGTTTGGTCAGGACGGAACTGGGAACCAGAGTCCACATGACCGGGTCGTATAAGTTCCCCAACTCGGTTGCGGAGAAAAATCGCCTCTGCTGCGAGAGACGCCACGGCGCGAGGTTCGGATCGCTGGTGCTTGAGAAACTGGACGGTAGTTCAGTATCTGCTGAAGGGGATGGGATAACCGTATTGTCGTATCCGCCATCGGGCCAATCGCGGACCCGCGCTTGATCCTTGAGGATGTCCTCCCGCCCCTTCTTGACTTTGTCTTCGTCGAGATTGCGGCCGCCCGGAGTGGCCTTGTTCCTGTAAGTGGCCTCCGCGAAAATGGTGTCTCCGGCAGTGGAAAACGAGTAATACGGCATCCAAGGATCGCCGAGATGCGAACCGGAAGCGGAACCGAAGCCATAGGGCTTGTTCACCAGAGCGGGGGGTGCCATCCGCATGAAAGATTCCCCCGAGCTCAAGGTCGCATTGTATCGAAGGAAGAAGAATCCGCAGTCCACATTCGTCGTGGTGCCGCGCCTTCCACATTGATCCGCGAGCACTCCGTCGAGACGTAACTCGTAGTTGGAGCGGATCGAGGTGGTCGCCGATCCCACCGTAGTACGTCTAAAATCTTGAGGGATTGGTTGAACGACCTCACTTCCCGGTTTCTGAACGGGCACGGTCCACTTCATCAAACCGAAGTCTTCCACGACATAGCCGTTCGCAGGGACGCTGATCGACTTTATCTGGTTGGCGGGCTCGTCATCTGTAAGGTGGGAGTCCAAGATGGGGTAGGTTTTGGTACTCTCTTTGAAGATCATGGTTTCCAAGAGACGGAATTTCAGGGTGGCCGCCGACATCACCGCTTCTTGATTGCTGGTATTCCAGAACTCCGCGAAGACCCGCGCTTCGAAAAGCAAGTCCCACGAGCTCCCCTTATCCCGATACCCCCGGTACTCAAACCGCACGAAAAACTCATTCACCGGACAATAGGCATCCACCCCCCGAAACACCATCGCCCCCGCATTCACCGTATTCGCAGGAGTGGCCGGAGCGCTGTCCTCGTCGGCATAATCAATCGCATTTGCCGCCAAGGTCCCGACATAACTTTCAGCAGCGGGAAAGCCGCCCTTTCTTTGATCGAAATTCGGCAAATTCCGCGTCACAATATTCGCCAGCTCCATGTCGCGGTCTGCGATTAAAGTATTCAGATTCCAACGGGGCTTGCCTTCGTCAATGTAATTGTGACCGTAAGGAATCAACGGCTCACGAAGATAGGAACGAAGGCCCGAGGAGTAGCGATTCAACTGCTCCGAGGTGGTGGTGGGATCCTTACCATCCGGCCAGCCGTTGATGCCTCCGCGGGGCGTCCATTGGCGGGAGGAGAGGAAGCTATCGATGCCGGCGTAAGGATGGATCAAGAGCGGATCGGAGAGGGGCCAGGTCCTGAGCTCGATCTCCCGGGGGGACAACCCTGGTGCAACTTGATCCAGCAACGTTTGCCCGCGGAACTCCCGGGGGAATTGATTCACTTCGTAAGGGTAGTCGGCGAAGGCTAGTTGCAGCCCGGCTTTCGCAGTAGGATCCGCCCCAGCCCGGGGATCGGTCGAGGCGTAGCCGAGGCGCAGGGACGGGTGAGGGTCCCCAGTGCTGTTCGGATAGTCGGTCCAGGTTCCGATGGCATCGAGATTTGGATAGCCCTCAAGGTCTTCCATCCAGTAGGTATAGCGAGTCTCGAAGGGGCCTTCTTCATCCTTGGGAAGCTGCGCGAAATGGGTGCGAGGGCGCTCGTTTTCCGGGAAAGTGTTGCCGTCAGACGTGAGGTGGCGGAGTTCGGGGAGTTCAATCGAATGGGCCTCGGTGCGTTGATCAAAAGTGACTTCGGGCGCGGCGATCGCATGATCGGTGAGGACGGCTGTCGTGGTGTTGTCGAGGTTCGGCATGTCCGCGGTCTCGGTCTCTCCGCCGAGGAACAGGGGGGTGTGGACGACATCCCGCTTTCCAGGTGTCGTCACATAGGTGTAGCGGGTAGGACTGTCCTTGGCGGGGTCGTCACCTTCTTTAAGGACGGCGGCGACGAGATATTCGTCGTTGGTGGTCAGGCCTTGTAGCAAGGCTTTGGCTTCCTCGAAGCTCGCCTTTTCTCCCAGCGCGGCGCGGGCCCGCAGCACGCTGCTGCCGCTGATTTCCGCCTCCTGGCGGGTGACCGCGAAGTAGCTGATCACCACTAGTGAAACGGCGGTGACCAGTATCAGGGTGGTCAGCAGGGCGGCCCCTCGCGAGGTGGACGGAGGTGAGATCTTCATGTCGAAGCGGGGGCGATTTTCAGGCGGACCCGATAGGTGCGCAGGGTTTTCTCGATTAGTTTGCGGGTGGGAGTCCAGCTGGACGGGGTCCCGTTCTCCCAATCGACGATCCAATCCTCATACTTCGGAAGCCGACGGGCGGTCTGGGCATCGACGACTCCCAAGGTGAGATCGATGAAATCAGGCGTGACAAGACAAGGCCACTCGTCCCCCCCTGGAAGTCCGAGATGTTGGTTGAGAGCTGCGGCATCGGCGATCTCGCGGCTGCCGTCGCTTTGGGTGATCCAAAGATGGGGTACCAGCGTGAAGCGCACCACATGATCGCAGACCGCTTCATCCGGGTAAACGATGTCGTCGAGGGCAGACTCATCACCCCCTGATTTGACTTCGTCTTCGGGGAAGGGACTGAGCGACGGGGGTGGTTCTGCCAAGTGGGTCGGATCTGGATAGAGCGGCCACGCGCTGGTGGTCGGCAGATCCTTCTTGGGGTTGCCTGGTTCGATCCGGGTCGCGAAAAGAAAGGGAAGCTGCGAGTTGGCGAAGTGCCCCCGGCGCACCGCCGCGGGATTGGGTTCGGCAAGGTCTCTCGCTGAGCTGCCCGGCCCCTCGTCCCAAGCGTCATTGATCAACTCCGAACAGGAGGCCAGGTAACCGGTAGCATAGGAATCGCCGGCTTTGGGACCACCGGGGCGCAGGTGGCGGAAAAGCTTCATGCTCAGGTTGGTGTCATCGGCAAGGGGGGAGTCGCGGGTGTAGGCGACGTAGTATCCGACGAGACCTACGAGGCGATCTCCCGAGCCTGGCGAACCCGGAAGCCCGGCCGGGAAAGCGAGGGTTCCGAATTCAGGCGCGGCGTTGGGGAAGCTGCGGGATTCCGCGATCCCCTCGCCCTTGGTGCGGTCGATCTCGAAAGGGAACAGTACGCGATCCGCGAAAAAGGCCTCCTGCTCCTTGCTGGTTGCGGGGGGCAGGCGGGGCATGGGAGCGGAGCGGGAGGCGGCGGCGGCGGCGACATCGCGGGTGAGCCATTGAGTGGCCTCATGGGCGGAACTTTGTCCCTCAGCGCGATCCACTCCGCGTCGGAAACGCCCCAGCGAAACTTCCAGCGCGCTCGCTAAAACAAGCAGGATAACCGATAGGATCGCCATGGAGGCGAGCAATTCGATCATGGTGGTGCCTGCGCAAAGGTCTGGGGGGGAAGGCTTTGTGGAAGCGGCCCCGGTCGTCTTAGGCCAGACTGGAGGTTGGAAATTCATGGAGCGGCGAGTCGCGTCGGGAAGACGAAACGCTCCCGGTATTGGCTCGCTCCGGTGGCGGGCGTTTCCAAAGTGATCCGATATTCCCAGAGACTCTTCGGCCTTTCTTGGACGCTTCCAGAGGATTCCTCATCCTGGTTCAACTCCAATTTGGCGAGGTAGAGAGCCCCGCGATCCACCGACATCCCGTTTTGGAAGTCGCCTTCGGTGATCTCGCCGAGATAGCTCCCGTTCAGGTCGAAGCTGGCGAACTTGACCTCGCTTCCAGAAAAGGACAGTTCCAGCACGCTTTTCGTTTCATCCTGGCTCGACCCGGACCCGATGAAATGGACCTCGAGATGGCCCGAAGGATCGACCGTGGCCAACTCGACCAGTTGCATGGCAAGGTCGGCGGCGGCGACGCGGTCCTGGGCGGTGGTCTCAAGTTGGGCTCCGCCAACCAATAGCCCAAGGATCGGCAGCAACACGGAAGCTACGATGCCGACGGAAAGGGTGACTTCCGCGAGGGAGAACCCCGCCTTGGCTCTCCGGTTTTCGGTTTGGAAGATCGGTTCCATGACTAATCGCTCAGGACACGGGTCTGTCCGGTGTGTGAATTGATGGCGAGGATTTCTCCCTGCGGAAAGATCCCATTGCCACGTAGCGCGGGTCTCCTCCTCGTGAACATCAGCTTCGGGGGATCGTTTTCGTAAAAACCTTCGGCAATGCCTACATGAAGAGCGTCGCGATTTCCGAAGCCGGGCGACACGACTTCGCCCCGCGAGCCGAAGCTGAGATATGGGAGCGAGACGAGTTCGGCTGTGACGCCGGGGACCTGGATAGGGAACTCTTTCACGCTCCCGGACTCCTGCACGGTGCGGAGGACGATGCCGTCGCTCGTCTCAAAATGCTCACCTGCGGCAAAGACGATCCCCTCCGGCAAGGTATGCCAGGGACTGATCTGGCTGAGACCCCCAGGGGCATCGGAATATAGGGCATAGGATCGGAAAGGCGACGCCATATTCTTGACGGCAGCCGTCGCGAAAACCATATACACGGGGCTTTGCGTCGTCAAAGCCTCGGCCCGGGCGAGGGCCAGTTGGCCGGACATCTCGTGGATGGCGGTCTTCCGGTTCGGGCCGAGAGTCAGCAGACTTGGAGTCGATAGGGCCAGAAGCAGGCCGACGATGGACACCACGACGACGAGTTCGATCAGGGTGAAGGCCCGGACTCGGGTAGCAGAGGAGCAGAATCCACGCCCGACACGAGACATGGGGGACGGCCGAAATTTCCCTGAAAGGACAAGGTGCATAGATGGGGAAGCGATCTGGGAAAGGAGGATCTGTCAAGACCAGCCCTTCACTCTGGCAGGTTTCCCCGATTAGAGCAAGATTCGGGCCTGAAACCTTATCGTCATATTCGTGGAGGATTGAATAGAGCGCAGGAATCGGGCGGGAGACCTTATCGCCATATTCGCGAAGGGCCGATTAGAAACTTTTTTCCCGTTTCTACTTGGGTCGGGGGCGGTTTATGCCTAATGTCGACCCATGAAAATCCAAGTTGGCAATGAAATCATCGACGTGAAACCCCCGGCAGCTGGAGGAAAGATGGTGGGATACGGGCTGCTGGCGCTCGTTTTGGTGATGGCCGTGACCGGTTCTGTCTACACGATCCAGGTCGAAGAAGAGGGTCTCGTGCAGCGTTTTGGAAAAAACATCGAGACAGTGTCGCCCGGGTTGCATTTCAAAATCCCCTTCGGCGTTGATCAGGTCCTGACCGTTCCCGTCGCTCGCCAGCTCAAGCAGGAATTCGGTTACGGCACCACCGGCGCGACCAATCAAACCCAATGGAGTTCGCCCTCGGATATGCCGCTGGAGAAAAATATGGTGACGGGCGATCTCAATTCCGCGCTTGTCGAGTGGGTCATCCAATATCGGGTGACCGAGCCCAAGCTTTACCTTTTCCACGTCCGCAATCCCGAGGAGACCCTGCGCGACGCCAGCGAATCGGTGATGCGCCACGTCGTGGGAGACCGCACCGTGGACGAGGTTATCACCATTGGCCGCCAGGAGATCGAGATCGAATGCGCCACCAAACTCAGGGATTTGATCACCCTCTACTCGATGGGCATCACCATCGATCAAGTGCAGCTTAAAAATGTGGATCCCCCCGAGCCGGTCCAGGCTTCTTTCAACGAAGTGAACTCCGCGCAACAGGAGAAGGAAAAATCGATCAACATCGCCAATGGCGAATACAACCGCGCAGTACCCAGAGCGCGAGGCGAAGCCGAGCAGACCATCAGCCAGGCGCAGGGTTATGCCACCCAGCGGGTCAATGAGGCCGAGGGCGATGTCGCCAAATTCAACGCCCTCTACACCGAATACTCCAAAGCGCCCGACGTGACCCGCCGACGCCTCTATTTGGAAACCATGGAACTGGTCATGCCGAAACTCGGCAATAAAGTTATCCTCGACGAGAGCACCAGCCAGGTGCTCCCCTTCCTCCCGCTTAATCCTCCCGCCCCCGCCCCCGCCGCTCGCTGAGCTCCGCTCGCCATTTTAAAAATACTTATCATTATGAAAAAAGGATTAGGATGCCTCATCGCCCCCGCAGTCTTCGCTCTCTTTTTGCTCATCTCCGGCGCGTTCTACACCGTGCAGGAGACCGAGCAGGTCATCATCACCCAGTTCGGGGAGCCGGTGGGGGAGCCCATCGCCGAACCCGGTCTGAAGTTCAAAATTCCCTTTTTGCACAAGGTAAACTCCTTTGACAGCCGCATCCTCGAGTGGGATGGCCGGGCGACGGAGATGCCGACGAAAGACAAGACCTACATCGAGGTCGATACCTATGCTCGTTGGGAAATCGTTGATCCGCTGCGCTACTTCAAGAAGCTCCGTGACGAGCGCAGCGCCCAGTCCCGTCTCGATGACATCCTCGGATCAGAGACCCGCAACACGGTGGCCAAGCATGAGCTCATCGAGGTCATCCGCACCACCAAGGACCGCCAGCCGCAAGTGGACACCGACATCGCACTAGCCGATCAGACCGGTTCGCTCGGCAAGCTGATTCCGATCCGCCGAGGCCGCGCTGCTCTGGAGCAGGAGATTTACGAAAGCTCGAAAGTCAAGCTGGAGGAGTTCGGCATCGCCCTGCTTGATGTCCGCTTCAAGCGAGTCAATTACAACGTCGATGTGCAGCGCAACATCTACGAGCGCATGATTTCCGAGCGTCAGCAAATCGCGGAGCGCTTCCGCTCGGAAGGCGCGGGGGAAGCGGCCAAAATCCTCGGTGATATGGAGAAGGAACTGCTTGAGATCGGTTCCGAAGCCTACAAGACCGTCGAGACCACCAAGGGTGCGGCCGATGCCAAAGCCACCGAGATTTATGCTGCTTCGTATAACCAGAGCGCCGAGGCGGCGGACTTTTATGAGTTCGTTCGCACCATGGAGCTTTACGCAGGCATGCTCGACGACAGCACCGTGGTTCTTTCAACCAACAGCGATCTCTTCAAGTATTTGAAAGCTGTCAAGCCGTCCGCGCCGCGCATGGCTCCCGCAGTTCCGCTGCCGGGAACGCCCGCGCCTGCTGCTGCTGTGCCTGCTCCGGTGGCACCCGCACCCGCACCGGTGACCCCGGTTCCGTGATTGGTTTTGTTCATGGCGAATGCGTTGCGGCCGATTCAACAGGGTATGGTGAGTGACTCAATAGGGTATGATCGTTCAAGAGTGATTTGTTAGAGTTCCACATCTTGCCCCCATCCCGAAACCAGCAACACGAATCCGCCGACCGCAATGGCCAGGCAAAGTAGGCCCGGCCACGAGAAGCGAGCGGGAGCGGCAGGTCGAGGATAATCAGGAGTCACTCCGGCGGCGACCATGCGATCGTAAAGGTGAGGATGCGTCGGATGCCGCCCCGGTGTCACGGCGGGGATGTTCCCGGCGCGGTAGAGGGCTTCGAGAGCGGTAGCATAGACCGGAGAATTTTCCGTGGAACCGCTGGCGGCGTGGTCGGCCCTGACTTCCATGCGACGTTGCAGCACACTGACGAGTTGTCGGATGATGAAAAACGCCGCGAACAACACGAACAAACCATTGAGACCCCAGGCGTGGATCACCGGATTGACGAACAGAAAAACGAAGTAACTCAGCGATCCCACGAGTCGCGCCAAAGCGACCGTCCATGGCTCGCGCAAGTGCTCATATTCGTGGATCATGATCGCGCGGATGCCATCGTCCTCCAGGGCCTCCATCGCCGTGGAGGTAAACGCCACACTGCGGATGAAGGGGAGTGCAAATGCGTTGGACATGGTTGACTGCGCCACCCAAACATAACGTGGCTTTACGCCGGTGGTCTCGGTCGCTTCGGCGGCGATGCGGTTGAGCCTTCCCGCCATCTGGGCCAGTGACTCGCTTTCGGTGTTTTTTTGGGAGAATAAGGGAAGCCAGACACAACTATTGATGAAGGCCGCCACGAGAAATCCGAACCCGCCAAGCCACCAAGCCGACAGATCCATCTCTTCAGGCATCTTTACCGCCAGTCCGAGGAGAATGACGAATGGACCCAGGCGCAGGGCCAAAGTCCAGAACGTTTGGCGTGCCCATAGAGGGAAGGTGCAGTTCGCTTCGATTTCCCGGGAAAACGGAAAGGTCCCCAAAAGCAGACCGACGATGACTCCTGCGCCAATCTGGAGGAGCGGTAGCTCAATCCCGGCGGCATCGCAGGCAAGATACGCCAAAACAACGACCGCCAAGGAGATCCAAACAGCCGAGTATCGCGCCGGCCAGAGCAGTCGGGCCCGCTCTGTCCAATGCTGTCCGATGCTGCGCCTCCAAGGAATGAGCGAGAGGTGAAGCATCAGCCATGTAAAAATCCCGCTACCCAGGGTCACGGCGGCGAGAGAAAGGGCGGGGATCATGGGTGGGGAGTTATACTTCTCCGCGTGAAGTTTTCGGAATGTTATCGTGGAAGCGGCGTCCCGCCGCTTTTCCGTTCGACAAGCGGCGGGATGCCGCTTCTACCTTCCAATGAACTCCGAAAAGGCGATGCATCGAAGTATAATAGGGCGGACGTGATCTTTGCAATAGCTGAAACGTGGCGGGTAGATCGACTCCTTGCCCGCCTTCTAGGGACCTTAGGCAGCGTCTTGCCGAATGCTTCGTCGAGCCTTAGTCTGCCGGACATGGAAGACTCCATCCACGAACCACACGACAAACTTTTCGGAACCACCTTTCGTATTCCGGAAAATGCGGCGGGCTTACTCCGGGCCACACTCCCCGAGAAAATTGCTGCCGCGATCAACTGGTCGGAACTCCGCCCCCTCCCCGGGACTTTCATTGACACACAGTATCAGCGTTCCCAAACAGACCTGCTCTTTTCCGTTCCCATTTCAGGTCGGGAGACTCTGCTCTATGTCCTGCTTGAGCACCAGAGCACCCGCGACCGGATGCTGCCCTTGCGCTTGCTTCGCTACCTCGTCCGCATCTGGGAGGATCTCGCGAAAACTCTGCCCTCAGGAGCAAGGCTGCCGCCAATTTTGCCGATGGTTCTCTCCCAAAATGCAGAAGTTTGGGAACTCTCGCCGCGATTCTCCGATCTCCTGGACCTGCCGGAGGACCTATGCGGGGAACTCAGCCCTTTCATTCCTGACTTCATCTATCACCACCTCCAACTTGCCGAAATGCCTTTCGAGTCGATTCCCGGCACTCCGGCGGGCCGCTACGTTCTCCGGGCCATGAAGGCAGAGCGACTCGGTCGCCTGCTCGACGATGCCGTATGGGACGACTCCCTGATCCTCTGCGTTCCCAAAGGGATATTCGATCTCGTGCTGCGCTACATCCTCGGCAGCGACGTTGACAAGGAAGCCTTTGAGGATAGACTGAATAAGATTTCTGATCTCGAAATCAAAAGGTTGGCCATGACTCTCGCGGAACGTTACCATCAGGAAGGCCAGCAGATCGGCCAGCAGATCGGCCAGCAGATCGGCCAGCAGCATTCCATCGTCAACACGTTGGAATTTCGCCTCGGACCTGTCCCAACCGGCCTACGCGACGTGATTCTCGCAGAGACGAACTTGGAGCGACTCGACGTGCTGCTCCGGTCTGCTGTTACGGCAGTGACTTATGAGGTGTTAGCTGAGGCTTTGTGAGAATTTTTTTGGAGCGAATTCGAGTGGGTCGCCCTCACTCAAACAGCGACATCAGTTCATCCTCTCCGAGTCGGGCTTCGCTCGCGTCGAGCAGGAGAGAACTGGTCAGAGCTCGTTTCCGCTCCTGAAGCG
>Ga0163144_10012451_pt1 | contig 17863 bp, 10 predicted proteins | sample OliLak19BULKMAT1_FD_123175 | JGI IMG/M metagenome (GOLD analysis project Ga0163144, IMG submission 123175) | Freshwater microbial mat bacterial communities from Lake Vanda, McMurdo Dry Valleys, Antarctica - Oligotrophic Lake LV.19.BULKMAT1 | ecosystem: Environmental > Aquatic > Freshwater >...
CGGGAAGAAGCCGTCCGGGTTCCAGCGCAGCCTGTTCGTCTTTGGAGATCGGGTGTGGGAAGGGACGGTGACGCGACTGCCCTCCTCGCCTGCCCCGTTCAAGCGACTGCCACTCTCGTACGAGCGTGCCTATGGCGGTCCCGATTTCAGCCGCAACCCGCTGGGACGCGGTCGTGAGGCCGAGGCGTCCGGGGCGCTCCGGTTGCCCAACCTCGAGGCGCCCGAGCGTCTCGTCCAGCGGCCCGAGGACGCGCCCGAGCCTGCCTGTTTCGGGCCGCTGCCGCCGCGCTTCGCCGTGCGCACCTCGAAGCTCGGGACGTACGACGCCAAATGGCAGGCGCGGCGCTGGCCCTATTTCCCCGACGACTTCGACTGGGCGTACTTCCAGCACGCCCCGCTGGCCCAACGCATCGAGTTCCCGCAAGGCGACGAGCCTTATGTCATCGCGGGGGCGCACCCGGACGTGCCGGTCGTCGATGGTCGACTGGCCGGGATCCAGCCGCGCTGCTTCGCGCAGAAGACGACCGAGGCGGGAGGCGCCTTCTTCGAGGTGCTGCTGCGCCTCGATACCGTGGTGTTCGAGCCGGACGAGAACAAGGTCGACCTGGTGTGGCGCGGCATCCTCGAGGTGACCGACGACAAGGCCTCGGACGTCGCGCAGTTGTTCGTGATGGAGGCGCAGGTGTCGGGCGCGCAGGTAGAGCTCGAAGCGGCGCGCGAGCGCTTCCTGTTCGAGCGGGAGCCGCTCCCGCTCGTGGCCGAGGAGCCCGACGCTCCGGGCGCCGGCAACGACAATGCGCGACGGCAGTCCGCCCACAGCGCGCGCGTGCAGGCGAAGCTCGCCGCCGCCGGCATCGGCACGGGGGGCGCAGCCGCAGGCTCGGCGGCGCAGGCCTCCCCGAGCGCTGCCGAGGCCGCTGCCCCGGCGGATCCGCCGCCGTTCGTTCACCTCGATCCCGCGGTCGATCCGCTCCGGAAAGAGGTCGAGGCGCGGCTCGCCGCGAACGAGCCGCTCGACGGCTTGGCGCTCGACGGGGCCAATCTCACGGGGCTCGATCTCTCCGGCCGCTCGCTCGCGTTCGCCAGCCTGAAGGACGCGCGCCTCGTGGCTTGCCGGCTCGAAGGCGCCGACCTCAGCGGCGCGCAGCTCTCGGGCGCCGATCTGACGGACGCCACGCTCGACGGCGCCGATCTCACGGGCGCGGATCTGACGGGGGCCATTCTCGACGGCGCCAGCGCGCGCAAGGCGACGCTCGCCGCCGCTGATCTGAGCGCCGCCTACGGACCGCGCGCCGACTTCCGCGGCGCGCAGGGCGCCGGGGCGCGCTTCGTCGAGGGCACCTTTCGCGACGCGCGCTTCGACGGGGCGACGCTCCAGGGCGCGGACTTCACCCGCGCCAAGCTGGACGGCGCGGTGTTCGCCGGCGCGAAGCTCGCGGAAGCGCGGCTCTACGAAGCGCAGGGCCACAAGGTGTCGTTCAAATCCGCGGTGCTCACCGAGGCGCGGGCCAACGGCGCCAGCTTCCTCCAGAGCAGCTTCCACCTCGTGGACGCCAAGCTCTCGGGCTGGGACGACGCCGTGCTCGACGGCACGAGCTTCCTCGGCGCCTCGCTCGCGCGGGCCAGCTTCGCCGGCGCGTCGTGCGTGAAGAGCGTGTTCTCCGGCGCGGACGTGACCGATGGCGCGTTCCAGCGGGCGAAGCTCCCCGGCGCGTCGTTCCTGAAGGCGAACCTCCTGCGCGCGTCGTTCGAGGACGCGGATCTCGAAGGGGCCGATCTGCGCGGCGCCAACCTGCACGCCGCCGAGACCTGGAAAGCGCGCCTGTCGCGCGCGAAGCTCGACGCGGCGATCGTCACCGGCACCAAGCTGGAGGCCAAACGATGATCCGATCGCGCGCCGAGCTGGAAGCGGCCATCGCCACAGGGCGGAGCCTCGCGGGCGAGGACATCGAGGGCGTCAGCCTCGACGGGCTCGTGGCGGAAGAAGTCGACTTTCGCGGGACCACGTGGCGCCGCTGCTCGGCGCGAAACGCACGGTTCGGCCGCGCGCGCTGGGGCGGGGCCCGGCTCTACACCGTCGACTTCTCGGGGGCCGACTTCACCGCGGCGGACTGCCGGCGCCTGAGCGCCGCCTGGGACGAGGCGGGCAAGCCTTCGTGGTTCCAGGGCGCGCGCTTCGATCGGGCGCTCCTGGACGACGCGACGTTCGGCGGCGCCACGCTCTCGGACACCAGCTTCGTCTTTGCATCCCTCCGGCGCACCAACTTCGAGCGCGCGTTGCTCTCCCGCGCGGTCCTGCGCGAGGCCTCGCTCGTCGGCGCCGTGCTGCGCCACACCGACCTGACCGACGCCGTCCTCGAAGAGGCGAAGCTGTCGGGCGTCGCGGCGCAGTCGGCGATTTTCGACGGGGTCCAGGCGCGCGCCTCGGTGTGGGACGGGGCCGACCTGACACAGGCGCGCGGCGCCGCGGCGTGCTTCGACGAGGCCGACCTCCGCGGCGCGATCCTCCAGCTCGCCTCGCTGAAGGGCGCGTCGTTCGTCGACGCGGATCTGTCAGGCGCGCGCGCGGCGTCGGCGTCGTTCGAGCGCGCCCGCTTCGAGGGCACGCTGGCCCTCGGCGCCGACTTCAGCAACGCGAGCTTCGCCGAGGCGCACATCGCGGCGACGCTGTTCACGAAGGCGATCCTGCGAGGCGTCCGCTTCGCGGGCCACGATCTCAAGGTGATCGACTTCCAGAAGGCCGACCTGAGCGACGCTTCCCTCGCAGGCGCCGTGCTCGCGCGCGCCTCGTTCGTCGAGGCCAAGCTCCACCGCACCGATCTGCGCAAAGCGGTGCTCGACGGGGCGGACTTCTCCGGCGCCGACCTGTCCACCGCGGACCTGCGCGGCACGAAGGTGGCGCACGCGCGGCTCGCTGGCGCGGTGCTCGCCGGCACCGACCTGCGCGACGCGGTCTTCGATCACGCCCAGATGAGCGGCGTGGATTTGCGTCAGGCGCGGCTCTCGCGCGCCGCGTTCCTCCAGTCGTTGATGGAGGACGTGCAGGCCGACGGCGTCGCCTGGGAAGGCTGCGATCTCACGCAGAGCACCCTCGCGCGCGCCAGCCTCAAAGGCGCCGTGCTCACCGGCGGCGTGATCGACAGGACCAGCTTCGCCGGCGCCAACCTCCGCGCGGCCCGGCTCGATCGTGTCCGGGGGCCCTTCGCAAACTTCGCCGCCGCGTGCCTGGACGAGGCGAGCATCGAAGGGGCGGTGCTCGACGACGCGAGCTTCGCGGGCGCCACGATGCGCAAGGCCGTCGGCGCGCGCGCGAGCCTGTCCGCGGCGCGTTTCCCGGCGGCCGATCTGCGCGGCAGCTCGTTCCAGAAGGCCCTGCTGCGGTATGCCGATCTGTCGCGCGCGCGGCTCGATCACTGCGACTTGCGCGACGCGGTGCTGGATCAAGCCGATCTCTTCCGGGCGACGCGCGAGGGAACCGACTTCTCGGGGGCGAGCCTGAAAGACCTCAAGGACGCCGATCCGGCGCGCGCCCGCGCCGAAGATTTCCGTCCCGACGCAGGGTGACGCCCGCGATCCGTTCGCCAGGAGACAGCCATGAGTGCCCGCATCCCGCCTCCGAATCCCCCGGCAGAGAGCCCCGGTCCCGCCGCCGCCGCCGAATCGGTCGATGCGGCGCCGCCCGACGACATCGCCGGCGGCCTCCGGTTCTTGCACCTCATGGAGATGCAGACCAAGGCGCGCGTGGCCGAGCTCTCGGCGGACGTGGCCGCGCTCTCGGAGCTGTTGATCGGCGGCGGGCAGGTCTCGCTCGACGCCTACCAGAAGCGCCGGCAGCTCAAAGTCCTTCACGAGAACGAGCGCGCGAAGGTCGAGGCGAGCGTCGCCGTCATGAACGTGCCCGACAAGTACGCGCTCACCGATCTGCCGCGGATCGACTGCGCCTCGCTGCTCCCGCTGTGCAGGGCGCGGTGCTGCACCCAGGCCGCGGCGCTGAGCGTCCAGGACCTGGACGAGCGCGTCGTGCGCTGGGACTACGCGCGTCCCTACTTCCTCGCCCGCGGCGACGACGGCTATTGCGTCCACAACGAGAGGGGTGGCTGCGGCGTCTACGCCGAGCGGCCGGCGGTGTGCAGGCTGTACGACTGCCGCGAGGACCGGCGCATCTGGATCGACTTCGAACGACGGATTCCGGCGCCTTGAAGCGAAGGCGCGACGGCGTGACCTGGTGACGGAAAAGGAGCAGGACGATGGCGGAGACGAAGGACAACCGGGACGACTTCGTGCACGTGCGCATCGAGATCGCCGACGTGCGTGCGGAGGCCCTGGAGGTCGTCGAGATGCGCGGCACCGAGGCGATCTCGAAGCTGTTCGAGTTCGAGGTGCTGGCCGTCGTCAAGAATGGCCGCCTCGACAGCGGCGCGCTGATCGGCGCGCGCGCGGCGCTGGTCTTCGAGCGCGCGGGTGAGGAGATCCGGCGCGTCCACGGGATGATCGCGGCCGCCCAGGACCGCCTCGACACCGAGACGAGCCACACGTCCTACCGGCTCACGCTCGTGCCGCGCGCCTTCCGCATGACCCTGCACGAGACCCTCGACATCTTCATGGATCAGTCGATCCCCGAGATCCTCGAGAAGCTCTTCGCCCTCGCCGGCCTGGAGAAGCACGTCCACTACGAGCTGCGCCTGTACGAGGAGTACCCGAAGCGCGAGTTCGTCGTGCAGTACCGCGAGACGGATCTCGCGTTCGCCTCGCGCTGGATGGAGCACTTCGGCATCAGCTTTTCCTTCGAGCACCGGGACGGCAACGAGGTCCTCGTCGTCACCGACCAGAACGTGGGCTTCCCGGCCGTCACCGGCGGCGAGTCCGTCCCGTTCCGCTCGCACGGCGATCGGCGCGACGTCTACCAGCTCGACACCTCCGCGAAGCTCGTCCCCTCGCGGGTGATGGTCCGCGACTACAACTACCGCACGCCGCTGGTCCCGCTGGAGGCCATGGCCGACATCCCGGAGGGCTCCGGCGGCGAGGTCATCGAGTACGGCGCGCACTTCAAGACCCCCGAAGAGGGCGCGAAGATCGCGCGCATCCGCATCCAGGAGACGATGGCCGGGCGGCGCACGTTCAGCGGCGAGAGCGACGTCCCGCGGCTCGGGGCGGGCGCCTGGCTCAAGCTCGAAGACCACCCCTGGGGCGACATGGACCTGCTCCTCACGGAGGTCGTGCACCAGGCGAAGCAGACGGCGCTCGGCTCCGGCACGGGACAGCGCGCCTACAGCAACAGCTTCAAGGCGATCCCACGAAACGTGCCCTTCCGCCCGGCGCGCGTGACGCCGAAGCCCCGCATCCACGGCGTGCTCACCGGTCTGATCTGCGCCGACAACCAGGACAGTCGCTACGCGGAGCTCGACGACGAGGGCCGCTACCGCGTCAAGTTCCTCTACGACACCCGCGACGCCGCGGGGATCCAGGCGTCGCGGCCGTTGCGCATGATGCAGCCGCACAGCGGCGCGGGGTACGGCATGCACTTCCCGCTGCGACCCGGCGTGGAGGTGCTCATCACGTGCATCGACGGCGATCCGGACCGCCCGATCATCGCGGGCACCGTCCCGAACCCACAGACCGCCAGCCCCGTCGTCTCGAAGAACGCCCCGCGCAACATCATCCGGACGGGCGGCAACAACGAGATCAACATCGACGACACCGAGGACGGCCAGCGCATCAAGCTGACGACCCCGCGGCGCGGCACCAGCTTCCAGCTCGGCGCGCCGAACGATCCGATCGACGGCATCTCGGCCAAGACCAGCGGCCACGCCAGCACCTCGTCCATCGAGGGCTCGTCGCAGTGGAGCACCTTCAGCATCACCATGATGTCGTTCGTGAACCTGCTGCGCTCGGGCACGATCCTCAACATCGCGTCGAGCCCCAACTTGCTCACGCTCGCCGCGGCCGGCTCCAGCATGTTCCAGGGGGTGGTGAGCGGCGGATTGCCGTTGCCCAAGTCGATCTACGACCACAGCAAGAGCAGCGTCGAGCAGCGTCGCGCCGACTTGTACAAGGAGGAGGCCGAGACCAACAGGCTTGCCGTCCAGGCCTCGCTCGACGCCAAGACGAGGAAGAACGAGTGCGACCTTTGCAAGCTGAAGGCGAAGAGCAAGCTGCCGAATCCGAGCACCCTCACGGCCGACCAGAAGACTGAATACAACGCCCTGATCGCCAAGATCGACGCCTTCGACGCGGCCCACGCCACCTGCGACAACGACTACCTCAGCGCCATTGGCACGCTCGAAGACCGCAATGGCATCGTCGACGCCAACCGCACCAACTTCCTGAACGACAACTTCAGCCCGGTCATGTACCGGGACGCCAACGAGACGGTCTCCACCTACGACTACGCGAAGTTCGAGGCGCTGAAGACCGCCGAGGATCTGGCCCGCTGGAATGCGCTGTCCGAAGCGGACCAGGCGGGGATCACCCAGGAGCTATGGCTCGCCGAGGAAAAGAAGAAGTGGATCTCCACCCCTCCTTCGGACGAGGACGTGGCGTATTACCAGGCGGCCCTCGGCGCGGACTTCGACAAGCTCGACAAGAGCACCATTCCCGACTCGGTGTGGGCGGCGGCCGGGATCCCGAAGCAGGCCTTTGCGACTCTGACCGACGCGCAGAAGGCGAAGATCAAAGAGGCGTGGACCGCGAGCCAGCCGGCCGTCGACTCCAAGCAGGTCCGTAATCAGCGCCGGCAAGACGTCTTCGACGGGCTGACAGCCATGCTCGCCGGCAAGGACGTGACCCAGGAGCCGTACAAGTCCTACAAGGCATACAAGGACGCGCTCCAGGCCTGTGTCGCCAAGTGTACCACCGAGCTCGACGACGCTCGCAATAAGGCCATCAATACCAACAACACGTATGCGGCGCTGATGGAGACGAACACCGAGAAGATCTACACGCTCCAGAAGCTCTCCAACGCCAACGAGCAGGCGTACGCCAACCACATGGCGACAGGCATCAACCTGCTCCTCGCCATCTTCGCCTTCCTCGAGCTGCTCACCGCGCGGAGCTCCCTCGTCGATCGCTGGAGGACGGCGAGAAACATGCTCATGGGCAGAACCAGGCAGGGCGCCGTCGACGACGTCAATCACGTGTACCAGGGCGTGAAGCGGTGGGCGATCCCGCTCACCGGGTCGATCCCGTTCTTGCCGTTCATCCCCGGGGCCAAGAGCATCATTCGGCCCCACCGGACCCAGGTGCTCGGCTCCGACGACAGCACCGAGGTCTTTGGCAAGCGGGACCTGCTCGTGTGGAGCGAGACGGCGATGCTCCTGGGCATGGGCACGCTGGGCTCGCTCGAGGGCATCCGGGTGCGCAAAGACGCGGTGAGAGCGCGCGCCCAGAAGGTGAGAGACGCGATGCACAACCTCCAGGGCGCGACGCGGGCCAAGCGCGTGCTCTCCACCGCCGTGAACGTCGCGTCCGAGGTGGGGGGCGTCCTCGGGGCCATGGCCGCGGCCGTCCAGCTCGGCGTCTCGGGCCTCCCGCTCGCTCCGGACAAGCCGGATCCGGCCGTCGGCAAGGTCCTCATCGCAGCGCCCGAAATCGTGCGCGTCCTGTCGCCGGCGCACGTCTACATTCAAGGGACGGACCTTGTGTCGGTCATCTCGCACACCACGGTCCAGGCCCTGGTGGAGAACGGGACCGACACCAAGCAGCGATCCCTCCTGACACTGGACGAGGGCGAGCTCTCCTGCGAGGTCGACGACGATGACGAAAACATGGGGGCGCGGCTCGATCTCAAGCTGTCCGCCGACAAGAAGAACGGTATCGCGCACCTCTACACGGCAGGCGGACCCTCCCTCAAGCTGGAGGAGGAGACCCAGAAGACCGTGCTGCAGAGCACCGCAGCCTACTCGCTCACCCTCGACTCCACGGCTCAGACCGCGGAGCTGCTCGCGTCGGAGTGGAAGCTCAAGTTGGAGGCCGGTGCCGACAAGGGCGTCGTGCTCGGCGCAGCCGACGCCTGGCGCCTCATCATCAAGGACAAGAAGGTCGACCTCGGCACCCGCGCCGTGGGCTTGCTCGTCACGGACAAGGTCGCCGACCTCTGGTCCGCCGAGACGATCCGGCTCAAGGCTCCGACCCACATCAAGCTCGTCTCCGCGCTCGTCGATTTCGGCGCGGCGGCGATCAAGTCCGATTACCTCGATGTGAAGGGGGCCAATGACCCGACGCTGACGCAGCTCGCGGCGAAGGCCCAGCAGGCCCTCATGCGGGCCACCACGGCCTTCGTGGTCGCCCGGGAAGCCATCACTCTCGCCGAGGACGCCGAAGAACTGGCCTGGAGGACGAGACAGCAAGTCAGGGCGGTCAGGCTCCAGGTAGACAATCTCGAGGATGACCTGGGCCTATGAAACGCTCCACTCTGCGCTCCCTCGCTCGAAGCCGCCGCCCCAAGGCGGGGCCCCTCGCCGCGCCGGACATCGAACAACCCGTCTCGCAGCTCCGCCTGGTGCCCGGCCCGATTGCCGTGCTCCCCGACGGGGCACAGGTCCACCTCGAAGGCGACGGCATGGCGCTCCGCGACACCGAGGGCCGCATTCTCGTGCGCTATGAAAACGGCGCCGCGGAGATCGCCGCGCCGTCCGGCAACCTCACGCTGTCGGCGCCGCAGGGCCGTGTCGTCCTGCGCGCCGGACAGGACATCTCGCTTTCGGCCGAGCGCGAGATCGCGCACCGCGCCGGCGCGAAGCTGACCCTCTCCGCAGGTGACCCGGACGCCCCGCCCGCCGTCCGGATCGACCCATCCTCCACGGAGATCGAGACTCACCGCCTCGACGTCAAGGCGGTCACCAGCCGCGTCACCATCGAGGAGGGCGCCGTGCTGGCGCGCCGACTCGCCACCACGGCCGAGACCCTCGTGCAAAACGTCGAGCGTTTCGAGCTCACGGCCACCCGCCTGATCGAGCGGGCGGGCGACGCCTTCCGCGACGTCGCGGGCCTCTCGCAGACGCGGGTGGGCCGCGCCCGCACCATCGTGAAAGACCTCTTCTCCGTCCACGCGCGGCGCACCGCGCTGACCTCGGACGAAGAGACCAGCATCGACGGCAAGAAGGTCCTTCTAGGGTGATGTCATGGTGAAGATGCCGGCGACGACGAAAGCAGGGGGGATGGCCATGGCGATGCCGGACGTGTGCTTCGTGAAAGTGCCGCCGCCCGTGAACAAGGTGCCGACCCCGTTCCCCAACATGGGCGACTGGTCCGGCGCCGACGGCGTCGCGGACAAGGTGATGATCGAGAACAAGGAGGTCGTCATCCAGACCTCCAAGATCCCGAGCAGCAAGGGGGATGAAGCAGGGACGGACGGTGGCGTCGTGTCCGGGGTGAACATGAAAGAGGTCTTGCCGAAGAAGGCGAGCTCCAAGGTGCTCGTCCAGGGCAAAGGGGTCGTTCACCTCACGGCCACGACCTCGCACAATGGCACCAACGCCAACAACCCAGTCGGCATCCACTCCGTCCCTTCGCAGGGCAAGGTGCTCGTCGGCATGTGACGGGAGCCGGCCGAACGCGGCCGCGCACCTCCGCACGCTCGAAGCCGCCACGGCTCTTCGAGCGCCGCCTTCTTCGCCGGCGGACGCGCACGGCGCGGACTTTCGACGGCCATCGTGTTGAATGGCATCGTAGCATCACGCCCCTACTGGATCGGTCTCGACACGCGCAACCGTGGCCGGTCCGTTCCCGTCGGAGCCCTCCAGCTTCGAGGCCAGAGCGGCGGCAGTAGTGTTAGGCTCGCCGCGTGAAGCCAACCCGTTTCCGTAGCCTCATCCTGCTTCTGGCCGCCCTGCTAGCGCTTCCGCTGCTGGGCTGTGGCGGTCTCGATCTCAAGATCATCAACACTGCGCAGAAGAAGCCGAACAACGTCTGGATGTTCTTCTCGGTGATGGACGGGAAGGACCCGGTCGGCGGCCTCAGCGCCGACGACTTCGTCATCTCCGAGGACGGCGACACGGTCTCCAAGTTCGAGAGCAAGCAGCTCATCCAGAACCCGGACGTCGCGGCCGTCATGTACACCATGCTGCTCGTCGACATGAGCGGCAGCATCACCGAGAGCGGCCAGGCCGACGCCCTCGTCGACGCCGCCAAGGCGTTCGCCGAGCGCGTCGGAAAGACGCAAAAGGTAGGCGTTTACGCCTTCGACGGCGACGCCAAGATCCACTCGGTGGTGACCTTCACCGAGGCCCAGGGCTCGGTGCAAGGTGGCCTCGACGGGCTGCGCAAGTACAAGCCGAAGGACCCTTCGACCAACCTGCACGGCGGCGTCGTCGAGGGCCTGCGCGAGCTGAAGACCGAGCTGGACAAGGACAAGCGCCCGCTCAAGTTCGGCACGCTCGTGGTGTTCACCGACGGCACCGACCGCGCCGGCCGCGTCACGCGCGGCGAGATGAAGGACGAGATCGGCAAGGACGTCTACGAGGACTACCAGATGTTCGCGATCGGCGTGGGCGCCGAGATCGAGAAGGCGAACCTCGGCGACATCGGCCGCGACGGCACCGAGCTCGCGCAGGATCAGGCCAAGGTCAAGGAGGTCTTCGACCGCGTCGCCGACAAGATCGAGCAGCAGATGAAGCGCTTCTACCTGCTGTCGTACTGCACGCCCGCGCGCAAAGGCATGCACGAGGTCCAGGTCGAGGCCAAACGCCCGCAGCCGCCGGCCTCCGGCGCCGCGCGCTACCAGTTCAACTCCGACGGCTTCGGCCCCCCGCCCGATTGCGATCCGAAGACGCCGCCGACCTTCGACATGAAGAAGGTCACGAACGATCCGAACGCCGCGACTGCCAAGCCGGCCGCTGCTCCTGCCAAGAAGCCGTAGCGGCTCGCCCGAGAGCGCGTCCCCCGCTGGGACCGCTCACCCGCACGTCACCACGCGAAATCAAGTCGCGCGGGCCATCCAGGCAGTTCCCCCCTGCTCGTCCTCCACACGCGCGACGGCGTCTGCCGCCGCCGCGCATTGGAGCGTGATCTCCACATCATCCAGCTTGGCACCCTGGAACATCGCCGCGATCGCGCGCGCCGAGAGTGGTTGGTCGCCCGCGTTCTTGCGGTACTCGCGAAGCGCGGCCGACAGCGCTCGAATGCGTGCAGGCATGTCTGCGGGCCAGCTGGCCACACGTGCGGGCCTCCCCTTTTTGGGCTTACCCGCCTCGCCGTCGGCCGCTTCGGTTCCAGGCAGCGGCGCCTGAGTCGCAGCCGCCTGGTGGTCGGGCCGCAGCCAGCGCACGATACCGCGCTTCTCCTCGGCAGCGCGCTCGGCATTTAGGGCGACTAGCTTCGCGATGATTTCGTCGTCGGACAACTCGGTGGGCCAGCCATAGGCCGCCAGCGTGGCGCGATCGATCCGGTCATGGATATCAAGCAGGGTGTCCGCAAGAGCCATGTCGCGAATGCGCTGCTCGTCCTTATCGAGCGGCTGTTGCGCGCGTAGCTTCTCCATCACGTTGTACGCGTCCGTCAGCGTTAGTGCAGGATGCTCAGCTTGACGAGCTTTGCGGTGTACATCGAGCCGTTCGCCGAGCGATCGAAGCAGGGCGGATTGCTCCGGGGAAAGGGAGGGGAAGGGGAATTTCCCGAAGCAGTCAAGATGATTGTAGGTCGGATCATTTCCAACACCGAGCCACCCACCGACTCGGAGGGACCAACATTCATGCACGCGGCTCGAAAGCACCGCCAACCAAGCAGTGTTTTCTAAAGCAATCGCGACAACCTTCGTATCTGGAAGCGTGTCCGCTGCTACCACAACAAAAACTCGATGCTTCGATGTACGGCAAGTAGCAATGTAGTTTGTCACTCCGGTGATAGCTGCGCGCAAGTCGGTCCCACTTCGCCCAAATAGCCACCACTTGTCCTTCCTCTGTCGATCGTTCTGACGATCGCGCTGTGGCTTTACCTCCCGCACGACGTGCTCGTAGAGCCGTGGATACCTCTTGGCTGCTTGTTCTGCAGACAGCCCGAAGAAATCAATCACCCAACGCTCTTCCTTTCGTTGCACCAAATCCCTGCCTATCAAGTAGGGTTTCAGCACAGGACTCGTTGCCGACACACCCAACCCCGCCATGTCTTCTTTGGACAGTCGAAACCCCTCTCCTACCAGAGTGATCCCTTGGAATGCTAACTGCCCATTGGCGGCCAACGACTGCGCGCCGCTGATATCAACGACCTCGGAGAGGTCTGCGTAGATCGGACCCACGAGCTCATCAACCACCTTCACCGCTTCAAGTTCGGCTGCCCCTGTCTTCCTTTCGTCGGTCACCGTTCCCATCACCGGTGCAATGTTTTCCCGAGTCCCCACCGTCATCGCGATCCGTACCGCGGCGCCCTCGTCGAACCAAGGGTGATCGGGGATTGCATAGGCTAGCTTCACCCCCTTCTTTGAAAGCGCGTCGGCGACGACCGCACGATTGAGCTTTTGCGTGATGCTGTTGGTTGTGACTAACCCGAACCGGCGCAAAGGCACGACAGCCGCGATCGCGCGCTCGGCCCGCTTCACGTTCGGCTTTGCCTTGCGCCCTCCCTTGCCGGCACCCTTCGTCGTGGTTGCCTGTTCCCCTGCTTCCGCGATCGCCGCGGCCTCCGCCTGCGCGCCCTTGTGCAATAGCTCTGCGCACCGCCACCACCAGAACATCACCAGATCGGCAGTCCCTGGCACATCCGGATAGGCTCCTTTGATGGCGTCGACGTACCCCGGATCCAGAACGTCGTTCAATCGCTTGTTGCCGAGGAAAGGGGGGTTCCCGACGATGAACTCGACTGCCGGCCACTCGGCCCGCTCCACGCCGAGGAAGCGGGTCACGGGGATCATCTCCCGCTCGGCCTTCTTGTCGGTCACGCCGCGCGCGCGCATCACAGGCTTGTTGTCGTCGCCGTACACCCCCTCGATGTGCGTGGCCGGTGCGATGAGGGCGTCCGCGTTCTGAATGTGGTGGAGATCCTGCAAAAGCGGCGGCGGCATGCGGTCGACGCGTCGCGCAGACATCTGCCACTGGAGGTAGCCAATCCATAGCACCAACTCGGCGATCTTCGCCGCCCATGGGTCGATCTCGATCCCGAAGAACTGGGCAGGATGCACCGTGTCGCCCGGCATGTCGAACCAGGTCTGCTTGTCGCCGATCGCTTCGAGCGCCCGCACGACTTCCCCTTCCAGTCGCTTCAGCTCCTTGAGAGCCACGTACAGGAAGTTTCCGCTGCCACACGCCGGATCGAGAACGCTGGTGGTGGTCAGGCGCATCCGGAACCGATGGCCAATATCGCGCGCCTTTTGCCTTGCTTTTTCGACATCCCCACCCGTGCGGAGCTCGCGCTCCATGGTGGCGCGGGCGGTCGTCCACTCCTCGCGCAGAGGGGCCATGATAGTTCTCTCCACGAGCCGGCGAATGTACGCCTCGGGCGTGTAGTGAGCGCCGAGCCGCTGGCGCTTCTTTGCGGAGAGAGCGCGTTCGAGCAGAGTGCCGAAGATGGCGGGTGAGACCTTGCGCCAGTCGGCCTTGGCCCCAACGAGCAAATCCTCCATCTCCCTGACGTCGAGCGCTAGGGGCTCCGGCTCGCGGAAGAGATAACCATTGAAGCGGCGGATCTCGTGACCCGTGTCGAGATCGCCGCCGTCTCGCATTCGGAGCCAGAAAGCGCGTAAGCCCCGCACGAAACGTTCAGGATGGCCGCTGCGCGCGTCGCTCAGCCACGCGGTCAGGCGTTCCGTGAACAGGCCCATCGGAAGAAAGCCGACGTCCTCGGCGAACATGGTGAACACGCATTTCATGAGGAAGTCACCGACTGCCTCGGAATGGAAGCGCTTCTCTAGACGAATCGCGAGCCGCCCCACCTTGTCCGCAATCTCGGCGGTGACCCGGTGTCCGCGCGCCTCCTCGTTCAATGCCTCCGGCTCCAGCCAGATCTGCCGGAGCAGCTTGAAGACTGCGGGGCGCTCCAGATCGTCCCATGCGAACGCTGCCAGGATCTCGAAGTCGCCGTAATCGTCGCGCGCATCGCGGGAAAAGCTGGACCAGATCCAGAAGCGGTGTCCGACGTCGGCGACGATGACAAACGGCGGTTTGGGGTCGCCGCGGTCGGCCACGTGGACGGCATAGTTGCCTGCCTGGTGGCGCCCGGACCGCATGGCATCGACCCAGTCAACGGAGCCACGTACGCCCGCCCCGCGCACGGTTTTCGAATGGCCGGCCCGCGCCTTGACGCGGTGTTCGCCGGTTGCCCGAGGCGACAGCGGATTGACGCCCTGCTTGGCCTCGAAGACGAACGATCCACGCCGGTACACATCAATGCGCCGGTGGGACTTCCCGTGCTTCACGTCCTCTTCGTAGACGTAGCGGTTCTCGCCGCCGGCCTTCTTGAGGTCGGGCTCCGGCACGCCGAGCACCTTGCAGAGCTGTCCAAAGATGCGCTGCGCATTCGCCATCTCCGCGCCTTCGGAATCCTTGCACCACGCGACGAGCTCGCGGATCGCCGCCAGATCGTACTCCGGTGGGATCTCGTGCTGTTCGAGGGGATCGATTTGTGTCGGGAGGAGCGCGGGCACGGCGCGAAGTTAGCCCATTCTGGGCGCTGCCATGCAAGCCGAATGACGGGGAGTCATCGACACGAGGCGACGACCGCGGGTTGCGCGATCATGCAGGCTTGTCGGTGGCGCGATCGCCGGCGACGCCCGGCTCCGCGCTCGCGCCGCCCTTCGCTTTCGACCGCGTCTCGAACATCCACGCGAGCTTGTTGAGCTCGGGCTCCAGGATGGTCGGATCCGCGCGCCGAGCTGCGCGGAAGGCACGCAAGATCTTTTCGACGAGGACCAGGACGCGGCCGTCCTGCAGATCGAGCGCACGCTGGGTCACGCGCCGGCCCGGCGCCGCCGTCACCTTTCCGACTTTGCGGAGATTCGCCGCGGACTTTCGCAACTGCTCCGCGGCGGCGGGCCCGACCTTGTAGTCCTTCAGAGCTGCGGCGTTGTCCGGGCTCGCCTTACTCTTGCGATCGATGAAGGCGGCCAGCCCGTCATGCCCCTTGGCCAGCGTCTGGGCGGTGTCCGCACGGCCGACAACGGCGTCGAGCTCTTGCACCACGCCGTTGCCGAGCGCGTTCCTCACGCCGTCATAGACGGAGTCACGCTGGGCGATGCCCGCGACCATGGCGGCGCGCTCCGCGGTCTCGCGGCTCGCCTTGTCGGCTGCGCGGCCGGTGCCCTGCGAGTCGTGCAGCGCCTTCTTCTCGCGAAGCGCCCGCGCCTCGTGGATCAAGAGCGGGTAGATTTGCGCCGGGAGCCGGAGAAGCGGCTGCTGCGAAGGGGCGAGCGCGGCCGATATCGCCAAGGCGGAGCCGGTGAAGCGGGGCATGTCGTCGAGCACGTTCTGCGAGTCGATGCGCGTCCCCTGCTCCACCAGGGCGGCTTCGTCCACCGTGCTGAACGTGCGCGTGGCGAACGCCTTGTCCGGCTCGCCGAGGAGCTTGGCCAGTGAGTCGAGGTCGTACGTCTTGTCGCTGGTCCCCTGCTTGGGGGCGACAGCGCCCTTGTTTGTCTTGGGTGCGGGTTTGGTCTTTTGGTTCGATGGTTTACCCATGCTCGAAAGGCTATCAATCGGGCCAGGCCAAAGGAAGAGGATGCTGATCGAAGGCTGGAACGCCGGATGGAATGGCCTGTAATTGACAATCGCCCCGCTTCCGGCACAGGCGCCGCGCGCGGAACGGTATCGGGAACGCCATGACCGGAGCGGTCGCACGCGGGCTGTTCTCGGTCGCACCCCGACGATCCGCGGGTACACTTCCGCAATTCGCGGGCACACTACGATGCGCCCCCGACGCACTGCCACGTTGCTCGCGCACACTACGATGCTTCCCCGACCCACTCCCATGTTGCTCGCGCACATAGCCTCACGCCGCTTGTCGAAGCCGCACCAGCACCGCCGTCACGTTGTCCCAACCTCCTCGTTGGTTCGCGGCGTCCACCAGCGTTTCGACGCCGTCTTCCAGGTTCGAGCACCGGAGCACGACGTCGAGAATCGCCGGTTCGGGCACATAGGTCGAGAGGCCGTCCGAACAGAGCAGGTACATGTCCCGATCTGCCCAGACGTCCACGTAGAACTGCGCCTCCATGGAATCGCGCGGCGACATGTAACGCGTGATGGTGGCGCCCAGGCGCGGCGCATCGAGCGGGTCCGGGCGCACGCCCCGGCGGAGGCTCTCGGTCAGGAGCGTGTGATCGCGCGTGAGCTGATCCATTCGACCGTCGCGAATGCGATAGACGCGGGAGTCGCCCAAGCTGGCAATGACCACGTGACGCTGGTGCCGGAGCAGCACGGTGAGGGTCGTGGCCATCCCGTGCATGCCGCGGTATTCGGCTTCGGCGGCCATCTCCGCTCGGGCGACGTTCAAGCTCTCGCGCAGCAGGACGACGCAATCCATCGGGCCTTCCGCTGCGCGAAGCGCGCTGCCCCGCTGTGCGAAGAAGCTCCCGACCACGCGCACGCAGATTTCGGCCGCCACACCGCTGCCGTGCGCGGTGCCGACGCCGTCGGCGACGGCGGCAAGGCCAATGTCTTCGTCCATCCAATAGGCATCCTCGTTCTCGGCGCGACGCCGGCCGGGATGGGACGCTCCTTCGGCGGAGAACGCCTTCTGCGGCCTCGTGGCGCCGGTGTTGGCGGCCACCCCCGCCGGCTGTGTCGGTGTCACGTCGTGCAAGCGTCACCTCCTCCAATCTCGACCAGCTCGATGGATGCCTCTTCGTCCACGGGCAGCAATGCCTCGAACAGCGCTTCCCACGCGTCGTAGCCGCACGCGATCTGCGTGAACCGCAATACCAGCTCGCGCTCGGCGGCGGCGTCCACCGCCGAGACCGCCCCGCTCGACGCACCGCGACCTCCGGCACCGGGAAAGCCGCCCAGCGCGAGCACGTCGGCCCACGCTTGCAGCACCTGAGCGACACGAGCGACGGTGTCCGCAGAAATCCGCTCGGCGAATACGATGCGGACAGCCGGCAGTGTCGCGCGCACGAAGGCGAGCTGCCACGGGACGTCGAGGATCGTCGCTTCGGGGTCGAGCCCCAGATCGCGCACGACGAGCGTTCGCACGTCGGCGTGCTCGCGGATCTCCAGTCTTCTTGCGCCGGGCACGGAGGCGCCGGCCATTCGGACCAGCATGGCAAACGCGTTCGGCGGCATCTTCGGAAACTTCGCCTCCCACGTCTCCACGGACAGGCCATGATCGGCATGGGGGTGAACCGTAGCCCCCGTGAGCAGCACTTTCTCGGGCCTTGTCAGCCAGGCGTCCACACCGCGCGTGAACGCGTCGAACACGCGCGAGGCGGCCGCCGGGTGGGCGCCGTCGAGCCTTGTCGTCAGCGCAATGCTCACCGTCCTGGCAATGACTCCCCGGCGCAAGCGAACAAACGTCTCCAGCGGCCCCGGAACGGGGCTTTTTGAACACATGGATCTCGACTCCTCTCCCTGCGGTTCAGATCGACTCGATGTCCGAAGTCGATCACCGGCGTGCCGCTCACCACGAGCGGACAGCCGCAATCAATCGCCTCGACGCCCCCATTCTTCCATGGTGCTGCCGCCCTCTTCACTCGTCGTAAAAATGCCGCCCGCTATTCGACGGAGGCGCCACGCTCCTTCGTTCGAGGCGCGCCAGGCGAGCCTGCGCCCATGAGAAGCCCGGCGCTGAAGCCAATGAGCAGCGCCGTCGTCACCGAGAACAGCAGCACGCTGCGGGCGCGTCGCGCGCGCCGGGTGAAAATCGCAGCGGCCTCCTGCAAGGCTTGCCTGCGGCCCGACTCTCGCCCTTCGGCCGCGGCCCGGCACACCGCCTGAACGGCGCGCGGGTC
>Ga0163144_10012452_pt1 | contig 17863 bp, 12 predicted proteins | sample OliLak19BULKMAT1_FD_123175 | JGI IMG/M metagenome (GOLD analysis project Ga0163144, IMG submission 123175) | Freshwater microbial mat bacterial communities from Lake Vanda, McMurdo Dry Valleys, Antarctica - Oligotrophic Lake LV.19.BULKMAT1 | ecosystem: Environmental > Aquatic > Freshwater >...
AACCCGCCCGCGCTCACGTCATACGCCCGCACATCATACGCCGACTCCGCCGCCAATGCAGTCATCAGCGCCGACAGCGGCGGCAAGCCAACTGACTCCGATGGGATGGGCGTCAACGTCTGACCAAACAGGTCATTGATCGGCGTCGCGCCTTGTTCCCACAGGATCATAATCGCCCGTTCAAACGTTTGCGATGCCGCCAATTTGAGCGCATCCATGCCAATCGCCCCAAACAATGACGGGATAGAAACCGGCGCGACCTCTGACGGATAAGCCGCCCCATTCCGCCGCGACTCACGCCGCTTGAGCAACCGTTCAATGTCCTCCGCGACATATAAGCGCCGCCGCGCCTCTGAGGGGTCGGGCAGGGTGCGGATGAGTCCCCTGCTGACATACGAATACAACGTCATGGCCTTGATATTCAGGCGTTCGATGGCTTGTTCGGCGGTCAGCGTATCCGTCATATTGATTGCCTTTGTTGATATGTTGATATGTTGAAAATAGGGCGCTCGCAACATATATTGATTGAATTTATCAACCTATATGTACTATATTGATTTATTCAATCAAGATTGACTTAGTTTATCAATCTATTTAACGTTGAATCAACCTTTTTGACAAGTTTTTGGAGATTTGTGAATGTCTAGCCAGATGACCGACCCAGCCCAACCAGAGTATTACGAGTCGACCTTCCCACGCGACGCCTTCCCGCGTTATGACTGGACGACCCGCCCCGACCTCCCTACCCAAGCGTGGACGACCGAGACCACCCACCGCGACGGACAGCAAGGCGGCCTCCCGCTGACCACCGAATCGAGTCTGCGGATTTATGACCTGATGTGCGCCTTCACCGGACAATCCGGCGCGATTCGCCAAGCCGAGTTTTTCGTCTATCGCGACACTGACCGCGCCGCCTTGCAAGCCGCGCAAGAGCGCTATCACGCTGGTGCGCCCGTCGAGCCGACGACATGGATTCGCGCCTCAGTGAAGGATGTCCAGTTGATTAAATCGCTGGGGATTCGTGAGACGGGAATGCTGGCCTCGGCGTCGGATTATCACACCTTTCACAAGTTCAAACCCGGCGGGCGCGTCCAAGCCGCCGACTCTTATCTCGACGCGGTGAAAGCCACCCTCGACCACGGAATCCGCCCGCGCTTGCATCTAGAGGACGCGACCCGCGCCCCGTGGGAATTCATCGCGCCGTTCGTCGAGTCGGTCTTGGCGCTATGCGAACCCAGCGGCTTGCGCCCCAAGTTCCGTGTGTGCGATACGATGGGGTTGGGCTTGCCGTATGACGATGTGGCGTTGCCGCGCTCCGTCCCGCGCATGATTCGCGCCTTACGCGGCCTCGGACTCAGCGCCGAGGAGTTGGAATTTCACCCGCATAACGACACCGGACTCGTCACCGCCAATTGTTTGGCCGCCGTCCGCGCCGGATGTTCGGTCATCAATGGCACGCTATTGGGAAAAGGAGAGCGCACCGGCAATGCCCCGCTAGAACAAACCCTACTGCACCTAATTGGGATGGGTTATTACCCTGAGACGCCGCCGGACTTCACTACGTTGAATGACCTCGCGGGGCTATACGCTGACCTCGGCGAGCCATTGCCGCCCAAATACCCGTTGTATGGCCGCGACGCTCACCGTACACGCGCCGGGGTTCACGCCGATGGCCTGAACAAATTCTGGTGGATGTACGCGCCGTTCAACGTCCCGGATTTGCTGGGTCGCCCGTTAGAAGTCTCGCTCACCAAAGACTCGGGCGTGGCGGGCGTGGTCTTTCTCATCAAGCAGCACCTCGGCCAAGACCTGCCCAAAGACCATCCCATCGTGCAAGCGGCTCAGGCGTGGCTTACGGCAGAATTTGACGCGGGTCGCCAGACCGCCGTCGAATGGGAAGAACTCGCCCGGTTGGTTTTAGACGCAATAACCAATCCGACCCGCTAATCCCTTTCGCAGGAGGGGCTAAGCGCGTATCATTACAAGGAGGAAAACTAAAACACAAATTAGGAAGTTACATCGCTATGTCCAACGACTCGACCAACCCGACGAAAGTCCTGAATGGCCGCTATCGACTGCAAGGGCTGATTGCACGCGGCGGGATGGGTGCTGTCTTTAAGGCATTAGACCTACAAAACGGCCAAGTCGTGGTCGTCAAACACCTGCTGCCCGAAGCGCTGACCACCGACCCCACGCTACGCACCCGCGTCATCCGCGAAGGCGAAGCGCTCCGTCAGTTAGACCACCCCAATATCGTCAAGTTGCTCGACACATTCGAGGCACTCGGCGTCTATCACCTCGTCTTGGAATACATCGACGGCGGTAGCCTGTCTAAGATGATTGAGGGCTACGGCGCACTGCCGTATAACCGGGCGTTGGGCATCGCGGTAGAAATCGTGGATGCCCTCGCCCGCGCCCATCATCTGCGAATCATCCACCGTGACATCAAGCCCAGCAACATCCTCGTAATGTCATCCGGCACGCCCAAATTGACCGATTTCGGCACAGCGCTCCTCAAAAACCGCGAACGCCTGACCGCTGGGGACGCTATGCCGGGTGGGACGGTGGAGTGGGCCGCGCCAGAAGTCCTCAGCGGTGGCTCCGCCGATGAGCGCTCGGATATTTGGTCGTTGGGCTTGGTACTCTATACCATGTTGTCCGGTCAGCATCCGTTCCAATCAGACCGTCTAACCGAGACGCTCTCCAATATTTTCAGTTCCGAACCCGTGCCATTGACCACGCTCCGCGACGACATCCCCGACGCGATGGACGACCTTATCCGCAAGATGTTGAGCAAAGAGCCACAGCGCCGACCCGCCACTGTCCGCTTGGTCGGCGCACAATTAGAGACGATTGCGATGGCAGGGGCAAGCACGCGCTCGGCCTTGCCGCTGGTCATCCCCGTGCAAACCCACAACGATGACTCGCCCCCCGCACTTGAGCCGAGGCACAATCTCCCGGCACAGCCCACCGCGTTCGTCGGGCGCACTGAGGACGCGCAAGCGGTGATGGAACTGCTCAACACGCCATCGGTGCGATTGGTCACGCTGACCGCCCCCGGCGGCATGGGCAAGACGCGCCTCGCCTTAGAAGTGGCCGAACACTGTCTGCCGCAATACCCAGACGGCGTATATTTTGCCCCCCTCGCGTCGCTGTCCTCCCCAGAAAGCGTGGTCACAGCGGTGGCCGACGCGGTTGGCCTGACGTTCCTGCCCGATTCCGACATCCAACATCAATTGCTGGATTATCTGCATAACAAGACCATCTTATTGGTGTTGGATAACTTTGAGCATCTGTTGAGCGCCGCCACACTCGTCTCAGACATCTTGCGCGTCGCATCACAGGTCAAGGTCTTGGCGACCTCGCGGGAAAAGTTAGACGTACAAGGCGAACACCTCTACGCGCTCTCACCGTTGGATGTCCCAGACGCCGAATCAACTGTCCCGCGCCGTTTCAGCGCAGTGCAGTTGTTCGAGCAAGGCGCACGCCGCGCACGCCCCAATTACGAACTCACCCCGGATGACCTCGCGGCCATCATCACGATCTGCCAGTATGTCGAAGGCGTCCCGTTGGGGATTCTGTTGGCCGCCGGATGGGTCGAGGCGCTCACACCGTCCGAAATCGCGGTTGAGATTCAACGCGACCCAGACTTTTTGGAGACTTCCGGGCGTGATGTGCCGGAACGTCAGCGTAGCCTTCGCGCCACCTTCAATTACTCATGGAAATTGCTCAATGAGGATGACCGCGATACGTTGGCGCGAGTCTCGGTTTTTCATGGCGGATTCACCCGCGATGCCGCCCAAGCTGTGGCGGGGACGAGCCTGCGTTCGCTATTGGCGCTGGCGAGTAAATCGCTCACCCGTCGCGACGCCGAAACCGGCATGTTCAGCCTGCATGAAATCATACGCCAATATGCCGCAGAACAACTCGAATTGATGGGCTTGGCTGAGGCCGTCCGGCTGGCGCACAGCGATTTTTACCTGAACAATCTCGCCTCGCGCCGCCCCGCCTTTGAGGGGAGAGGCCAGCTTGAAGCCTTCCGCGCCCAAGCCGCCGAATCCGAAAACCTATTGGCCGCCGTGCAATATGCCGTCGAACATCAGCGCACTGTGGCGCTGGCGCGTGCCGTCCATGCCTATGGGCTGTTTGCGGAATTCCGGTCAAACCGCGTCGAATCGCAGTCCTTTGCCGACCCCGTAATGCGCGTGTTGCAAACCCTCCCGCCCAGCACCGAGCGCAACGCGGTCTTAGCGCGGGCGATGGCGTGGTATTCGCGCATCTCGGTCTTTTTCGGCGACCAGCGCGACGCCGAATTGTGCATCACGCAAGCCCGCGCCCTCGCGCCCTCCCCTGCCTCATCCGCAGAGTTAGAGGCGCTACTGCTGCTGGCTGAGGGCTATGTCGAGATGTACTATCGCTCCCCGGTAGACGCCCGCATCATCCTCGAAAAATCGGTCGCGCTCTACCGTCAAATTGGAGACCGTCACGGCCTCAGCCTCGCGCTGATGGGCTTGGGTCAGGCGTGTTGGCGGCGTACCAGCACCGTAGACCGTGACCTATTGCGCGCCCGCCTGTGCCATACCGAAGCGATGGATGTGCAACGCGCCCTCGGAGACCGTTTCGGCACGGCCATCTCGATTATGAACCTCGGCACGGTGGCGACTCTGGCCGGTCAGGTCGGTGACGCGCTGCGGCTGCTGTCTGACGCCCGTGAGGAATACGCCGAACTGGGCAACAGTCTGGGCGTGGCGTCGGCGCAAATCAACTGGGCCGTGGCCGCGCTCCGCACCCGCCGTTATGACGAAGCCCGCGCCGCCGTCTCTGAGGCGATGACGCTCATCGAGCGCAGTGGCAGCGCTTATCGGATGTTGTGGCCGCGCACTGTTCAGACGCAGATCGAACTACGCGCTGGGAATTATCTGTTGGCGCAGCAATTGGGCAATCGCGCCCTACAGGAATCGCAAGCGCTCAACAGTGAGGACTGGGCGGCCATGAACGCCCGTTATTTGGGCGATGCGGGGCTGGCGCTGGGGCAATTCGTCGAGGCCGGAGTGCGCTATCAATTGAGCAGTCAGTCCGCCCAACGCGCTCGCCTGAGCGACCTCGCGCTGTACTGTATCTTGGGCGAGGGCTTGGCGCTCTTGTTCGCCGGTCAAACCAATGACGCCTTCCAGCGCTTTGCCACCGTCAAAGAACGCACCGCCAATATCCTCGCGCCGCAGAGCATCGCAGCCATAGCGGGGTTAGGCTTGTGTGCCAATGCACAAGGCGACCCCGAGTCGGCGGTCACGCTGCTGACACAGGCGCTGGATGCGATGGAAAGCCCGAGTCACGACATCCCCGAAGTCGAATGGCAGGATGTCCAGCTTGACCGCTGGCGCACGCTGGCGCTATTGGGCTTGTGCGATGCGCGGGCGCTGGTCGGGGATTTTTCCGGCGGGATGAGCGCCCTACGTGCCGCGATGCGGAATCTGCAAGACCTGCATCACCCGCCGCTGGCTTTGTCGGTAATCGCCGCCTATGCTGATGTGACCGCCGAAGTCGCGCCATCAGAGCGCACGGCTGAAGTCACCGCATTGGTGCTGAACGATGGCCGCGCCGCCGCGATTGACCAAGTTCGCGCCCAACGCGCCCTCGATAAAATCCGGCTGCGGATGAGCGCATGGGCGCTGGAACAGGCCGCGACCCGTGGGCGCGTCCTCGCGCTGGATGAGGCCGTCCGCCGCGTCCTGACCATCGGCAGCACTGGCACGCTCAGGGGGTAAAGCGGTCAAATCGGGCTATACTGAAGTAATCAGGCGAAAGGGAACGACTCATCATGACGATGCCAGATGTGCAACTCCAAAAGATGACCATCGAGGATTTTCTGGCGTGGGTTGAAGCCCAACCGGATGGCGTGCGCTATGAATTACACGACGGAGAACAAGTCGAGATGCCCCCTTCAAAAGCACTTCAAACAACGATTTCGGCGCGTTTAATTCGTTATCTGGGCGCATTTGCGGATGACCATAATCTTGGCTATGTCACCAGTTCTGATGGCGGCTTCTACATTTCATCAAATGATTTCTACGCGCCGGATGCGTCGTTTTATGCCAAAGACCGCCTACCCGATGGTATCCCTCAAAACGATTATTTCCGCATCGCGCCCGACCTCGCAGTAGAGGGGGTTTCGTCTAGCGATGAATATACAGCGCACAAAAAAGCCCAACGCTATATCGAGTTGGGCGTGCGGATGGTGTGGGTGGTCTATCCCAAAGCTCAGACGATTGATGTGTATACCGCGTCCGGCGACGGCGTGCATGTGCGGCAGGTCAAATCGGGCGATTCGCTCTCTGGCGGGGATGTTCTGCCGGGGTTTGAGACTCCGGCGGGGCGTATATTCGGCGCGTGATTTAGGGGTTTAGCTCATTCTAAACGCCCCCCATATCGTGAGTCGGTATGGGGGACGTTAGCGTTATAGGCGTTATTTCTTGGGTAATGCTGGGGTTTGTTTTGGTGCGATGACCGGGGATTTCAACAGCGATGAAACCGAATCGGTATCTTTTGATGTAGAGTTTTTGGGCTGTTTCTTTTTCTTGCCTGAGCGCTTGTCCATAATCATAAACTCCTGTGGATGGTGTTCTCTGGAACGACGAAGCGTTGTCTGGGAGTTTTGTTTGGTGAGCGAGGGCTATTTGAGCTTTGTTTAAGACAATCGCGAAGACTCAACGGGCATCAACAAACTTTGGGGAATTTTGGAGGAAATTTCATATTCCTATACCCATTCAGTATATAATATTTTTCGTTAGAATGACGTTGGAAGCCGACTACTTATGGAGAACTGAAACAAAAACGGCATGATTACAACCAGTGTTTGTGTCATCTCAAATAGCGGGCGGGCAAGCCTCGCCCTACGGAAATCCCCAATGATGTGCATTATGCTAGTTCTATTCAGGTTCTCCATTAACTAACATCGCGCCTTATACTCCGCGTCCAATCGGATAAGCGCTTCTAGCTCTCCATCATCATCCGTCAACGCCTCAAGACGTGCTTCCATTTCCTCTCGCAGTCGCTTACACTCAGGGTCATCATCCGGTGGTAAATTACCACTTGGCTGATACGCTACGACGGGCTTTAATCCCTGAATTTTGAGCAGGTCATCTACTAGGCGGACAAACGATGGACAATTGTCATCGTAGACATTTTGAGCGTTGATATAATTAAAAACCAATGCGCTCGAGGCTTTTGTGTAGAATTTTGGAGGATTTACGCTCCTAGTAAGGGTTTGTAGTGTTTTAGTCGGGTCGTCATCAGACTCTGGAGCATGAAGGCGTTTTAATTTTTCGTTTTTGACTCTTAAATACGGCGCAAGCCCCTGAATGTCAGCCAAAATCCATGTCTCTAATTCCATCATGGTAGGGTGAACAAAACAACGGGGCTTCAGCGCGTGATCAACCGCCTTATAAAAGTGCTGAACAATCCACTGATATTTCGCTTGATTAGGTGTTTCTGTGCGGTAGATTTCTTTTGGGAAGTATCCCTCTGGAAACCCTTTGACATCCACCAATATGAATACATACGCCGTCGAATCCTGTTTTAAGGTGAATGAAGCATCGTCAGTCACGTCTTGGATGAGGTTATCGACGCCACGGTAAGTGACTGCTTGAACACTGTTAAATTTTTTCGTGAATGGGGCGAGGAATTTAGGCAAAATCTGTTTGCCGTAGAAGTCTTCACAGAAGATATGAAGGTGCATCCAGATTACCTCAATTTGTCCATCACCCATAGACGGCCAAATTGCCCGCTATATTTTCGTAACCACATTTCTAAATAATCATCTTTTTCAACCCGTTTGAGCGTTGTTTCTCCATCATCGTTGTCTACAAGCACAATATCTTCTAATGCGATGTCCGGCGCATTGAGCAATTCTGGGTTATGGGTTGTGACGACAATTTGCGTGCGCGTTGAAGCAGCCTTCAACATGCCCGCAAGCAAGGGAATAAGGCGCGGGTGTAACCCAACTTCAGGTTCATCAATTGCAATGAGAGGTGGCATATCCGGCAAATTGAGCAAAACCGCCAACCCCAAAAAGCGTAACATCCCATCTGATAAGGCTTGTGCGGGGAATTGCCAGCGATTTTTGGTACGCCATTGCAGTTCAACCCGCCCCGTACCAGCCGTGACTAACTTTAGACTATCAAAGTCTGGGAATGCTAAACGGATGATGTCTTGTAGATGGTCATGGGCATCTGTGTATTGGGATTCATTCGCCATACTATGCAAAACTGAGGCCAAATTGCTCCCATCCGCTTTAAGTCGTAATGGATTCACAACCTCAATAGCTTGTGCTTGGTGAATATTTTCTAGCGCTTTCTCTCCAAAGCCACGGAAAACAGCCCAATCTTCTATGATATTACGTATTTCATTTAGAATAGGATAACTACCGTCATTAACTTGAGCAACAGCCAGTTCTCTAGAATTCAAATCATAACGATTTGATATTTCGGGTGTAGTTAACCAGCTTATTGTTTTATCTAATGTCTTGATCGCTATCATATTTCCTGTTGGGGAATGAATCACGACATCCTGTGTAACATTATTATCAACTATATGTTTTTCCGATATTTCCTCATTACTAACAGTAAAATACGATGATCCTAGCTGGTACAAGGCTACTTTATATTTAGTATCTGTATGTATTTTTATCGTTTTGGGATAAAGAAAATTTTGTAACCCATTAAAATCAATCTCCCAATCAACAAAACTTTTTTCAGTATCACCACGCCAACGAATTTGGTCAAGACCGCCTGCGCCGAACACATAAGATGCCAATTGCTTGTCGGCTGCACTGGCCATCATCTTAAAAAAGCTAATCAGATTCGATTTGCCCGCCCCATTCGGCCCAATCAGGATATTGAGGGGCTTCATCTCAAAGTCAAGATGACGAAAACTCTTGAAATTAGTGAGTTGAAGTCGTTTGATACTAACCATTGGATATCTCCCTCAAAAAATCATGCGGGCGGGCAAGCCTCGCCCCTACAAAATTTATGATGATGTGCGCTCAGATTTCTGGAAATTTACATCGAAATCAGGTTGTGACTCACTTATCACTCAAACAGTATATCACCCTCTGCGTCCCCACGGGGCAAGCACGCGCTCGGCGATGATGATGGTCGCGTAAAACGTGATTCCGATGGCGGATGCGACCACAATCGCCGCCCATGCGCGGGCGAAGTCAAAGCCCGACGCCGATTGCGTGATGAACACGCCCAGAGTCGCCCTCGGTCCGCCGAAAAATTCTGCGACCACTGCCCCAATCATGCTCAGAGGGCTGGCGACCCGTAGCGCAGAGAAAATATACGGGACGGCGTTGGGAATCCGCACCGACCATAATATTTTGAATGGGCTGGCCGCATACGAGCGCATCAATTCGAGTTGGCGTGGGTCAATCAAGGTCAGGCCGCGCACGGTGTTAATCATGGTCGGGAAGAATACGATAATCGCCACAATCGCCATCTTGCTGGCCGGATTGGTCAGCCCAAACCAGTTGTTCATAATCGGCGCAAACGCGATAATCGGGACGCTGTTGGCCGCAATCGCAAACGGCATCAACGCTTGACTGACCACCGTCCAACGCGCCGTGATGAGGGCGACCAGAATCCCGCTGCCGCAGCCGAGGATGAAGCCGCCAATCGCCTCATAAAAGGTCGCGCCGCCACTTTCAAACAGAATCGAGCCTTGTCCGCTGACCCATGACGAGAATTCGCCATACAACTCGCCCCAAATCCGGGTCGGGCGCGGCAAAATGAACTGTTGAACGTTGAAGGCCGTGACCAACACCTCCCACGCGAGCAGGACGGTTGCGGCCACCAGAATCGTCGGCAGATATTCCTGAATTTTCACGCGCATCAGCCCCGCCCTATTCGTCGAAGGTGTGCGCGTCGCGCAGAAGTTCGCGGACTTGCGTCACCAATTGGAAGAAGCGCGGCAGTTCCCGCGTCTCAAAATTGCGCGGGTATGGCAAGTCGATGTCCAATACCGATGTGATGCGCCCCGGACGCGGCGACATGACCACGACGCGGCTGCTCAAAAATACCGCCTCAGCGATGCTGTGCGTGACGAATACCACCGTGGTCTGAGTTGCCTGCCAGATTCGCAGTAGCTCAAGGTTCATGCGCTCACGGGTGAACTCGTCCAGCGCCCCGAACGGCTCATCCATCAGCAAGAGTTTGGGCTGAAACGCCAGCGCCCGCGCAATCGCGACGCGCTGCTGCATCCCGCCGGAGAGTTGCCACGGATAATGTCGCCCGAATTTGCCCAACTCGACCAGTTCCAGCATTTCTTGGGCGCGTTTTTCGCGCTCGGCTTTGGGCGTCCCCATGATTTCTAGCGGAAGTTGCACATTTTGGGTGACGTTGCGCCAGTCGTAGAGCGTGGCGGCCTGAAACACCATCCCGTAATCGCGGTCTAGGCGGGCTTGGGCGGGCTTCTTGCCGTTAACGGTCAGCTCACCGCTGGTCGGTTCAGCGAGGTCGGCAATCAGGCGCAGTAGGGTTGATTTGCCGCAGCCGGACGGCCCAATCAGGCTGAGGAACTCGCCCGCGTAGATGTCGAGCGTGACATCGGTCAGCGCGACCACCGGGTCGGCGTTGCGGACGGTGAAAATCTTATTGACGCCAGCGGCGCGGATGACGGGTGGAACTGTTGATGCTGTCATGGTTGTTTCCTAAAGAGAGACCTGAGATTTGTTAGAGACCGTTTGAATGTTCAACCGTTATCCCCTATCTCAGCCTTCGGCGGCTTCGCGCACAGGGTGGCGAGGGGGAATTTTTCGGCGTTTTGTCCCTTGTCCCTTGTGGGAGAGGGACGGTTCATCGATAGATGAACAGGGTGAGGGGTATTTTCAAACGGCCTCTTAGACATGCTCAGGACTTATAACGTTGATTAAATGGTTATGTCGTCTGTATGCTTTTCGAAAGACTGACGAATCAGAAACATCATATAGTCAATTTCATCATGCGATGAGAATCCCACTTCAACATCACCATTTCCCCAACCCGAAACGTCAGTAATATCCCTACACAAGCCTTTTGGGTCATCAATCTCGTCGAACCTCATGTTGATAGACAATCGTAAGCGTGATTTTTGTGGGATAATATCAACAAAATTGGTGCTTGTCTTATAGGCGATATAGAGTCGCTTAAACTCTTCGCGGACTGACGAATCAAGATTAAGAACCCGACGACGCAAGACCTCAAACAGACTCAACGATTCGCCCTGCAAATATTCAAAATGCGCCGAAGACGATTCATCGGTTTGTACTTCAAGGGATTTGGAATAGCTTTTGATAACTTCATCTGACATGTTTGGATAGCGCCATATGTCTAATGCAAGAACTGCTAAAGATTGGGCGCGTTTTTTAATCTGCTCGGCACCCCAAACCTCTAATTCCCCCAATCCACTATTCAATTTCAATGGGCTATGAGCGAAACCACCCTCCATATCGCGCTTTTGTGCGAATGGTCTATCACTCAATTCGGGGTTATAACCAGTGAGTGTCAGGTTGCCAATGGTGTGTAAATAGCGCGTCTGGATCTCTTTCCAATTATCGCCCAATGCCTGACGCCACTCGATGGATAAGTCAGGATTTTGCGGCAAAATATGTTCGATGGTATATTCCTCGATAGTAACTTTCTCTTTGCGCTCGTGATTTTCTAATTTACTTAATAGATAATTCCGTCGCTGGAGTAGATTATAGATGTCCTTCGTTACATATTCAGTCATAAACTCGTCGTCCCGAGGAAAACGTCTGTAGCTATCCAAGGTGATAAAACCATACTTGACACTGTTCAGGTAATCGCTCTTATCCACAGAACGTTTGAATGTAGCAAAAGTTTTATTCATCGAATTAGTGGGGATACCGACAATCGTCCGCCGCATGACATAACTCTCAATAAGAGTCAATATCTCGATAAAGTCTTCATAAGTGAGTAGATTATAACGCTCAAAGTCCTCAAACACCTCTAGAAGTAACGGGTACGCTACATCCACTTTTAAGGTGTTGATATTCTCTAAGACAGTCCGAATTGATTTATCTTCATTTCGTTCTGGAAATGCTAAACGGGCGAAGTAGCGAGAGAACAATGCAATGTCTTTCACTACCTCAGTGATGTCTTTACCGCGTATATATTTTTTAAACTCACTATACACTCCGCCAATGTTTGGAATAGTCCCAGCGTCAGATTTAATCGTCAAATAATCGCGCATGAAGCGGTCAAACAATCGGGCATATTCCGTTTTGCCGAATCGTTGCTCCATTGGAAACCAATAACGGTTATAAACATCCGCTTGTTGTTCGGCAGTCATTCCCATTAAAACATAATTTCGAATAAGGTCAGCTTGAGTCAAGTCTAAGCCTGTTGAGTTTAGACTCTCGAAAATAAGCTGAGGGTTATCGTTATGGCGATCCAAGGATACATCCACTACCACTAGCTTGTTCACTCCATGATATATCTCATCAAGGGTTAACGCCGATTTTTTGATGAGATCAACAAAATAATGATAATTATCAATAACGTGATACGAGGCCATGTTATCTAATTCGCGTCCGTCCAATAGACTGACAAACGATTCTTTATCACTTTGGGTGAGGATAATTTTGTATTTCTGATCTCCTTTTCCATACGTATTGAAGAGATATAACCCACGAATCATATCTCTATTAATGTGTGTCACGGCGTCGTTTGAAATCGCGTTTGAAATCGCTAATAGTAATAATGAGACCGTTGTCAGCCGTTGTTGACCATCAATAACTAACATCTGAGGCAAGGTTGTTGCCTGATAAATCCCTTCTTGAATATACACAACCGAGCCAATGAAATGCGCGGGGATACTTTCATCTTGTGCAACGCGCTCAATGTCTTGCCAAAGTTGCAGACATTGGGTGCGTGTCCAACTATAAGTGCGTTGATAAATAGGAATGAGCAATTGCTTCGGGACGCTCAGAAATTGTAATAAATTTGCTTGGACCGCTATCATGGTTTTACTCCTCGACATTATGCTGATATTCAAAAAAACAGTCCCCTTCAGGGGCTTCCAAAGGTAGCCAGATGCTGAAGCATCTGGCTCAATGAGGTGAGACTCATCACTCGCTGTTATGGGGGATGAAGCGGCGGAGCGCCACGCGCTCGACCACGCTGACCAATAAGAAGAAGGCGATGCCCACCCCCGCCGCCACGACAATCGCCGCGAACAATTTTGGAGTCGAGATTTCGCTATAGTTGCTGCTGAAATCTAAGATGGCGCGGGCGAGTCCCTCGCGGATGCTGGACGGTAGCTCGCCGATAATCGCCCCGACCACGCTGGCCGTCGCGCTGACTTTGAGCGCGGTGAAGATATACGGCACGGCGGCCGGGAGGCGCAGCTTGACGAAAATCGACCATTTGGTTGCGGCCATCGAGCGCATCAGGTCAACTTGCAGGGGATTGGGCGAGGTCAAGCCACGCAAGGTGTTAATCGTGACCGGAAAAAACGTCAGGTAGGCGGCAATCACGCTGACCGAGACTGGCCCCGCGCCCAGCCAAATCACGACCATCGGGGCAATCGCCAGAATCGGGACGGTCTGCGAGGCGACCACATACGGCAAGAGTCCGCGCTCTAAGAGTTGAGAGTGTGCGAAGGCCGCGCCTAAGCCAAACCCCAATAACGCGCCGAACGTGAAACCGAGCGCGGCCTCCGTCCATGTATAGAGCGCGTTGCCGCCGAGGATTCGCCCCAACAAAAATTCTCCGTTGCGGCGGGCAGGCTGTAAAAACGCCTCCATAATGGTCTCAAGGTGCGGCAAATTGAGGTCGGTGAAAATCTTGAGGTCAATCAACACCCACAAGCGCGGGGTATCGAGATAATTAGTCTGCGCGAAATCGCCCGTCACAGCGCCCAGAGTCACCCCGCCTAAGCCTTCGATTCCGGTGGGTGCGGTGAGGTCATCGGCGCGGACGGCGAATCCGATGCGGGCGGGCATGGTCGGGCGAATCGGCAAGCCGAGTCGGTATTCATCGCGTCCGCCGTCTTTGGTCACGCGGATTCCCTCACGCCCGATGGCGGCGGCTTCCAAAATTTTGCTATCGCCCAGAATCACGCGCACATCGCCCGATTCCAACGCATCGAACGCCGATTCTGGCGTGTCATAAGCGACATAGGCGAACGACGGCACGGGCGCAGTGACGGCGTAATTGTTGGCCTGTGCGAATAATTTCAGCCCTTCGACCCCGCCCAATAAGGCCGCCAATGCCAACAAAAATCCGGCGGCGCGACTCAACTGTCCGCCGGTCATCGCGCCCGCGATTAACGCCGTCGCCAATCCGATCAGCACACGCGGGAGATAATCATTCGGCTCAACGGTGGGGACGAAAAATAGCGCCACCGTCCATAAGCCTACTGCGATGAGCAAGGGGGTACGCCCGCGCCCACCGGCAGCGCGCAAACCTGCTGCAACCATGCCAGAGGCCGCAATCACCCCGAACATCAGCACCAGCGGCCAGCGGGCGGCATGGACGGCCACCCCTTCTAATAGGGTTTCTTGCCCGCGTGACTCCGCCCACCGCTTGGCGACGCTCCCTAAGACCGACGGCGGCGCGGCCTCCTCTGATTGTGCGGCCATCCAGACGCCCAATTGCGCCAACGCCGACTCACTCAGCGCTGGCGAGTCGATAGGCATTTCGGCGTAGGCCGTCGCCAATCCGAACGCGACTACGGCGCAGATAATCGCCAGCGCGATCCCGAAAATCCGAGGAAAACTCATCACGGCCTTTTAATTCGCTACGTCCGCCAACGCCTGCCCCAACAACTGGCAACCGGCCAACATATCCTCCGCCGAGACGTTCAGGTGTGGGGTGATGCGGACGACATTCCCATACAGGCCGCCCTTGCCGATGAGCAGGCCGTGTTTGCGTGCGGCGTTGAGGACCGCATTGGCGCGGGCGGCGTCTGGGGTCTTGGTGCCGGGGATGACCAATTCCATCCCGTGCATCAAGCCCATGCCGCGTACTTCCCCGATGAACGGGAATTCAGCTTGGAAGGCATCCAACTGCTGACGCAGGACGCCGCCCTGTTCATGGGTGTGCTGGACGAGGTTGTGTTTTTCCATGTAATTGATGGTCGCCAGCGCCGTCGCCATCGTGACCGGATTACCGCCAAACGTGCTGAAGGTCGTGCCTTTGAGCGCGTCGGCCACTTCCGGCGTCGCCACTGTGCAGCCAATCGGAGAACCGTTCGCCATGCCTTTTGCAAAGGTCATGATGTCCGGCTCGACGCCCCACTGCTCAATCCCGAACCATTTCAAGCCGGTGCGAGTCCAGCCGGTCTGCACTTCGTCGGCGATGAACACGCCGCCCGCCGCACGGACAATCTCAGCCACGCGCTTAAAGTAGCTCTTGGGCGGGACGATGAATCCGCCGACGCCTTGAATCGGCTCTGCGATAAAGGCCGCGATTTTGCCGCCATGGACTTTGGTGGCGATCAGTTCTTCGAGGTCTTGAACGCATAACTCGACCAATTGGTCTTCGGTCATCTCGAACGGGGCGCGGTAGGCATACGGGTTGCGGGCGTGGTGGATATAGGGGTCGGTCACGCCGCCCAAGCGCCATGTCGCGTGCGCGGTCAAGCTCATCGCGCCCATCGTGCGCCCGCTATAAGCATGGCGGAGCGTGATGACATCCATGCGCCCGGTATACATGCGGGCGGCCATAATCGCCGTCTCGTTGGCTTCGCTGCCGCTGTTGGTGAAGTAGCTCTTTTCGAGTTTACCCGGAGTCAATTCAGCGACTTTTTCGGCCACATCTACCATGATTGGATTCACATAGAGGGTCGTGGTGTGCTGCAATTTGTGCATCTGTTCGACGGTGGCGGCGGTCACTTCATCATTGGCGTGGCCGAGGCTAACGGTCAGGACGCCGCCGAAAAAGTCGAGATAGCGCTTGCCGTCGGTGTCCCAGACATATTGATCTTTAGCGCGGTCAACGATCAGGGGGTCGTCGCCATAGAGGGGTGCGGCGGCGGGAAAGACGTATTTCTTATAGCGTTCCATCAATGCTTGCTTATCCATTTTGGACATTCCTTGTTTTCTTAAATGCGGACGCCCAGAAGGGCGTCCCTACTTTCGAATATTAGGCGTAGGGACGGCATTCTTGCCATTCTTTTCGAGGTTTCAGAAACGGGCGGGCAAGCCCGCCCCTACAAAACCGGCGCGTGCGGCTTGCGGTGGATGAATTCACCGCCGCCGTTATGCCCCAGCCATTGGTCGCCGTCTACGATTTTCTCACCGCGCAGATAGACTTGCGAGGGTTTGCCGGTCACTTCCATGCCTTCGTAGACGATATAGTCCGTCCGCATGTGCGTGTTGCTGACGCTCAGGGTGTGCTTATGGTTGGGATCCCAAACCACGATGTCGGCATCTGCGCCAATCGTCAACGCGCCCTTCTGCGGGTACATCCCAAAAATTTTGGCCGGATTGGTGCTGGTGAGTTCGACAAACTTCTGGGGAGAGAAGCGCCCGCTGTTGACGCCATGCTCCCACATCACCATCATGCGCTCCTCAAGGCCGGGCATCCCATTGGGGATTTTGGCAAAGTTGCCCTTGCCCAATTCCTTGCCCGGACGCCGATATGACGGGTCTTGCGCCTCAAATGCGACCCAATTACCGCCGTTATATTGTGTTGCCCAGTCTTGCCACGGCCCGACTCCGCCTTCATACCAGAAATTACAGTGGTCGGTACTGACGTGTTGGAGCGTGCCGTCCTTGAGCGCTTGCCACAATACCGCGTGATCGTGGTCGGTGCGAATGGGGGGCGAACAGATGTATTTTGAGCCTTCAAAGCCCGGTTTTCCGAGGTCGCCTTCCGCGGTCAGGAAGAAATACTGCGTGCAGCTTTCGCCCATCACCGGATAGCCGATGGCGCGGGCGCGGCGGATGGCCTCAACCGCTGGTTCACAGGTCACATGCACGACATATAGCGGGCAGCCGGTCAGACCAGACATGATGGCGGCGCGATTGGTCGCCTCGCCTTCGATTTCACGCGGGCGTGAATGGCTGTGATAAATCGGGTCGGTTTTGCCTTCTGCCAAGAGTTTGGGGGTCAGACTGGCCTCGACATCCCCGTTTTCGGCGTGAACCATCACGATCATACCATTGGCCGCCGCGACTTGCATGGTCTTATACAGCGTCGCGTCGTCGATTTGGAAGACGTTCTTATACGCCATGAACAGCTTGAGGCTGGTCACGCCCTCTGCTATCAATGACGGGATTTCGTCCAATACTTCTGGGCGCAGGTCTGTCACCGCGAGGTGGAAGCCATAGTCGATTTGGGCGATGGCGGCCTTCTTGCGCCAGATATCTAACCCGTCGTGTAGGCTGCCGCCTTTGGGTTGAATCACAAAGTCGATATGGCTGGTCGTGCCGCCGAACGCCGCCGCCTTGTGGCCGGTATCGAAATCGTCATTGCTGACCGTGCCGCCGAAGGGCAATTCGAGGTGGGTATGCACATCGATTCCGCCCGGCATCAGGTATTTGCCAGCGCAATCAACCACCTCATGACCATCGGCTGGTACGTCGCGCCCGATGAGCGTAATCACCTTGCCTTCGACCAACAGGTCGGCTTGCACCATGTCGCTGGCAGTGATGATTGTGCCGTTTTTGAATAGGATTCCCATGAAAACCTCCTTCTAACTAACTGAGATGCAGTGATGGGTGATGGGTTGAAAGTGATGAGAAAAGCCCTCACCCCTAGCCCCTGTCCCTCATGGAGAGGGGCGCTATTTTAATCTCGGTTTATGTTCAGGCTGTGTGAAATGACTGTGACTGTAGGGACGCCCTTCTGGGAGTCCGCCT
>Ga0163144_10012453_pt1 | contig 17861 bp, 10 predicted proteins | sample OliLak19BULKMAT1_FD_123175 | JGI IMG/M metagenome (GOLD analysis project Ga0163144, IMG submission 123175) | Freshwater microbial mat bacterial communities from Lake Vanda, McMurdo Dry Valleys, Antarctica - Oligotrophic Lake LV.19.BULKMAT1 | ecosystem: Environmental > Aquatic > Freshwater >...
CGGCAGCACGGCGACGCCCGCCGCGAACCCACCCAACGGGCATCAGAACCGCACGCGCGCGGTCGCGTCATGAACTCCATCGCCGATCTGCGCAGCTTTGCCACCTGTGCAGAGCTTCCCTAGTGAGCGTGACGCAAGTGACGCGCCGAACGCGAGTGATGCGACTGACGCGAGCGGACGAGCCGAGGGTGAGAGGACGAATGATGACGACACGGTGGTGGATGGCGCTGGCGGTGCTCGCCGGTTTCGCCGGCATGACTGCGGCACCGGCCTTGGCCGCGGACAACGGGGTCCTCGGACGCGGCGCGCTCCTCAGCGTCAAGACCGCGAGCGGCGTGGCCAAGCTCCGCTCGACCCAATCCGGCGTCGGCAGCCAGTTCGGACCGAGTAGCCCGCTCGGCGAGCTGAGCGGCTCGTTCGACGTCTTCTACGTCGACACCCCGAGCAATCGCGGGACGGTGCCGATTCCGGCGCCGTGGACGAGCAACTCGGGCGTCGTCGCGTCCTACAAGAACAAGCTGTCGCCGGCGGGTCCGACGTCGATCTCCAGCGTGAAGATCGTCGCCGGCAAGACCGCCAAGGTCGCGGGCAAGGGCATCGGCGGGATCAATCTGGCCGCGCCTCCCGGCGCGGGTGGCGTGGTCACCATGCTGACGGTCCACAACGCGAGCGACGGCTCGACGCATCGCATGTGCACGCTCTACTCCGTCGCGAGCGGCGGTCGCGTCTCCTACAAGTCGAAGCCGACCGTGGTCACGCTGTCGCTGAAGAAGGGCGTGCCGACCACGTGCCCGAGCTGCGCCGACGGCGCGCTGAACGGCAGCGAGACCGACATCGATTGCGGCGGTGCTTGCGGCGCCTGCGAGAACGGTGACGATTGCAGCGTCCCGGCCGATTGCCAGAGCGGCATGTGCGTCGCGGGGGTCTGCGAGCCGCCGGCCTGTAACGACGGCCTCCTGAACGGCCTCGAGAGCGACACCGATTGCGGCGGCGGCGCGTGCCCCCAGTGCGTGGTCGGTGACGACTGCGGCACCGGCAGCGATTGCCTCTCCGGTCTCTGCACCACGGGCACCTGTCAGCCGGCGCCCTGCGACGACCTCATCCAGAACGCCGCCGAGACCGACGTCGACTGCGGCGGCGGCGCCTGCGTCCCGTGTCCGAACGGCGACCACTGCCTGATCGGCAGCGACTGCACGAGCGGCAGCTGCGTCGGCACCATCTGTCAGGTTCCGAACTGCAACGACGGCGTGCAGAACGGCAGCGAGACCGACGTCGACTGCGGCGGCAGCTGCTCTGCGTGCCAGCCGCTCACGGTCGTGCTCGACACGCCGACGCACGGCGTGTTCTCGCTCGCCTCGAACGTCGCCGTCACCGGCCACACGACGGGTGCCAGCCAGGCCGACGCCGACCTCCGCATCAACGGCGTCCCGGTGCCGCTGCAAGCCGGCGGCACCTTCAGCACCTCGATCCCGCTGAGCACGGCCGCGATCTTCAATCCGGTGAACGTGAAGCTCCGCCGCATCCACGACAACAAGGCCGCGTACGCGCGGGCCGTCGTGATCGCGGGGTCCTCGGTCGCGAACGGCGCGTACTCGCCGCAGGGCGTCGGGATGCGCATGACCGACTTCGGCTTCGACTCGATCGAGCCGGTGGCGACGACGCTGCTCGACATCGACCCCGCGACCTTCATGGAGGCGGGGACGGTCGTGAAGGACGACTACTGCTATCTGCCGATCGGCGCGCTCTGCCTCGGCTCGGTCGACGTCAGCATCAGCGGCACGCCGCCGCCGAGCCTCGGGGGCGTCGCGATCGCACTCGATTCGACGCCGGGCGCCGTCCAGGGCGTCTTCGAGCTGCAGAATCTGCGCGTCACCGCCAACATCGACAACGCCTCGGGCATCCCGCTGCACTGCGAGCTCCATCTCGTCGTGCCCGTCACCACCATCACGGGGTCCTTCAATCTGTCGCCGCTGGCACCGCAACCGGCCAAGGTCGACGTGACGCAGGTGGCGCCCATCAGCGTCGGCATCGCCGGCCTCACGTACACGGCCGACTGCGACGGGCTTCTCGGCGACCTCGAAGAGTCGCTCATCGGCAGCGCCATCGGCGATCTCGGTGCGCTCTTCGCCGACGGCATGGAGGGCTTCCTCAATACGCCCGACGGTGACGGCAACACGCCGATCGCGAGCGCGATCGAGACCTCGCTCGCCGGCGTCGACATCGCCGGCCCGGTCGGCGCCGGGCTCGGCATCAACCTCGAGGCGCCGTTCACGGCGATCAACGAGGACGCGACCGGAATCACGATGTCCGTCAACATCAGGGCGACCGTGCCGTCGCCGCATCCGTTGGCGCCGGTCCTGCCCGCGAGCTACCACGTCGTCGAGACTTTCCCGACCTTCCCGAACACGACGCCCGTCCAGCACCAGCCGTACGGCATCGGCTTCGCGATCTCGACCTCGGGCTTCAATCAGCTGCTGCGCGCCCAGATCGAAACCGGCCTGTTGCAGAGCACGATCACCGAGATCGATCTGGGTGGCGGGCCCGTCAGCCTCACGGCCGGCCTCTTCGCGGCGATCTTCCCCGAGCTCGGCGTCCTGCCGCCCGCGACCCCGATTGCGATCCGCATCGCGCCGACCATCGCGCCCGTGCTCACCGGCAACACCGGACCGGCGGGCGAGCTCGGCGAGATCCGGATGTCGCACATCAAGACCGAGTTCGTGCAGAACATCGGGCTCCCGACCGAGACGGTGCTCCTGGCGCTCGCCGCCGACGCCCGCGTCGGCCTCCAGCTCGCGTTCCAGACCGGCGGTATCGGCTTCGTGCTCCAGCCACCCGCGCCCGAGGACGTCACGATCGCGCTGCTCTCGAATCCGCTCGGCATCAGCGAGGAGACGCTGCAGAGCTTCCTCCCGTCGGTGATGGGGAGCTTCCTCCCCGATCTCGCCGGCGCATTGCAGGCCTTCCCGCTGCCGCAGTTCTTCGGGCTCGGCCTGACCGGCGTCGAGGTGTCGCGCGTCGGCCAGTACTACTCGATCTTCGCCAACCTCGAGTCGGCCTGTACCTCGGGCGCGACCTGCATCAGCGACGTCTGCGTCGACGGCATGTGTCAGCCGGCGACGTGCATCGACGGCGTGAAGAACGGCGGCGAGACCGCGCTCGACTGTGGCGGCGGCGCGTGCCCCGCGTGCCCGACCGGGTCGGGCTGCTTCCTCCACACCGACTGCGTCGTCGGCGGTTGCTCGGGCGGCATTTGTCAGGCGCCCTGCGGATCGGGCGCGGAGTGCCCGAGCGGCGTCTGCACGGGCGGCTTCTGCCGCGTGCCGAACTGCGCCGACACCGTGAAGAACGGTACGGAAACCGGCATCGACTGCGGCGGTGACCGTTGTCTCCGCTGCGATACCGGCGGCGGCTGCGCCAGCGCGGCCGATTGTCAGAGCGGCGTCTGCGCCGGCAACGTCTGCCAGGCGCCGACGTGCACCGACGGCGTGATGAACGGCGTCGAAACCGACCTCGACTGCGGCGGCGGCACGTGCCCGACCTGCGGCCTCGGCAAGGTCTGTACGCTGAATGCCGATTGCACCTCGACCACCTGTCACGGTGCGCACTGCACGTGCGGCGACCGCCTCTTCACGTTCAGCATGTCGAGCAACAACGGCGGCGTGTTCGACTCGGCCGAGTGGCCGGGCGGCACCGCCAACCAGTCCGCGTCCACCGGCTGCAACGTCACCATCACCCGGCCGAGCGCCAACATCGACCTCGCCTGCACCCTCGGGTCGTCGTTCTCGGTGCAGGGCTGGAACGGCTACTCCAATTGCTTCGGTGCGGGCGGTGAGGACGGCGACGGGTGTCAGGCCGACTCGTGTCCGCCAGCCGGCGTGCCGTCGTGCTGCAGCGGCCGGCCGTCGTGCTCGGCGGCGCTCAACGGCTCGGGCAGTGCCCGCTACTTCGTCCAATGTCTCGAATAGGTGCGCTCGTGAGGAGAACCCCCATGCGTTCATGCTCCACGTCCCGGTTGGTCGCGCTCGCGGCGCTCGCGCTCTGGCTGTCGCCGCAGCTCGCGACCGCCTCCGACGTCGGCGTGCCGGGAACCTCGTTGTCCCTGCAACGCAAGCTCTTCTCCGGCACTCAGCGCCTGAAGTCGGTGCAGAAGAGTCCCGACGTGCACCTCGGCCCTGCGGCCGCGCCCGCGCAACTGAGCGGGCGGCTCGAGATCTTCTACGTCGACACGCCGTCCAACAAAGGCGTGTTGCTGGTGCCGGCGCCGTGGACGACGGTGAAGCCGTCACAGGTGAAGTACAAGAACACGATCGCGCCCGCCGGCCCGACGGCGGTGAACGCCGCGACCGTGACGGCCGGCAAGCAGGCGCAGATCTCGGCCAAGGGGCTCGGGGGTCTCGACCTCTCGCAAGCGCCGGGCGCGGGCGGGATCGTCACCATCTTCACGCTCGAGAACGCCGCCGGTCCGTCGACGGCACGCTTCTGTACGAAGTACGCGGTCGGGAGCGGCAGCACGATCAGCCACAACGTCACGGCGAGCGGCTACACGCTGAAGGCGAAACGCGGCGTGCCGACGACGTGTCCCAACTGCAGCGACAGCATCCAGAACGGCTCCGAAACCGGCATCGACTGCGGCGGCTCATGCACGGGCTGCGCCAACGGCGCGGGCTGCGGTACCGGCGCCGATTGCCTCTCCGGCATCTGCAACGCCGGCACCTGTGAGCCGGCGAGCTGCGTCGATAACGAACAGAATGGCGACGAGAGCGGCGTCGATTGTGGCGGCTCCGTCTGCGACGGGTGCGCCGACGGCGGACCCTGCAACGGCAACGGCGATTGCGCCAGCGGAGTCTGCGACGGCGGGTTCTGCGCCGCGCCGACGTGCGACGACAGCGTGAAGAACGGTGCCGAGACCGATCAGGATTGCGGCGGCGGCACGTGTCCCGCCTGTGCGGTGGGCGACGATTGCGCGGTCGCCAGTGACTGCGCGACCGGGATCTGCACTGGTCTCATCTGCCAGGAGGCGGCCTGCACCGACGGCGTGCAGAACGGCAACGAGACCGGCATCGATTGCGGTTGGACGTGTCCCGGCTGCGCCGACGGCGGCGGCTGTGTCACGGGCGGCGACTGTCAGAGCGGTGTCTGCACCGGCGACATCTGTCAGGTGCCCGCCTGCGACGACGGCGTCCTGAACGGCATGGAGGCCGACTACGATTGCGGCGGGACGTGTCCGCCCTGCGACACCGGCAGTGACTGCGGCGCCCCCGCCGATTGCGTGAGTGGGGTCTGCACGGGGAACGTCTGCCAGACGCCGCTCTGCACCGACGGCGTCCACAACGGTCTGGAAACCGCGATCGACTGCGGCGGCCCGTTCTGCGCCGACTGCCCGAACGGCGACGGTTGCCTGGTGCCGACCGATTGTCAGAGCGGCGTCTGCGCGGGCAACGTCTGTCAGGCGCCGAGCTGCATCGACGGCGTGAAGAACGGCACCGAGACCGACCTCGATTGCGGCGGCCCCTCGTGTGGCGATTGCGGGACCGGCGCCGAATGCGACGCCGGCTCCGACTGTGTGAGCGGCGTCTGCATCGAGCTCTGCCAGGCGCCGACCTGTGCCGACGGCGTGAAGAACGGCACCGAGACCGACGTCGACTGCGGCGGCGCGTCGTGCCCCGACTGTGCGATCACGCAGACCTGTCTGATCGCGAGCGACTGCGCCTCGAACTTCTGCACCAGCGGCCAGTGCAAGTGCCCCGGGCAGACGTTCACCTTCACGATGAACAGCAACGGCGGCGGCGTGTTCGACTCCGCCGAGTGGCCGGGCGGCACCGCCAGCCTGAACGGCGCGCCGGGGTGCAGCGCCACCATCAATCGTCCCGCCGGCAACATCGATCTCGTCTGCAGCTTGTCGAACCGGTTCTCGGTCAACAGCTTCGTCGGTTTCTCGAGCTGCGCCGGCACGGGCGGCGAGGACGGCGACGGCTGCCAGCCGGTGTCCTGTCCGCCGGCCGGCATCGGCTCGTGCTGCACCGGGCGGCCGTCGTGCTCGGCGGCGCTCAACGGCTCGGGGAGCGCCCGCTATTTCGTGCAGTGCAATCCCTGAGGATCGTGATGCGACGGACCGCCACCCTGCTGACCGGGCTCCTGTTGGGCCTGCCGGCGATCTTGCTGTGCCTGCCGGCACTGGCGGGGGCGCAGTTCGCCACGCCCGCGGATCGGCAATGCATCGAGGCGGTGAATCTCGGCGCTCGCAAGGTGGCGGCCGCGGGTAGCAAACAGATCCGCGCGTGCGCGGGCTACTCGGCCGACGGGCTACTCGGTCCGCAGAGCGTCGCCGACTGCGCGGCGGCATTGGTGCAGACGCCGATGACGGTGGCGTTGCTCAAGAGCGAGCAGAAGTGTGGCGGGGTGCCGCCGTCGTTCGGTCCGCCGAGCCTCACCGCTCCGCCGGGCCTCGCGGTCGCGGCTGGGGCGGCGATCCTGGAGGATCTTTTCGGCGCCCCGCCCGAAGCCGCGCTCGTCGACGTGGCGAACGTCCGGGTCTGTCAGTCGGCGATGTTGAAGGAGATGGGGCGCTGTCTCGACGCGCGCCTCTCCGGCTTCAACCGCTGCAAGAAGGAAGGGCTGAAACGCGGCTTCGTGCGTACGAACGCCGAGCTCCAGGACACCTGCCTCGGCACCGGCGCGCAGCAGCCCGATCCGAGTGGCGGATCGATCGCCAAGCGCTGCCTCGCGCATCCGGGCACCGTGATCGCATCGAAATGCGTCGCTCGCGGCGTCGCGTTGGCGTCCGCGTTTCCCGGCTGCAACACGCCGAGCGCGGCGACGCTCGGCACCTGTTTCGACGAGCGCATCCGGTGCCGGGTCTGTGGGCTGCTGAACGCGGTCGACGGCCTGGCCCGCGACTGCGACGTCTTCGACGACGGCAACGGCAATGCCAGCTGCTCCTGATCGGCGCCCTTCCGCGAGCGCGCTTCGGAATGCGGCGTTGGTGGTGGCGCTGCTCGTCGGCACCGTGGCGCTCTGGCCGGCGCGCGCCACCGCCGTGACCTTCACGGACGTCACCACGACCGCCGGCGTCTACTACCAGCACGGGATCTTCGCGGGCGGCGCCGCCGGTGAGCCTGAACGCATATCGGGCGGCGTGGCCGCGGGCGACTACGATCGCGACGGCTGGATCGATCTCTACGTGGTGCGGGGTGACGTCGCGCCCAATCTCCTCTTTCGGAATCGCGGGGACGGCACGTTCGAGGAGGTGAGCGTCGCAGCCGGCGTGCAGCTGCCGCTCGGACTCGGCGCCGGGCCGACCTTCGCCGACGTCGACGGCGACGGCTGGCTCGATCTGCTCGTGCTTGGTGTGGAAGGCACGCCGCCGGCGCTCTTCCGGAATGGTCGTGACGGCACGTTCGCCAACGCCACCGCGACGAGCGGGCTGGCGCTGCCCGGGCACAGCTTCTCGGCGGCGTTCGGCGACTACGACCACGACGGCGACCTCGATCTCGCGATCGGCCGCTGGGGCAATCGTTCGCTCGCGCCCGAGGCGCCCGGCTCGCTCTGGCGGAACGACGGCACCGGGCACTTCGTCGACGTCAGCCAGGCGGCGGCCGTGCCGCTCTTCTTCAGCCGCACCGATCTGATCCTCGCGCAGATCGAGATGACGCTCTCCTTCACGCCGAACTTCGCCGACATCGATCATGACGGCTGGCCCGATCTCCTGGTGGCGGCCGACTTCGGCGCCAGCACCGTGCTGCGCAACCTCGGCGACGGGACGTTTCAAGATCAGACGTCGGCGGTCATCAGCGACGAGAACGGCATGGGGGCGGCCGTCGGCGACGTCGACAACGACGGCGACCTCGATTGGTTCGTCTCCAGCATCTGGGACCCGAACGGCATCGTCGAAGGCCATTGGGGGATCACCGGCAACCGCCTCTATCGGAACGACGGTGCAGGCGGCTTCAGCGACGCGACCGACGCGGCCGGCGTACGCGTCGGCTACTGGGGGTGGGGGAGCACGCTCCTCGACCTCGACAACGACGGCGATCTCGATCTCTTCCACGTGAACGGCTGGAACAACGGCGATGAGGACTCCGCCGAGTTTCAGAACGACCCATCGCCGTGCTTCGTGAACGACGGCACCGGCGTGTTCACGGAGCACGCCGCCGACCTCGGCCTCGTCGACACCGGGCAGGGGCGTGGTGTGGTCGCGTTCGATTACGATCGTGACGGCGACCTCGATCTCTTCGTCACCAACAACCAAGGACCGGCGCGACTGCTCCGGAACGACGGCGGCAACGCCCAACATTTCCTCGTCCTGCAGCTCGCGGGCCCGGGTGCGAACAGCGCCGGGGTCGGCGCCCGTGTCGCGCTGCGCACCGGCGCCACGACGCAGCTCCGCGAGCTGCATGCGGGCAGCAACTTCGAGTCGCAGGATCCGACCGAGGCGCACTTCGGCCTCGGCGCCGCGACCACGGTCGACGAGCTCCGCATCGAGTGGCCGAACGGCGCGACGACGGTCGCGACCGGCGTCGCCGCGGACCAATGGCTCCGCCTGACCGCGCCGCCGGCGAACGGGGCGTCCTGCGATGGCCCGGCACCGGCCAACGCCTGCACCCCCGCACGCGGATCGGCGAAGCAGGCGTGCGCGCTCGAATGGTACGCCACGCCGACCCCGGCGCGCAGCAAGAAGGGCGTGCCCGGCATCGTCGTCGCGTGTCGCGAGGGCGATCCCAGTTGCGACACCGATCCCGATCTCGACAACCGCAGCTGTACGATCCGCGCGCAGCTCTGCCGCGACAATCAGGACCCGCGGTTCCCGGCGTGCGCCGCGCCGGCGCTCGCGTCCTTCGCCATCGGGCTGCCGAAGCCGGCGAAGCCGAAGGACGCAACCGAGATCGCCCATCTCGCCTTGCTCGGCGGCCAGATCCAGCGGCTGCAGACGCTGAAGGTGCCGGCCGGTGGCCCGTTCACGAGCGTCGCGCGCAGCACCTGCATCGAGCCCGCGTCGTTTGCGGTGCCGCTCAAGGTCTCGAAGAAGGGCAAGCAGTCGCCGGGCAAGCGCAAGCTCCAAGTCGTCGGCGTGACGGCGGAGGGCAAGAAGGTCAAGGCGGCGCTGCAGTTGGAGTGCCGACCTGCCACCTGAATCATGCTGCTACCTGAACCCGCGAGGACGATCGTGAAATCCCCCTGGATCATCATCATCGCGCTGGCGCTCCTGACGTTGGGGCGCGGCGACGCGGCGGCAGCGACGTTTTCGAAGCAGCAGATTCGGTGCGCGCTCGGCCTCCACACGGCCGGTGGGCGCGTGGCGCGTGCGGAGGTCGACCGCTTTCTCGCGTGTGTCGATGCGATCGCCGACGGCAAGTTGCCGCCTGGGCAAACCGCCGCGACCTGTCTCGCGGCGGACCCACGCGGTCGGATCGCCGCGGCGCGCGCGCGGACGGACGTGATCGCGGCGACACGGTGTCCGGAGCCGCCGCCGTTCGGCTTGCGGAACGCCCTGGCGGTGAACGCGGCGTTCGCGGCGATGCTGCGCATCGATGATTCCTTCGGGCCCGACCTCGAGGGCGTCGTGACCAAGGCCGCCGACAAGGTCGGGGCGCGCTGCCAACGAGCCGTCGCGCGCGGCGTGGCGACGCTGGCGCGGGCGCAGCTCCGCGTCGTCGGCGCGTGCCTGGTGCGGGTGCTGCGGGACAAGTCCGGCGTCGAGCTCGCGAGTCTCCAAGCCTGTTTCGCGGCCGGCCCGACCGGTCGCATCGCACACGCCAAGCGCCAGCAAGAGGGCCGTACGGCGAAAGCGTGCGGCGGCGTCGACCTCGGGACGCTCTTCACGCGCGGGTGCAGCGGTGCCACGATCGGCGAGGTGCTCACCTGCGCGGGTGGCGAGGCCCGCTGCGGCGCGTGCGTGGCCCTCGACGCGGCTGGCGCGCTCGGCGCGAGCTGCCGCGCGGTCGGGTCGACCGTCAAGGGCACGATCTGCGGGGGCGCGGCATTTCCGGATTCGGTTGCCCGGAGCTGGGACGAAGAAGCGCTCGGCGCCATCCGCATCGACCTGCCGCGGCCGCCGGTGCACGCGCGGAATCTCTTCCACCTGTCGGTGGCGATGTGGGACGCCTGGGCGGCGTACGACGACACGGCGCTGCAGTATCAGCACCACGAGCGCCGAGCGTCGCAGGATCTCGCCCGCGACCGCGCGACGACGATCAGCTTCGCCGCCTATCGCGTGCTGCGGAAGCGCTACGACTTGTCCGTCAATGCCGCGACGTCACGGCAGCATTTCGAAGCCCGCATGGCGGCGCTCGGCCTGGACGTCGACTACACCAGCACGACCGACGACACGCCCGCCGCGCTCGGCAATCGCATCGCGGCGACGGTCATCGCCGCCAACCTCGCCGACGGTGCGAACGAGGCGATCAACTACTCCGATCCGACGTATGCGCCCGTCAATGATCCGATGATCGTCAAAGAGCCGGGCACCACGATGGTGAATCCGAATCGGTGGCAGCCTTTGGCGCTCGATGTACAGATCGGCCAGAACGGCATCCCGATTCCGGGCAAGGTGCAGATCTACGTCGGGTCACAGTGGGGCGGGGTGACGCCCTTCGCGATCACGCGTCCGAGCCCGAGCGACGCCTATTTCGATCCCGGCCCGCCGCCGCAGCTCGGCGGCGCGACCGACGCGCTCTTCAAGGAGCGCATCCTGGGGGTGCTCGACTACGCGCGGCAGCTCACGATCGACGACGGCGTCATGGTCGACATTTCTCCCGCGTCGCTCGGCGGCAGCTCACTCGGCACCAACGACGGCCACGGGTATGCGATCAACCCCGCCACCAATGCTCCGTACGTGCCGCATCTGGTGAAGCGCGGCGACTATGCCCGGGTGCTCGCGGAGTTCTGGGCCGACGGTCCGACCTCGGAGACGCCGCCCGGCCACTGGAACTCGGTGGCGAACAGCGCCGTCGACGACCCGGCGTTCGTGCGTCGCATCGGCGGCGTCGGTCGCGATCTCGACGCGTTGGAGTGGGACGTCAAGATGTACCTGGCGCTGAACGGCGCGCTGCACGACGCCGCGGTCCAGTGCTGGGGCGTGAAGCGGCGCTACGATTCCGCCCGGCCGATCTCGATGATCCGGTACCTCGGCGGACTTGGCCAATCGTCGGACCCGCAGGGGCCGTCGTACCATCCACTCGGTCTGCCGTTGGAGCCGGGGCTGGTCGAGGTCATCACCGCCGAGAGCAGCGAGCCCGGCGAGCGCCACGCCGCCCTCGCCGCCCACGTCGGCGAGATCGCCGTCTACAGCTGGCCGGGGCAACCGCCGGATCCGAAGACGCAAAACTCCGGCGTGCGCTGGCTGCGCGCCGTCGAGTGGGTGCCCTACCAGCGCAACACCTTCGTGACGCCGCCCTTCGCCGGCTACACGTCGGGCCACAGCACCTACAGTCGGTCGGCAGCCGAGCTGCTCACCCGCCTCACCGGGAGCCCGTACTTCCCGGGTGGCCTCGGCGAGTTCGCGGTGTCGCAGAATGACTTCCTGCAATTCGAGATCGGCCCCTCCGAAGCCATCACGTTGCAGTGGGCGACCTACTACGACGCCGCCGACCAAGCGGGGATCTCGCGCTTGCTCGGTGGCATCCACACCGCGAGCGACGATTTCAACGGACGCATTGCGGGCGCGCAGGTTGGCGCGGTCGCGTTCGACAAGGCGCTGCAGCTGTTTACGGGCGGGCCGTGAGGGTCCGGTCAGTCGCGATCAGCCCGCTACGGAACGGCCCACTGCTGCAGCAACGCCGGGGGTAGACCGGCGGCGCGGGGCTCTTCTTCTCCGGCGAACACGAGCTGGTCGCCGGTGCGCGTGTAACGGTGCACCAGGATCGTCATCACGATCATCCCGGTCGTGCGATCGAGGTCGGGCTCGAAGGCGACGATCTTCACCTCGTCCCAGTCCGGACGCGACGCGGCGATCGCCTCCGCGAGCGCCGTCGGCCGCACGAGCTTCCGGAGCCAGCGGTGCCGTTCGAGGTAGCGTCCCGCTTCCTCACGGATCGCCGGCGAAGGCGCGGTGAGCTGCTCGAGCGCGCCACCGGCGCGGGGCCTTCCGAACACCTCCATGCCGAGCGAGCGCGAGCGCGGCGCGGAGTACATGCCCCAGCCCGCGAGCTTCCACGGGCTCAAGCCGTAGCGCTCGACGAGGCCGATGTGCAGCAAGGGCCAGAGCGTCAATGCCGTCAGCGCCGTGCCGACGATCGTCGTTTTGGTGCGGGCCGTCATCAGTAGAACGTCACCGGCGGGAGCCACCCGATCCGCACGAGCAGCAGGGCCGCGAGCAATGCGACGACGGGCGCCACCAGCTTCGCGTGCGTCCGGGTCTCGAGGAACATCAGGATCAGGTTCATGTAGAGGAGGCCGAAGAACACCTCGCGCGCGGCGAGCTCGATCGCGACGATCAGCGCGAGCGTCAGGACCACCGCGATCCGGCGCGTGCGCGGCCAGAGCAAGGCCGGGGCGAGCCCGAGCTCGGCGATCCACGTCAGGTTGGAGATCGCGACCACCAGTGGGCTGGCGACGAAGAACGGCCCGTCACCGGGCTCGCCCCTGAAGGCGATCAGGCGCTGATACTCGGCCGGTGGCAGCAGCCACTGAAAGACCGACCGGAACGATTCGATCCAGAGCGAGAACGCGAAGTACTCGGCGCGGAAGTAGTAGCCGTGCACCAGCTTCTGCAGGCCCGAGTAGAAGAGGATCACGACGCCGAGCCAGCGGGCGGCAGCGACGTAGAGCCTGCGGTCGGATTCCTGCCGCGGATCGAGCAGCGCCCCCAGCGCGCAGAGCATGACTTCGAGGTACGCGTGGTTTCCCGCCGCCGGGAACTCGCTCCACACGGTGAAGGCGTGAATGGCCGCGAGAGCGAGCAGGGCGAAGCGACGGAGCGGCGTCACCAGCACGAGCCCGCAGAGCAGCGTCGCCGCGGCGAGGCTCGCGACGTACGCGGACGAGAGATCGTTCCAGCGTACGAGGCCGCGGCACCAATACTCGACGCCGATGACCAGCACGAAGATGCGCTCGAACGCGAGCACCTGTGCGGCGCGGACGTCCTGGGCGCCCTCGCCGAGCCAGGCGAGCGGCCGTTCGAACCAGCCCTGAGTCGTCGATGTCATCGCAGGCGTCAAACGAAACGGCCCGCCCCAGAGCAAACGGGGCGGGCCGGTGTTCGGTCTACAGGATCGGAAGCAGTGTTACTCGAGGCACTGGACGAAGTACGCCGCGGAGGCCGAACCGTTCAGCGCCGCCGAGCACGACGGCCGGGCGCTCTGGCAGCTGCCGATGCCCGCTGGCGGACAACCGCCCGGGGCGCACCCGTCGCCGTCCTCGCCGCTGAAGCCGAAGCAGTTCGAGTAGTTGCCGTCGTTGTTGACGGAGAAGCCGTTGCCGATCCCGCCGACGATGTCGATGTTGCCGGCCGGGCGGTTGATGATGACGGTGCAGCCCGTCGCGAAGGTCTGTGACGCGGTGCCACCCGGCCATTCGGCCGAGTCGAAGAAGCCACCCACGTTGCTGTTGATCGCGAACGTGTAGTTGTGGTTGGCGCACTTGCAGGCGCCGCCGCTGCAGTGGTTGGTCTGGCAGTCGCCGCTAATGGAGCAACCACCTCCGAACCCGCACGGGGCGCAGATGCCGCCGCCGCAGTCGATGCCGGTTTCGGTGCCGTTCTGGACGGCGTCGACGCAGCTCGGCGCCTGGCAGATTCCCAGCGAGCAGACCCCGCTCAGGCAATCGGACGCCAGGACGCAACCGCCGCCGGGATTGCATCCACCACAGTTCGGACCGCCGCAGTCGATGCCGGTCTCGCTCTGGTTCTGGATGCCATCGCTACAGGTCGGTCCGCAGCCGCCTTCGCTGGTCACCTTCTTCTGCGCGTAGGCCTGGGCGCCCTTGTTGGTGATGACGCCTTCACCGGGAGCGAACTTCACGCTGTAGGAGTCGCCGCCCGTGATCTGGAGGAAGGCGCAGGCGTCGGTGCCGATGTTGGGCGGAAGCACGTTGAGGGGCACGACCTTCCCGCTCAGCTTGGCCTGGATCTGGAACACGCCACTCCCCGACTTCGAGATCTTCACGGCCTTGACGGCACCCTGTTCGCTCTTCGAGTCGTTGTACTTGAAGCCCTTGGTCGCATCGCCGCTCCAGAACGGCTTGCCCTTGGCGTTCATGCCTTGGGGCAGCGCAAACACCTGGCTGCTCGGCGACGTGCCGTTGGCGCGGACGGTGAGCGTCGCGCCGCTCGTCACCGGGTTGCCGACGATGGTGTTGAGGCTCGCCTTTTCCTTGGCCTTCACCTGGGCCTGGCGCTTTTCGATCGCGCCTGGGTTCTTCACCTGGAATCCGGATCCGAGAATCGTCTGGTCGGCGGCATGAGTCGCGGGGGCGAGCAGCGCGCTGAGCGCAAGCGCCGCCACACTCGTGGGGAGAAGTCGCATGGGGGGAAGTCCCTTTCCTGGGTTGCGGAGGTTGTGGCCGACGGTGCCGTGTGGATGGCCGTGCCTCGTCGCACGCTGAGCGAATCCGCGTCAAGGGAAATCCGCCGATCTCAATGGCTGCGCCATTCCGGCGCAACTCGAGCATCGTCAGTGAAGCGTGGGGCGGAGGATGCGGGTGTCGTTCGAGCGGCTTGACCGGTTTCCGGCCCGCGTGTACTTGAACGCGTCCCGCTCGCGAAACCCTCCCGGGTCCGGGCCACGAGAGCCCCAAACATGTCGATTCTGATCAATAAAGACACGACGGTCATCATTCAGGGCATCACCGGCCGCGAGGCCGTGAACCTGACCCGCGAAGGCCTGGACTACGGGACCAAGATCGTCGGTGGCGTCACCCCCGGTCGGGCAGGGCGCGATGTCTATGGCGTCCCGGTCTACGACTGTGTGCGCGACATCACCGCCAAGCAGCACGTCGACGGCTCGATCGTCACCGTCCCGCCCAAATTCACCAAGGATGCCGTGTTCGAGGCGATCGAGGCCGGCGTCAAGCTGATCGTGATCGTCACCGAGCGCATCCCGCGTGCCGACGTCGCCCAGATGGTCGAGCTCGCGAAACTCCGGGGCGCCCGCATCATCGGACCGAATTGTCTCGGCGTGCTCTCGCCCGACGAAGCCAAAATGGGTGGTCTCGGCGGCCCCGCGGTGAACGTCCGCCGCGCCTTCAAGAAGGGCTCGATCGGGATCATGTCGCGTTCCGGCGGGATGACCACCGAGATCGCCAACACGCTCACTGCCGCCGGCTACGGGCAGAGCACGTGTGTCTCGATCGGCGGCGATGCCATCATCGGATCGACCTACGCGGAGCTGATGCCGCTCTTCGAAGCCGACCCCGAGACCAAGGCCATCGCCATCTACTCCGAGCCCGGCGGCCGCATGGAAGCCGAGCTCGCCGACTGGGTCCGCGAGCACAAGTCGCGCCTCCCGATCATCGCGTTCATGGCCGGCCGCTTCATGGACGAGATGCCCGGTATGCGCTTCGGCCACGCCGGCACCATCGTCGAAGGCAAGGCCGACACCACCGCCGACAAGATCGAGCGCATGAATGCCGCCGGCATCTCCGTCGCCGAGCGCATCGAAGACATCCCGGGCCTCGTCAAACAGGGCCTCGCCAAGGCAGGGCACTGAAAATGGCGAACGGTATGTTCATCAACGTCGAGGTCGACGCCGCCGCGGCACAAGACGCTGCGACCGCGAAGAAGCTCACCGAGGTCTGTCCGGTGAACATCTTCGCCCAGGAAAAAGACGGTACCCTCCGCATCGTCGACGAGAACCTCGACGAGTGCACCCTCTGCGAGCTCTGCCTCCAGGCCTTCCCCGGCAAGGTGAAGGTCCTCAAGCTCTACGAGTAGTCCGCCGCCCTGCGCCGTCGTCACCGGCGCGTGCTCCGGCCGGACAATGCCAAGCGCACGACCGACGAACGAAGTCCTTCCCTTGTCGAGGAAGCGCTGACCAAATGCCGGTCCTCAGCATCCGTTCTGGGACCTCCACGTCGAGATGCAGGACGCGATGGGACTATCCGGCGATTGTTGGGTTCACACCCGGTTCCCGCTCCAGTTCCACCCGCGCGGACGTTGCATGGCCGGTGGCGCCGCGCTCGACGAAACCCTCCAGTGCCGAGCGAAGCAAGCGCTCCCATCCCTGTATATCACCGCGTCGCCGGAGCACGGTCGCCCGCCGTCGGTTGATGATGGGCACGAAGTTCACGGCCCCCATCGACTTCGCTGTCTCCTCCATGCGATCGAGAGCGGTGTCAGCTTCGTCGAGGCTCCCGTTCGCGAGATGCGCGCCGGCCAGGGAGTAGAGAGCATCAGGAAGCAGGAGACCCGCGCCGATCCGCTCGGCCTCAGCGACCGCCTCCGAGGCATGGACCAGCGCCGAGGCCGCCTCCCCGAGCGTGGTTCGGGCTTCAGCGAGCACGCTCAGGACCAGCGGCGCAAACTGCATGCCGATGCGTTTCGACTTCGACTCTTCCAGACACTCCAGCGCCAGGTTCGCGGCCTCGGCCGACTGACCGGAAACCTGTAACGCACCCGCCAGCCCCCTTAGGGCAGTCACTCGCGCGATCGGGCTCGCAAGTTCCTCGGCCAGCACGATGCCCCGGCGCGCCATTGCCAGCGAGCGCGCGGTGTCCCCCGTGTACATCGCGATCAGTGCCGAGACCTCCCCGTAGAAGAGCGCCTCGGTCTCCTTCTCCCCGCGACTCCGAACCCAGTTCCGTGCTTTTTCCAAGGTCGCCTCGGCCACCTCGAGCGGCTCCGTCCTCAGCTGCACGAGCAGGAGCCACTGCAGCAGGAATCCCTGCAGGCTTGCGCCGATGAACTCGATGCCGATCGCAGGATCTCGTTCGCACTCGATCATGGCCGGAGCGAGCCGCGCGAGAACCTCGTCCAGGCGCCCCATCATCAGCCGCGGGTAGGCGATCCAACCCAGCTCGACAAGCTGAAGCTCCCGGTCTCCAGACTGCTTTGCGAGCTCGCAGAACTCGTGGCCGCGCTGCACGCAGCCGCGGATGTCGCCTGACAGCGCCAGGACGGCGGCATACCCTCCGGCCAGCCGCGCTTCGAGTCCCGCATCGCCCACCGACCGGGCCCAGCGCTTCCCGTCCTCGTACAGCGCTGCCGCTTCCGCCTCGTCCATCCCGAGCCGCCAGCCGAGGTTCATCAGACGGGCGGCCGCCGGCGCGAGAAGACGCGCGGCTTCTTCTTCATCCTCCCGGCTGCGCAGAGTGCGTAGGACGACCCACGCATGACGCCCGGTTTCCTGGACGTCGCGGGCGCCAATCCAGTCGGCGGCACGCAGGTGCCAGCGTGCCGCGCAGAGCGCATCGCCGGCGCTGTCCCAGTGCGTCGCGAGGAGCGCGGCGTCTTCATCGAGATTGAGCGAGAGAGATTCGAGCACCCGGGCCACGGCGGCATGCAGGCTGCGGCGCTGCGCATTCAGCAGCGAGTCCAGCGCGACGGCCTGGGTAAGCGGGTGCTTGAAGGTGTACTCGGCGACGGGGTACATCGCCACTTCGTGGAGAAACTCGGCGCCACGCAGCGAAGCCAGCGTCGCGCCCAGCTCCGCCTCGCCGAACCCGGAGACTGCTCTCAGCACCGGTTCGCTGAAGTTCTTGCCGATGACTGACGCAGCCTGCAGGCCACGCTTCTCGCGATCGCCGAGCCGGTCCATTCGCGCGCGGAGGACGGCCTGTACGCTAGGAGGTACGCTCAGCTCGTCGACGTTCCCTTTCAAACGGTAGCGCCCCCGGCTGCCCTCGAGCTGGCCCGATTCGATGAGGGACTGCACCACTTCCTCGGCGAAGAAAGGGTTTCCGGCTGTGTGCGTGTGCACGCGCTCGGCTAG
>Ga0163144_10012455_pt1 | contig 17860 bp, 14 predicted proteins | sample OliLak19BULKMAT1_FD_123175 | JGI IMG/M metagenome (GOLD analysis project Ga0163144, IMG submission 123175) | Freshwater microbial mat bacterial communities from Lake Vanda, McMurdo Dry Valleys, Antarctica - Oligotrophic Lake LV.19.BULKMAT1 | ecosystem: Environmental > Aquatic > Freshwater >...
AGCGGGACGATGTGGTATGTGCTGGCGGCGGTGTGGAACGTGAGTTTTGCGGTGATGGCGATTGGGGCCGCAGTGGTGTGGCGGAGGCGGGTGGCGGCGGAGCGGGAGCGGTGCCGCGGTTGCGGGTATGACCTGAGGGGATTGCGGGCGCGCGGGGGAGCGTGTGTCCGGAGTGTGGCCAGCGGGCGGTGTGAAATGTTCGTGCCTGCGACACGGTGGTCGCTCAGGGCTCGCCAGCGACCTGCCACTCGAGTTCATCAAGGTCGGCGTTGACGGGGTGGCCGAGGTGGCGGAGCATGTTCATGCACTGGGCGCGATGGTGCATGCCGTGGTTAGTGACGTGAATGATGGCGGCGGCGACGTTGAAGCGCGAGGTTTGGTCGCCGAAGGTCCAGTCGCGGGCTTCGCTGAGGAGGCCGGCGCTGCGCTGGTGTTCAAAGACGGCGAAGAACTCGGCGCAGGCGGTGTCGTTGAGGGTGATGAGTTCGGCCGGGGTGCGGCGCGTCATTGGGGTTGTGTCGTCGGGCTTGGTGCGGCCATCAATGCGGGCGCGAAGCGGGCGGCCTTCGATGCGGTCGCACCAGCGGAGGATGGCGCCGATGACGTGCGTCATGGTGTCGTGAAGCGAGCCGGGTCCGATCTCGAAACGCTGGTGGAACTTTGACTCGGTGAGCGGAGTGCTGCGCTCAAGGATGGCGCGATTGGCCCAGCGGTTGTGGCCGAGAAGAATGAGGTAGGGATCGCTGGTGAGGGGATTCATGGGGGAGGGTAGAGTTTCGCCACGACCCGACGCTTCCTGTGGCGTCATTACTTGTCGGGTGTTTCGAGTAACGCTGGCAGCCGGATGGCGAGGCCGAGTGGCGATGCTTGGAGGCACGCAGAGGACCGTGGCCAAGGGCTATATGCTTGGGGGATGCAAGTTCCCGCACTCGCCGTACTTTTCTCGGCCGCGCCGATGGCCTTTTCGGCGGGAGACCTACCCCGCGCCACGCGATCGGAGGTGATGGCACCGCACGCGATGGCGGCGACGAGTCAGCCGCTGGCGACGCAGATCGCACTGGAGATTATGAGGGCGGGCGGTTCGGCGGTGGATGGCGCGATCGGTGCCAACGCGGCGCTGGGCTTAATGGAGCCGACGGGCTCGGGTATCGGCGGCGACCTCTTTGCGATTGTGTGGGACCCCAAGACGGGCAAGCTGCACGGGTATAACGGTTCGGGCCGCGCTCCCGCGGGGCTGACGATCGAGCTCGTTCGCTCGCGCGGCTTGGAGGCCATTCCCCCCGTTGGCCCGCTTCCGTGCACCGTGCCGGGTTGCGTCGACGGCTGGTTCGCGCTCCACGAGCGATTCGGAAAGCTGGCGATGAAGGATGTGCTGGCACCGGCGGTGGGTTACGCGCGCGACGGTTTTCCGTTGAGCCCGGTGATCGCGCAGGGGTGGGCCTTGTCGGTTCGACGGTATGAAAAGTTCGCGGGCTTCAAGGACCAGTTCACGATAGATGGGCGGGCGCCGGCCACGGGTGAGGTGTGGAAGAACCCCGCGCTGGCGCGGACGCTTGGGCGAATAGGGAGCGAGGGGCGCAGCGCGTTTTATCTGGGCGAGGTGCCGCGAACGGTCGAGCAGTACATGAAGGAGCAGGGGGGGGTGCTGGCGGCGAGCGACTTTGCCAGCCATCAGGGTGAATGGGTTGAGCCGGTCAGCGCCAACTATCGCGGCTATGAGGTGTGGGAGCTGCCGCCCAACGGACAGGGAATCGCGGCCTTGCAGATCCTGAAGATGATGGAGGGTTTTGACGTGCGAGGGATGGGCTTTGGCAGCGCGGATTACGTCCATGCGTTTGTAGAGGCCAAGAAACTGGCCTTTGAGGACCGCGGGCGGTATTACGCCGATCCGGCATTTGTGACCGGTTTGCTGGGTGAAAAGGGCGCGGTGGCCAAGCTCATCAGCGGGGAATACGCGGCGCAGCAACGGGCCAGGATCGACATGAAAGCCGCGGCGCTGGCGGTTGAGCCCGGGCGCCTTCCGAGCGGGGCCGACACGATTTACTTGACGGTTGCAGATAAGGACGGCATGATGGTGTCGTTCATTCAATCCAACTATCGAGGCATGGGCAGCGGCATGGTGCCGACGGGACCAAACGGCGGCTTGGGCTTCATGCTGCAGGACCGGGGCGAGCAGTTTGCGCTTGATCCCAACCATCCCAATGCGCTGGTGCCCGGAAAGCGTCCGTTCCATACGATCATTCCTGCGTTCATCACCAAAGACGGCAAGCCGTGGATGAGCTTTGGTGTGATGGGTGGCGCGATGCAGCCGCAGGGCCACGCGCAGATCGTCATCAATCTCGTGGACTTTGGGATGACCCTCCAACAGGCCGGCGACGCCCCGCGCATTCATCACGATGGCTCGACCGAGCCACAGGGAATGGTGAAGCCAATGGCCGACGGGGGCGTTTTAAATCTCGAACCGGGCTTTGCCGATGAGACCCTCAAAGAACTGGCCCGGCGCGGCCACAAACTCAAGCCCGCCCCGACGGCGGTCTTCGGCGGCTATCAGGCCATTGTGCGTGACCCGAAGACGGGGATGTATATCGGCGCGAGCGAATCGCGCAAGGACGGGCACGCGGCGGGGTACTGAAAGTTCAGTTGAGTTTGGGAGCGAATTTCCTGTTGGTTGCGAAGCGTGGGGAACGGGGCGGTTGAGCGCGAGTTCTGATCCGGCACGGCGCACGTATCACTCGGCCAAGGATCCGGTTATGCCAACCCTCGCCCGCATCTACGAAACCATCCTCTACGCCTCGAACATCAATGCCGTTGCATCGTTTTATGCACGCGTACTGGGGTTGCGGCTGGTGAAGGAACCGGTGCCTCATGCGGCGGTGCTGCGGATGCCCGATGAGGGGGTGCTCATCATCTTCAACCCGGCCGAGTCGCGGTTGCAGGGACGCGACATTCCATCGCATGGGTACGCGCTGGATGGAAAGGGCGGGCTCGCCTGCGGGCACATTGCGTTCAGCATGCTGCGCGGCGAACGCGCTGCGTGGCTGGCGCGGCTGGCCGAGCACGGCGTGGCGATCGAGCACGAGCAGAGGTGGGAGCCGGGCGGAACGTCGATCTATTTCCGCGACCCGGCGGGGAACTCGGTGGAACTGGTGGATGGCGAGGTGTGGGAGATGGGGTTCGGAGGCGGGCGGAGGCGCGGCTAACGCGCGGGCGCACGGCGCGAACGGGTCGTCACCATCGCACCGCGCGAGGTGAGGTGCTGCGCCAGCGAGAGGCCCAGGAACCGCTGCCGCCGGCAATGACAAACCGGCCATCGAGACGGTCGGGCAATTTCATGAACGATGGTAGAAACGGCTCTCAACCCGCGGCCGCTGACGGCCACGACTGGATTGTGATCAATAGCGTTACCGCGCGGCGGGGAGAATGAAACGCCCGACGCTGTCAGCGCAGATCAAAGGCTGGCAGGCGTTTGAGTTGATGGTGCGTACGCAGCGCGAGGCGTGAGGCACTTACTTTGGAAGCAGGCCGCTCGTTCGCAGGTGCTTGACCATTTCAGACGGGATGGCGAGCGCTTGCGGGTCGTTCATCACCGAGCCGTGGTCGCCGGGAGCGAGTTTGATGTAGCCGGCGGCCTTGGCAGCGTCGGTGCGCACCGGGTAGAGCCGGTCCAGATCGGCCTTGAAGAGCGTCACGGCTTCATTGAGGAAGAACGAATCTTCGGTGCCGACGATGAGCCGCACCCGCTCGCGCAGCAGCGGGCCGTAGCGGGCGGGGTCAGCGCGGAGCAGTTCGCCGAGGTCATACTTCCGCATCGCGAGGGCGATGGGCTTGTTGATCACTCCGGTTCGCGGGTCAAAGAGCGCGGCGGGGCGGCCTTGCGCATCGCGCGGGCCCCAGACGGCAAACCATGAGTCCCACTGCTGGCCCGAGGTGTTGCTCGCGCCGAGCACATCTTCGCCCTGGGCCTCGGTGCGAATGCTCATGACGGGCTTGCTGTCGCGGCGGAAGCTCGCAAGCTCGCGCGGGCCGTCGGGGACGGTGAGCGGGAACCACGCGCCGGGCACCTTGCTCAGTTCCGCTGCGCGGGAGATGGACTCCTGATCGTCGGGCACGGGATAGCTCGGGATCATGAACATGTTCTTCTGGGCGTAGATGTTGACGGTTTCGAGCCAGCGGAAATCGACCGGGTCGGGCGACGAAGACCATGTGGCACCAAACGTGTCGGGATAGGTCAGCGCCAGCCACAGCGTGCTCCACCCGCCGCTGGAGTGGCCACGTAGCAATCGTGCTGCGGGCGCCGGCGCGAGTGCGTATGCCTTCTCCAAAGCGGGAATGAGCTCCTCAACGAGCGCTTTGCCACACGGGCCGTTGTTGGCCGAGTCGGCAAACAGGGTGTGGCCGTTGGGTCCTTCGGGGTCGAGCACGATGAGGAACGAGTTGGCGTCGAGTGTTGTCTGCTCGGGCGTGCGCGATTCGCCGGCGCGGGCGCCTGCCGCGCCGATGGCGGCGAAGTGGTCGCCGCCGAAGCCGGGCACTTCGTAGATCGCGGCGTAGTTCCGGGCCGGGTTGTATCCGGTAGGTTTCACCACGCCCGCGCGGAGCATCACTTCGCGCCCGCGGAAGGCGGAGAGGAGCGGAGAGCGCACTTCGAAGAGCTCGGCACCGTTGGCGGCAGCGGCGGCGGCAGTTGGCCAGGGCTGACCGGTGGTGGAGCGAGAAAGGGCAAGGTCGAGCGTGGCGGGGCCGGTGCCGATCTCAACCCGCACGGCCTCGCCGTACAGGTTTCCCGCATCGCGCTTCCAGTTGCTGTTTTCGCGAACGGCGATCAGGCGTGCCGCGGCCCGGTAGGTGCCGGGCTTGATCGGCGCGGTCAGGTTCGATTGGGCCAGATCGAGCCGCACCGTGGCGGGTTCGCCCGGCGTGAGGGTGATGTCAAGACCGAACATCGGCTGCGGATCTTCCCAGAATGGGGCTTCGTTGGGGTCGACATCGGCAGGGAGTTTGGCATCGGACGCCACCAGCGAGACCACGAGCCGTCCGCTGATCGGGCCGCGGGCCGTGCTGGGCGCAATCGACACGCGGACGGAGAGCAACTGGCCGTCAAGCTGCTGCATTCTCGAAGTTGCCGAGCGGGTGCCCGTTTGGACCGGGTTTGCACATGAAAGGAGTGAACTTGAAAGCGCGGCCGCGAGCACCCAAAGAACGTGTTTCGTGCGCATCGACGAGCGTAGAGCCGCTGTTCGGGGTGAAGGAGCCCAATCGCGGCACGACCGAGTGAACTCCGTACCGATCTCTCCAGAGTGGCCGCTTACCCTGCTGGAGACAATCCGGTCTCCGCCAGTTGGCCCGAGTCCGGAAACGATGATGTTTTCCGAGCATCTTCACCTATAGTTCGCTCTCCAATGCTTTCAGGAACTTCCGAAAGCCGACCGACATACGACTCTTAGCAATGACGCTCCTCAACACCATCTCGTCACCCGCCGACCTCCGCAAGCTCTCGATCAGCCAGCTTCCCCAGTTGGCTCAGGAGATCCGCGAGTCGATCTGCAACCAAATCGCCAAGTCTGGCGGCCACCTTGCCCCCAACCTGGGCGTGGTCGAGCTCACCATCGCGCTCCACTACGTCTTTGACTTTGCTAGCGACCGACTGCTGTTTGACGTGGGCCACCAGTGCTACCCGCACAAGCTCTTGACGGGCCGCCAGCACATGCTGGCGGGCCTTCGCACGAGCGCGGGCATGTCGGGATTTCCCGAGCCGCGGGAGAGTAGTTTTGACCTGTTCTCGGTTGGGCACGCGGGGACGGCCATCTCGACGGCCGTGGGTATGGCCCGGGGCGACACGCTCGCCGGTGAGGCCTTCGACCCCAACAACAAGCCCGATGGCCGCCGCGTCGTGACGCTCATTGGTGACGCCTCGATCGTCAACGGTGTCGCGATGGAGGGTTTGAACGGGGCCGGCATGCTCAAGCGCCAGTTCCTGGTCATTCTCAATGACAACGGCATGTCGATCAGCAAGCCGCAGGGCGCGCTGGCGGCCCACTTTGACAAGTTCCGCCTCTCACACCGCTACAGCGAGTTTAAGAAGAGCGCCAAGGAACTGCTCGCCCAGCTCCCCGGCGGCCAAACGCTCAAGCAGGCTTGCCACTACGGCAGCGAGGCCTTCAAGCACATGGTCAATGAGGGCGCGTGGTTTGAGCACTTCGGGCTCGTGACCGTTGGCCCCATCGACGGCCACAACTTCGACGAGCTTATTCCGTTCCTTCGCGAAGCCCGCAACTTCGACAAGCCGATGGTCTTGCACGTCAAGACCGTCAAGGGCAAGGGCTATTCCTTTGCCGAGAAAGACAGCAGCACGTTTCATTCTCCGCCGGCCTTCAGCGCCGTTTCCGCCGATCCTGATTCGGCCAGCGTGGAAGGCTCGAAGTTGGAGAATGAGGGGTGCCGCGTCGAACTGAAGCGCGACGGTCGCTCGTTCACCTCGGCCTTCGGCGAGATTCTTGTGGACATGATGACGCACGATCCCAAGATCGTCGCCGCTACGGCCGCCATGCCCGATGGCACGGGCATCAGCAAGCCGCTCGCCAAGTTCCCCGAGCGGACGTTTGACACCGGCATCTGCGAAAGCCATGCCCTGGACATGATGTCGGGCCTCGCCAAGACCGGCTTTAAGCCCTTCTTCGCGGTATATAGCACGTTCCTCCAGCGCGCGTTTGACCAGTGCTTCCAGGAGTCGGCGCTCCAAGGTCTGCCCGTGCGGCTCTGCCTCGACCGCGCCGGCCTTGTTGGCGGTGACGGCGCGGTTCACCACGGCTTCTGCGATATCGCGCTGCTTCGCGTGCTTCCCGGCGCGGCCATCACAGCCGCGATCGACGAGGCCTCAATGAAGGCCGCGCTTGAGTTCATGCGGACCTATGAAACTGGCCTCTCGTCATGCCGCTGGCCGCGCGATGCGGTGAGTTCCAAGCTCGACGGCAAGCCCTGCCCGCCATTCGTGCTCGGCAAGGCCCGCTGCCTCACGCCCGAGTTTGACATTGATGCCCCCGGCAACAACGGCAGCGGTGTGCCTGATGTGGCCATTCTGGCGTTCGGCACGACGGCGATCGACGCCCTTGCCGCTGCGGAGCAGCTCGGCAGCAGCGACAATCTCCGCGTTAGCGTGTATGAGGCTCGCTTTGCCAAGCCGGTTGATTCCCAGCTCATCGGCCGCCTGCTCATGCGCAAGGTTCCGATCATCACGGTTGAGGATCACTCGGTCGTTGGCGGCTTTGGTGCGGCGGTTCTTCAGGCCGCCCAGTCGCTGGGCCTTGACGCCTCGCAGGTCTACACCCTGGGCCTGCCCGATTCGTGGATCTATCAGGATTCACGCGCCCGCCAACTCGCGCAGGTCGGTATCGATGCCCCCGGCATCGCCCGCTCCGCCCGCAAGGCCGCGGCCAACTCCAAGCCGCAGATCGAAGTGAAGATTGCCCCGGCTACCACGATCGCCTGATCGGGTTGCGGCGACAGCAAAAACCAAGAACGCCCCCGAAGTCGGGGGCGTTTTCATTGACGGTCATACGTTGGCGCTCAGTCGCCGCCGCCTCCGCACCCGCCGCCCCCGCATCCACCGCCGCCGCCACCATCTCCTCCTCCTCCGCCACCGCCATCGCCCGACCCACCGCCACCGTCGCTGCCGCCGCCATCGCTTCCGGCGCCGTCGCTTCCGGCGGGAGCCCCGTGTTCACAACCGTGCCCGTGGTGGCCGCCGAAGTGGCCGCCCGAGCTATCGATGTAGGTGCTGCATCCGCCGCCGCCTCCGGTATGGCCCGTGGATTCGCGTCCGCCGTGCTTGCGGAACGCCGCGATGAGCAGGAGCAGCAGACCAGTGCCCGCGAAGAGGCCCAGGATCAGGATGAGCGGCATCGAACTCTGGCCGGTGCCCAAGACAAGCGGCGTACACCCGCCGATGAGCATCACACCCAAGCCGCAGACGATGCTCGTCAGGGCCCGCCCTCGCGAGGGCTTGCGGATGACCCAGTAGTCAGCATCGCTGCGGGGCGGGGAGATGGGCGGAACCACGGGCGAGTGCGGCGTGTCGCTGGTCGGCTCTGGCGTGCCGTTGGGCGCGCCGTTGTGCGGGGCGAAGCGAACCTTGGAGCTCGGCCAGATGTCGCTGGGCGGTTCCTGATCGAACGCCTCGCGATAGGCCTCGAGCGTTCGCTGATACCAGTCAACAAACTTGGCGCCCTCCGCCGCGCCGCCGCGAGTGGGGTCGTGGTGGAGCGATCGCTGCAGCACCTGCGGGCAGAGCCGCTCCCAGTAACTGCGGGTGAAGGTGAGATGCAGGTGCCACGCCTCATCGACGTGCTTCGAGGGGGTGACTTGGTGCTTGAGTGTGCAGGCGAGGAAGAGAAAGCGGCGGTATTCTTCAAGAACGCGGAGTGCGAAGGCTTGTGTCCATCGCTGTTCCTGCGCCAATCGCTGGGCGAAGGTGAGAGCCGGGCTCCCGGTGTCAAACTCGAACGACTGCAGGCGAGTCCAGAGCGAATGCGTTCGTGTGATCATGGGGCGACCTCCGTTGCTTGGGTGCGGTGCGTGCCTTATCGATCCAGCGTCCGTCTCGTTGTCGATCAGTTCGTGAGCAAAGTGGTTGTTCGCAAAGTTCCTTTCAAAAGAGGTTTCTATCTGTCGTTCTCTATCGAACACCATACCCGCGCTTTGCAGCGTTCGCGCCGCGTACGGCCCCAGCGGTGGTGCCGAACACGTCAAGGATTCATGAAGAGCGCGAAGCCCCACCAGACCGCCTGCAAACGGGCTCGTTTCTGCTTCAAAAACGATGATTCTCACGCGCGCTCTGACCAGCAGGCCGGCGGTGGGACACTCCATTCCAGCTCAGGTCAGCCGCGCTTTCACGCTGTTGGCAAACTCGTGGGTTCGCGTCAGCATCGTGCTCAGCGTCTCGGCCAAGGCATCGCGCTCAGCCGCCTCAGTGAGCAGCGGGAAGTTGATCCGCACGTTGCACGCGGCGGATTCGGCAGCGGCCGCCGCGAGAATCGCCGCGACGACCAGATCGCTCGAGAGAAACTTGTTGCTCATGGGTACCAACGCCGAGCACCGGCGGGCCAGCTCCTCCGCCGCCGCGACGGCGGCCAAGGGCACATTCACGCTGGCGCGGACCGCGCCGGCATACTCCGCCACACGACGCGGGTCGGCTTCGGGCAGCCGCTGCAGTTCGTTGAGCAGGCCGTAGGCCGCGGCGTCTTCATCGGCGAGGGTCAGGAACATGGCCCGGGCCCGCGTCAGTTCGTGCTGCGCGGCCAGCAGGGTGTCTTTGTGGGGCGCCAGGTCTTTCTTGCCGACCGAGTAACTCACAACCATTCCGGCCAGCGCCGCCGCCAGCGCGCCGGCTGCGCAGGCCACCGCGCCGCCGCCGGGCGTGGGGGTTTTGGCGGCCACAGCCGTCAGCAGATCGCCCAGCGGCATGGCGGCAAGGCTTGAGGATAAAACTGCAGGCGCATTCGTGCTCATGGGGCGAGGATACGTCGCGGCTGGCGAACAATCGGCCACGATGCAACTTCGCGGTGCGCTTGCGCCCCTCGCCATGGTGTGGTTGGTAGCCCTCGCGGGAACGATCGCCGCGTGGCGAACGTCATCAATCGGCGGCCTCAACGGCGGGGCGGTGGTGATTACGCTCTTGGTCGCCGCGGCGCTTGCGACGGTCGTCGTGCTGGTCTGGTCGGTGCGCCGCGTGAACGCAGTTGCGCGGCTCGATCGGTTTGCGCGCCGCATGCTTGCCGATGCCCGCCCAGCGGCGACGGGCGAGGGCGAAGATCCAGCGCCGATCGACCCTGACGCGGTCGATGCCGCGCAGCTCGGCCGCACGTTGACCGACCTGCAGTACGCTCTCCGCGCGCAAACGCGCGAACTGGCCAAAAAATCCCGCAACCTGCAATCGCTCATCGACGGCCTTGACGAGCCGGTGCTCGTCTTCGACAACGAAGATCGCGTCCTGCTGACGAATCCGGCCGCGGAGGCCATGCTCGGCACGCGCGCTGGTGGCCTTCTGGGCCGGGGGCTGCGGGAACTCTTCACGCGCCCCGAGATCGCCGCCATGCACGCCGGCGCCCGCGGCGGCGAATCGCGCCGAGGCCGCGTCGCGATCCTTACCGCCAGCGGCCAGCGAACCTTCCAGGTTTCCGCCACGCCGCTTCCGCCCGCGTGGGGCGAGGGCGTCTTCGGGTCGGTGCTGGTGCTGCGCGACGTGACAGAACTGGCCCAGAGCGTGCAGCGCAAGAGCGAGTTTGTCGCGAGCGCCAGCCATGAACTCCGCACGCCGGTGGCCGCCATTCGTGCCGCGGTGGAGACGCTCATCGACGGCGCCAAGGACGAGCCGGCCATGCGCGATCGCATGCTCAAGATGATCGAAACGCACACCCTCAGGCTCGACGAGATGGTCCGCGACCTGCTCGACCTGTCGCGTCTTGAAGCCCCGGAGGTGTCGCTGCGCACTGAGCCTGTGGATCTTGGCGAAGTGCAACTCACGATCGAGCAGCTCTTCGAGCAAGCGCTCAAAGAACGCACGCTCCGACTTGAGTTTGATCTGGGCGCAATCGAAGAACTCCAGGTTGTCACGGACGTTCGCTTGTTGCTCACCGTGCTGCGCAATCTGGTTGAGAACGCCACCAAGCACGCCCGCGAGGGCACGCCGATTCGCATCGCTGCGCGCGAAGTTCCCGCCCCGGCCGAGGCGGCCGTACGTTCCGGCTCCGCCAACCCGGTGTGGGTGCGGTTCTCGGTTTCTGATAAAGGCACGGGTATTCCGCTCGCCCATCAGGAGCGTGTCTTTGAGCGGTTCTATCAGGTCGATCCCGCTCGCTCTGGTTCGAGCAAGCGGGGCACGGGTCTGGGGCTTGCGATCGTCAAGCACGCCGTGCGTTCGCTCGACGGGCGCGTGGGCCTCACATCGGAGTGGGGCCAAGGCACCACGGTCTGGTTTGAGATTCCTGTCGGTCCGCGCCAGTGAGAGGCCCGATGGTCATCAACCTCGGCATCAATCAGGTGCCGCAACGGCTCGCGCCGACAAGGGCCGCGGGCGGCAAAAGCATGCGCTGCGTCACGAGTTCCTGATGCAGCACACAGCGGTAATGCTGAAGGCGTGTTCCCGGATTGTCGAGGTTGCCGCCAAAGGTCCGCGTCAGGTCTTTATAGATGAGTTTGACTGGAATCTCACAGACCCGCAGACCCTGGGCCGCGGCCTGCACCCACAACTGCATGGGAAACGCGTAGCCGTCTTCCGAAAGGTTTAGCCGCTTCATCGCGCTCACGCGGTGCGCCTTGAACCCGCAGAATGAATCGGTGAGCGGTGAGGAAAACAGCGGCCCGAGTCGCTCGTTGATCTCGGACGTAATCTGCTCATTGATGGCCCGCCGATCGGCCGGTGGCCGGGTTTCATCGTCCATCGAAGTGAGGTACCGCGAGCCGCTGATGAGGTCCCACCGGTTCTCGCGGGCGGCTTCAAGAAAGTCGGGGATGCTGGTCGGCTCGTGCTGCTCGTCGCAGTCCATCGTCACGACCCAGTCAAAGCCGTGGCACGCCGCGAACGTGAACGAATCACGAAGCGACCGCCCATAACCGCGGTTCTTGGCGTGTCGAATCACCTCGACTGGAAACTTGCAGAGCAACTGCGGCGTGCGATCGGTCGAGCCGTCATCGACGACCAGCACATCGTCGGCATACTCCAGCACGTGCGAGAGCACGCGGGGGATGTACGACTCTTCGTTGAAAACCGGGATCGCGACAAGTATGCGCATAGGACGGACCTTACAACGATTCCCGCAAGGGAAAAACCGCACTCGCTCAGGGGTCAATCGCCCCGTCGCAAGTTCGATTCGAGTTGGCGGGCGGCGTCCATTCCGGCCCGGGAGATATTGAGTCCCGCGATGAACCGTAGGCCGCCCCGGGCGCAAAACATCGATAGCGATCGATGTACGAAACGCTTCCGTAAACGGTTCGACGGTGAGCCGCTTTTCATCCTCCGGGTCGGCATCCAGAATCAGTACGCCAGTTCGGTAGGCCCAAACGGCGTCCCAAACTGGGCGATGCCGCTGATCTTGTACTTCTCGGCCTTGTCGGAGAGGGCAGTGAAAGCCCCCAGCCCCGCCTGCACCAATGAGAAACTTATCGGTAGATCAATGGTCGCGGTGTCGCCGGGCTTGAGCGCGATCGCCTTGGTCATCGAGCCCGTCGCGATCTGCTTGCCGCCCAGCCCCAGGTTGAATCCCAGTTTGCGCAGCTCCACAGAAAACTCGTTGGTGTTCTTGATCTTCACTTTCACGACGCCGCTGGCGTTGGTCAGGCCCATGTCCTGCCACTTCACATCCTGCACCAGCACTTCCGGAACCGCCGGGACTGGAATGTCGCCCGCCCGCTTCACCGGCACGCTGATCTTACCAACCACCGGGGCCGCAACGTTCAAGTTGAGGTCGGCCTGATAAGGCACCACCTGCCCGGGCCGCACGCCCTTGACAGTCGCCAGCAACGGCGCGAAGTCGATGCGGGCGGGAATCGCAAAGGTTTTGGACTCGCCCACCGGGATCGTTCCCTGCACATCCGCCACGCCGGAGAGGAACGAAGTGCCGCGCGAGGCGAACGAGTAATCCACGTTCGTGAGCGGCAGCGGCAACTCGTAGGGGTTGCTGATCTGCACATCGAAGACCATACCGGCCGAATCGCTCGCCAGCGAGTCGATCCGCGTGCCGACGATCTTTATCGACGGCTTCTGCACGCTGGCCGCCATGTCGGTTGCGGTTTTGCAGCCGCCCAGGAAAGCCGACAGCGGAGTAGCAGCGAGAATCACGATGACGCAGAGATAACGCATGAAGGTCTCAACTTAGAGGTTTCAAAAAGCATGCTACGTGCTCCGGCCGCACTGCGCCCCGGCCATACCTCGTGTGGCTGCGAGCCACACGCCATCGCACACTACTTGCCGGCCGGCTTCACCGTCTCCCAGGTGATGTGCCACACCAGCGGCTCGGTCCCAAACTCACCCCGCGCCACCGCCATGGGGATCGTGATCGTGGCATTCAGTTCGTCGGCCGCCGTGTTCAATCCTCGGCCGCGCCCGCTCACCCCGGCGCTCACGATCTTGCAGTTGTCGGGGACCGTCAGCCGCAAGGTGGCGATCGAACCGATGTTCGAGGCCTTCGCGTCCGGCACCAGAGCCTTGGCGGCGGCGATACGCAGCGCTTCATCAGGAATGCCCAGAGCCTTGGGCCACTGGGCCGCGCTCCCGCGCGGAATCGTCACTTTCACAAACGGCGCCTTGGGGCCGCCGCCATACTCAAAGGTGATGTCGGCCACTTTGAGCTGGTCGAGGGCGGCGAAGGTGCCCGTGCTCATCACCAGCTCGCCGCGGCTGGTGATCGTCGCGCCCGACAGCACCGACTCGACCCCCGGCGCGCCCGCCGCGGGCGCTGCGGGAATCACCACGCTGCTCGTCGAGATCGTTCCCGAGAAATCAGCGTTCAAGCGAACTCGAACCGACGACGCGTCCTCCTCACCGCACGAGCTCAGCAGGAGTGAAGCGGCGACCATCGCCGTAGCAGCAACAAGTTTCGTCAAGGGCCTCATGGCGAGAGTGTACCAGCGGGATCGGCGGCTTGCACGCCGTGGCCGGCGAGCGGCCCTCCCCCCGGCCCTCTTTCCCACACCTCCCCCCGGAGCCCCGGCACCTATCCGATCGGTCCGCCTTGACCGGTGCCGCCCTGCCGCTTGCGGCAATGAAAAAACCCCCGCTCGCGAGCGGGGGCTTTGATCCATGTCGTGCGAACGTATTCGTTTACTTAGCGCCGCCGGCGGACTTGATCGCCGCGGCCACTTCCTCGGCGTTCTGGGCCGCCTCAAGCGTCGCGACGACCTTGCCATCGGCCCCGATCACCACCAGCGAGGGGTAACCGCGGAGCTTGAAGGCATCAGCCACGCTCTCGCCCTGCAGAAGCAGCGGCATGGTGAGGCCGTGCTGGGTCATGAATCCCTTGGCCGCCTCTGTGCTGGCATCCTTGCAGGAAACCGCAAACACGTTGGCGCCGTTTGCCTGGGCCGCGTCCGACGCTGCGGCGAGCGCTGACTTGCTGCTGCCAAACTTGGTGCCAAAGAAGCACAGTACCGTGACTTTGCCCTGCAGCGAAGCCAGCGAGGTCTTCTGGCCATCGGCCGAGCTGAGTTCAAACGAGGGAGCCGGCGACCCCGCGGCCAGTCCGCCGCGCGGGAGCGCGGGGTTCGCGGGGAACTTGGGCGCGCCATCGAGCTTCTCAACGCCGATCTTCTTGTTCGGGTCGGAGTCCTGGTTATTCGTCGGGGCAGTTGGGTCGAGCGAGGGCGGGGGCACCGGCTGAGCGGCCGGCGCCGCGATGTTGCGCTTGAAGCCCTCGCGGTCGGGCGTGTTCATATCGCTGGCCTTGAAGTCCGAGACCTTCACATTCGTCAGCTCGATGGTGTACGCCGCGTTGCCGTTCTTCATCGGGCTGAGCTGCTCGATCTTGCGCGGCAGCTTGTCGCTGTCCGCCACGCACACCAGCGTCACGCGCTGGCTGGCGGTGAAGTAGGCCTTGATGACCTTGCACTTCACGCCGCCGATGTCCTGCGTGCCGTCGATCACCAGCTTGTCGGCCTTGAGTTCCTTCTCGAAGGGCACGCTCTCGAAGAACGCCGTGGGAAGCAGTTGGTCCTTGATGCGCTTGACCGTCGCGGCCTCGCGGCTGTCGCCCGCCGCCGTGCGCTTCTCCTGCACGGCCTTGGCCGCATCGTCAACCCATGACGAGATCTGGCCGTCAAATCCGCCTTCGAGCGAGGCCTTCTCGTTGCTCAGCGGCTTGGTCTGGTCGCCCTTGGCGTAGAACATGCTCGCCGTCGGCACCGTCGTGTTGCGGATGAACTTCACCTCGCCGTTGGCCCCGAGCGAAAGCTCCGGTGCGCCGGCCAGTGAACGCTTGGCCGTGAAGCTCAACCCTTTCAGGTTGGTGATGGCAATGGCCGACTCCTGCAGCAAAGCCTTGGCGTCGGCTTCCTGCTGCGCCAGCGCCGTGCCGGCGATAAACATCGGGCACACAATGGCAACACCGAGAGACAAGGGAAGCGTGAAACGGTTCATACTCGAAAACTCCAAAGTCAAAAGGCCGCGGCAGAAGGGCTTTGGCGATCCGGTCGAAACGACGAGGGCGAAACGGAGGGGAGAAACGCGGGGGGCGGAACGGAAGGGCGGATGATCGATTCTGCTGCGACTTGTCGCCGCGCGAGCCGGCCGCCGCACCACGGTTGAGAACGAGTAATCGTCGCGTATTGGACGACGCTTGGGTGTAACGGGTCTGCAACGTCACGCCGGGAACCGACTGCGCCCTGCCGATAGGGGTGTGTTTGGTCAGATCGGCAAGAATCGCGCTCTCGGCGATCTGCCGCGATCCTCGATCCTCTGGCTGCACCTGCCCGTGGCGGCGACAATGATCGTTCTTGGACCTTTCCGGCCAGTTCATCCTGAACGCGGGCGTCGTACTCGCGGCGCTGCTGATCCTGCTGGCCTTCTGGCGGCGGCGGTGGTTCGACCTTTCGGCCCACCCCCGCAATGTCTCGATGATGACGCCGGGCCAGTGGTTCATTCTCACCATGGCGGGGTATTTCGTCCCCATGCTGCTCTTTGTGTTCGCCATGCCGATGCTCCGCGAGCGGCTGGGTCAGGATGAAAAGTCCATCGAGTTCCTCGGTACCGCGACGCCCCTGATCCACTTCGTCTCGATCTGCCTGATGGCCACGCTCCTGATCGTCTCCCGAGCCACAAGCGTTGAGTTTGAACGATCGAAAGCACGGCGCGGGCTGATTGAGGGGGTACTTGCGGGCGTTCTGGCGGTATCGCCGATTCTGGCCGTCGGACTTCTCTCGGTGCTGGTCGTCACGCTCGTTCGTGGCTCACGGCCCGATGTGGTCGCCCATGAGATACTGCAACTGCTCCGCGATCATCGGGGCGACGCTTGGGGCTGGAGCCTTATGGCCTCGGCCGCTATCGGCGCGCCGATAGCAGAGGAACTCATCTGGCGCGGCGGCTTGCAGTCGGCCCTGCTGAGGGCCAGTCAGGAACTCGGCCCGCCCCGCCCGTGGTTTGCGATTTTGGCGACCAGCGTGCTCTTCACGACGGTCCATATGTCGGTTGTTCCGCCCCACGCGCTTCCCACGCTCTTTGTGCTCTCGGTCGTACTGGGTCTGGTTCGCGAGCGAACCGGTTCGTTGCTCGCACCGATTGTTGTTCACGCCATGTTCAACGCGGCCAACCTGGTCGCAGCGCTCGCGTGATGGCCACTCGTCGTGGGTCGCCGCACTTGATTTTCAATATCGCTTTCGCTTGCCAACCAACTCTCGTGCATTCGTCACCTCCTTTCAACACGCCGAGCCCCTTGAGCGTGCCGCGCGGCAGCCTCAGCCGATGTTCGGCGGGGGCGGGGGCGGGGTGGGGGGCACCATGATCAAGTACCTCGGCTCCAAGCGCACGCTGCTTCCCGTGATTCTTGAAGCCGTCTCCGGCATCGCCGGTGCCACATCAGTCATTGATCTGTTTTCGGGCACCTCGCGCGTCGGCCACGCCCTCAAGCGTGCCGGCTACCGGGTCATCTCCAACGACCACAACACCTACGCCGCGACCCTCGCCCGCTGCTACGTGCAGGCCGATGCCGAAGAGGTGCTTGCTGATGCGGCCAGCCTCATCGCCGAGTTGAACACGATCCCCGGTTCGCCTGGATACTTTACCGATACGTTCTGCACCCAGTCGCGCTTCGTCCAGCCCCGCAACGGGGCCCGCATCGATGCCATCCGCGACGCCATCGCCGCCAAGTCGCTGCCGCCCGAACTTGAGTCGGTCCTGCTCGTCGCCCTCATGGAAGCCGCGGACAGGGTCGATTCCACCACCGGCCTGCAGATGGCGTACCTGAAGTCGTGGTCGCCGCGCTCGTTCAATGCTCTTGAACTTCGCTTGCCCGAGGTGCTTGCCCGTGCCACCCATGGCAAAGGCCTCGCCACCTCGCTCGACGCCCTCGAAGCCGCCCGCCAGTTCGAGGCCGACGTTGCGTACATCGATCCGCCCTACAACCAGCATTCATATCTGGGCAACTACCACGTCTGGGAATCGCTCGTCCGCTGGGACAAGCCGGCGGTCTACGGCATCGCCTGCAAGCGCGTGGATGTGCGCGAGCGACAGAGCGTGTTCAACTCGCGTCCGCGGTGCGCTGCCGCACTGCGAAAAGTGCTGAGCGCCCTTCGCGCCCGTGTGCTCATCGTGTCGTTCAGCAACGAGGGATATATCCCCCGCGCCGAAATGGAAACCCTGCTCACCTCACTCTGGGACGGCGCGGGACGCGTCACAACCATCGAGAACGACTTCAAGCGATACGTGGGCGCCCGGATCGGCATCTACAGCCCGCAGGGCGAGAAAGTTGGCAAGGTGGGGCATTTGACGAACAAGGAGTACTTGTACATCGTGTCGCGCCCTGATGTGCAGCCCATGGCCAAGCGCCGCAAGGCGTCCAAATCCAAGCCGTCCGCAGTGCGAACCTAAGCGCCCGCTCCGCGCTCTATTCGTTCGGCACTACGCTTCCCAGTTACCCTTTCACTCGGTCCCTCGCCCGCCACGCCTGCCATTGCCCATGTCAAAGCCCCGCATCCTTACCGGCGACACGCCCACCAGCACCGGCCTTCACTTGGGCCACTATGTCGGTTCGCTCGAAAATCGTCTCAAACTCCAGAGCGAGTACGACTGCTACTTCCTGGTGGCCAACGTGCACGCCTTCACCACGCTGGCCGACAAGCCCGAACAAATCCGCGCCAACACCATCGGCATCGTCAAAGA
>Ga0163144_10012456_pt1 | contig 17859 bp, 12 predicted proteins | sample OliLak19BULKMAT1_FD_123175 | JGI IMG/M metagenome (GOLD analysis project Ga0163144, IMG submission 123175) | Freshwater microbial mat bacterial communities from Lake Vanda, McMurdo Dry Valleys, Antarctica - Oligotrophic Lake LV.19.BULKMAT1 | ecosystem: Environmental > Aquatic > Freshwater >...
AGCTAATCCCTCCAGGCTGGCAGCCACAAACACACGCGGGCCGGTTGCCTGGGCGAATCGCAACGCTTTTGTCAGGGCGTCATAGGCTGCCGTTGTATCACCCAGCGCATGCTCGATCTTCCCTACCGTGATCAATATCTCCGCCAGGCTGCCACCAGCATCGAGACTACGAAACAGCGCCTCGCTTTCGCGAATCAATGTGCGTGCCCGCCCTAGATTGCCAGTGTAATAGGCCCCCAGCGCCAGGGTGTTCAGCGTAAACCCAATCGCCCACTGCATTCCAAGTTCGCGCAAGATCGCCAGCGCTGCCTCGCCGTGCACTCGCACGTGCTGGGCATCGCCCTGGTCGCGTGCGACATCGGCCAAGCCAATCAGCGCCAGTGCTACACACGCCCGATCGCCAAAGGTCTGATGGAATGTCAGGCTCTCATCAAAGAGCATGCGGGCGCGCACATAATCGCCCTGCTCGCGGGTGAACAGACCCAGCTCGCGGAGCGCCTGCCCGAAGGCATGTAATACCGGAGTGAGTGTTGCGACATGCGAGGCCCCATGCCCTTGTGCACGATGCCATGCTAGCGCCTGATTGGCAAGCGCGATTGCGCGTGGGTAGTCCCCCAGTGCGCGCGCCTGTCGCGCAGCGTTGAGCAGCTGATCGGTTTCGCCCGCGGTGTGATCATCGATCTGGCGTAGGGCCATGCTGGCGACGAAGAACTGGGCGGCCTGGGTGTAGTCGTGCTGATCGGAAGCCAGCCACGCCGCTGCATGCAGCCCGTACTGGCGTGCGGAGCGGGTGATCGGATCAGTTGGTGTTGAGTCGAGCGCCAGGAGTTGATCGAGCCACGTGCGCCCTTCGCTAATGTAGCCATAGCTGCGCCAGAATTGCCAGAGCGCCTCAGCCAGCTGCAGCCCAAGCAGGCTATCGCTACTGTCACGCGCCCAGGCGAGCGCAACGCGCATGTTATCATACTCACGCTGAAGTTGGGCAATCGCCAGCTCGAAGGTTGCCGTGCCCCACTGTGCGGCGACTGCTTCGGCCACGGATTGATAGTAGCGGGCGTGGGCGCGCTGGATCGCTGCGGCTTCACCCTGAGCGATAAGTTGCTCACGCGCATACTCGCGGAGTGGCTCTAGCAGCGTGAAGCGCGGCTCGCGCCCGCTTGGGTCGCCGCTCTGGCGCACCAGCGATTTATCGACCAGCATGTTCAGTACTGGAAGTGTCGCGCCAGTAACCTCAGCTGCTGCCGCCAGCGACCAGCCGCCGCGAAAGACTGACAGGCGGCTGAACAAGACGCGCTCGTACTCTTCGAGCAGCCGCCAGGAATAGTCGAACACGGCACGCAGGCTGCGATGCCTGGGTGGGACATCCCGTAACGTCGTCACCAAGGCGTCCAGATTCGCGGTGATGTGCCGCTCGATTTCGGCCAGCGGGAGGGTGCGCACGCCTGCGGCCGCCAGCTCGATCGCCAGCGGTATGCCGGCAACGTACTGGCAGATCCGCACAATCGTCAGCAGCATTGGCCGGTCAAGCATCAGCGCTGGCTGAACCTGGATGGCCCGCTGCACAAACAATTCGACGGCGCTGTAGCTGGTCAGTTCTGTCAGCAGTTCGGCCGGATCTGCCCCTGCTGGCTCTTTGGGCGGGTAAGCCAGCCCGCCGACATCAAACAGCCATTCGGCCCGTACATTAAGCCGCTCGCTTGAGGTCGCCAGGATGGTAACACGTGGCGCATTGACGAGTATCTCGGAGACGAGATCGACGCCGTCGAGCAAGTGCTCAAGATTATCGAGAATCAGCAGCATGTGGCGCTCGCGCAGAAATGCGAGCAGGTGCGCTCTCGGATCAGGGTGCTCAGTAAACGCCAGGCCGAGCGCCTCACCGAGCGCCGAGACGATCTGGTTTGGGCTGCCGACCGAAGCAAGCGCCACAAATACCACACCGTCAGCAAATACCGCCCGTTGGGCCGTGGCAGTCTCCAGCGCCAGCCGGGTTTTACCCATACCGCCTGGCCCGATCAAGGTTAGGAGGCGGCAGGATGGGTTGGCCAATATCCTCACGATTGCGCTCAGCTCCTCGTCACGGCCAACGAACGAGGTCGGCTGCAACGGCAATGTGCTGGCCGGGTGCGTACCGCTACGGTTGCGTTGGCTGGTATCGGCATGTGCGGGCGCACGTATTGGCATTGCTGTATCAGCGGGCCGCTCTACTGCCCCCAACGCGCGTAGCGAGGCCTTTTGTGCGTCGGATAGACCTTTTATCCCGGTGATATCTAGTCGCTCGTAGGGCCGATCCCGCCGGAGCATCTGGATCTGCTCACCATTGTGCATATCCCATACTACAATTGCCCCATCATCGCCACAACTCGCCAGACTCATGCCATCTGGGCTGAGTTTGAGCGCCTGCACCGACCCCTGATGCCCGTGACGCGTCAGGATACACTGACTGCTTTGGATATCCCACCAACTCAGTGTACCGTCGCTGTCGCCGCTGATGAGCCGATCCCCACTGGGATCCAGGTCACCGCAGTGGCTATTCCCGGCTGCCCCACGATGGTTTGTAGGCGTTCTCCCTTGTCAACATCCCACACGAATAGCTCGCCTCCGGATCTGCCACCACTACTCGTGGCCAGCCGCGCTCCGTCGGGACTCCACGCCACGCCCCCGATTGCGCCATCGTGCCCCGCAAGACGCTGGAGCAGCCTGCCATCCTTGGTATCCCACACATATACGCTGCCGTCACTGCCCGCGCCGATCAGTTGCGCTCCATCGGGACGCCAGGCCACGCGGCGAAGTAACGTTGGCGCGCTATGCCCACTCCAACTGTGGGTATATGTCGTCGTATCCCACACATACACACCACGCTGATAGCTCCCACTCGCCAAGAACCGCCCGTCAGGGCTCCACGCCACGCCCAGGAAGATCGTGTCGGCGGCATCAGGGTCGCGCAGTTCATGCAGGCGAACGCCTGTGGCCGTATCCCACAGCCCGATGCGATTGTCATATCCACCACTAGCCAGCAGCTGCCCATCGGGACTCCACGCCACACCTTGAACAATCCAGCGATGTCCGCGCAAGGTGTTTAGTAGCGTCGCGTCAGCACTATTCCAGATCGTCACCACGGTATCCGCGCCAGCGGCGGCCAGCCGCGTGCCATCGGGACTCCAGTCGACATCAAGGAGCGTGGCGACATAGCCGCCAAGAATTCGCAGCGACTGTCCTCGTGCTACGTCCCAAACCCTGATGGTGCCATCATCACTGGCACTCAGCAGGCTCCCGCTGTCGGGCGCAAAGGCAAGCCCGTGAATGACACCAGTATGCCCGTACAAGATTGTATGCGACCGTACCTCCGTAACATCCCACAGCCAGATACTGTGGTCGAAGGTGCAGCTTGCCAGCATACGTCCATCCGGACTCCATGCCACGCGTAGTACCGGGGCGGAATGCTCCGAGACGGTCTGGAGGCAGTCGCCGCGAATGGTGTCCCACAGCTTGACCGTGCCATCGAAGCCCGCGCTCGCAAGCTGTGGGCCAGCGGGGGCGAAGACCAGCCCTGACACCCAATGGCGATGTCCCGCCAGCTTCCGCGCCTGGGTATCAGGCGCTACCTCCAATGGATTCCACAGCCAAATGCTCCCATCGGCGCAGCCGCTCGCAAGAAACCTTCCATCTGAACTCCAGGCCAATGAGCTGATCATCGCTCCCTGATCGGCGAACGTCTGTACCTCGGTACCACGCTGCGCATCCCACACATGGATACGGCCATCATTGCCACCACTGGCGAGGAGTTGCCCATCAGGAGCGAAGGCGACCGCGTTGATGGCACCGGTTTGCTCTGCCGCCCAGAGCAGCGTGCCATGCTCCACGTTCCACAGCTTGATCGTGGTATCAAAACTCACGCTGGCGAGTGTGCGTCCATCTGGGCTGAATGCAAGCGCAGTCATATCGGAACGGTGCGCCTGCCAGACGCGATGCAGGGTCTTGCCTGCCTCACCCCATACCCGCACCTCGCCGCTCCGGCTGCCTGCTACCCAGTACTGCCCGTCCTTCGCGATGGCAACTATTCGAATGGCATCAAAGGCTTCGGTAAAAACACTGTCCTGGAGCACTGCGCCCGAAAGCCGAGTGTCTTGCATCTCGATGCCTTGTAATAGCACGCCTCGCAGGACAAGACGTGACAGATCGAGGCCGCGTAAGTTTCCTCGCAGCCGGTGCAGCAGCGCTACGAGATTGGCTGGGCCATACCCTTGTGACGCCTGAGCCCAACCGCGCAGTTGATCGAGCAATGCCAACAACCGCGCCTCGAGGTCGGCGTGTTGCTGGTACGTTTGCTGTAGCTGGGCCAGCAGCGCACCCACGAGCAGTTGCTCCTGCGCCTTTCGCACATATTCCTTCGCCTGAGCCTGGCACAGCGCATGCGTGATCAGGCGAGTCAGCTGCCCCTGCTGGATATCGTTCCCTACTTCTGCGATCAGCCGCTCCGTGGCGTATTCCAGAATCACCGATTGGAGCGTAAAACTACCTGCGTGCTGGCCCTGTTCGATCAGGCTGCGGCGGCGCAATCCATCAAACGCTTCCAGCAGGGGCATACGTCCCTGTGGTGTACTGATCACCACCTGCAACTCTTCCAGGTTCGTCGGCTCGCGCAGAATGGCGAGCCAGTAGATCAACGTCAGGTCAAGCGCTGAAAGTCGGTTGAATTGCTCACGCAACAGCTCGCGCACCTCACCAAAGACGACCTGACCTTGCTCTAGAAAGGGGGCGATCTTGCCTCCGAACAGCGCCGTGATCGTCTGCGCCACAATCTTCAAGGCTAACGGGTTTCCGCCATACAGATCGGTCAGTTGCTCGCGTTCGGGCGCAGTGCCTGCGACATCGCGTTCGGCCAGCAGCCGCGCGCCAGAACCCGCATCCAACCCGGCCAGACGAATGGTGCGCACCGGTGAACGGTTGCTTTCTAGTGGCACGAGCTCGGCTGGTTTCTCGCGGCTTGTCGGGAGCAGGCAACTCAGGTGCGTCGTTTCGCCAATTCGCCGCAGCAGCTGAGCATACCCCTCTGCGCCTGCACGCATGCGACCTGTGTCCGTCCCTTCCTCCAGAAGCATCTCCAGATTGTCCAGCACCAGCAGCACGCGCTGGTTGCGCATCTGCGTGATCAAGAGATTAAGTCGGCCATCAAGCGAGTCGGGTATGTTTGGCAGCGATTGTGGAGCAAGCACGTGCAGACACGTCTCAAGCAGCGCGTCACAACTAGGGGCATCGCGCATAGAGCGCCAGATCACCACCTCGAACTGTGCTGCTACCTGGCGCATCACCGTAACGGCGAGCGCCGATTTGCCGACACCACCCAGGCCAAGCACACTCACTACACGGCAGTGCTCCGTGACGATCCATCGGGAAAGCAGCGCTAGCTCACCTGAGCGACCATAAAAGGTGGGGGTATCGAGTGCGTCGCTCCAATCTACACGCGGCGCATGTGCGGCGATCAGCGGGCCGAGCGTGTCAACGCTATGGGTCTGCTGGGCCAGCGTTGGCACAGGCTCCGGCTGACTAAGCAGTTCGTGCAGCCAGCGCTCATCGAGGAGCACCTTCTGATGCGCTGCTCGCCATAGCGCGCGGATCTCCTCGGCCTCTTGGCCGGCAGCAAATGCTCGCTGCTGGAGACCCAACTCGATCAGTTGCTTTAGTCGCTCGGCTTTCGGGTAACTCTGGCCGACTTCCCAGCCGCCGACGGCGTGCCGGGAAACCTCCAGAATGTCTGCCAGCCCTGCTTGGGTCAGGCCAATTGCCATACGCAACGACAGCATTAACTGTCCGAAAACACGATCTTGCTCTCGATAGGACGATCGCTTCAACGGTAGTCGCCTTTCTGTACGAACTACCGAGCAATACCATGCGAGGTGATGGTAGGTAAGATGGCTAGTGATCTTCTCTGCCGCCACTACTATACTGGTATGCGTCGGGCGTGCGTGCCATTGGTCAACGCCTAGACAAGGGGTATGGAAGAGCTGTCAGGCGGCTCCATACCTCTTTTTCGATTCTCGCCCTCTACAGAACGGGCTTCTTCTCTGAATAATGTTCCTGCGCATGATAGCAGATTTTTGGACAAACCGTGGGCAACTCGCTAACACATGTGCTGCGGATTCGGCCGAGATGCTAGGTGAGATGTGCAGTCATGTGCTAGCCAATGGCTAGTGCCATCCCCCCCTGGATTTTCTATACTGCGTGCATCGGACCGGCGAGAAACAGAAGTAGGCAAGCGCAGTAGCGCAGATTGGATTGAGGTGGCGCTCGCTCAGGCCATTCGATCAGCCGGAAGCGATCAGCGTTCCAACACTGCAGTATTACGTTCCTATAAGGGATTCGGGGACAGATAGGTACAGAAAGGAAGCCACGACCATGAGCACAATCACCACGAAGGACGGTACGCGGATCTATTACAAGGATTGGGGGAAGGGGCAACCAGTGGTGTTCAGCCATGGCTGGCCGCTGAGCGGCGATGCCTGGGACGCGCAAATGCTGTTCCTGGGGCAGCATGGCTATCGGGTGATCGCTCATGATCGCCGGAGCCACGGGCGTTCGGATCAGACCTGGGATGGGAATGATATGGACACCTACGCCGACGACCTGGCGGCGCTGTTCGAAGCGCTGGATCTGCGCGAGGCGGTGATGGTTGGGCACTCGACTGGCGGCGGCGAAGTTACACGCTACATTGGCCGCCACGGCACCTCGCGCGTCGCCAAGGCGGTGCTGATCAGCGCCATCCCGCCGCTGATGCTCAAGACCCCAAACAATCCGGAGGGTACACCAATCGCGGCCTTTGATGGGATCCGCAAAGGTACCTTCGACAACCGCGCCCAATTCTTCCGTGACCTTTCGCTGCCGTTTTATGGCTATAACCGGGCAGGCGCGAACGTCTCCGAGGGTATTCGTGACTGGTTCTGGTGGCAATCAATGCAGGGTGGTATGAAGGGCGTCTACGATTGTATCAAGGTCTTCTCCGAAACTGACCTCACCGAAGACCTTAAACGCATGGACGTGCCAACCCTGATCATCCACGGCGACGACGACCAGATCGTGCCGATCGCGGCTTCAGCACTGCGCTCCGCGAAGATCGCGCCGCACGCAACCCTGAATGTCTACGCGAGTGCGCCGCATGGCCTGCCCATGACGCTCCAGGATCGGCTCAACGCTGATCTGCTGGCGTTCTTGAAAAGCGATGAGCATACACGAGAACAGAACGCCTGATACGCACCAATCGGCGACATTCACGTTGCGCGGTGCAAGCCTCGGGCATTGCCCTGACGACATTTAGCCTCATGGGAATCATTGAGTGTCGCACGACATGGGATCTACACGCACAGAAAAAAGGAGACCATCATGATCGAGAACAACGGATCTGACAAGCCGACCATCGTGCTCGTCCATGGCGCATTTGCTGATGCGGCTGGCTGGAATGGTGTGATTGAGCGGCTGCAAGCACGCGGTTTCACGGTGACGGCCCCGTCGAATCCACTTCGCGGCGTTGCGACTGACTCAGCCTACATCGCCAGCTTGTTCCGCCAGATCCCCGGCCCAATTCTCGCCGTTGGCCATTCCTATGGCGGCGCGGTCATCACCAACGCCGCCGCCAAGGCTGCGAACGTCGTCGGCCTAGTGTATGTCGCTGGCTTCGCCCCGGACGAGGGCGAGGTGCTGCAGGAAGTCGAAAAGGGCTCGAAGGATAGCGTCCTCACCACGGTTCTGCTCGCGTTCAACTACCCGACTGGGCAGGGCGCAGAGACGGCATTGGAATTTGCAATTGACCCCGCACGCTTTCATGATTCTTTTGCCGCTGATGTGTCGGTTGAGCAGGCCGCTGTGCTGGCTGCCGGTCAGCGCCCGGTTGCTGAGCTGGCATTTACTGAGCCAACGACTGCGGCCGCCTGGAAGACCTTGCCAGCGTGGGCGGTGGTCGCCACCGGTGACAAGGCCGCTGGTAGCGATATCGTGCGTGCCATGGCGAAGCGTGCCGGGGCCACGATCACCGAGGTTGCGGGCTCCCATGTGATTATGATCTCGCAGCCACAGGTTGTCACGGACGTCATTCTGAGCGCGGTCGCCGCCATCGGAGTTGCACAGCCAAGTGCGTGAAGCAACCCAGTGCGCTGCTATCGCGGTGCTGAGCAACCCGACCTGTATCTGTGCGGCAATAGCAGCGTGATACGGCTTGTGCGTGTGAGGGCACTCTATCGGCCACCTTGCAGGCGAGCTCCACGCGACCGATCAGCATGTATCGCTGATCAATAGATGAAGAGGCAACGTATATGAGCTCATTCGATCAGCGGCTTTCTCGCCGCAGAATGCTGACGACCTCAGGAGTTGCATTGACAGCACTGGGTCTTGTTGGAGCAACGGGGTTTGGCCACACAAGCGAAGTAGTAGCGCAAAAGAAGGAGAAGATCATGTCAGACAACAAGGCATCGGATAAGCCAACTATTGTGCTTATCCACGGTGCGTTCGCCGACTCATCGGGCTGGAACGACATCATCAGCACCCTGTCCACGCTTGATTACCCAGTCATTGCTGCTTCCAACCCGCTGCGCGGTGTGAAGAGCGATACGAACTATATGAACAGCACGCTTCAAAGCATCACGGGCCCGGTTGTATTGGTTGGTCATTCCTACGGTGGTATGGTGATCAACGGTGCGGCCAGCGGTAATAAGCAGGTGAAAGGTCTCGTTTTTGTCGCCGGTTTTGCCCCGGAAGCTGGCGAGAGTGCCGCGGATCTGTCAGGCAAATTTCCTGGCAGCACACTCGGGCCGACACTTGCACCGCTCGTGCCACTGGGTGACGGAACCAACGATCTCTATATTCAACGAGACAAGTACCACACACAATTCTGCGCCGATCTCTCTGAGCCCGAGGCCGCACGTATGGCGGCCTCGCAACGACCCGCAACCGACCTCGCACTTAATGAGAAGGCGAGCGCAGCAGCGTGGAAGAAGATTCCATCGTGGTTTGTCTGGGGTGAACTGGACAAGAACATCCCAGCGGCATCGCACCGCTTCATGGCCGAGCGGGCGAAAGCACGCGAGGCAGTTGAGCTCAAGGGTGCCTCACACGTTGTCTTTATCTCCTATGCGGATACCGTGGCTGCCCTGATTGTGCGAGCAGCCAAGAACGCCACCTAACAACACGTTCATCCGAGCAATAACAATAGCTGGTTAGAGGAACGATCGACGATCAACGATAGAAAGCCATAGTTGCCATTGGATTGATTGATCGTCGATCGTCTATGAGGTGGGCTACCTATGACACAACCGCTTGCTGCCCAGCTGATTTCCGTAAACGTTGGCCTGCCACGGCGGGTGACGTGGAAAGGTCGCTCGGTGCGTACCGGTATTTTCAAAGAGCCGCTGACCGGGCCAGTCGTCGCGCACCGCCTTAACCTTGATGGTGATCAGCAGGCCGATCTCGTTGTTCATGGCGGGCCAGATAAAGCGGTCTATGTGTACCCTGCCGAACACTACGACCCCTGGCGGTATGAGCTGGCACCGATGGCGTTACCATGGGGGATGTTTGGGGAGAACTTGACGACGGAAGGGCTGATTGAGGAGAGCGTGGTGATTGGTGAACGGCTCCAGATCGGCCAGGCAGTGTTTGTTGTGACCCAGCCACGCCAGCCATGCTACAAGCTCGCGCTACGGTTTGGCTGCGACGATATCCTGCGGCGGTTTGTGCAGAGCCGCCGCACCGGGTGGTACCTTGCGGTCGAGCGTGAAGGTGTGATCGAAGCCGGTCAGTCGATTGTTCGGCTTAATCGGCCGACACGGAGCCTGAGCATCGCCGCAATTGCCGAGTTGCTGTTTTCGAACCGACCCAACGAAGCAGATTTGCGCCTGGCCACGACGTTACCGCAGCTTGCGGAGGAGCTGCGGACATATTTTCAGACGCAACTGGATGAGCAGTAGTAGTTCGAAAGGATTGTTCATGTCTTCCAATACGCAAAGCGCCAAGGACATTCGCGGCCCGTCACCGTTGCTGGCCATTGAAAACGAGCCGCCGCCCAAGCTGGTTGTCGATCCACCACTGCCCGAGCCGCTTTCCCAGGGCCGCGTGTTCATCCAGTACCGGACGGAGAACCTGCGGGTGGTGCCGGTGTTCGGCATCGGTGCCCTCGACGTGTCGCCGCGCATCGGCCATATTCATATCACGGTTGACGATGCACCGTGGCACTTTGTGGACGCGAGCGGCGAAACGATCATCCTGGTCGGCCTGCAACCTGGCCTGCACACGGTGTTGATCGAGTTGGCCGACCCCACCCATAGCGTTATCACCAGCGAAACCGTGAGATTTACCCTGCCCGATGCCAAAAAACACTGACCGTCGGACGAATAACGCCAGTCCTTCGTCACTTGAACCATATTCCAGTGGGGCATGCTATGACAACAGCAACAGAGTCCATCCAACCCAGCGTTGCCACATGGCCGACCACCGAGGGCCGCACTTCTGGGCTACTTACGAGTTGGTTTGCGGGGTTTGAAGCGCGTGATTTCGCTGTCAATGGCGCCTCGATCTTCGCCCGCTTCGGCGGCAATCCAAGCGGTCCTGCACTGTTGTTACTGCATGGGTTCCCAGAAAGCCATGTGATGTGGCACCGTGTGGTACAGATTCTGCGGACACGGTATTTCATAGTGCTGCCCGATCTACGTGGATACGGCGACTCGTCGAAGGCGGCTGGCCTGCCGGATCACAGCGACTACAGCAAGCGTACCATGGCGCAGGACATGATCGGTGTGATGGATGCGCTGGGACGCGGCACGTTCTATGTGTGTGGCCACGATCGCGGTGGGCGCGTGGCACACCGGCTTGCGCTCGACTATCCTGCGCGGGTAGACAAGCTGTGTGTCATCGATATCGCCCCGACGCTGGACATGTATCAGGCCACAGACATGGCGTTTGCGACAGCCTACTACCACTGGTTTCATCTGATCCAGCCGAGCCCGCTGCCGGAGTTCATGATTGGCGGCAACGCGCTGTCCTACCTGCACGCCTCGCTTGGTGGCCTCGGAAGCCATGGGCTTAGCCACATTGAAGCGGCAGCGCTGATCGAGTATGAACGCTGTTTCACGCCCGAAGCGATTCACGCTATCTGCGAGGATTACCGTGCGAGTGCTGGTATCGACCTTGTGCATGATTACGAAAGCCGGGCACGCGGAGAAAAGATTCGCTGCGATATGCATGTATTGTGGGCCAAGCGTGGCGTGGTGAACACGTTGTTCAAGCCGTTGCTGCTCTGGCAAGCACAATGCGCGGGCTTGGTCAGCGGTGAGACCATGCCAGCCGGACATTTCATTGCGGAAGAACGACCGCCGGAAACCGCACACGCCTTGGCGCAGTTCTTTGATGGTGTGAGGTAACCAATGAATGAGCCAACAGCATCAGGGCTGCCGTCGGTCGAGGGTATCACGACCAGAAGGAGCACGTTTTCGGTGGCGGAAACGCTGGAACGCCTCCAGGCGGTGATACAACGCCACAACTTGACACTCTTTGCCCAGATCGACCATACCGGCGCAGCGCAGCACGTTGGCCTCACAATGCAACCAGCTCATGTGCTGATCTTCGGCAGCCCGAAGGTTGGCACGTCGCTTATGATTGCATTCCCACTACTCGCACTCGATCTGCCACTCAAATTGCTCGTCTGGCAGAGTGCCGATGGGCAAGTCTGGGTGAGCTCGACGAGCGCCGCATATTTACAGGAGCGCTATGGGATTTCGCAGGCGCTGATCGGCATCATTGCCGGAGCTGATATCGTGATTGTTCAGGCGCTTGATGGATAGCTGCAAATGATCAATCGAAGCGATGAATGATATGGATACTCGTGACACCACGGGTACTTGCTGTTGGTGTTCAAGGTCATCCTGATGCCACTGGTATACTGCTCGTCGCTCAAGCAATGATCCTGGGAGAAACTGCATAGAAGCCGACTTCGCGCCCGTGATCGAACATATCTACTGTATGTGTCAACAGCCTATCCTGCGTCACTTTGTGTGTCTCGTCTGTAATCGCGAGACGGTATATATGATTGAGGAGACAATGCAAAAACAAGCCATTTATCAGCATATCGTGCCCCTGATAGTCTGCATCGGTATCCTTCTCAGCATCCTCGTAGTTCCGCAGCAGACAACCGCAGCCGTTAGCCACTTTTTCCCCGAGACGGGCCACACCGTCTCGGGCCCGTTTCTGAGCTACTGGCAAGCCCATGGCGGCCTGGCGATCTTTGGCTACCCGATCAGCGAGGCGCAGACCGAACAAGACACATTTCGAAGTCGCAACGCGCTCATTCAGTGGTTTGAGCGGGCACGTTTCGAGCTGCATCCGCAGTTTGCTGGCACACCATACGAAGTCGAACTGAGCTTGCTCGGGAACCAGGCGACGTACGACCAGCAGGAAAAGACGGCGTTCCAGCCAGTCGCATCGTTTCCAGCTACGGCTGAGGCCATGTTTTTTCCACAGACTGGTCATGGGCTGTCGTTAGACTTCAAGCGTTTTTGGGAGGCCAATGGTGCTTTACCAATCTTCGGCTACCCGATCAGTGAGGTGTTCCAGCAGCAGAATCCGAGCGATGGTCAGTCATATAACGTGCAGTACTTCGAGCGTGCGCGCTTTGAATATCATCCCGCCAATCCACCCGACTATCAGGTTGAGCTTGGTCTCCTAGGGCGCCAGCTGATCGCAACAGCACTGCCGGTAAAACAGGTGAACGTAACAGTCGTCGCTGGCACTGCCCAGACGACCGTCGGGCTGGATCAAACGGCGCTAGTGGTCTCTGGTGCGAGCGAGATGACGGTAGCGATTCAGTTCCCTGAGCCGGTTAACCCAGCGGTATTCCATGTGCAGCTCCACCAGATTCCAGGCCGCGATGCTTGGCAGGTCGCGCCAGCAAGCCGCACACCAGGTCTCAGCGAGTATGTGTTTGACCTGCAAGGTGGTGTTGATCGGCCCGACTACCTCCGTATCGATGTGACACGCGGTGTCGGCAACCCGGCCCTCGTCTTTGGCATCCAGGTTGGTAGCGGCCAGGCAACACCAGCATTACTCACCGATTGGAATAATCCCATTGGGTTGTTGCAATCATACTACAATGCCATCAATCGGCACGAATATGCGCGGGCCTACAGCTACTGGGAAACACCAGGCACGCCAAATGGTGTGACGCCGATCTTCAAAGATTTCGTGCGTGGCTATGCGAACGTCGCCTCGGTGGAGATTACCACCGGCACGATTCTTTCGGACGCAGGGGCTGGCAACATCGGGTATCAGGTGCCGACGGTGATCAGCGCGATACAGGCCGACGGTACGATCCAGCGCTTCTATGGCTGCTATCTGCTACACCGAACACAAGTGCCGATCGACGACACACTACCACCTTACCCGATCGCGTTGCGCGCAGCCCATATCAGTATAGCGTCGGCATCAGCTGCTCCCGCTCGGTTACTTGAGCAAGCAAATGCACTGGTACAAGGTGGGCAGTGTACTCAATAGCACCTATCGTGGGGAGGCGCACGCTGGAGCGAAGACTCACGATAGTATGTATAGTATGTATGGTGGACGGCACTGGTCTGTGAGCTTGTAAGTGGTCGCTGCAAGAGTCGTACAATCAGCACTGTTGGTATGGTATTCGAGGTGGAGTGAAGCACAGAGATGCATGAGATTGAGCTTGTCCTCGCGCTCCTGGTGGTCGTGGCGGCGCTTACCCCGCTTGCTCGTTTCTTGCGGATACCCTACCCGATTGTGCTGGTGCTGGGCGGATTGATTCTGGCGCTCATCCCATCCGTGCCAAGTATCCCGCTGGACCCCGCGCTCATCTTCCTGCTCTTTTTGCCACCACTTATATACAGTGCCGCAAGCGTCACGTCTGTTCGCGATCTGCGCACCCTTATGCGGCCCATCCTCCTGCTGGCAGTCGGTCTGGTGATCGCTACAACGGTCGTGGTAGCCGTGCTGCTGCATGCGCTACTGCCATCCGTTGGTTGGCCGGCAGCGTTTGCCTTTGGTGCGATCATCTCGCCGCCTGATGCGGTAGCTGCGGCAGCCGTCTTTCGTGGACTGGGCGTCCCGCGCAAGATTATCACCCTGCTCGAAGGCGAAAGCCTGATCAACGACGCCACCGCTCTGGTGATCTACCGGGCCGCGCTGGGGGCCACCGCAGTCGCGTTTTCCCTTGGTGAGACAGTCTTCCGCTTCAGTGTGGTTGGTATTGGTGGCGTGCTGATTGGGCTCGCGGTCGCCTGGATGATCGCATGGTTGCTTCGCCAACTCAGTGATCCGCCGGTGGAGATCACGCTCTCGTTGCTCACACCGTTTGCTGCCTACATTCCAGCCGAGGCCCTTGGTCTCTCCGGTGTACTCGCCGCAGTTACAGCCGGATTGTACCTTGGATGGTGGGAGCCATACTTCTCACGTTCCGAGGCGCGCCTGCGCGGGAGCGCGGTATGGGAGATGGTTGATTTCATCCTCAATGGGCTGGTCTTTATCCTGATCGGATTGCAGCTCTCGACCATTTTGCGCACACTGGCAGGCCGCTCGCTGCTCGCCCTGATCGGCCTTGGTTTGCTCCTGAGTCTCGCAGTGATCATGGTGCGCCTCGTCTGGGTGTTCCTGGACGACTACCTCAGCTGGTGGTTTGTTCGTCCGACGCGTCGGCCTCAGCACGCGCCGCGCTGGCGGGAAACATTCATCGTGGGCTGGGCCAGCATGCGCGGCGTCGTCTCGCTGGCGGCAGCGCTGGCATTGCCGCAGGCAACGCCAGCACGTGATGAACTGATTTTCCTTACCTTCATCGTGATTCTGGTGACCCTGGTTGGCCAGGGGCTCTCATTACCCTGGCTCATCCGTGTGCTGGGGCTCGGTGCAGACAGCAGTGCGGCAGCGCAGCATGATCTGCATGCGCGCAGAATCGCCGTTGAGGCGGCTCTGACCAAAATCGAGCAGCTTCGGGGTGAATGGCCGGCCCATCTACCGCTGATCGAAAGCTTACAATTGCAATATGAGCATCGTGTCAGTCATCTCGGTGGACCATCCGATGCAACAGACAATGTCGGGCAGGCGGGTGCAAAACTGATTGATCAGGAACTACTGGAACACCACCGCATTCGGAGTGCAGTGATTGATGCCGAACGCGCCGCCATGCTGGGCCTCCGTGAGCGCGGCCTGCTTGATGACGCGGTTTGGCGGCAGATCGAGCGTGATCTTGATCTTGAGGAACTGCGCATGGATGCGTAGCTTCGGAGGTTCGCGCTTCACCATCATGGGCATGGTTTGCTGGAGATAGGGCTGCCTGAGGCCGACACCGAGTGTTACACAGGCCTCGTTCGGCTCGACCTCGTGCAGGCTGGCTTGAGCCGACTGGTCGACTACCCACATCCATGCAGCACCGCACGATCACCGCAGGTTCGTATGCGTTTCACTGGCCTGGAACTATGTTTGATGACGCAATTCCTATCGCGATGACTGAGTGTGCGTCACGAGCCTGCCGCATCCCACTACTACCGTGATCACCACCGGATGATCGCGCATGCGTACACAGTCTGGGTACGCATCCATGGCATATACGGACGCCGTCCTCCATCAACCGCATATCAATCGGGCAACCTGCTAGACATTGGCCACCGACCCCCACATTTCCCCAACCCTGTTGTCGCATCACGCCACGACTATGGTGATACGCTGTGTTCTCGTGAGCATGTAGGCTTCGACTGCGATCCGGGTTGCAACCAAACGGTATCGTGACACTCCGCACGGGCTAAAGCCCGACGGCTTCTTGGGCAAACCCCTCTATTGAGGAGCTTGACGCCCAACGGACTCGTCCAGCCCGTTTCAGGATGTTGATTGCGGCGTTGTGATCTCTATCGAGCGAGAGTCCACATGCACAATCAATCCAGCGATCTGCTAAAGAAAGTGACTCGAAGCTATGCCCACACTGGCTACAGGTTTTAGATGTATATCGCGGGTCTACCAAGACGCCCACACGATGGCGCTTGCAGCCTTGTACGTGAGTCGCTGAACCAAGTAGCCCCATCCGGCATCCAAAATACTTTTCGCCAAATGCGGATTGCGAACCATATTCGTGATTCGCAGATCTTCCAGTGCAATACGGTCGTAGCGCGTGGTAAGATCGTGTGCCAGCTTATTCAGGAAGTCTTTGCGCTGATTCGCCACATGTTCGTGCTGTCGTTGCAGGATAGCAACCGCTTTTCGTCGGTTCTTGCTGCCTTTCTTCCGACGTGCAACCCGCCGTTGGGCGATTCGCAATTGGCGTTGGGCACGCCGATAGAAACGCGGCGGTTGTACCTTTTCGCTCTCGCTGGTGGTGATCAGACGTGCCAGCCCAACATCGATCCCGATCTCACGGTTGGTTGCCGCCAACGGCACGCCATCTTCAACGATACAGGAGAACGCAGCATACCACTTGCCCGCCTTTTTGCTGATACGCACGGTCTTGATCTGGCCTTCCAATGGCCGATGCCAGCATACCGCTATCCGCCCAATGCCAGAGAGCTTCAAGCGCCGCCCATCAACCTTGAATCCGTTCCCAAGTTCCTTATAGCCGAACGATTGCCAACGATTGCGGCCTTTGAAGCGCGGGTAGCCTGGTGTTTCACCCGCTTTCACGCGACGAAAGAACGTCTGGAATGCATTATCGAGGTCGTGTACCACCGTCTGCAAGATATGGCTATGGACGTTCTTGGCGTAGGGATTGATTGCCTTCCGTTCTTTCACGCGGCGCAACTGCTCAAACTTGCCAATCGTTTCGCCCCGCTCTTGATAGGCCGTCTTACGTTCTGCAAGGCAGTCGTTATAGAAAAAGCGGCATGTCTGCAACGTCGAATCCAGCAATCGTTTCTGGGTACGACTTGGGTAGAGGCGATAAAGAAAGGCGTTCCGAACCATGATCGAGAATCCTTTGTGGGCGTTCTGTTTCCGATAGAACAAGTATACTACGAATGGCGTTTTACCGCAATAGGAAGCCGTAAACGTGACTACATTTTTATCATTGTTCTGGCTAAAGCCAGCGAGAAACCCGCCGAACCGCACGGATTCAAATCAGGCGGCTTGCGGCGGGTTTTCCTCTGTCATTGCCTCCCTCACGATACCGTATCGTGGTATGCTGCCAACAACATACGAAGGAGATTCCATGTCCGCAGTGAACGGCACCCTATCACCACCTATTCCTGACAGTTTGGCAGTGCTGGCAACGCTTGACCCCGCCACGCTCCCACTTGGTTTGGCCAGCCAGATAACAAGCCTGCTGGCCAATTACCAGCAGTTGCTCGGCGCGGCCAGCCACATCGCGACGCTTGCGACCCAGCTCGCCACCGCCCAGCAGCAGCTTGTCAGCAGCCACCAGGAAACGCTCACGGCTTGGAATAGTGTGCGCACCCTGCCGCAGCTCCAGCCAGCCACGTTGCGTGGCTATGCTGAGGCGGTGCGCAGCCGTGATCGACCAGTTGGAAGATCTTGCCCTGCGCACCGACGGACTGGCGACCCTCACCGAATCGGTTGCCCCATGAAGCGTACCTCCATGCTCCTGCTCATCCTCGCGCTGCTCGGGCTTCCGGGTGGCGCGTTGGTTTCTCATGCGACTCCTGCTCCTTCCGTCCCACCCTGGCCGATTGCCGCTCGCCCGGATGCCCTGCGGCTACGGATCGGCCAGGCCGGCCTCGTACAGGTCACACCGAGTCAACTTGCTGTTGCTGGATGGAATCTGGCCACGCTCAATCGTACGCAGATCGCGCTCTGGTATGCAGGTGTTGAGCAGCCACTGACCGTCATGCCGACTGGTGATCTGCAATGGATTGCCCGGCCAACGCGCAGCCGCTA
>Ga0163144_10012457_pt1 | contig 17859 bp, 15 predicted proteins | sample OliLak19BULKMAT1_FD_123175 | JGI IMG/M metagenome (GOLD analysis project Ga0163144, IMG submission 123175) | Freshwater microbial mat bacterial communities from Lake Vanda, McMurdo Dry Valleys, Antarctica - Oligotrophic Lake LV.19.BULKMAT1 | ecosystem: Environmental > Aquatic > Freshwater >...
GCGATTCTGGAGCGGATCGCCGTGCTGCTGGCCGATCGAAATGAGTTTGTCCGCCAGTATGCGACGGATGCGGTGGGCAAGATGGGGGCCGTGGCGGCGACGCTAGCGATTCTGGAGCAGATCGCCGTGCTGCTGGACGATCTGTCTGTCCGCGAACTTGCGGCGGAAGCGTTGGTTGCGGTCATGGAACTCGGGAGAATTCGTCTGTTCCGCACCCGCATCGTCCGGGTCAGGTGGAAAGCGGTACCAATTGCCGAGCTATCCAAGGTAGCCGTTCCTGCGGATCTGGTGGGGTCCGAAAAATAATCGAAATTATTATTGGCCGAAGTGAAAAAACAATGCTGGAACTTCGTATCCCCAAGCGGAGGCCAAAGTGTGTTCCTGTAAATCAGCCAGAACATATATACTCTGCGTCATGCAAGCGAAGTCAAGCGCGCCTGGTGGTCCGGACTACCGGGGGATGACGGACGAAGAACTGATCCTGCTCTGGCAGGACGAGCAGGATCAGCACGCGGCGACGGAAATTGATTCCCGCTGGAGGCGGAAGCTGAAAGCGTTCTTTCTCCGGTTTGTCCCACCGGATGTGGCCGAAGATCTTGCCCAAGAGACGTTGTTTCGTGTGTTTTGCAAGGGTGGTTTCCGCGAAGGAAGCCGTTTCAGCCCATGGATCTGGACGATTGCGATGCGAGTGCTATACGACTATTACCGCCGTCGAGGCAGACTGCATGAGTTATCAATTGATGCCGAAGACGATGCGGGCATTTCTATACTCGATACGATGCCAAGCTGCGACCCGGGCCCGGACAGTGACGTCAGGGATGTAGAATTTGCAGTCGCGCTCCATGACTGTCTGGCCCAATTAACGCCGCGGGATCGATTCGTGGTCCTGGCGCGGGCGATGGGCGTGCAAAATCAGGAAATTGCCGTGATCCTAGGATGTAGTGACGCCACGGCGATGAGAATTTACCGCCGCGCGTGCGAAGCCCTGAAGGCATGTCTGAATGCGAAAGGCTATCACTTCAGGCAGGCAAACGATACTGTTACCGCAGGCGATGTGCTAATGCTCTTCCCTGACGAGGTTCTAGTTTACGAGGGAAAAATCCCGCAAGGAGGAACGAAGTGAAACAAGAAAACCTGCTTGCCGCAATCCGTGTGGCGATGGAAGGGCCGGCCATGCAAGAAACCGTCACTCGCCACAGCCGGCAGACTGACGACTGCCTGTCGCTGCCTGCTTTCGTCCTCGCCCTGAGGCGGGGTTTCTCGAAGGAAGAACTGGCCCATGTCGGCGATTGCGCATTCTGTCAGAAGATGGTCGCCATGGAGTGGCGGCTGGACTGTCCGAGCCTCGTGACACTGGCTCGTATTCGGAATGGGACGCTGCCGCATCGCTACGCGCCGCAGGAACATCTGGAGGAGTGCGAAAGCTGCCGCGAGCGACTGGAATCGCCTCTCGTGCGGGCACTTGCCGCCGCCGGGAGCGCGTTAGCCGTGGACACCATACTGCCTGCAAGCGTGATGGGGTACGCGGGCAAGGATGAAATTCGGTTGCCGCTTTTGGCGCAGGACAAACAGGAAGGATTGACGATTGCATTGCAGGAGCGGGACGGCAGGCTGATGGGTCTTCTCCTGACCGACGACCCGACACGCGCCGGGCAACGGTTGCGGATCGATCTTTTTGATGAGAAGGGCCAATCGGTAAAATCGGCCGAACTGGTACTCATAAAAGACGATTACGGCTGCGCTGCGAGTCTTGATTTCGGTTCCTTTCGCGACTGCGTCAGACAACTGGGTTCCGAGTGCGCTTTGACAGCCACCTCGCTCGAGCAATAGCATTGCAGTCGCCGTTGCAGTAAGTCCAAATTCCGCTCCATCAACCAACGACCCGGGGTGTTTGCCATTCACCTGAATGCCAAAGCCGTTCTCCGGCGCTGGCCCGGCTTCTGGCGGACCGTATATCCGCGGGTCCAACATCCGATATAGGCCGAGGCTGGCCAACGCACGCACTGAAAACTCTAAATCATTAGAGGTGCAATTTCCGCCGGCACTCCCGAAAAGGTGCACAAGGCGAGACGTATTACCGAGTAGGCGAATCGGTTCAGCACTTCGTCCGCCCAGAGTCTGCGGCCCATTCGCGCAGAGGCAGCCAACCCGATGATCAACGATATACATCTTCCATCCCATTTCTTGGATCTTTTGCTAGCCCGCCTGCAAGCGGCTCCGCGAAGCCCAATTCACTGTTCGGCCGGCATTGCAAGCCACGATCAGGGTACATCCATCATCCTATTTCGCACCGGCGGCGCTCCGGCAATTGTGGTGTCCGGGGCTCATACTCCAAACGAGGTTTCCGAACGCCTTGCAACCGTAACTGCGTCGGCCGGTCCCGGTACTCGTGCGGGGCTGGTCTTCGGAGTTGGCCAGGCAGCCGGATGGGTTGGCGGCGCGATCCGAGATGGAGCAGATTGGAAGCCGCTCGACCACATTCAGGTCGTCGGCCCTGGAATGCAACAACTTCCCCTATCCCGCAAGGGCGAGAAACCGGCGGAAGGGCTTGATTCCGAGCGGTGGTCGCGGTCAATTGGAGCGCTGGGCGAAGCATCCTGGCGGCGACTCCAGTCCCTTCATATCGGAATTGTCGGTTGCGGGCGGACTGGCTCCCTTGTGGCGAATTCGTTGCGCAAGATGGGTGTCGTAAGACTAAGCCTCATTGATTTTGATCGGCTGGAGCGCCACAACCTGGGAGAGATGGATCTTGTCGGCGAAGCCCATGTTGGAGAAGCGAAATCGATTGTCCTTTCCCGCTTGCTGGGCCTTGAGAATGCTCTCGCGGAGCCAATTTCCTCGGTTCGTGCGCTGAAAGTTACAAAAGGGTGCGATCTCCTCATATCTTGCGTGGACAACTCGCAAGCAAGGCTACTCAGCGCCTTCCTTGCCATGGTCTATTTGAAGCCAATTCTCGATATCGGCACGGGAGTGGAACGGATAGGCAGCGAGTTGCGGATGGGGGCTGATGTGCGATTGATCTTGCCTGGGCGATGCCTTCTCTGTTGCGGCGGCGTGGCTGGGATCGAAGAGGCCCGCGATCAGTTGCGGACGCCTGGTGGTCGCACGGTGCTTCCGGTAACATGGCACAATCAGCGCGCGGGATCGCTGCGCAGCCTGAATCAGATCGCGGCTGGGCTGGGAATTCGGCTTCTTGAGGACCTTCTTGTCAGCCGCGTCACCGAAAGCGTATGGACTCGGATCGAATTCGGTCCGAACGGGACACCGATACTGCCCTTGCGTGCTATTCCGTCCCGAAACAGCTGCACTTGCGGGGCCCTCACCGGGACTGCCGATGCCGGACTGTCGAGGCTGGCGGAGTGGTTGGCTTAGCAGATGGTGACGGCTATGGAACACGTCACGATCACAGTCCCGAGTGGATGCGATCGTGTCGACACATATAATCTGAGGATCTCGTTGGAACTATGTCGCACCTAACCGACCTCGTCGACGCCCTCAAAGTTTTCGTCGGCACCTTGAACAAAGGGGAGCCGGCGCTGCTCTGGAACCAACTGAGCGCCGCCAATGGGAGGATTCGCATCTCCTGTGAGGAAGCCGTGCAATGCGACCCAAAAGTCGATCCGGAGAAGGATCTGCGCCGCTGTTGGGGCCTGATGCAGAAGGAGGCCTTCGAGAAAAACATTCGTGAGTCTGAGCGGTGGCCGGTGGATGCGGTCCGGTTGGCACGGCACGCGCGGGCGATGATCGCCTCGGCGGGGGCCGCAGCCGCCCTGCGGCGCGATGATGCGCAGGCCTTTGTTGATTGGTGGGCTGAAGCGGTGCCGCTGTTGGCCGGAGTGGTCAATGGCCTGCCGTCGTTGCAGTGGGAGTGGTCAAAGAGTGACCCGAATGACCCGCACGCTTTGCTGGATTACGCGGCCGGTATTTTTTGCCAAGCAAAGTGGGAGGTGGCCGGGGCGCAGGATTGGACCCGGCACTGGCTTCTGCGCTCCGGGTTTCCGCGGCTGGTGATACCCCTGCGAACGATGACGGTGCCGGTATTGGCGCATGAGTCGGGCGAGGGTTGTGTGAGTCAACTGCGATTGGAGCTGTTGACTAACGGCGAGTCCCGGCAGTACGAGGCCATCCAAGGAGCGTTCTATCCGCTGGGCGGCGATTTGGTGAGTTGCGTCAACGAGGCCTGCAGCCGGGTCCAGGGGACGGTGCGATGGAGTCTGATTCCCGGGAAAGGCGCTTCCGCGGCGATGCGAGGGAAATCGCTGGGCGCGGCAGCGCACGTTGGTGCCGTACTACTCGACACGAACCGCCCCTACGATCAGCGCTGTGTGATTACGGCGCAGATGGAGGGAGATCGACTAGTAGAGGTGACGTGCGAACGCGAAAAGTTCGAGGAAGCGGCCAAGCAGGGATACCGCCGAGGTGGGGTGGCGGTCGGCGTTAAGGCAAAGCTCGATAGTGAAACCTTCGAAGTCGTCGAACTGGCGACGCTGGAGGAGGTAGTATTGTTCGCCTCGGGGCTAGTTACTGAGCTGCGAGACTACCTTACCGGACTGACACAGATTGGTGGCGCCGTGGCGGCGGCGTACCAAGGCGGCCGTTCGCCCATTGATCTCTACATCGAGCCGGACGTGCTCAAACGTACACCGAGGGCGAAGCAATCCGGCTCGGAGCGCAGAGAGGAGCGTGAGGAAGAGGGAGCACACAAGGACCGCCGGGAGCGACTATCGCCGGAGGCGCGGGACATGGGGGAAGAGGATATCTACGGCGAGCGGGTGGAGGAGGTGGAGGAGCGTGTGGCGTGGGAGCGCGAGTTAGAAGGGATGCGCGGGGGGAGGCCACGGTGCGCGGTAATACTGGGGCCGCCGGGGCAAGGCAAGACGGAGTTATGGCGGATGACGGCACGGCGGAAGGCGAAGGAGGCGTTGGAGCAACTGGCGAAGGAGCAGGTATCGCTGGACAATGTGATCCTGCCGGTGAAGATGACACTTCGGAAGCTGGCCGAGAGCGGAAAGGAATCGGGTGAAAACGCGGAACAGGCACTGCAGCGGATGCTGGCAGCCCAGGTGGGCGGGGAAGTGGGCCGGTATGCGAAGGAGCATCTGCAGGAAAGGCGGGTGTGGTTGTTCCTGGATGCGCTGGATGAAGTGCCGGCCGAGGGGCGGGGGCTGCTTGCCGAGTATTTCCAGGTGCTGAAGAGCTGGCAATGCCAGGTGGTGATGACCTCCCGGCCCTACGCGTTCAGCCAGTGGAGCCTGCCATTCGCGAAATCGGATCAAAAGGCCTACCGGCTGGCGCCGCTAAGCGATGACCAGGCGCAGTCACTGGTGCGGGCATGGTACTGGGACGACGTTCGCGGTGAGACCCTCCGAAATCTATTGCAGAGAAGCTTGGGGGTGCGGCGGATGGGACAGAGTCCGTATCTGCTAACACTGCTGTGCTGGATCGCCGAGCGCAGAAAGATCAAACCCGGCATCCGGCGGACGGGGCTGTACGAATATGCGGTGACGGATTTACTCGGATTGACGCGGCAGGGCGGCGTCGAGGAGGGCCGCGGGAGCGATCTGCTGCCGATGATGCGCGAAGTAGGGCTGTCGCTGTTCGCAGACGGGGCAGCCAAAAAGCCCCTCGCCAGGGACAGGTTGATCGAACGGATCAAGGGTTGCAAGGAGCAGCCGCCGGTGAAGGGACTGACTGCGCAGCAGTCGGTGGGGTTAGGCAAGAGGGAGAAGGCGATCTATCTCCTGCAAGAGTTGGAGGAGAAGAGGTTTCTGTTGTTGCATGGTCCGGACGAGTATGTTGCGCCCCACCGGTCCTTGTTGGAGTATTTGGCGGGGGCTGGGCTGGCCGAAAAACTGAACGAAAGCAAAAACGCGAAAGCATGGTGGAGGTGGGCGGACGCGAAAGCGTGGGACCCGGACTGGCGGGAGGTGATTGTGTTTGCGGCGGGAAGCCTGGTGGGCAAGTGGGCGGCGCTCAACGCGCTTTTCTCGCGGTTGCGGGTCAAGAACAAAGATGATTACTTTCGTCACCGATTCGCATTGGCGGCGGAGTGCCTGGGGGAGATGCCGGTGGAGAATCGGGAGGAGATTGACGGGCAAATCGATGCGATAACGACAGAGGCATTCGGGCACTGGTGGCACCGGTGGGAAGACAATACCTTGGAAGCTTACCCACTCAAGAATAGTCTTGGGGCCTTAGCAGCTTGCAACGCGCGAGTCGGTTCGGTGCCATTTTTGGAGCGGATCGCCGTGCTGCTGGCCGATCCGGCTTGGCATGTCTGCGTGAGCGCGGTGGAAGCGGTGGGCAAGATGGGAGCCGCGGCGGCGACGCCAGCGATTCTAGAGCGGTTCGCCGTGCTGCTGGCCCAATCAGATGACGATCTCCGCAGGAGTGCGGCGGGAGTGGTAGGCGGGATGGGAGCCGCGGCGACGGCGCCAGCATCGCTGGAGCGGATCGCCGCGCTGCTGGCCGATTCGGAATGGTATGTCCGCTCGATTGCGGCGGAACTGGTAGGCGAGATGGGAGCCGCGGCTGCGGCGCCAGTGATTCTGGAGCGGATCGCCGTGCTGCTGGCCGATCCGGATGGGGATGTCCGCAGGAGTGCGGCGGCAGCGGTGGCTGCTGTCATGGAGCGAAGTGCGATGCGATTATTCGAGATCAGCATCGGTCGATTCAGGTGGAGAGCAGCACCGATCGCCGAATTGGCCGCAGCTCCTCTGCCTCCAGGACTGCTGGGCTTCAAACAGTAATTAACAGATTCTTTCTGAGTACTGCAAAAAGCCGGTACCACCTCCGTTTAAAGCTTCGGAGGTAGTAATGTCACTGAATCGCTTTTTCATCATCATGCTCGGCGCCTTCCTGGGGCTGCTTCACGCCCAGGACTCGCCGGGCAAAACCCGCACGCCCTTTGCCTATGAGTTCAATATCGGCGGCATGGGCGCTCTCGGCAAGACCAGCGCCGATTATTCGAACTCGTTCCTGATTGGCGGCGGCGTGAGCCTGCCGGTCACCCGTTGGGTGAGCCTCGATCTCGCCAACATGGACTTCGGCTTCGGCACGTCGGGCGGTCCCCGGACCATCTCGGTTTCCGACGGCTCGAAGCGGTCCACCAAGAATTACCAGACGATGTTCACATCCGGCGGCCGGATCAATCTGCCGCTGGGCCGCGGTGCCGCTCTTGGGTTGGGCGGCGGCTATGGCGCTGTCCTTCAAAACGAGTACGTGCCCAGCCGGTCGTACTACCAGGGAGGCGTTCGGGTTGTCGAAAACGTTGCGTGTTCGAGCTGCTCGCAGGGCACCTTTCAGGGTCCGTATGTGCAGGCCCGCCTGTTCGCGCGGTCAACGAAACACAATGCGTTTGGCGTGACAGCGAAGTACTTCCTGGCCAACGATACGGACAAGTCCTTCTTCCGCTCGCCGCCGCAGCGCTGGCTCACCGTCGCTTTCACGTTTTCGTTCGGGATTTAGCGATCAGCCTCTGCTCTTACCTTGCCGCCGCGTCCGCTTCGTGCGGGACCAAGTGGCGCTGACGGCAGGGAGGAGACGGGGCGGCCGTTGTGCTCTTCGACGAAAAACATGGCGTGAAGTTGGGTGCTGCCCGGTGCAAACCGAAACCACCAAATGGGAGGATCGCGCGTCGAAGGCGCGTGTTCCACCCCCAACCTACTGATTAATGGAGGCTATATGAGTGAGTTGAGCCGGCCTTGGGCTACATTCCTGATCGCGTTCGGGATTCTCCTTGCCGCGGAATTGGTCCGTTCCGCGCTGGTGGCTATTGTCACGGTTGTCGCCGGCGTAGCTGCCGCACTGGATGGTCCCATCCGTAAGGGGCTTCATCACCTCTGCGCCCGCATTCCGGGTGCGGACCCCCGCAACTGGGTGGCCGCCATCTTCCAATTGGCGTTGATTGTTGTCTGCGCTCTAACCGCAGCCGCGAACTTCGCAGTAGTGCGCGACACGATTCGCGTCGTTTGGCCAACGGGGATCTCGCCGAGTCCCTTGGCTCTGGGCATCGTATTACTGACTGGTTCGCTCGGGTATTTGCTGCACCGGGCGGGCAGTTGGACAGTCCGTGCGGCCATTCTGATCGTGGTTGCCGCTCTGGCGCTCGTCCAGGCCAATCTGGCGTTTGAGCGCGCCAGGCAGGTTGTCGAAATCGACGATCTGATGCGTGCCGCTTCGGCTGGCGCTGGGCCATCCGGGAGCTTGGTCCTCGGCGGTGACGCGACGAGGAATATCGAAACCGGGCTTCAAGGGGTTCTTCCTTCCAGCATCAATGCGCTCTTCGGCATCCCTTTGCTGAGCGCGTTGATCGCGGGATTCCTGTGCCTGGCTGAGGGATTAACGACGTGGGGTGTCGCGACTTATAGCAAGGAGGAGATCATTTGGTACTTCGTCTCCCCGCTGTTGTTGCTGCTGGTGGCGGCGCTCGTTGTCACGGATTTCATTTCTGGCGCCCGGACGCCAGTGAAGGAAGCAATCGAATCCGTGATGAATGCGATCATCAGCCTCCGGGCGTTTATTTCCCGGTCCCTGCGCAGCTTGATTCCCCGGACGCAGCTCTGGTGCGCGCGCCGGGACCTCCAATTGCAGCGAGAGCATGAAACTCGCCGCCTTACTGACGAGAAGGAGGCGGAAGCGGCGGCACGCCGCCACAAGCTGGACAAAGAGGAGGCCCAGCGCCGCTCCGAGCGCGAAGACTTGGCTCACGAAGAAGCCAAACGCAGGTTGTCGCACCAGGCTGATCTGGCGAGGCATGCGGCCGATCTGGATCTGCCCGCGCCGTCACCCTCTTTCCCCGCATGGCCTCCTTCGCGGCGCGGTTGGACCGGCAGGTGACCAGGCATCAATGGACGCAACAGGACAGGAGAAATAAGCAATGACTTCACGCCTTCTTCATGCTGGCTCCGCTGCCGTGCTGGCGGTCGTACTCACCGGCTGCACGGCATCAGAACAAAAAGAGCCCAAGGCTCCTGCAACAGCGTTGGCCGCCTCCCGGCCCTTTGCCGGCCGGAGCATAATTCTGCTCCTCGATCTCTCGCTCTCGTTCGGGAATATGGCCGATGCAAACCGGAAACTGACGGAAATTGCCGCAGCGCTGGGGCCGGGAGATGAGTTTGTTCTCGTCCAATTTGGCGGGCCATTCGATGAAACGAAAAACGTCGTGGTCGATGCCGCGATGCCCGCCATTCCGCCAGATCTGCTGCTCATTACGGCGAACGCCAAGGAGTGGAAGCAAAAGCAACGGCGCCTAAACGCTATCTGGACGGTTGTAGAAACGAATCGCCGCGCCATCCGGGAATACCTGCCAAAGGTGAAATTGAAGACTCAGCCTTCGACTCCTCTCGACGATGCGCTGGCCTATGCATCAACAAGGCTCGCCAAGGCAAAAGGCGAGCGTCACTTGTTGATCCTTTCTGACCTGGTCCAGGACAGTGATCGCGTGAAGAGGGAAGGCCCGCCAATGAAAGCAATGAGTTTTGGGGCCGCGCATGTGACGGCTCTGTTTGTGCCCTGGAATCGGGATTGGGACCGCCTCGATGCCAGATGGCGCGATTGGTTCAAGTTGTCCCGTGCCTCGGAATTTCATATGTACGACGGTTCTCAGTCGCGGGGAGTTAGTCTGATCCCGATGAGCGGAGCAGCTCGGCTCGTCCCGGGCGGCGCTCCGGAAATTTGAAAAGGAGAGTTCTACATTATGCAACATCTAAAGTTGTCTAAGTCCATTTTTGTTCTGCCCTTCATTCTCTGCGCCTGTCAGCTTGCGCAGACAATGGCCGGCCCGTCCTTGCCGGCCAAACCGGAGAGCCTCGTTGTCTATATTGAGCGGGTCCAGCGCCAATACGTGCGTCTGTCTTTTGGCGAAGAAGCCCATGAATGTTTCACCGATTTGGACCTGCGTCATTTCGAAGAAGAGAAGGTTGTGGCGAAGGTAGCCACCAGTGCACGGCAATCGGTGGATGTGGCCGGCATTGCGACGGCTCTGAAGTCTCTACCCGTCGAGGAGCGGACCCGCTGGTTGGACGAGGCGCGCCGGCACTATCACAGGACGTGGGCCGAGCTTGGAAGAATCACAAGCGACGGCTCGGGGCAGACCTGGGCCGGCCAGCGCGCCGAAAAGATGGTGGCCTCCGCCATTGTCGCCGTCGTCGAAGAGATTCTGGCCTCCAAGACCGATGCCTCCGGACAACGGCTGTGACGACCGTGTGCGAGGTCGGGAATAGTCTGCTGAAGTGCATTGGCGCTCGCAGGCGGCATTCCAAAGAGGTAGCTGTGCTTTCTGCCGATTAAACATGGCCCGAAGAAGCGCGATGCGGTCGGGCAACGCCTGGCGGCGGCTATGCCGGTACGCTTCGGACTCCCGGAACGCCGTCAGACAAGTTCGGAAACCATATAATTTGAGACATCCGGATCGAACCATGTCGCACCTGACCGAGCTCGTCGACGCCCTCAGACATTTCGTCGGCACCTTCAACAAAGGGGAACCGGCACTGCTTTGGGACGAACTCAGCAGGGCCGACGGGCGGATTCGCCGAGCCTGCGAGGAAGCTGCGAAATGCGCTTTGACTGTAGATCCGGAGCGCGACCTGGGTCGCTGCCGTGCCCTCATGCAGAAAGAGGTATTTGAGGAGCGCATCGCGAAGTCCTTTCGTTGGCCGGCCGACGGGGCCCGGTTGGCGCGGCACGCGCAGGCGATGATCGCCACGGCGGGGGCGGCCGCCGCCATACAGCGCGGCGACTCGGAGCGTTTCCTCGGCTGGTGGGCCGTGGCCGCGCCGTTGCTTTCCGGAGTGGCCACTGGCCGCCCGCCGCTACTCTGGCATTGGCCGCAGAATCACCAGAAAGACCCGCACGCGGCGCTGGAACATGCAGCCGATGTTCTCGGCGAGGCGGAATGGATAACCGCCGGCGCCCAGGATTGGACCCGGCATTGGTTGCTGCTCGCCGGTTTTCCGCGGCTGGCGGCTCCACTGCGAGCGATGACGGTGCCGGTGTTGGCGCACGAGTCGGGCGACGGCTGCGTCAGTAAACTGCGATTGGATCTGCTGATTGAAGGCGCGGGCCGACCGTACGAGGCGATCCAATGTGGGTTCCATCCGCTGGGCCGCGATCTGGTGAGTTGCGTCAACGAGGCGTGCCAGCGCGTCCAGGGAACCGTGCGCTGGAGTCTAATTCCTGGAGAAGGCGCATCGACGGCGATGAAGGGAAGATCGCTGGGTGCAGCGGCGCATGTCGGTGCTGTGCTGCTCAATACGGACCGCCCCTATGATCAGCGCTGTGTGATTACGGGACAGATGAACGGAGATCACTTGGAAAAGGTCGAGTGCGAGCGCGAAAAGTTCGTGGAAGCGGCCAAGCTGGGGTATCTCCGGGGCGGGGTAGCAATCGGCGTCAAGGCGAAGCTCGATGATCAGGAATTTGAAGTGGTCGAACTAGCGACGCTGGAAGATGCGGTAGTGTTCGCCTCGGGACTGGCGACCGAGCTGCGGGGCTACCTGACCGGATTGACACAGGGCGACGGCGCCCTAGCGGCGTATCTGGGAGGGCGGTCGCCCATTGATCTTTTCGTCGAGCCCGACGTGCTGTCAAGTAGGCGGCAGGTGAATCCGGCCGACGGATCGGGAATCCAGTGCGATCTCGGATCGGCGGCGCCCAATGAACGAACCTTGGGAGAAGTGCCGATTCGTTTCGGTCAGGTCCAACAGGTGGAGGTTCGAAGGAAATTTGAGCACGAACTGGAGGAAGTGCTCGGTGGTAAAACGCGATGTATGGTTGTTCTGGGGGCGCCCGGACAAGGGAAATCGGAACTATGTCGCATGGCTGCGCGGCGAAAGGCCCTCAGCACCTTGGCGGAACTGGCGACGCAGCAGTCACCATTGGATTCCTTGATATTGCCGGTGATGCTGACACTTCGGAAGCTAACAGAAAACGGAATCATGGCCGGCGAGACTTCGGAGGAGGCGCTGCGGCGCACGGTGGGAGCTGCGATTGGAGGAGAGGTCGGCCGGTATGTAAAGTCTCATCTGCATGAACAGCGGGTGTGGCTATTTCTGGATGCATTGGATGAGGTGCCGGCAGACGCGCTCGGCGTGCTGGGGGACTATTTAGACGTGTTGCGGTGCTGGGAATGTCGACTGATTCTCACTTCGCGTCCTCATGCTTACAACAGCGCTACTTTGCGCTCTGCCTTAGTCGTACGTTTGGCTCCGTTCGATGACGGTGAGGTCCAAGATTTCATTGAGCGGTGGTTCGGCTCCGAAAACGAACGTATGCGATATGTGAAGTCGTTTCTGAATCAAGCGCGGGTGCTGAAAACGCTACGTCAAAACCCAATGATGCTCGCAATCATGTGCGCTCAGCTGGAAGATTCGCGCCAAATAAAGGGGCAAGGAGACTTGATCAGGCAGATATTAGCTGAAGTCGCGTCGGCGAAGTCGCCGCCATTGAATCATGGTTTACCGCTGGACACCCAAATTCTTGAGGAGCATGCATTTCGCTCCTTTCAGAAGAATGAGTACCGATTCCTCGACTCGACTACGGCGAATCAGAACATCCTTCGTGAATGGCACCGAGTAGGGGTTGTTCTACCTACCGAAACACTAGGGGCGAGTTGGCGCTTCACGGACCCCGCAATACGGAATTATTTTGCGGGCGCAAGGAGTGCACGACTAGGTACCGTTGATACTGATCCAACGCTCTCGGATTGGCCTGCCTACTGGCTGATGCATGCTTTCCACTCGAGAGACCCGGAGGCCGTTGGCGCTAGTTCAAACGTTGCTCAGGATCTTCGTCTGGTAGTCGCGAGCTTGAGAGAGTTGGGCCATTTGAAGGCATCCGAGATGCCGGGCCACGCTGAGCTAGTCGCTGCTGTATGCACTCGCTGGGAAATGGAGTTGGAGCATTCTCCTGGCCGGGAGCCCGCCGTATCCCTTGCGCTTGCCACCCTGATGGAACTGAGCTACGCCGACCGGTGGAACGTTCTACCAGCAATTCGACTCAACAAGACTTCAACTCAAGCCTTCCTGGATTTGGCATCTAACAGTGGGCTTCTTGAGATTGCTGTAAGTTTTTGTTGCGAGGCCGTCAATTCAAGTCGGCGAAGAGCCGATCCTACCGAGAGGCGCTGGGTCTATTGGGCGCTCGGGAAAATTAAGAACGCCAAGGCCCTCGCCTGTTTGCAAGCGGGTTTACTTGATGAGGACGACTGGGCTCGTCAGGGTGCCGTAGAGGCTCTCCGTTTGTGATATATTCCTCCACGATCGCAGGAGGTTCTTGAATATGACTGTTTCAATTAGCCAGAGAATGCGGGTTCTCTTGGTTGCTTCTATTTGCCTATATTCTTGTTCGAGCGGCGACGCCGGCAAGGAGGCAACGGGCCAAAAGCTAAGTAGTATTGGTACGGAAGTGTCTAAGGGTGTTGGGTACCCTGGACAGTTTACAGATTCGGGTGTCGGCGCCCCAGTCGTTGTCTTTGAAGAGTTGCACAATTCACGTGCGGGGCAGCTCCAACAAGCTGTAATGCTTGTGAGGCTGTATGACAAGCACGGCCTGAGGGACATCGCTTTAGAGGGTTACCTTAAGGAGAGCCCGAAAATAGACCCGGCGTGGTATCGTAACGCCGCGCCTGGATCGAGTCCCATCATCCTCGCCGGAGCAGCAGTTCGGCTCCTCCGCGAGGGGGAAATTAGTGCGGCCGAGTTCATGGGACTGGTTTTTGAAGATGTCAAAATACACCCGGCTGAAGACGAGGCGAGTTATCGAGCAGCTTTTAGGAACGGCGCGCTCGATGCCATGATGAAGTTGGCTGGTCGCATAGGTCCTGATACGGCTCGAGCTGTTGATGAGCGCATCCAGGCGGCGATCAATGGAAAATCGTTCTCGACCAAACAGCAATTGGAATTCGCAGAGGAGATGGAGAGGCAACGGGCTAAGCTCAATATCGACCTGGCCCCGGCAGAATTGGAAGATTGGTCGAGCTGGCTGAACTTCTGGAAGGCGCGTGCCCGTGCGGACTCGACGATGGTCGAAGCGACCACCAGCATAGCCGGCACTCCTAGAATTGCCGCGATGATTATCGGCTCAGCGCACACCCCAGAGGTGCTGCGTCTCCTGAGCGTTGCGGAACGTCCACATGCAGTTCTCACGCCGGGAGTAATCAAAGACCGCGACAAGAGAGGGGACCTCGAGGACAACTACACACGCAAAACCGAAAAGAAATCGGTGTTCTCTTCCGGGTACTTCGCCGCGCAGATAAATCAGATCGGTGGTATAAAACCGGAGCCCGCTACTGCGAAACCGGAAACCTGGATCGCAGCCAAAGCCGCGGTGTATCGCACGATAGACGTGATCGCTTCCGCGGCTCTTGGAGATGGGGGCAAGGGAGGCGGCACCACTCCACCTTTTGGCCTCGACCAAAATGGCTTTCAATCGCCCTACGCACGGCCAGTTCTCGCCAAAGCTTCCATCGTAGATGGTGATGACGACTCCAAGCGGGCTGTGGTTTTTCCGATCATTCTCAATCCGGACGCTCCAAGTAACAGGCGGACAATCTGGGTGAAGGCGGTCCTGAACCAGGGACATGAAAACGGAATCGGCGCGATTGAAGAGATGCTAAAGCAGGCGTTCAGCGAGCTGCAGGCGAACCCAAAAGATTCGAACCAGACTGAGGATTTGAGAGGCCGCATTCAGATCAGCCCCGGAACTTTTGCAGGTTTTGCTGGCTCAGAGGCAGCCGCGCGGGCCCTCCGGATCAATAGCTGAGGCAGATCGACCGCAGCCGGCTGGTGGAGTCATGATGGCCGACGCCATCCTACGCACTATTTTTTGACGGGACGAAACCGCGGGTCGGCATTTTGGAGCATTTGGCAAGAGCGACTGCCGACGGAGATTGCGCCGAAGCAAGTGTCGAGTGCCCGCGAGGCCCGACACAGTCATAAAACGGCCAATCGCCCCGAAGCCTCAGCAAAGGCAGAATCTGTTCCAGAGAGAACAGAAGCCGAACGCCGGTGATCACCGGCGTTCGGAATTTCTGACCGCCCTTCGGCCGTCCCAGTCTCACTCCTGAGGTGTGGTCAAGCGGCCCCTCCACCCCACACGGTCAGCCAGCCGCCACCTTCATTTTGCAGCAATCCTACCAATTGAAGGAATGAATCACGCTGCGACACCGGAATATTGATACAGCCTTCGGTGCGTGTTCCGCAGTGAATATACAACAGAGTGCGGCCGTGGACTGGGCCAATCGGGATCCACGCGGTTCGTAGCTGGCCGCCATCCGGGTGAGCCGCGCCAGGGATGCCTACGCGCCAGCGGCCGTTCGGAATCGGCCCTCCGTGGACATGGCCGGGTGTCCCATGCTTCCCAACTTGGCGGCGACCGGAATCCCACCAGAAATTGGAACCGCCCGAGACACCGAACGCTGTGATTTGGTGAAAGGCGGAATTTCTCTTTTCGGGTAATGCCGTCAGTGATCCGGAGAGAACATCGTATGTAAGGTGTGCCATTTGTTTTTCCTCAAAACCTCGAATTGAAGATAAGTGCGCGCCAGACGGGCTTGAAACCGAGAATCAGTCTGGCGCGATTCCCACTGGGAAAGCGAGAGGCGACTACGCCGCCAAATTCGTGTGGTCGACGAGATCGCCGGCAAGCCCGCGGAATTCTGCGAGCATTGGGTCGCGGAGGTTGCTCCACGCATCGATGTCGACAAGTTCTTCGATCACGGTGGAACCGGAATAGTGAATAGTTTGCGCGATCACATTGTCGGGCGGACGTACTGTGCCGGCCGGAGCAGAAATAACCGTGATCGGCAGCGCACCCAGTTCCGGGCAGCGCGTCGTGGAGATCGGGTACCGCAGGGCTTCAAAAAGCGCAAGTACAGTCTCGTTGCGCAACAGGAGAAAGTTGATCGCCGTATAGTGCAGCAGGGCCGCCTTCAGCTCATCGATGGGCGGCGTCTTCATCCGGGCGATTTCAAACAACCGCGGAAATAAGATATCCCGCGGAGATAGAACGAATTTCAGCGGCTGCATGACGGTGACCACCTTATCGCCGGTCTTCGTCGGTACAGCGTGGGTATACGAAAGCGATTGCAGTTCGAAGGCAGCGAACTCCAGGTCGATGGTGTCATTCAATGGGAGCGAAATGCCGAACGGTTTGGCGGAAGTGGCGTCTTTGAACGCAAGCTTAAACTGTTCGATATTCTTTTCGACATTCTTCGGCGCATCCTTTTGGTTCCCCGTGACGAACTTCCCAAGCATCGCCGCCGGGCGATATAGGTGTTTTGTCGCGTTCAGTGCCAAGTCGATTTTTGGCTTGATTTGATCTGCGAAACTCCGGGTTAACTCCCGGAGATCCGGTTGATTTTCCATTGAAATCTGCATACATATCCTTTCGATGTGGCAAAACTGTCGGGCATGTTTTCTGCCGCTAGTGGTATTACGGCGGCGGCTTGTCGTTTTTGCAGATGTCCAAATATTTTTGTGAACGCAATCGATCGGGTGCCGGAATGTCCACGGGACTTGCGATTCACTGATGCCCTGTCGGCGAGCAAGCTTTCTGCTTGCTAGAAGGCCGCGTGGGGTTGGAAAGGCTGGCCGCTATCGAGAAAACGTGTATGAATAAAATCCGCGTCAGCCGCAGCGCAAATTCGCACTGGACAGGTGCAGCCAAAAATGTATAGTCGCGACGACGAACCGGATTTGGGCGGATGTTCATGACGTTGGCGCATTACCGGTCTCGGGAAGGAACGCCGATGTAAGCTGTGCGCTATTGGACTCAAGGCAGAGACGATATGAAATCCTGGCCGACGCTCGTTGTCGCCGCGAAGAACGGCGAAGGACTCGACGCGATTGGGAATCCGAAGTGGGGGAACTTCTGAATCGCTGGCGGCGGAGCGCACACTCCCCTTTTGTGTGAATTGAAACAGCTCAATTAACTCGGCAGCCCAATATAATCTAAGAGGCCAATTTGGATGTATGTCGCAACTAGTTGGTTTCGACGCGGCGCTGAAACGCTTTACCGGAACCATAGGTGCGAGAGACGGGGCTCTGCTCTGGAATGAGCTGAGCGGTGCGGACGGCCGCATCCGCCTCGCAAGCGAGGAAGCTGTTCGACGGAGCCTATCCGAGGACCCGGAGCAGGATCTGCTCCGCTGCTGGATAGGGATGCGGGAGCAGCGTTTCGAAAACGGCATCGACATGTTTTATTCGGGAAGTGGGGCCGTTGAGGGCCGTTTGGCCCGGCCTGCGCGAGCGATGATCGCCACTCGCCACGGCCGGTGCCGCGGCTTCTATGCGCAGTAGTGAACCGGAGCTCTTGCTCGATTGCTGGACCCGTGCGGTGCCATTGCTATCCGGTGTGGTCAATGGCCGCCGACCTTTGGTGTGGGAGCGGACACAGCGTGATCCGAATGACTCGCACGCGTCACTGGACTACGCGGCAGATGTAATTCACGAATCGGGCTGGAACGCCACCGCGGCAAAGGATGGACCAGGCACTGGCTGGTGCGTCCCGGATTTCAGCGTAAAGGCAAGCCACTTCGAACGATGACAGAGCCGGTATTGGCGCATGAGTTGAGCGAGGCTTTCGTGAGCCAACTACGATTCGAGCTGTTGAGCAACGGCGCTGGCGAGCACCACGAGGCCATCCAGGAGTGCAGCAGCAAGTCGGGGGTCTGGTGGACCGGCGGCAGTTAGCCTGGAGGAATGAGCGCAGACACCCCCTTCAAACGATTGATTCTTAGAGCCGTTCTCCGTAACGTGAGTCCCATGGTCATCCGCATCCTCGCCGTGCCCGACTCACTCCTCCTCAACGAATTCGATGCCGTCTTCCGCGCCGTCCTCGGTTGGGAGGACATCGGCTTCC
>Ga0163144_10012458_pt1 | contig 17857 bp, 14 predicted proteins | sample OliLak19BULKMAT1_FD_123175 | JGI IMG/M metagenome (GOLD analysis project Ga0163144, IMG submission 123175) | Freshwater microbial mat bacterial communities from Lake Vanda, McMurdo Dry Valleys, Antarctica - Oligotrophic Lake LV.19.BULKMAT1 | ecosystem: Environmental > Aquatic > Freshwater >...
ATCGCGGAAAACAGCTGTCGCAACTTCAGATGCCTGCGTTGCTTCAGGAGTAATTGCGCTGGCGACTTGTCGTCCATCTTCTCCACCTTGATTGTTGGAGACAATGAACAACGCACCGAGCAACACCACAAAGGCGACTGCGCCTACTATGATATATTGCGTGCTACGCTTCATTTTTTATACCTTTCATTCATAAATACACTTTTTCCTGCTTCACACGGCATGGGCTTTGAAATGAGCCACTGATGCTGTGTGACAGGCATTAAACGCCGTAACGAATTTCGCCACGGCGTATAGCCACAAAGTTTTAGCTGCCGCTGGTTCCGGCAGAGTCGGGGGTGAGAGCCGTATCTGGCTCCACACATTCAGAGAACCATGTTTGCGTGTTGGGAAGTGGGCTATCTAGGCGTTTCCAAACGTCTTCAGCAACCGTATCAAAACCCATCGCCTTTTCAGACTCGCTAGGCACTTGTAGATAGAGGTATTGCAGAGTTCCTGTATAGAAGTCGTTTTCAAGAGCAAAGCACACAGAAACAGGGGAATCATTTTCGCCACGCTTCTCTAGCAATTGGTCATAGATGAATTGCAGTGTCACGAATAAATCGCTTTCTTGGTCTGCGAATTGTTCGGAGAGAGTAGCTTCATCCATAATTTCGCTGGTGATGCTTTCGAGGGCTTCTTTTTGCTCGTCGGTCAGTTCCAACTCAAGCGTTTCCTCAATCCATTTCACTGTTTCTTCAAAGCCAACCAAGTAAAAGTCACTGGTGGCAGCGGCTTCGTTTACAGTGCGAAAGACGGGAGTAGGGGCAGCCGCTACTTGATTTTGTAGCTCGCTAATTTGTGATTGAAGGCTGGTGATTTCTGCGGATTGGTCGGGACGAGTGCCAATAATGGCGAATGCGCCAATGAGCGCACCAACTACAATCCCACCGATGAGTAAAAGCAAGTCTTTGGTTTTCATTGGGGTGCAACCTTTCTCTTTTATCCAAGTCCGCCACAACGTCTGACGGGTTTGCTTATGCGATTTAATACCAGTATAGAGGGCTTTTTTCTATCTTCAATCAGTGTGTAGATTACTTTTAGAACTTTTTACAGTCTACTTTTCATTACAAAGTATAATGTTTAGAAGCAACAATAGGTCATAAAAACTTGAAAAAATTCTGTAAACCTAGAAAAAGTGTTCACTATCGGCTACTATTTAACAGGAAATTTAGGGAGATGGGTATAAAAATGCGTTTTTGGGCAGTAATTCTCGTCATTTTAGGCGTAATGGGAGCATCTTTATTTGCACAAACAGACCTTGCGGCAACGCTAGAAGTGCTAGAAGGGGACGTTAGTGTACAGCGTGTAAACACAAGTACCTTTATTCCTATTACTATAGAAGCCATTGTCGGGGTGGGGGATGTTATTCAAACAGGCAATAGTGGGCGTGCGCGAATTACTTTTTTTGCAGATGGCACAGATACAGAACTATTGCCAAATACCACGTATCGCATTGAAGCATTCAGTGGCAACGCAACCACATTTCAGCTCAGTGTTGAAGTGATTTTGGGGCAAACATCTCAACGTCTTGGGCGTGTTTTGGATGCAAACTCTTCTTATAACGTCAATACGCAGGGCATGACGATGGCAGCACGTGGCACAGTGTTCTCTGTGCGTGTAGAAGAAAGCGGACGTGCGGGCATGTTGGTGCAAGAGGGTGTTGTAGAAGCCGACAAAGATGATGACCTCGCGCAAGTGCCTCCACAATTTGGGGTACGTGCAGAAGCTGAAGGCGCGTTGAGTGATGTGGTACGAGCGACAACGTTTGATGAATTAGATGCTGCGCTAGACGGTTGTAGTGTAACCGTTACGACCTCTGATGATGTTAGTATCAATGTCCGTGTTAGCCCTAATACCACCGCAGAACGATTGGGTATTGTAGAGGCGTTTGAAATTAGCACACTCTTCGGTAAAAGCGAAACAGGGAACTGGTATCGTATCACCTTTGAGGACAGCTACGGCTGGATTTTATCTTCTACAACAACTTTTGATGACACCTGTGCGGGCTTACGTATTTTCCCTAGTGATTATATTGAAGGGCAAGACCTTACACCCAGTATTGAACCCGAAGCAACCCCCGATACAGGGTCTTAAAACGTGGCGCGGTTATGGGCTTCGCTACTCATTGGCATTGTGCTTGCTTTAGGGGTGCTAGGGCTGTGGGGAGCGCGCGCTTTCTCACAGCTCGATTTGCGCCTAAGTGACCTTTACTTCGTTCCCTCTTCGGTAAGGGGGGATGTGGTGATTGTTGCATTAGACGACCCTAGTTTTGCTCGGTTTGGGCGTTCTCCTGCGGAATGGTCTCGGACGGTATACGCTGACCTTGTGCGCACTCTGAGCGATAGTGGGGCGCGTGTGGTGGCGTTTGATTTGCTCTTTAGTGAACCTAGCCCCGATGACGAAGCCTTCGCCGAAGCCTTACGTGAAGCCCGACAAAGCGAAAGTAGAACACGAATTGTCATGGCAAGTGCAGGTATCCAAGCCCCCACTCGCCCGCAAAATACCCCATTTTTGAACGGAATCAGCTATCAATCTTCACTGGTTCCCGTAGAAGTCATTGCAAATGTCGCCGATTATCAGGGGTTAGTGAATGCGTTCCCTGATATTGATAGCCGAGTGCGTCGTCAAATTTCGGTGGGGCAAGTGGGGGATGACGTGGTGCTGTCGTTTAGCCTTGCCACCTATTTAGCTTATTTGCGTGTGCCTGCTATGGCAATGGAGCAAGTAGTTCTACCCCTTCCTAACGCGCTACAAGTTACAAATGAGCGACAATTGCCGGTGGATGAAAATGGTCTATGGCGACAAAACTACTTTGGTGAGCCTTTAACCGCGCAAAAAACAACGTTTAGCACCTTTTCTTTGGTGGATGTGTTGGATGGCGAGGTAGATACACAAGTCTTTCAAAACAAAGTAGTTTTGGTGGGCGTTGCCAATAGTACGGGTTCAGTTGACCAATATCTTGTGCCATCCTCGCAAAGTGGGCAATTGATGGCGGGGGTAGAAATTCAAGCCAATGCCCTAGAAACGCTCTTACAAAACGTCTTTGTGTATACGTTGCCGTATCCCTTGGAAGGGCTATTGCTGGCACTATCCACACTGGGCGCAACACTAATTTATACTTACGGAAGTGTGCGCTGGAAATTGTTTGTGGTGGTGGTTGTCTCTATTGGGGGCTTAGTGCTGGCACTCGCTTTATTTAGCGTTACCCGCCAGCTTTACCCCATTTTTTACTTCTTAGTGGCTATTACCCTACCGCTCCCCATTACCGTCGTGTGGGAGCTTAACCGCGAATTTAGATTACGGGTAGAATCCGAAGCCCAAAAGCGTGTTTTAGAAGCCACCAACCAACGCATAGAAGAGGAGAAGCGTTATCTCGAGGTTATTCACGAGAAAGAAACCGTCGAAATTGAAACGTTACAAGCGTTAAATAAGTTAAAAACGCACATGATACGCATGGCATCGCATGACTTAAAGAACCCTTTGGGGCGTGTGGTGGGTTATTCAGAATTGATGCTGATGAAATCATTGCCATCCGACCAAGAACGCTTTATCAAAAGCATCTTAAAAGCCAGCGAAGAAATGAACACACTCATCACCGACATTCTCAACTTGGAGCAGTTACGCTCGGCACAAACCACACAAGGGAACTTGTCGTTAAATAAGCTGGTCAATGAAATTGTCATTCGGCATGAACCCGAATTTGAGCAAAAAGAACAAGCATTTGAAGCAAACATTACCCCCGAAACACTAACGGTATACGGTGACTTGTTGCAACTATCGCAAGCTATCTCTAACCTCATTGGTAACGCCTCTAAATACACCCCCAACGGGGGAAAAATCAGCGTACGTTTGGCGCGTGATGAAACACCGCACAATGCGCGATTTGAAATTAAAGATACGGGCTATGGCATCCCCGAAAGAGCGATAGAGAGTTTGTTCACAGAGTTTTACAGGGTAAAAATGGTTGAAACTTCAAGCATTGCCGGCTCTGGTTTGGGCTTAAGCCTCGTCAAAACCGTGGTTATTTCGCACGGCGGGCAAGTGTGGGTAGAAAGTAAAGAGGGAGAGGGTAGCACGTTCTTTGTTTTGTTGCCCCTTGCCCAAACAAAGGATGACTTATGAACAAGTGGGTGATCGTAATTTTAACCCTCTTTATCTTGGGTGGCGTTGCCCAAACACAAGAGCGTTACAGCGGTATTTTAACGGTTCGCTATGGTTTGGTGCAGTTTGTCCGAGAGAACACAGTGCAAGCGTTTCCCTTAACACAACAAGCGGTCATGCCTTTTGGTGAAGGTGATACTTTAACAACGGGTGATGAGGGACGTGCGCTAATTGCGCTTCCGATGGGGGAGTGGATGTTGCTTCCCAATTCATCGCTGACACTAACGCGCTTAGAGCGCATTGAAGATGTTTGGTATATTGACGCAACAATAGACGGTGTTCTTGTACAAGTGGCACGTTCAGAAACCAACGCAGAAGTAAACATTCAGGCGGGGAATTTAGTCATTCGCGGGCGAGGCTTACAGATGGCTGTATGGCATTACCCACAAACACTAGCCTCTGTCGCGCTGGCAGAAGGCGCATTGCTGGTACTAAACACATTGACAGAAGAAACCTTTGCCATGAGTACAGGGGACGCGCTGTGGTCAGATGTACGCAGCACACAGCTTATTCAAGCGCTAGGGTTTCCCTTAAATGCGTCACGGTTTGAAGCACATCTTTTTGGTTGTGAAGGTGTGGTTGATACAATTGGCGACATTGGCGTTTTGGTAAGGCGTGGCATTGGACAACGCCACGAACGGCTAGGGCTTATTCCAGATGGGGCAAAAGTAAGTGTGCTGGCTATTAATGACGCTGGCTATTGGCTACGCATCCAGTATTTAAGCGGTTTTAGCTGGATTATTGAAGAAGCCGTCAACCATGATTGCAACAACCTAACACGCTTACCCGATAATTCGCTCCTAGAACGCATCATGCGTATCGTAAATCCTAGTGACCGCGAGATTGAGTTTCTAAAGCCGTACTACCAAACACCCTTAGAGGACACCTTTTTTTACCAGTACCGTGGAAACTAGGCATGGCGTTTGTAATACTCTAAGATGCTAAAGCAAATGACAATCCCTAGTACGCCATACAATGCGAGCGCGGCGGGTGTGCCAATGAACTGTGCAACAATGCCCAGAAGCAACGCCCCAAACGGGGTAAACCCAGTGAATGACAGCGTATAGAGCGATAAAATTCGCCCCCTAAATTCATTTGGGACAACTGTTTGAATTTGTGTATTAATGCTTACAAATTGTAGAATCATGAACAATCCAGAGAAAAAGCACGCTATCATTGCCGGTATTGTGGCGATTTGGACAGCTAATAAAATTGTAGATAAGCCCGACCCCACAATTGCCCAATTCATCGTTACCGTGTAACCAAAGCGTGTGGTAACCATACCAAGCAATAGACCCGCAATGACAGAACCAAACCCCTGTGACGCACTCAAGAGGGCATAGCCTTCTCGCGGTGAATTTAGCACAAGGTCTGCAAAAGCAGGCAATAATTGCAACAAAGGCACAACAAAAACACCGCCCGCTAAAGAAGTCATCAAAAGGGGTGCAATGAGCTTGCTATGGCGTGCATACGATAAACCCTCACGAAGCTGTTTTAAGGGGTTTTCTGTGCGTGATGTGGTAATGGGGTAGGGAACAGTAATGAGGTACAATGCTACCAATGACCCCATAAAACTAAGCGCGTTTAAGAAGAAACACCATGCAGCCCCAACGGTTAAGAGTGCAATCCCCGCTATTGAGGGGCCCAATACCCTAGAACTACTGTTGACGATGGCTGTAAGTGCAATGCCACTTTTAAGATGATGACTGCCCACCACTTCTAAAACAAAGGTTTGGCGCGCTGGAAAGTCTATGGCATTGGTAGACCCCAGTAAAAATGCCATCATAACAATGTGCCATACCTGAATCGTTTCGGTATATGCCAGCGCAAATAGCACCAGTGCCAGGCACATCTGAATAAACTGCGTTATCATCATCAGGCGTTTACGAGGAACACGGTCTACAATCACCCCAGAAATGGGCGAAAGCAAGATAACCGATAATCCTGATGCACATGCAACAATACCCAGCCACGCTTCAGATTTTGTAAGCTGAAAAACAAGATAGCCTTGTGCTAGATTTTGCATCCACGTGCCAGAAACAGAAACTAATTGTCCAAGGAAATAAAGCCGAAAACTGGGGCTTTCAAACGCCGAAAAAGTACCAATACGCTCGCTAGTGGTCGATGACATTCTAAGACTCATTGTTTTAGGGGCGGTTATGTGTGAATAGTGTAGCATGCCGTATAAGACCAACGGTGACAAATTGGTTATAATGAAAGAGATGTATCATTCTTATAGTCAATAGACTAACCACGGATAAAGAGAACCCCATGATTACAAAAAAACAAATTAGCTTAAAAGAAGCCCAACAACTCATTTATAGTGTGCAATCACAACTTGAAATTGAACAAAAGGGAGCTGCCATTGCCGTTGTTGACGAACACGGCGAATTGATTGCTTTTGCCCGTACAGATACTTGTCCACTGCCTTCTGTTACCATTGCTATCAATAAAGCCTACACTGCCTCTCGTGAACGTAAGTCCAGCAGAGAACTCGGTGACGCTTCACGAACCTATGGCTTTCCGTTAACCAACTTTGGCGAATTACGCTATGTCGGCTGGGGCGGTGGGTTTCCTATTTGGCATGATGGCACAATCATCGGTGCTATTGGCGTAAGTGGCTTGCCAGAAGAAGAAGACATGGCACTTGCGACCCAAGCCATTAACGAACTAAAATTTGAGCAATAAGCTAACACAGTGTTAGCCTATAGAAATGTCAATTTTCACAGATAACGGCTTTTAAGGACAAGTGACGCATGAAACTCAGTATTTTGATTGTGGATGATGAAAAAACCATCCGCGAAGTGATTAAGCGTTACCTTGATATTGAAGGCTTTAATGTGCTCGAAGCAGAAAGTGGACTTCAGGCAATTAATTTACTGCTACACCAAAAAGTTGACCTTGTGGTGTTAGACATTATGCTTCCTGAACTAGACGGGTATGGAGTTGCGCGACGACTGCGCGACCCCAACGAAAACGCCGACATGACGTTAAACAGCGATGTTCCCATTATCTTTTTAACGGCACGCAAAGAAGAACATGACCGCTTGCATGGCTTTGAACTTGGGGGCGATGATTACTTAGTAAAACCGTTTAGTACCCGCGAGCTGGTTGCCAGAGTAAAAGCGGTCATTAGGCGCAGTAACCCCAACATTGACGAAACCGAAGCACCCATTACCCTTAACACGCTCTCATTAGACCCCAGAAGTCGAACTGTTGTACAAAATGGCAAAAACGTTAGCTTAACCGCAAAAGAATTTGATTTACTGTGGTTTTTGGCACGTCATCCGCGCCAAGTATTTAGCCGAACTCAACTGCTAGATAATGTGTGGGGCTATGATTTCTTTGGTGATGATAGTACGGTAACCGTTCATGTAAGGCGATTGCGTGAGAAAATAGAACCCGACGCAACCAAACCCACCTATATACAAACTGTTTGGGGAATTGGCTATAAGCTAGATACGCCAGAAACCTAACGCCAAAAAGGATGTTCACTATGAAGCGAGTGCTATTTGCGGTTGGGATGTTATTAAGCGGTTGGCGATGGTTGCTTACACGCCACAAACGCAATACCCCACCCCAACCTAAAAGCCTCATCACAGAACCGGATGACCAAAACCGCTTTTTGCCCTTTGAGAGCATTGCAAATTTACGTGATATTGGTGGCTATAAAACGGTTGAGGGCAAAACAGTAAAGTGGAAGCAGGTTTACCGTGGTGCATCACTGGCGTATGTAAATGAAGATGAGCAAGAGCAATTAAATGTCCTTAATTTACAAGTGGTTTGTGATTTGCGCCGTCACGATGAAATTTCACACGCTCCCGACAATGTGCCAGAGGGAGCGCGTTATCTCAATATCCCGTCTATGGACAGCATTAACAAAATAGGGCAAATTAGAAATTTGCTCTTTAAGCCTCGATATATTGAGCAAATGATGGGTGAGATTTATATTGAAGCTATCCTAGAAAACAATCCGGAAATGTTTGGTATTGTGTATCGCCAAATTATTGAAGGCAATTTACCTCTGCTGATACACTGTACCGCAGGCAAGGATAGAACAGGTTTAGCGATTGCCTTACTTTTGCGTGTGTTAGGTGTAAATGAAGAAACGGTACTAAACGATTATTCGCTGTCCAACCATTACTACGACTACTTTAAGCGAATATCAGGACGATTGGTAAAGCGACTTCAACAGGTGGGGTTTTCAGAAGATGATGTGTCTCCCCTACTGATGGCAGATAAGCGCAATCTAAAAATGGCGATAGAACACATTGAACACAAGTATGGCTCAATAGAAGCGTATTTATCGCAACGGGCAAACATTAGCACCCAAGATATTGAACTACTCAAAGCTCGTTTACTAGAATAAGCGAGACACATGGTGAAACTTTCTACCCCCCCTACTGGCTTAATGATATTTATCATCATCTTGAGTATTTCACTAGGAAGTACACTGCTCTTTAGCCAAGTTGCGCTCCTATGGCAAGGAACAGTGATTGAACAACTAGCAATAAGCATGTCCGGAACAGGCATCCTCACTACTGTCATCTCTTATGTGCTGTATAGAACGCATACCTTAAGCAGGCTAGGAAGCATTCAATGGGCATTTGGAACAATGATTGCTTTTACAGTCGGTTTAGTTATGGTCAACCTGTGGATCATCTCACAACGGATGTTCTTTAGCACAGTTTACTTGTCTATGATGTTAAGTGTTCTTGTGTTTGCCACACTAACAGCACTTACGTTTGGCTACTTTATTGCAAAAGCAATGACCGACCGCCTAAAAGAGCTATCTACTGGGGCTAATGAACTGTCCAAAGGAAACCTACAGCATCAACTTGCAGTGAATGGCAATGACGAGATTGCAAAACTTACAGAACACTTTAACCACATGGCAAAAGAGTTGGCGACTGTTGATGAGGAAAAACAAAAGTTAGAACAAGCTCGACGTGACCTTATTGCATGGGTAAGCCATGATTTACGCACACCCCTAACAACTATGCGTGTGATGCTAGAAGCACTAACAGACGGCATCATCAGCGACGAAAAAACACAAAAACGCTATCTCAACACCAGTTTGGGCGAGATAGAACATCTTAGCCACCTCATTGATGATTTATTTGAGCTAGTACAGCTAGATGTAAAAGGGATTTCGCTTGATATTACCCCAACGTCCCTAAGAGACCTCATCTCAGACACGGTGAGTGCCTTCCACGCAAAAGCAGAGAATAAAGCTCAACGCATTAGCGCAAATTTACGTCATACACAGGAAACCATACGCCTTGCCCCCGATAAAATTCAGCGTGTCCTGTCTAACTTGCTAGACAATGCCATTAAATACAGCCCACCTGAAGCTGAAATAAATATCAGCACAACATCAGAAAATGGCTATGTAAGCGTGTGTATTCGCAATTACGGTGTAAGCCTAAGCAAAGAAAGCACACACAAAGTATTTGATAGCTTCTATAGAGGCGAAACATCACGGATGACCCAAAACGGAGAAAGAGGTGTTGGGCTAGGATTAGCTATTGCTAAGGGCTTTGTAGAGGCACACCAAGGCGTGATTTGGGCAGAAAGTGATAATCAATCTACATCATTTGTGTTCACCCTCCCCTGCTAGTTACAATCCCTTTCTTGTGAATATACAAAGAAGAATTGTTTTTGGATACACTAGATACTTTGACCAAGGGGGGACTTCATTCAGTGTATCCATTCCCAATTATCCGTATCTATGAAAGCCGTGTTTTGGCTTTTTTGTTTGTCGATGTAGGCGTATGATAGAGGCTTGGTTTAATGCTCTAATACTAGAGGTTAATATGTCTAAGAAACCTGTTATGCTCATCATCTTGGATGGTTTGGGCATCCGCGAGATGGAAGAAGGCAATGCCGTAAAATTGGCTAATATGCCCCATTACAACCAATGGATGAAAACACTAGAACGCTCTATTTTAGATGCTAGTGAAGAAGCTGTTGGTTTGATTGCAGGTCAAATGGGAAATTCAGAGGTGGGTCATCTTAATTTAGGTGCCGGTCGTGTGGTATATCAAGATATTTCGCGTATAGATGTTGCTGTCCGTGACCGTGAGCTATATACACACCCACAGCTTTTAGAGGCTTTTGCCTATGCTGAACAACATAGTTCTAAAGTCCACGTTATCGGCTTGCTAAGTGATGGCGGTGTACATAGTCATGAACGCCATTTGTATGCCCTTTTAGACGTGCTTAAAGGGGTTAAGATACGCCCAATTTTGCATGTGATTACAGATGGTCGTGACACGCCTACAACAAGCGGTATGGGCTTTGTAGAGCGTTTAGAGGGGCATATATCACAAGACCAAAGTGCCATTATTGCTAGTGTTTCTGGTCGTTATTATGCGATGGACAGAGACAATCGCTGGGAGCGTGTTTCACAAGCCTATGATGCGATGGTATGGCATCAATCACCTACTGTTGCCGAAACTGCTACCGAAGCCGTACGCCGATCCTATGCCGAAAATGTAATGGACGAGTTCATCCACCCTACAATAATTAAACAACAAGAAGATGTGCGTATTTCGCCCCATGACGTAGTGATTTTCTTCAACTATCGTTCAGACAGAATGCGTGAGTTAGTAAAAACGCTGATTTACCCAGAGATTGATGGCTTTACGGGTAATTTTGTGCCAAATATAGACATAGTTACTTTCACATCCTACGACGATACTTACCCCGTAAACGTGCTATTTCGCAAAGATTCTTTAGAGTACGTTTTGGCTCAAGTGGTTAGTGAATCGGGTCTAACACAGTACCACAGTGCAGAAACTGAAAAATACCCTCATGTAACTTTCTTTTTTAATGGGGGACGCGAGGAAAGTTTTCAGGGTGAAGACCGTCGTATTATTCCCTCACCTAAAGTTGCAACCTATGACCTTCAGCCAGAAATGAGTGCGTATGAACTAGCAGAAGCTACTTTAGAACGCCTTCAATCTTATGATGATGGTTTTCTACTCATTAACTTTGCTAACCCTGATATGGTAGGACACACAGGTTCACTTTCTGCTGCTATTAAAGCTGTGGAGACCGTTGACACTTGTGCGGCTCGTTTGGTAGATGCAGTGTTAGCAAAAGGCGGTGTTGCCCTTGTAACTGCTGACCATGGCAATTGTGAGCGTATGGTAGAGCTTTCTACGGGTGAATCTCATACTTACCACACAACCAACCCTGTTTCTTTTTTCGTTATTGGTGAGGGCTATTATCAGCTCTGCGCGCGTGGCAAACTCGCTGATGTTGCTCCTACCGTGTTAGACTTATTAGGGCTAGAGAAACCTAAGCAAATGACAGGTGACTCTTTGATACTATCTCATCGTCAATAATGTTTCGTAGGAGGGTACTGTGAAGCGCATTCAGCCTAAAGAAGGTCAAGAATCTGTATGGGATTATCCACGCCCACCGCGTGTTGAAGCTGTTAAAAGCCGCTTGCGTGTTATTTTTAATGGCATCACTTTGGCTGATACAGTCAATGGTTTTCGTGTGCTAGAAACAAGCCATCCTCCTGCGTACTACCTTCCTCAGGACGATATTCAGATGCAATATCTGGTGCGTGTGCCGCGTCAAACTTTTTGTGAGTTTAAAGGAATGGCAAATTATTGGACGCTTCGTGTGGGCAATCAAGAAGTACCTGACGTGGCGTGGATGTATGCCTCACCCAATAAAGGCTTTCAGCAAATTGCCAATCATTTGTGCTTTTATGCTAGCCGTGTAGAGGCGTGTTTTGTTGGTGACGAGCAGGTAATACCCCAAGATGGTGACTTTTATGGCGGATGGATTACGTCTTCTGTGGTGGGTCCTTTTAAGGGAGGCGTGCGAACTTGGGGTTGGTAGAAGCTATTTTTAGGTTTTGTTAGGAGACTTTGCCGAAAATGCTTGCGTGATTGGGTTAATTCGTGTTATTCTATTTCAAGTGTTGCTTTCGCAGTTCTATTTTACGGATTTCCTTTCTCTTTTCGCTGTCTGTTATCTAATAGCTCTTTGGTGTTTTCGTTTAAGAGTTTTGCAGTTTAGTTAACAAACAGAATGGTACTCGGCGTATGGATAAAAAAATGTCCATGTTGCACCCCGTTTAACATGGACATCCATTCGTTTGGTCGCCTTTTGGGCAACGAAAAGAGAAACAAAAAAGATTGAAGCAGATTCAGTCACTATTATATCTTAGAGAGGGGGGTTGTTACAAGTGATTTTAGTACAGATAATGCGCCTAAACCAAAATAATCACGCTATTGCTCTCCAAAATATGGGAGAAAAAGAGAGCAATGATTATTTTGGTGCGCTTGGGGAAAGCGCATCGTCTCTGTACAAGCAAGGTTTTAACGTCTTTCCGCAACCGTTCAAGAGAAAATCGGGGTACTCTTGGCAACCTTTGCAGATTGTAAGACTTTCGAATAAGTCATACCCACACTTTACAGACATTATCAGTGGGTATGTTAATTTAGCGGTGATGTGTGGTCGCACAAGCAATAATCTTTTTGTTTTAGACTGCGAATCACCAGAATCCTTGAACTATCATATGGAACAGCTACGCGCCCGCAAAATACCGCTTTATGTGTCAAAAACAGCGCGTGGTGGTCATATTTATCTTTTTTGCGCATCAGGTGAAGTCCATAACATCAAGTCGGGGGTAATTAAAGATATTGAAGTACGTGGGCGTAATCTATACGTACTCGCCCCACCCTCTTTACACCCTTCGGGCGCACCGTATGAATGGCTTATTCGCCAGTCGGATAAACCGCCCACTGTGAGCGTACAAGATATTGATTGGTTGATGGATAAAAGAGGCAACTCTGTTCCGCTACAAGCCAACGCTCGTGGAAAGCATGGCTCTGTTCCACATTTATCACTTATTTCACCTTACTCGTCGCTTTCTAATACGACCCGTGATTACATTAAAAACGGGCATCTTATCCCAGAGGGCTACCGCAACAACGCGCTCTTTAGCGCAGCCTGCGATATGGTAGGTAATCACTATACCTATTCAGAAGTTTCTTCGATGCTTTGTACGCCTGCTCAACTAAGCGGGCTATTGCTTGATGAAATAGAAGCCACTATTCAAAGCGCGTTTAGCCGTCCGCGCGAGCCTGCTCGTAAGATAAACCCGCGCCTTAAAGAACAACAAAATAACGAAACGACATGGCAGCTAGCGATGGCGTTTGCTTCAAAATACGATTGGTCTTTTTCGTATGGCAATAATTTCCGAGCGTTGTTTCTTGCCTTAGTAGAACGTTGCCGTTTAGGAAGCAACTCTAAGGGTATTTTTAGGGCGAGTATTCGTGAACTAGCAGAATTAGCACGCATGGGCATTAACACGGTTCAGCGACTGCTTAAAAAGTTTATAAAACTTAATCTGATTCTTTCTAGCGGTACTGATAAAGTCAGTAGCGCAAACCTTTGGATGTTCACAGATGACGTGCTTGCTAAGGCAAAAAAGCTAGTTTTGGCTGATAAAGCCTTCCGTTTGCCCTCCCATTGGCTAGATTTTACGCAAGCGATGAAACAAAGTGATGCGTCCGAAAGTGGTGCAATGGGCAGGGGCGCAATGTTCCTTTATCAGTTTATGAAGGCAACTAAACGTGCAATGTTACCTAGTGCGTTGTCTGTTGCTTCTGGTATGACGCTGAATCAGGTGAACTATGCATTGTCTAAACTTCGTGAGTTGGGACTTGTAACACGCCATATTTTAGGCTGGTATCCTGTTTGCTATTCGCTAGATGAGTTAACACAGCATGTTTTATACCAACGCCCACGCATTAAAGGGCGCGGTGAACGCCGTAAACAACGGTTTTTGAACGCACGTCAGGCGTTTGTGTCGCGTGTTATTTATATTGCGCGTCAAGTTTCTGATGGCATAAAGAATCCTTATATGGTAAGACCGAACCTTTTGCGTGTGGATGAGGCAGATGAGGATATAAAAGCTTTGTTTAGGTCACATCAGGTACAAAAAGAATTGCAAAAAGGGGCTTATTCTACGTTCTTCACAAGGGCGGATGGTTCTTTTGCGCGCGTTAGTTTTCTTACTCATGACGATTTAGGCGTATAGATTGTTTTATTTTCTCTAAGAAATGTCAGCAAAAACGAATGGTGCTTTTGTGAAGTAATTTTAGGCTCTTTGGGATGGAGTGGTTTGCTTAAATAAAAAAACGGGTGCATTATTGCACCCGTTTTTTAGCTTATTTGTTCAGACTAGCTACCAGGAGTTGCTTCTGCTTCTTCAATCAAAGCACCAGTAACGGGGTCTACACCTGTTTCAATATCGCCATCAATGAGGGCTTGTAGCACTTCAAATACGGCTTCGTAGATTTCGTCAGCTACATCAGCATCGTGCTTGGGTGCAATGGTGATACCACCGTTTACTACGTCTAGGACGTACAAATTGCCACCGGGGAAGCTGTCCATTTCGCCATTTACAAGAGCGGCGATGAGGTCATAAACACCCACGTTTACAGCTTTTTGTGCGCTGGAAATAAGGAATTCTGCACCAGGTGTTTCGCCACCACCAAAGGTAGTGAAGTATTCGTCTTGGTCAACACCAATGACATATACGCCTTGTTCGGCTGCATAACGGATACCACCAGAACCAGTGGGGCCCCCTGCACCAAATATCACATCGGCACCGTCAGCAATAAATTGCTCGGCTAAAGCTGCACCCTTGTCAGGAGCAACGAAGCTATCGGTGTAGCTGCCCAAGATAGTGATTTCTGGGTTGATGTAGCGGATACCTTGTTCGTAACCGTTGCGGAACTTCACGACGGGGGGAATTTCTACGCCATAAACACCAGCAGCAATGTCGCCACCTTCTTCTTCAATAAGAAGCGCAGCAAGTACGCCTACTAAGAAGCCGGCTTGGTCTTCACGGAATTGGACACCTACATAGTTAGTGGGCCCATCAACAATGAATTGGTCAACACCAACAAAGTAAACTTCGGGGTTGGCTTCGGCTGCAACGGCTGTTGCGTCTGCAATCAAGAACCCAACGGTAACAATGACATCGGCACCCGATTGAATACAGGTGTTGATATTGTCGTTATATTGTGTGTCGGAGGTCGTTTCAATAAAGTTGATATCGAGGTCAAATTCTTCTTCGGCTTGAAGGATACCTTCATAAGCATATTGATTGAACGTACCATCGTTTACCTTGCCTACGTCTGTAACCAAGCATACGCTTTCGATAGCACTTTGAGCAAGCGCGGATGGTACAATCCCGACGGCTAACGCTAAGACAGCAATGACAAGAAAGGCTTTTTTCATGTGGTTGTTCCTCATTGTTTTAATTAGATTAAACGGGTATTTAACACCTCCTTAAATTTACCGCGTTTTGCGATTTTTTCAAGTGAATTTATGCACATAAAAACCCTAGACCAACTTTATCCCCCAATGACGTTGTTTTTTTATATCTTAAAGTACAATAAAAAGTATCTTTCAAACAGTATATAGGAATTTAGCATGAAAAAAATGTTACTTTCGCTTGCCGTGTGTTTGTTGTTTACGGTGACGTTGTTCCCTCAAGAAACGCCTCAAAATACTGGTAATTCCTTTTTGGGTATAAACCTCAACGGAGTGGTGGATTGGTCTACACAATTTCCCTTTGTAGACATCTTCAAGTCAGCACGCCCTTGGATACCCCAAAGACAGGGGGCAGGCTGGGGTGAAGGGGGTGAACTTGCTCTTTCGCCCGAAGGTTGGGTAACGCGCCTGGAACCGAATCAATTTGCAGAAACGGTGCTTTTTTCCGCAGATACCCCCTTTACAGGCAGCATGGATGGTGAGTATGTTATCCTTTTTGATGGCGAAGGTGAAATTGCTTTTAGGGGTAATAATGTCACTGTAAATTCACAGTCCGCAGGAAGGCTAGACATTACGGCACGCCCCTCACAAGGGTCTGTGTTTCTACAAGTGACAGCAACGAACGAAGCAAATCCCCTTAAGAATATTCGCTTTCTAATGGCATCACACGAGCAAACGTACATCTCGCAACCGTTTAACCCGCTTTTCTTAGAACGGTTCTCGCGCTTTGGTATCTTACGTTTTATGGACTGGATGCAAACGAATGATGAGCCAGCACATACTTGGTCAGAACGTCCTCTTTTGACGGATTACACATTTGCGCTTCGTGGTGTACCTGTGGAAATGATGATTCAATTGGCAAATACTCTACAAACGGACGCATGGTTCACCCTCCCCCACCGCGCTGACGATGAGTATGTGCGCCAATTTGCCATCCTAGTGCTTGATGCGCTTTCACCCAACCTTAAAGCCTATGTTGAATATTCTAATGAAACGTGGAACGGGCAATTTGTCCAAGCCAATTATGTGATAGAAACGGGTTTAGCGCAGGGCTTAGGAAGCGGTGATGCGTTTTGGGCGGGCTTGCAATATCACTCTAAACGAGCCAATGAAATGTTCCGCATTTTTGAAGAGGTGTTTGGCGGAAACGAGCGTCTTGTGCGTGTGCTTGCTTCGCAGGCAGCAAACTCTTGGACAACCGAGCAAGTGCTTCTTTATGAGGATGCGTTTCAGAGTGTAGACGCTGTAGCGATTGCCCCCTACTTTAGCTGTGATGACCCCGCTAACCCCGATAATGTAGAAGCCACGCTTTCGGCAGGTTTGGATGGGCTACTTGCCCAGCAACTGATTAATGTACAAGAAGGGGGTTGCGCCTATCAGTATATGATTGACCAGCTAGAAATTACGCGCCGTTTTAACGTGGACTTGATTGCTTATGAAGGTGGTCAGCATTTGTCGGGCTACTTTGGCACAGAAAACAACGATGCACTGACGGAATTGTTCATTGGTGCAAATCGTGACCCTCGCATGACGGAAATCTATTTAGCCTATCTTAACGCATGGCGTGAGCTAGGTGGTGGGGTGTTTATGGCATTTTCGGATGTCGGGCAACCCTCGCGCTTTGGCAGCTGGGGTGTCTTAGAAACACTGACACAAGATATTGCCACTGCACCCAAGTATTTGGCTTTGATGGCGTTTATTGACAGCCTGCAAGGGCAATAAATAAAAAGTGGGCGTGCGACTAATCACACGCCCTTTCACATAGAGGGGTTCTGAAGCGGTTGTTAAGGAAGTTCCCAAACAGATTTACGCTCCAAGATTAGCTTAACAGCTCTTGGGAATCGGTCATGGTCTAGGGGTTTCCCCAAGAAGCCGTCAAACCCTAAACGGCGTACTACATCAATTTCTGATGTATGTACCGAATAGGCAATAATTGGGATGCGATGCCCATATCTTGCGGGAACTGCGCTTTCTACATGAAGAACACGGTCAAAACTGGACAGAGGAACTCAAAAAATTACTGCTGAGCATGAAAAAGGCGGTTGAAACAGCCCAGCCTGTCGGAAAACTTGCGCCAGAAATCCTTGCAAGTTTCATACAGCACTACGAACAACTTTTAGCACAGGGCTGGCAAGCTAATCCGCCACCGGAGAAAGCACACTTGCCTAAACGGGGACGCTTGAAACAGTCCACTGCCCAAAATTTACTGACACGCTTGGAAAAATACCAAGCCGCAGTCTTAGCCTTTATCCATGATTTTCGCGTGCCTTTTGACAATAATCTCGCTGAACGAGACTTGCGGATGATGAAAGTTAAGCAGAAAATCTCTGGCACTTTCCGA
>Ga0163144_10012459_pt1 | contig 17857 bp, 11 predicted proteins | sample OliLak19BULKMAT1_FD_123175 | JGI IMG/M metagenome (GOLD analysis project Ga0163144, IMG submission 123175) | Freshwater microbial mat bacterial communities from Lake Vanda, McMurdo Dry Valleys, Antarctica - Oligotrophic Lake LV.19.BULKMAT1 | ecosystem: Environmental > Aquatic > Freshwater >...
CGGGCAGTTCGGGCGCGCTGACGCTGGATGCTTCCGCGGCGGCACTGGGCGAGGTGCGTCGGCCCTTTGGCGTGCGGCCGGTGGGCGGGACGACGGACGGGCCGTGGCGCGCGCCGGACTGGTTGACGCTGAGCTATGGGCATGCGGCGGACGGCGACGAGGGAACGCACCACCAGTTGGCGATCACGCCGAGCTGGTTTGTGGCCGACACGCTGGAATTTGGAGTTGAGCTTTCGGGGTGGTACTTTGACCAAGAGTCGCGCGGCACCGGGGCGGGCGCGAAGGTCGAGGACGACTCAACGTTTGGGGCGAGCTTCCGCTTCTTGGCGCGCTGGCACCTGCTGGGCGGGACCTACGGCGATGCGCCGGTGGGCGCCAAAGACCTGGATTGGACGCTGTTTATAGAAGGTGGCATCGGCGTGCTGCTGTCGTCGGGCGAGGTGCCCTCGGACGGGACGCGATTGAACTTTCTGCCCACCGGGGGCGTGGGCGGGACGCTGCGGATCAGCGAGGGCGGGACGCGGCTGGTCGGCGGGGTGCGGTTGCACCACGTCAGCAACGCGCGGACGAATAGCGATCGAAAGAACCCGGACTTCAACGCGCCGCAGTTATATTTGGGGGTGAGCTGGGCGTTTTGAGGCGGAAGGCAGCGATGAGCGATGAGGGTCGGGCCTGCGCCCGCCCCTCAGAAGGCAAGGACATGGCAGGTTGAAAACCTGCCCCACGCAGAACCAAGAGGCAGGATGGAAGATCCGCCTCCGAAGGCAACGGCATGGCGGGTTGATGAACTGCCCTCGGATTGGCAGAGGTAACGAAGGCGCGTGGGCGTACGCTGGGGGCTATGGCACCAAGCAGGGCGCGGATTTTGACGGGCGACACGCCGACGAGCACGGGGTTGCACCTTGGGCACTACGTGGGCAGCCTTGAGAACCGTCTGCGGCTGCAACGTGAGTACGACTGTTTTTTCTTGATCGCGAACGTACACGCGTTTACGACGCTGGCTGAGAAGCCCGGCGAGATTCGGGCGAACACGCTGGGGATCGTCAAGGACTGGCTGGCGGTGGGGCTGGACCCGGAGACGAGCACGTTTGTGCTGCAGAGCGAGGTGCCGGCGATCGCGGAGCTGACGTTTTTCTTTGCGATGCTGCTGCCGTTCAACAAGGTGATGCGGAACCCGACGCTGAAGACGGAGATCGAGACCAAGGGGCTTGGCGACAGCTATCCGTTCGGGTTTCCGATGTACGCGGTGGGTCAGTGTGCGGACATTCTAGCGTTTCGGCCCGAGCTGGTGCCGGTGGGTGAGGATCAGGAGGCGCATATTGAGATGTGCCGCGACGTGGCGAGCAAGTTCAACCAGTTGTATTGCGGGGTAGGGAATCGCGTGGCGGCGGAGGAGCACGTGGAGGCGGGCGGGTTGTTCCCGGTGCCGCGGGCGAAGATCGGTCGTGTGGCGCGGCTGGCGGGGCTTGACGGCGTGAACAAGATGAGCAAGAGCCTGGGCAACGCGATTTTCTTGTATGACGACGAGAAGAGCGTGCAGAAGAAGCTGAACAAGGTGACGGTGCAGGCGGATGCGGCGACTGGGCTTGTGCCGCAGAGCCATGTGCTGCTGCAGTATTGCGACGCGTTTTTACTCGACGCGCGAGCGAAGGAGATTCGGGCGATGTACGCCGCGGGCGGCGAGGTGATGCACGGTCACGTGAAGGCGGAGCTTGGCGCGGCGATCAACGAGCTGCTGGCACCGATGCGGGCGCGGCGCGGCGAGTTGGAGGCGCGGCCTGACAAGGGCGACTCGCTGGTGCTGGAGGTGCTCAAGCGCGGGGCGGCGCGGGCGAATTCGGTGGCGGAGGAGACGCTGTACTTGGCGAAGGAGAAGATGGGGGTGGCGCTCGGTCGGCGGACGGTGGGGTTTGCTGGCTGAGCGAGCCAGATTGGCCTTGGGGGGTTGCATTGCAAAGGTGCTGTTGTTGCGAGCGACGAACGCGGTGGCGGGCTGAGGGGCGACCGCCGAGAGGTTGTCCATGGGCGCTGAACTGAAGAAGCGGGCTGGTTGTATGGCGTTAGAGTGGCGCTGGCGTGCGGGCTTGGCGTGGTGGGGCTCGCGGTTGGTTGCGCGGGCGGGCGCACGATTGTGCTAGAGCCTTTGCTGGCGTGGGTGACGCCGGGGCGTGTGGTGGTGCTCAAAGCAAAGACGGCCCCTTCCGCCTTGCTTACTGCGTTCGCTGAGGCACCTTCCATTGGCCCACAAAGCTTGGGGGAGATGGCGACCGTAGCGGGACGGAGTGGGAAGTTGCGGGTTGCGAAAACCTGCCCCATTCGGAATAAAGATGTAGGTTGAAAACCTGCGCCACGCGGAATCAAGAGGCAGGTTGGAAACCTGCCCCACGCGGAACTAAGAGGAAGGTTTGAAAACCTGCCCCACTCGAGGCAAGAAGGCGCGTTGGTCACGCGCGTGTGGTGCGGAGCAGGCGTGCGCAGAGCAAGGCGGAGGCGAGGCCGAGGGCCGCGCCGGCGACGGTGTCTGAGAGGTAGTGGTTGTTGTTGACGATGCGTGTGAAGCACGTTCCGGCGGCGAGCGGGAGCGTGACTAGGAGTGTGCGCGGGTAGAGGGTGGCGATGGCGCAGGCGGCGGCGACGCTGACGGAGCCGTGGCTGCTGGGGATGCCGAGGTCTGACCAGTTGCCGAGGCGTTCGGCGACGGGCATGAACTTGTAGACGAGCTGGTTGTCGGCGGCGGTCATGGCGTCTTCGGGGCGGAGGCGGCCGAAGACGGGCTTGAGCAGCTCAGCGCTGACGCCAGCGGTTATTACGGAGGCGGGTAGGAGTGCGGCGAGCTGCAGCGCGGGTGGGCGGTTTGGGCCGAAGGAGCGGCGTCCGGCGGCGGCGAGCAGCAGCAGCAGGGTGATGAGGGCCCAGGGCAGGGCGCTGCCGAGCTGGCGGAGGAGCTGGTACCAGTCGTACAGGGCGACGGGTTTGGGGAGGCCGCTGCGGAAGCGCGTGCTGGCGGCGTAGGCCCATGGGTCAAGGGTGTGGCTGAGGGCGACGAGCGCGCAGAGTGCGAGTGCGATTACGCCGGCGCGTAGGAGTGTTGGGCCGCGGCGGCGTGCGGGCCGGTGGAGCGCGGCGCGGGTCGGCTCGCGGGTGATCATGGTGTGAGTTTAGTGGATGTGGTGGCGGGCGTGGGGGCGAAGGGTTTGAAGCCGCGGTAGCCGAGGGCGTCGAAGGCTTCGCGGTTCTTTTTGGTTTCGCCGTCGAGCGAGCCGGTGGGGATGACCTTGTCGAAGGCGGGTGCCCACTGTGCGTAGGTGGAGCCGACGAGGACGGCGGGGCGGCCGAGGAGTGCGGGCTGATCGAGGCTGGTTTCGGGCCAGTAGTCGTGCTGGACTTTGCGTCCGCCGAGGCGGTGCTGCGCGGCGAAGACGACGGCGCGGTCTTGCAGGTAGAAGCGGATGCGCGAGGCCTGGCCGTAGTGGTCGATGATGATGAGCGGTTCGAGGCCTGTGGCTTCGCGGAGGCGTGCGCGGCGTGCGTCTACGTCGGCGGCCATCTGCTGTCCGCCGATGACGCGCTGGACGGGTACGGCGCGCGCGAGTGTGGGCGAGAGCGGGGCGAGGCCGGCGCGGAGAAGGTCAAGACGCAGGAGGCAGGCGAGGGTGATGACGCCGGCGATGATGGCGAGGTGCTTGGCGAAGCGGACCAGGCGGATCGGCTCGAACGGCTCTGTCAGCCAGAGGGCGGCGAGTGGCAAGAGTGTGAGGTAGCCAGCGAGTGGCCAGTTGGCCTCGGCCTGGGCGCGCAGCGAGAGCAGCAGGTAGAAGGCCAGCACGGGTGCGGCGGTGTAGAGCAGGAACGCCGTGGGTGCGGGGCGGGCGAAGAGCGGGCCGGCGCGGCGGAGTGACCAGACGGCGGCGGCGATGAGCGCGGGCAGGACTGGGAGCAGGACGCCGGCTTGCGTGGCGAGGAGTTCGAGGGTCCACTGCCCGAGGAAGGCCTCGCCCTCGGTGGGCGGGCGAGGCGTGATGTCGCCGCCTTTGAGCCCGGCGTGGCCGAGGAGGTGGCGGACGGTCTGCCAGTCGTGGTGGCTGTTCCAGATGAGCACGGGGGCGAGGCCGAGGGCGGCGATGAGGGCGGCGAGTGCGAGCCCGAGGGCCCAGCGCGGGTGAAGGCTGAGGCGCGAGCGGTGGAGGATCGCGAAGAGCAGCAGGCCGGGCGGCAGTAGCAAGATGGTGTACTTGAAGAGGAAGCCGACGGCGAACGCGAATCCGAGGGCGGCAAAGGCGAACAGTGAGCGGCGCGTGAGCGCGTGCCAGGCGGCCCACGCGGCGAGAGCCCAGCAGGCGAAGTAGGGCCCGTCGATGGTGCAGAGCAGGGCGGTGGCTTGGAAGGCGGGCGCGAGGTTGTAGAGGGCGGCGGCCCAGAGGCCGGCGCGGGTGGGGCGGTGATTGTTGGAGGCGGAACTGGGGCCGACGACGTGGGCGGTGATGTCTGTGGTGAGCGCGCCGAGGGCGAGTGTTGCGATGCCGGCGGCGAGTGCGGGGACGGCGCGGATGGCGAGCTCGGTGGTGCCGAGGGTGTGTGTGGCGAGCCAGATGGCCCAGGCGATGCCGGGGCCCTTGGTGGCGTAGGACCAGTCGGGCCTGAGGGACCACTCCCAGTAGAAGGCTTCGTCCTCACTGAGCTGGTACGGGCTGAACCAGGCGAGGTAGGCGAGGCGTGCGAGGGTGACGGCGGCGGCGAAGATAAGCACGGGCGCGTATGCGCGCAGGGGGCTGCGAAGGCGGGGTGGTGGCGGGCTAGTGGCGGGCGACAACGCGGTACTCCAGGTACGTCCAGAGTGCGAGGGCGAGGACGCCGCCGTGGAGCAGGATCAGGCCAGCGGTGCCGTGCTCATGGACCAGGCTTTGGCCGCCGGCGATAGAGACGATGGCGGCGATGGCTGGGAGGAAGGACCAGACGTAGACCACCAGCGGGGGCGCGGTGGCGAGCTTCATGCCCATGACCGCGCCCAGGACGACCATGACAAGGCACGCGAGGGAGGCGGCGAGGCGCTCGTGCTGCTTGCTTTGGATCTCGCGGCGGAGGTCTGTTACGGCGCTCTGCAGGTTGTTGGCCCAGCGCCAGAGGGCTTCGTCGCGCGCGGTGGTGGCTGTGGTGGCGCGGGCGCGTGCGGCGGCGATGAGCTCGGCGGACGTGAGCTTGATGAGCGGGGCGGTGGGGTCTTGCTGCGGGGCGAGTGCGGCGAAATCGAGCTCGGCGAGTGTTGGTGTGTTGGCGGGGTCGGTGGTATTGGTGGCGTTGGTGGTGGTGGGGTTGGCCGGCGCGTCAGTGGTGGTGGTGAGCGTCGAATCGGGATCGGGTTGGGCCTGCGTGGTGACGGCCTCGAGGGTCAGGCCGAAGGTGACGCCGGGCGAGTCGGCGGTGACGGGGCGAGCGAGCCAGGCGCGGTTGGCGCGGTAGGTTCGCGCTGCGGACTGGCTGGCGGGGTTCGTCGTGTTGGGGGCGAGGGGTTGGAGCTGGACGCGGGCGGAGATGACGCCGGTGGCGTCGGGGGTCAGGGCCCAGCCGCGGGCGTCGGCGGTCTTGCTGAGGGCGGCGGCGCTGATGGTGATGGTGCGGCCTGCCGGGTCAGTAAAGGTGGCCTGCCCGGTGGCGCGGAGGGTCTGATCGATCGCGTCGATGCTAAGGCGGAACGCCAGGACGCGGGCGAGTGCGCGGCGCGGCTGATCGACAATGTTGAGCGACTCGGGCGTGCGTTTGGCGGCGTTAAGCTCGGCCCATGAGAGATATTTGGGGTCGTCGGCAAAGGCGGTGGGGAGGGTGAAGCGGACCTCGGTTTGGTCGGCCTCGCCAAGGAGGCGGTTGCCCAGGCCGCCGGCGGGGTCGCGCAGGCGCATGACGACGGTGGTGATGCTGTCGCGCTGGATGTTCCAGTCGCGGGTGTCGCTATCGAGGTTGCCGCCGGTTTGGCGGAAGAGCCAGACGCGGGCGAGTGGTGCGGCGAGCTCTCGGCGGACGGTGCGGTCTGGGGCGAGGTCAACGGCGACGACGCCGCGGAGCATGAACTGGCGGTAGGCGCCTGAGCCTGGCTCGACGGGGAGCAGCTCGATAGCGTCGGCATAGACGACCTTGCCGTCACGCTCGATGGACTGCCCGCGGCTGATGGCGGATTGGAGCAGGCGTGTAGCGTCGTCAGCGACCATCTGCTGCATGGAGCGGAGGAGGCCGGGCATGACGCGGTCGGCCATGAGGAACAGGGCGAGGGCGAGTGCGAGGCCCAGCGCGATTGCGGGGGCGAGGGCGGCGCGGTGTGAGATGCCGCCGGCGTAGAGGGCGGTGAGCTCATTGTCTTGGCTCATGCGGTGGTAGACGAGCGTGGCAGCGAAGCCCCCGGCGAAGGGCAGCGCGTACTGGAGCATGGGGATGGCGGCGAGGGCCATGAGGCGGATGGCGTCGGCGGGGCCGAGGGTGCCGTTGGCGATGAAGCGGACGGCGACGGCGAAGCTGGCGACGACGACGACCACGGCGGTGGTGATGGCCAGGAGCCTGAGAACCTCGGCGAAGAGGAACCGCCAGAGGGTGGTTGTCGCGCGCGGGAGCATTCGTGGCGAGTGTACGGGCGGGAGCGGCGGGGGCGGGTGGGGGCCTGCGCAGCGTTAGGCGGCGGCGGCTGGCGGGGGAGCGGGCCGGCCGCAACCACCTTTGGATCGAGCGCCCGCGCAGGGCGGGTGTTTGAGATCCGGACGGTGAGGCAATGCAATGGCAGCAGAGGTGTTGCAAGTGCTGGCGTTTCCACTTGGACATGGAGGGGGGGGGGTTGGCTAGCCTATGAGTACAGTTTACCTTTGGAGCTGAGCGATGAAGATGAGGACTTGCGGACACTTAACGCGCTTTAAACCATCCGTGGTCGGTACGTTGGTGGCCATGACGATCGGGTCAATCGTAATGGCGTCTGACTGTGGCCACCCGCCGCGGCTGCACAAGTGTGACGAGAAGATGCGATTCCGCGTCGTCCGCGAGCAGAACATCCCGCTCGGGCCGATCGAGAGCTCGGCCCGTCCGGCAATTGAGGTGCTGATCTACAACGCTTTGAAGCAGAACACTAGCTGCTTTGACGCGACGTACACGTTCGCTTATACCCAGCAGAAGACCAATGGCTATCAGGTTTCCGCGACGGGTGGTGGCGGGATCGCGTACGAGTTGGGTGTGGGAACCTCGCGAATCCTGCCTGTGATCCTCGAAGCCAAGGTCAAGGCTAACGCAAGCTTTTTGATCACGGGGGAGCTGAGCCGACAGGAAGTTGTCGGCTTCTCTTGGACCACAGAGCAGGTGGTGCCGCCGCGCTGGAAAGTGGGCATAAAGGTCTACTGGAAGACGATCGATGCGCGGGCGTCTCAGGTGTGGGGAGACCGTATGATCTGTGACATCCAAGGTGGGGGTGAGGGCAACGTGACGATCTGCAACAAACGTACTATCAAGGTGAAGGCGAACGGAACGGCCAGCATCCGTGATGAGAGTGCGTCTGCGTACAGACCTGGGTGCTGCCCCGGCGGGCCTGCGGGGGGATGAGTAACTCGGTGAGCGGCGGTGATCAAGGCACGGATTCCATCGCCCGATGGGCGATAAGGGGCGCGTTATGCGACGGGGCATGATCGTTGCGTTTGTGCTTGTGCTCGGTGCGGCAGGCCTGGCTTGGTGGCTTGCTGGGCGTGGTGGCGCGGGGGGTGTGGTGCCGGCAACCGGCGGTGTTGGCATGACCACGGCGGGCGGGGCGTCTGAGCGTCAGTTGACGGCTGACGAGGCTCTGGCGGGGCTCTTCGCTGGCTCTGTGGACGGTCATGACGACCACGAGCTGGTTCGGGGCTTGCTCATGGCGCTGCCGACGGAAGCGCGGGCGGGTTGGTGGGAGAGGTTGCTTGCGGGGCTTTCGCGGATGGACTTGGCCCAGACCGGCGAGCTGCGGCGTCAGATGGCGTTGATCGCGCTTGAAGACGGTGCGCTGGACGCTGCGTGGGCGATGCTCTGGCCGTTGACGGACTGCACGGGTTGCACTGCGCACGACCGGCTGGACGCGCTGCGGCTGCTGGATCAGTACTTTCCTGATTCTGAGCCGCGGCGAGCGAAACTGACGGCGCGGACGGAAGCGGCAGCGCGGGCGATATTGAGCGAGCCAGAGCCACGCGATGCGCATGTGCCGCTGGTGTGGTCGGCGTATCAGCGGGCGCGTCGGGAGGGGCGGCTTGACGGGGCGATTGAGCTGCAGCGGGGCGAGCTTGTGACGCGCGGTCGGTTTATGGATTCGGCGCGGACCAGAATCCTGCAGCAGAACCTCGCGCAGGACCTGATGTCGGCGGGGCGCGATGACGAGGCGCTGCCGCTGTGGATGGAGGTTGCGGAGGCGTATCGTCGACAAGAGGCGGGCGAGGGTGTTGGCTTCAGCGTCGAGCGAGCGAGCGTGCTGGTGCATGCTTCAGGAGCAATGGCCGTCAGCGATGGTGTCTCGCTGCTGTTGGGGACTTTGGGAGGGCCGGGGCTTGAGGGGCGGCCAGCAGCGGCAGTGCTGGGGCTGAACCTTTTGCTACTCCAGCAGCGGGCGGGTCGGCCTGAACTGGCGATGGCGGCAGCGGTACGGACATGGGAGCTGCTACGAAACGGTGGCGGCGGCGCGGCCGCGCTGGGCGAGAGAACATCCGCAGAGAGCGCAGCGATGGTCTGCTTCCGGGCGTCAGAGTTGGCGCGGGCGGCAGGGCGGCAAGAGGAGGCGCGGCTGTGGCTCGACCGGCTTTTGGAACTAGCACCGGGCACCGTGACAGCGCAGAGCGTGCGTGAAGCACGGGCACGTCAAGGTCGCCCTTAGGCGGGCTTGCGGGGAGTTAGGCGGTGGCGGCCGGCGGGGGCTGCAGCGCGCGTTCACCTTTGGCGACGATGGCGGCGGTCAGGGCGTCGCCGCTGACGTTGCAAACCGTGCGGCACATGTCAAGCGGGCGGTCAATGGCGATGACCAGGGCCATCCCGGCGAGGGCTTGGGGCGGGAGGCCGACGCCTTGGAGGACGGCGACGAGCATGACGATGCCGCCGCTGGGGATGCCGGGCGCGCCGATGCTTGAGAGGGTGGCGAGGAGGATCAGCGAGAGTTGTTGCGAGGCCGTGAGATCTATGCCATAGAGCTGAGCGATGAAGACGCAGCAGACGGCCTGGTGGAGGGCGGTGCCGTCCATGTTGATGGTGGCGCCGATGGGGCAGACGAAGCTGGCGATGCGGCGGTCAACGCCGAGGCGGTTGGTGGTGCACTCGATGGTGGCGGGGAGTGTGGCGTTGCTGGAGCTGGTGGAGAAGGCCAGGAGCTGGGCGGGGGCCATGGCCTTAAAGAAGCGTGCGGGCCCGATGCCAGCGAAGAGCTTGAGCAGGATGGGGTACTCGATAAAGAGCATGATCGAGAGGCCGCCGAGGACGACGAGGGCGAAGACGCCCAGCGCGGTGATGATGCCCAGGCCGATCTGGGCAACCTGCGGCACGACGAGGCAGAAGACGGCGAAGGGCGCGAGGAGCATGAGAGCTTCGATCAGCTTGCCGAGGCCTGCGGCGAGGGCCTCAAAGACGCCGACGGCGTGGTCGGCCTTGGCGCGCAGTGCGCCGCCGAGGAGCGTGAGCGAGAGGCCCAGCGCAAGTGCGATGACGATGACCTGGAGCATGTTGCCCTCGGCCAGTGCGCGGAAGGGGTTGGTGGGGACCGTGTTGACGATCTGCTGCCAGAGGGTGGGGACCTTGGCGACATCACCGACGCGGGCCTGAACCTCGGATGCGCCGGTGCGCATGAGCTCAGCGCGGACGGCGTCGGGCACGAAGAGCCCGGGCTTGATGAGGTTGGCCAGCAGCAGGCCTAAGACGACGGCGGCGGCGGTGGTGCCCAGGTAGATAAGGACGGTTTTGAGGCCGATGCGGCCGAGGCGGCGCGGGTCACCCAGGCTGGCGCAGCCGACGACCAGCGAGCACAGGACGATGGGGACCGCGAGCGCGCGGAGTGCGGCGAGGAAGAGGTCGCCGATGAGATCAACGGCGATGACAACGGCGCGGACGGCGTGTGCGAGCGCGGTGGCGCTCTGGTTGGGGGCGGTGGTGATGGTGGCGGCGGTGGTGGGGCGATCAAGGGTGGTGAAGGCGGCGGGGTTATCTACGCCGAGGGAGAGCCAGGTGTCGCGGGTCCAGGCGAGGTTGAGGATGAGCCCAACGAGCAGGCCGAGGGCGAGGCCGGTGAGGATGCGCCAGTGGAGTGGGAAGCGTGACGCGCGGGGCGGGGGCGCGATGGACGGGTGCGCGCTAGGCGGGGCTTGGTCAGGCGGCGCGGTGGAGAGATCGGCCATGGTGACATCCTACCGACGGGGGCTGGAAGGTTGAGCGGTGGTGCGATATTGCGTGCGTGACGGACGGACGGTGCGTCAACGAAAAGAGGCGACCCTTGCGGGGCCGCCTCTTTGCCGAGTAAGTGGAGGCAAGGGGACTCGAACCCCTGACCTCATCCATGCCATGGATGCGCTCTACCAAAACTGAGCTATGCCCCCGGCAATCGCGGCGATCGGTGGGCGACCGAAGGCCGAAGATCGGACGTCTTTGGTTGTCGGCTCACGGGCGGGTCAACTTCATGGCGTCGCGTGAGGGAGGCGAGTATACGCGCGGTGTGCGGCCTGGGCAACGCGGGGTCGGCGGTGCCGATCAGATGCCGCACGGACGGGGTGCGGGGGTGGTCTGTGGGCGTACGCTGACGGCGTTATGGAACCTTGGCCGGCCAACACGCTGGGTTTGGACTATGTGGCGGCTGCGCGGGCGCTGGGGCCGGCGCCAGCGCGGATGATCGACGTTCACACGCACATTCATGGGCGTGAGGCGGCGAAGATTTATGCGCGGGTGCGCGAGCTGTACGGGGTTGAGCGGACGTACACGATGACGCAGATCAGCATGGCGGCTGAGGTGCGTGAGGTGCTGGGCGAGAGCGTGCGGTTCATTACGATGCCGTGGTTCCGCGGGAACGACCCTGAGCACCAGCACCGTGGCGGGTACCTCGAGGTGATCGAGCGGTTTCATGGTGAGTTTGGCGCGCGGATGATGAAGCTGTGGGCGGCGCCGGCGCTGCGTGAGTTTTTGCCGTCGGGCGCGGTGGACGTGGCGGACATCGACAGCGCGTGGCGGCGGGAGCACGCGCGGCTGGCGGTGAGCCTGGGCATGATGATCATGGTGCACGTGGCGGACCCGGACACGTGGTTTGCGGCGCGGTATCACCACGGCGCGACGTTCGGGACCAAGGCGCACCAGTATGTGGGGCTTCGGCGGATGCTGGACGAGTTTCCAGTGCCGTGGATCGCGGCGCACATGGGTGGCTGGAGCGAGGACCTTGGGTTCTTGGATCGGCTGCTGACGGCGCACCCGAACCTGCACCTGGACACGAGCGCGACAAAGTGGGTGGTGCGTGGGCTTTCGGGGCATGAGCCCTCGGAGGTGCGGGACTTTTTCACACGGCACAAGGGGCGGATCTTGTTTGGAACCGACTTGGTGACGATGGACGATCAGCTCAGCTTGGCGAAGACGGGGATGAGCCGCATGGCGGACCTGGCGAGCAGCCCGGAGCAGGCGTTTGAGCTGTACTGCTCACGGCACTGGACGCTGCGGACGCTGTTTGAGACGGGGTACGACGGGCCGAGCGCGATAGCGGACCCTGACTTGGCGATGATCGACCCTGCGCGGTACACGGCGATGAGCGCGCCGCGGCTGCGCGGGTGCGCGCTGCCGGCGGACGTGCTGCGGGCGCTCTATCACGACACGGCGGCGAACCTTGTGGACCGCTGGTGGGCTGAGCACGCGTGAGGTGGGCGGGTGTGGTAGCATGGGCCCGTGAGCGCAACAACTGATCGAACGCGGGTCGGTGAGTGGGTCGGCCAGCGGCGGAGCGGTGGCTTGCGGGCTGGCGTAGTGGCGCTTGTCGCGGGCGGCTTGATTTCGTTAACACCGGTATTCGCAGGGCAGGTTGGTGATCCGGCGTTGGCGCCGACGTATCGCCCCAGCGGTGGCGCGGGCGCTGGTGCGGGCGGTGGGAGCGGGGCCGCGCTGGACGGGACTATCGCGCTGAGCGGGCGCGACTTTGCGGGGCTGCAGCTTGACTTGCCCGCGCAGCGCGGAGGCATTGAGCTGGGCGCGACGCGGGCGTTTGCGTGGACCGAGGCTGGGCCGGCGGGGCCGGTGCAGCGGATGATGCTGATCGGCTCGGTGCGAGTGAAGCTGGGGCCGACGGCGCTGAACGCGGCGCGGGCGGTGGTGTGGATTGAGCGGCTTGAGGACGCCGCAGGTGCGAATGGCGGCGCAACCGGCGGCTTAACTGGTGGCGCAGTTGGCGGCGCGGCGGTGGCGCGGCATCAGGTCGCGGTGCTGTTTGATCGCGTCAGCAGCCCGACGGCGAGTTCAGGCCTGGGGGGCGGGGCGAGCGGGCTTGGGGCGGCGTCGGACCGACTGCTGGTCAGCGCGGTGGTTGAAGGCGAGCTCTCGCTGCGCGTAGATGCGCCGCCGCAGGCCCAGCGGCCTGAGGGCGAGGCGCTGCTGACGGAGGCGGAGGCGCGGTTTGCGCGGTACTTGACGGCGCTGGAGCGGCCTGAAACGGGCGCCGGTGTGGGCCCGGGCGCGGGTGATGTGGCGATGACGCCCGAGCCGCGCTCAAAGGTGGCGTACGAGCCTGGGTTGACGCGGCCGTACGAGCCGGGCTCGGCTCTTGCGCCTGACGCCCCTCGAGCGGTGCAGGCGGCGTCGCGTGCGGGGTCGGGGTCTGATGCGGACCCGACGCGTCTGCTGGGTGATCAGCGGCTGTTCAGCGGTTCGGGGCTCATCACGGTGTCGGCGGGTGATCCGGCGCTGATCCAGCAGCCGGGCGAGAACGTGGTGGTGATCACCGGCGGCGTGGTGCTGCAGTATTCGGAGCCAGCGCGCGAGCGTGCGCTGCAGCTCTCAGCGCAGCGTGCGGTGGTATTTTTAGACCCCGGCCCGCTGACGGACGTGGCGCGGCTGGGCGCGCAGGCCGTGCGCGGCGTGTACCTAGAGGGCGACGTGATCGCCAGCGACGGGAGGTTTAGCCTGCGCGCGCCGCGGATGTTCTACGACGTGCGGAACAACCGGGCGACGATGGTGGACGCGGTCTTTTGGACGTACGACCAGCGGCGTGGCCTGCCGCTGTACGTGCGTGCCAAGGCGATCGAGCAGACGGCGCGGAACCAGATCAAGGCGCGTGGCGTGACGATGGCGGCGTCGGCGTTCTTCGAGCCGCAGCTTTCGATTGGCGCGCGAGAGGTGACGGTGACGCGCGAGGCGCGTGATGCTGACGCGGGCGGCGGCGAGCGGGTGATGGTGCGTGGCAGCAGCCTGACGCCGCGGATCGCGGGCGTGCCCCTGCTGTGGTTGCCTGCGTACCGGGGTGACTTGGAGAGGTTCCCGATCCGCGACGTGCGGTTTGAGAACAGCTCGGCGGCGGGGCCGGGCTTGCAGACGCGGTGGGACCTGTTTGGGCTCACAGGGATCGCGGCGCCGGACCGGGTTGACCTAGACCTGCTGGTCGACGGTTGGCTGCGGCGCGGGGTGGGCGTGGGGCTGGACTCGGCGTGGGCCGGGGCCGATCAGCGCGGGGCGTTCTTTGGGTATTTCTTGCCATCTGACGGCGGCGAGGACGTGCTGGCGTCGGGGACCCGCATTGATCGCAAGGGCGACTCGCGCGGGCTGATGCTGCTGGAGCAGCGCTGGGACCTTTCGCCCTCTTGGCGGCTGCTGGGCGAGGCGAGCTATGTGAGCGACGAGGCGTTCTTGCAGACCTACGACGCGCAGCTCACGCAGACACGGCGCGAGCTGGTGAGCGGCCTGGCCCTGCGGAACACCGACCAGAACGCGCTGTTCCAGCTGCAAACGACGGGCACGCTGACGGACTTTTCACCCAACCAGTACCTGCTGCAGAGCCAGGGGTACGCGGTGACGAGGATGCCCGAGTTCAGCTACGCGCGGGTCGCGGACAACCTGTTTGGTGACCTGCCGGGCGTGGTGCAGTGGTCGCACGAGTACCGCCTTGGGCGGCTGCGGCTGGACGGATACAAGACCACGCCGCGGTCGATTGGATATGAGAACGACGCGGACGCGCAGCGGGCCTTTGGCCTCAACGCTGACCAGTCGTGGGCGGATCGGCTCGCGGCGGCGGGCGCGCCGGATGCGTTCATCACGCGGCTGTACACGCGGCAGGAGCTGGCGGTGAACATTTACGCCGGGCCGGTAACAATCACGCCCTTTGGCACGCTGGCACTGACAAGCTACAGCGACGAGCTGAAGGACGTCTCGGGCGCGGCGGCTGGGCCTGTAGGGGGGCCTGGTGTGGAGGCGATTTCGGATTCGTCACGGTGGTGGGCGGCTGGCGGGCTGCGTGCGAGCACGAGCATGCAGCGGGTGTATCCCGGTGCGCGCAGCGAGCTGCTGGGGATCGATCAGCTTCGGCACGTGGTGACGCCGAGCGTGACGTTGTTCCATGCCGACAGCGGGCGCGACTCGGCAACACTGCCGATCTTTGACCGTGAGGTCGAGGGCGTGAGTGAGGGGACGGCGGCGGCGTTCGCGATTGACCAGGTCTTCCAGACCAAGCGTGGGCTGACCGGCGACGGGCGCGGGCACGTGGCCGATTGGCTGAAGCTGCGGACCGAGCTGGTGACGAGCAACAACGAGACGGTGCGGTCGCCCATCGGGCGCTGGTATGACGCGCGGCCTGAGCTGAGCAACCTGGGCGATTTTGCGACCGTCGACGCGACGATGCAGCTGACCGACGCGGTCTCGGTCAGCGGCGGGACTGTCTACGACACTGACACCAACCAGCAGGCGCGGACCAGCGCGGGGCTGTGGGTTGATCATGGGCGCGACTTCGCGGCGTTTACTGAGCTGCGTTACATCAACCCGCTGGACACCACGTTTCTCACGGTGGGCGGGACGTACCGCCTGACGCCCAAGTACACGGTTGAGGCGGCGGGGACCATCGACACCGACTCGGGCAAGCTGCGGTCGATCGCGTCGCGCCTGGACCGGGAGTTTCCTGATTTGACCTTCAGCGTCAAGATCGGTTACGACCAGTTGACGGACGAGTTTACGACAGGCGTGCTGGTGACGCCGCTGGGTCGTAACCGGCGTGTGCAGCAGTTTCGGCGTCTGGGGCGTGACCAATACCTTGAGCCTTTGCAGCCCGAGGTGCCTGGGCCTGCGTCGAGCGTGCCGTGATGTGTTGCGAGTGATGCGGCGCGTGAGAGGATGGCTGAGACGACGCGGGCGAGAACTTGGTCATCTCGGGCACGTTGATCATCTCGGACACGTTGGCCGTCTCGGGCGCCTTAGTCGTCTTGGGCACGTTGGGGCCCCTATCTTGCAGCGATGTGCGTCACGCAACCACGCGGGTTTCTGGCCGCCGGCGGGACCGCCGGGATCAAGCCCTCGGGCAAGCCCGACGTGTGCTTGATCGTGCGTGAGCCTGCGCCGGCGGGCGCGGTGGCGGGGTTTGCGGCGGCGTTTACGGGCAACGCGGTGGTGGGCGCGCCGGTGGAGATCGGCCTGATGCAGCGGGCGGCGGCGCTTCTGCCGGGCGGGCGCGTGCCGCGGGCGGTGCTGATCAACGCGGGTAACAGCAACGCGGCGACGGGCGAGCAGGGCGTGCGTGACGCGCGGGCGTGCATGGTGGCGGCGGCGGGGCTGCTTGGTTGTGCCGAGATGGACGTGGTGCCTAGCAGCACGGGGGTGATCGGGCGGCCGCTGCCGGTGACCAAGATTGTCGGTGCATTGCCGGGGTTGTTCGCGGCGCTTGCGCGCGGTGAGCGTGCGGACGCGGACGCGTCGCGGGCGATCATGACGACGGACCTGGTGCCCAAGGCCGTGGGCGTCGAGGTGAGCTTGAGTGGTGGTAATGGTGGTGGTGCGCGGGTGGTGCGGATCGGGGCGATCGCTAAGGGCAGCGGGATGATCGCGCCGCGGCTGGAGATGGCCTTCAGCGGTGCCGCGCGGGCGGCGGTGCCGACCGCGACGATGTTGGCGTTTGTGACCACCGACGCGCCGATTGCCTCGCGCACGCTGCAAGTGATGCTGGACCGGGCCGGGCAGGTCAGCTTCAATCGCGTGAGCGTGGACAATCACCCAAGCTGCAGCGACACGGCAATTGTGCTGGCCAGCGGGCACGCGGGCGGGGCCGCAATTGTGGCCGGGACGCCCGAGCACGCGGCGTTCGAGGCGGCGCTGACAGGCGTGTGCGAGCGGCTGGCGGAGATGATCGTTGCCGACGGCGAGGGCGCGACGCGGGTCTTTCGCGCAACGGTGATTGGCGCACCAAGTGATGCGGCGGCGGAACTGATGGCGCGGCAGATCGTGGACTCGCCGCTGGTGAAATGCGCGATCCACGGCAAGGACCCCAACTGGGGGCGGATCGTGACGGCGGCGGGGAACGCGGGCGTGCGGTTTGACCCGCGGCAGGCGAGCCTGACCATCGGGCCGGTGGAGGTTTATCGCGCGGGCGTGCCGATCACCGAGGCGCTAAGTGACCCGCGGCTGGTGAAGGCGATGGGCGGCGCGCGAGTCGAGCTGGTGCTGACGGTGGGCGCAGGGCCCGGGCGCGCGTGGATGATGGGGTGCGATCTGAGCAAGGACTACGTGTCGATCAACGCTGACTACACGACGTGAGAGCGGCGACGATGTGCGACGGCGCGGGCTTTCACTTTGGCGCTAAGTAACTCGGGGGCAGGACCACTGGGGCAGGACAACGCGATGGTCGAGCGGGTCAGGATCACCGACGTCTCGCCGCGGGACGGGCTTCAGAACGAGCCCGGGGCGATCAGCACCGCTGACAAGCTGAAGCTGGTCGAGCTGCTTTGCGTAAGCGGCGTGGATGAGGTAGAGGTGACGAGCTTTGTGAGCGCGCGTTGGGTGCCGCAGCTTGGTGATGCGGCGGAGCTTCTGCGGGGGATTGCGTCGGTGGGCCTGCTGAGCCCCGCGCGCGAGGACAGGGGTGGTGGTGATAGTGCGGGTTGGCGGCCCGTGCTCTCGGCGCTGGTGCCCAATGACAAGGGGATGGACGCGGCGGCAGCGCTGATTGGCGAGGGTGTGCCGCTGGGCAAGCTAAGTGTGTTCACGGCCGCGAGCGAGGCGTTCTGCCAGCGAAACATCAACGCGGATATCGCGCAGAGTCTCGAGCGGTTTGTGCCGGTAATCGCGCGGTGCAAGGCACTGGGTGTGCCGGTGCGCGGGTATGTATCGTGCGTGATCGCGTGCCCGTTTGAGGGGCCAATTGCGCCGGCGCAGGTGGCGAGCGTGTGCGAGCGGCTAGCGGCGCTGGGGGTTGATGAGATCGACCTTGGCGACACCATTGGCGCGGGTACGCCCGAGATGACGAGCGCGATGCTGAGCGCGGTGGTGGGCGCGCTGGGGCCCAGGTGGCTCACGCCGCTGCGGCTAACGCTGCACCTGCACGACACGTTCGGGCAGGCGTCGGCGTGTGTGCGGGCGGCGCTGGCGGCGGGCGTGCGGTCGTTTGATTCATCGGTCGCGGGGCTGGGCGGGTGCCCATACGCGAGCGTGCCGGCGCGACGTGTGCCGGGGAACATCGCCACCGCGCTGCTGGTGCGGACGTTGCGCGAAGAGGGGTTTGCGCCGGGGCTGAGCGCAGACGTGGACGACGGGGCGCTGGAAGAGGCCGGGGTGTTCGCGGCGGGCGTGGTGGCGCGCGCTCGCGTAGCAGCAAGCCAGAGCTCGGCGGGGGGCACATCGTGAGCGACCACAGCCAGAGCATGGGCGAGGGGGAGCTGGTCAGGCTCGTGCGACAGGGGCC
>Ga0163144_10012460_pt1 | contig 17856 bp, 15 predicted proteins | sample OliLak19BULKMAT1_FD_123175 | JGI IMG/M metagenome (GOLD analysis project Ga0163144, IMG submission 123175) | Freshwater microbial mat bacterial communities from Lake Vanda, McMurdo Dry Valleys, Antarctica - Oligotrophic Lake LV.19.BULKMAT1 | ecosystem: Environmental > Aquatic > Freshwater >...
GGACCCCAACCGCAACGGGCAAGGCCAAGGGGGCTATTGGGAGTGGGCCAACACAAGTTCCACCTTGCCGGTGTATGGGCCCCCCGGCATTCTGGTGAACGGCCAACCGACTACCGCCAACGCGGGCTGGAAAGGCTCCATTTATCCAGGCTACAACCCCTTCGACATCCCGCTCAACGCCTACCCCACGGTCCTCAGCCCATGGGGCTTGGTGGACACCGCAGGGGCGACGAGCGAGTGGACGGAGGGGGTTGTCCGACTCAGTGGAGAGGATTACTTCCGCGAACGAATTCACGAAGGTTCACCGTGGTCGCGAGCGGTGTTCTTTGCCGACAACATCGTCACCTCCGGCGGAAGTATCTTCCCTGCGTTTGATGGATACACCCAAGGGCTGAGGGTCGCCGCCGCGATACCTGCTCCGGGAACCGCCTTGGTGCTCGCGACACTCGCTGTGGCGTACCACCGCCGCCGACAGAGAGACAGATTGTCCACACCGCCAAACCGGACTCGACACAATTTGTTCCAGTCAATATCTTGGGGTCACGCACGTCGTTCTTCACGCCGGGTGACCTGACTCTGCCGCTCGGAAGTGCGTCGGAGAAAGTCGGGAGAAAAATCCCATGCTCCGTCTCCTTGCATGCTCACTCGCCGCGCTGGTGGCTGTCGCGCCCGCGTTCGGCCAAGTGCGTTACCGGTTGAACGGGAGTACCGTCAATCTCACCCCCACGTTCGATTCTGCGTCTCCACCGAATGGAGAGATCGACGTGGGAGACCTGTCGACCAGCACCGTACTTCACATATTCGACTCAAACACGAACGCACCCTCCGTCAGCGTGGGAATGATCACCGTGCGGGGGACGATGCTCACCTCGACGGACGTCCTCCGGGTCGCGGTTGTCGCGGGGAGCGTCTCGGATCCCAACGCCATCTTCAACAACCCATTCGAACCTGTGATCCCTGGTTTGCTCAATTGCGGAGGCTTTCGCTGCCTCCCGCCCACCGGGTTCCCGATGGACACCACTCTGCGTGACAACACCAGCCTCCACGCCACGTTCCTCGGCGACATCACCGGCGACGTGACCGTGGGGTGCGTTTGGCGATTGCATGCGCAACGAAATCTGACCAACACCGCCGGCGGCACGATTTCCGGCAACATCCTCAGCACCACCAGCGACTAGGGCGTCGAACAAGGCATCGGGTTTGTCACCACTTCATGCTCAATCTGCGAGGTGCGGGCCGATCAAGGAATGAGCGGCGACATCATCGCGCAGCCCACGGCCAGCACACTACCTTTGTTGACTCCAACCGCACCACTTGGGCGTGCAGCGGCCGCGTCATCATCGGCGCAGCCCGAACCGAAGAAACCGGCTCGCCCGGCTTCACCGGTGATATCAACTGCGAGTTCGGCGACCTTGAGCAGTTCTATTGCTCCGGCCCGGTCGGGACCAGCGTCACTTCTCGCTGAACCGTCGCTTCCGGGGCCCGTATCGGCGTGTTCTCCATCCGTCCCTTCGGATTGAATGGCGACGACACAGTCTTGCCATACCCCATCTACGCCGACCCTACAGACGCGACGCCGCCAAACTCGCCAGTTCGCTTCGTTCGCTCTTCGCCAGCGTCACATGCCCGAAGATCCGCACCCCCTTCATCTTCTCCGCGGCATACGAAAGCCCGTTGCTCGATTGATCCAAGTACGGGTTGTCGATCTGCTGGACGTCGCCCGTCAGCACCAACTTGGTCCCTTCGCCCACGCGGCTCGCGATCGTCTTCACCTCGTGCGGCGTCAGGTTCTGGGCTTCGTCCACGATCATGAACTGGTGAGCGATCGAGCGCCCGCGGATATAGGTCAGCGGCTCCAGCACCAGTTTGCCGTCCGCCATCAGTTTCTCGATCCGCTGCTCCGTCGAGTGGCTCTCGGCGTTCAGGTTCGCGCCCCGTGTGCTCAACAGGTAGCCCAGGTTGTCAAAGATGGGCTGCATCCACGCCCCCAACTTTTCGTCCTTGCTCCCCGGCAGGTAGCCGATGTCCCGCCCCAACGGCATGATCGGCCGGGCCACCAGCAGCTTCTCATAGCGCTCTTCGTTGAAGACCTTCGACATCCCCGCCGCGATCGCCAGCAGCGTTTTCCCGGTGCCCGCCCCGCCCAGCAGCGTGACGAGTTTGATCTCGTCATCCAGCAACATATCGATCGCCATCGTCTGCTGCACGTTGCGGGCCATGATGCCGAACACCGGCTTGCGCGGGCCGGTGACGGGGATCACATGGTCGGTGTCGCCCAGCCGCCGGGCCAGCCCGGTGTGGTTCTCATCGTCTTTATCCTTGAGAACGAGATACTGGTTGGGGCTCAGTTCCCGCTGATAGATCACCCCATCCTCGGATTCTTCCAGCAGAATCTCCGCCAGCCGATTCAGCGGCAGAAGCCGATCGCGGTAGAGTTCATCGATGATCGCGCCGTCCGACGACGCCGTGAGATAGCCCGTGTACAGCCGGTCGGCATCGACCTTCTGATTCTGAAAATCTTCCGTCGGGATGCTCAGCGAATCGGCCTTGATTCTGGCGGCCAGGTCCTTCGTCACAAACACCGTCCGCAGGCCCTTCTGATGGAGCGCGAGCGCCACCGCGATGATGCGGTTGTCCGGCGAATCCTCCCCGATAGCCCGCGGCCGGGGGTAGTCGTTCACGTCAATCCGTACCGTCCCCGTGATGCCTCCCGGCCCGACCGCCATCCCCGAATTAATCCGGTTGCTCAGAAGCCCCCATTCCACCCCATCCGCCAGTTGCCCGATGCTCCGCAGTCGGTCAAGGTGGCGGATGCACGCCCGCGCATTGCGCCCCAGGTCGTCCTCCTTGCGCTTCATCTTGTCCAGTTCCTCGATCACCATGAACGGGATCACGACGTTGTGCTCTTTGAACACAAACACCGCGTCCGGGTTGTGGAGCAGCACATTGGTGTCCAGCACAAAGTGCTTGACCCCCGTCTCCACCTCCGGCTGCGTCCGCACCTGCGTCATGGGTTGCGGCCTCCCGTTGATGCCGCTGGCCGCTTCCACGGAGCGGTTCGTCCCGTCCGCTGCGCTCGGCCCCCCCGCGGCTCGGCCGGGGGCGTATTCCTGAACTGGTTCGGGCCCGATTCTCGCTCCGTGAGCCATTTCACCTCGCCATGTCACCCGTTGGGTGGTGGACCGACTTCGCGCACGGTTGCCTCGGGACTCTGGTATATCTCTCCACCAGAACATCGACCCCGGACCCCGGCCGCTCTTCCCCCAAGGATATCGATTCCATCGGGTTGGGGAGTGCCCCCAAACGTCTTTACGCAATCTTTGCGCAAGCAGCCTCAACCGTCAGCGGCCCGACTCCCGTTTGCACGGCCCAATCGCCGTTTTCAGCCATTCAATTCACGAACACCGCAACCGACAGGATCACCGCAATCACCACCGCGATCGAGACCTTCGCGGCGGTCGCGATGATCCGGCCAATCGCCGCCCCCTGTCCCGCCGCGGTCGCCTGTTCCCACGTCTTCTTCTTGAGCCCGCGCTCCACCGCGATTGCCCCGGCTGCGGCACCCAAAATTCCCCCCGCGATCGAGCCCAGCGGGAACACAAACGGAGCCCCCACAATCGCCCCCACCAGCGAGCACACGCCCGCGACAATCGAGCCGGTACGGCTCGCCCCCGCCTTGCTCGCCCCGGCCGTCCCGGCCACCAACTCGATAATCTCCGCAGTCACCGCGAGCGCAATGCACGAGCCGAATGTCCACCAATTGAACAGGTCCGGCTTCCAGAACCACATCCCACCCGCGACCAGCAGCGTGAGCCACAGGCCGGGCAATGTGACCACCGTCAGCACGATGCCGACAAGTCCGAAAACGATCACCAAAGCCGCGGCGAGCCAGTCGGTCCAAGAGGCGTAGTCCATGTATGGATCATTGTTCGGAATCGGTGGGGGTGCGGTTTGCACAGCCTAAAACGGACATCGGCTGTGAGACGGGGCAAAAACACCCAATCGGCTCTCCGGCCCTCGCATACATTCGCGCCAGTTGCAACCAGATTCCCGGCGAACGCCGCCGAATCACCGGTCCGACCCCCGCACGCCTCTCCTGATCGCGCAGCGCGCAGCACTCATCGCACGCGGCGATTTCCCGAGGACGTAGACACCGAAACTCCGCAACGGTGTTCACGCAAGCCGGGTGGGCGTCGATGCTTGCGGCGTGGGCGTGGTCGGGAGTCTGTTCCTTGTGGGGAACAGCAGTCCCGCACGAGGCTCACGATTTGGGAGCGATGGAACCATGACGACTCTTCACTTGGGCGACCTCTTGGTGCGGAACAACGTGCTCACCGAAGCCCAGCGCGATGCGGTGCTGGACGCCCAGCGGCTGCGGGGCGGCCCGTTCGGAGCAATCGCGGAAGAGATGTTCGGCGTCCACCCCGGGGCGGTCGAGAGGGCCTGGGCCGAGCAGTACGCGGTCTTCGCGCCCCACATCGACCCGCGAAATTACAACGTCCACACCCGGGCACTGGAAGCGGTCTCGCGCCGTCAGGCGTGGCAGTTCTGCCTGCTCCCACTCGAGTTCAAGGGGAGCGACCTCGTCGCCGTCACCACCCAGGAGCACCTCGTCAGAGCCCTTAAGTTCGCGGGCTGGCGGCTCGGCCACTCGTGCCAGTTGCTGCTCTCAGACCCCGTCCATCTCGGCGAGGCCCTGCAGATGCACTACCCCATGGCCGGCATGACCCCAGAATCGATCGTGGCCCGCGGCATGATGGCCTGAGGAAACATGATGGTCTGAAGAAACATGGTGGCCCGCTCACACCGCCCGGCTGGCCCGCGCCATCAGCGCCGACCATTCCGCAGGAACAGCCGTCGCAAGGTCCGCCAGCACCGACTGCACCTCGGTGCTGGAACGGCCGCAGATCAGTTGCCCGTGCTGGGCCAGCGCAACCCCCACCGTGACGAAGTAGGCAAGGATGCCCCGCAGCCGCTCGTCGGCGTCGGCCGGAGTCTTGAGCATCCGTTTCGCCGAGTCTTTGGCCTGCTTTATCGCGTCCAGCGCCAGCGGCCCGCGCGTGGCCGCCCGCACGCCGTTCAATGGTTCGATGTCCAGGCTGTGCTCAAACCACACCTCGCCGTCCGACCGCTCCAGCCGGCTGATGACATCGTCGATCGGTCGCCCCTGGGCAGACAAGCCCAGGCGGATCAATCTCGTGGCCATCGGTTGGTCGATGCCCAGTCCGGTGGATGGGTGCGGCCCGGTGGATGGGTGCGGCCCGGTGGATGGGTGCGGCCCGGTGGATGGGTGCGATAAAGAACCGGGCGTTACTTCTGGCTTGTCGATATACATGGTCGCTCCAAGAACCCCTTTAGAACGGTCAAAATCGGTCGCTGAATGCGTTACGAACATCGGTCAGGTCGAGGAAAGGTCAAGCAGAGACTGAATCTCGGCGTCAATCTGGTCGGCACGCACGCCGTCTTCCGCCAGGTGATCGCGCACGGCTTTCGCAAAGCGCCGCTGCCCCGTGCGGATCATCACCCACATCCGGTCCCGGTCGATCGAGTGCTGGGCCGCCAGGTCGTCGCACGAGCGGCCTTGCAGGTGATACGCGTAGAAGTACTCCCAGTGATCCACGAGTCCGCGTTCGCTGCATTCCTTCCGCGCGGTCTCGAGCGCGCTCTGCACCACGGATCGCAGGAACGCCAGATCCATCGCCTGCGACTGGGTCTCGTCCGAGGCCGCCAACTCGGCCAAGGCATGCGTCCCCGTGGCGTCGCGCTGGTTTTCCTTGTGAATGCACTCGCGGAGATAAAAACACAGCCCGTTCATCAGCCAGCGACGCAGCTTCTTGCCGCTGGAACGCCACTGACGGAGGTAGTCGGGCCGCGACAACCGGTCGCTGAAGAACCCCTGAACGATGTCGTCCGCGTCCCCCATCTCGCGGAACGACGAGCCGTAGTAGTAGGCTTTAAGCGGTTCCGCGTAGATCGTCATGATGTGGTTGCGGAGTTCCCGCATGCTGGCTTCGTCGCCGCCCTCCAGGCGGATGTCCCACCACGTCGGATTCAGAGTCTGAGGGAACGCATCGCGGCTCATCTTCTTTTTCGCCTTGTTCTCAGACCGTTTCGCGACGGCCTTCGCCTGGAGCGCCGGTTTCTTCCCCTTGCGAGGGGTTACGATCCGTTCCAGTGTACTGCGCACCCAGGCGGTCATCGAAGACTCCACTGATTTCTCGGGCTGATCCATTGGCATGACTCCGCAGTACGTCCGCCGATTGAGAAAGCACCACGCCGACGCTACCGGCGCGCGGGGGGTAAAAATCCCCAAGAGGCAACCTTCCCGCTCGCGAATTGTACAATGCAAACAGGAGACGCACCTCTGGTGGCAACCGTACCAAATCTGTGTTTCCGCTGCGGCGGCTCCGCCGATGGCGCGGTCTCCGACCTCAAAGGTCGGCGGATTTGCCTCAGCTGCGTCGAAACCAGCACCGGCGGCGGTCACGAAATAATCGACCTTTCGCCCCACGTCGCCGACGACATCATCCCGCTGGTCCCCCAGGCCCACACCCACATCACGCGGGCCCCCTGCCCGCATTGCAACACCCCGATGAAGCCCGGTCAGACGAAGTGTCCCGCCTGCGGGCTCAATCCCGCCTCCTTCGAGGAGCGCGTCAGCACACGCGGACTGCGGGAAGTGGGGGGAGTCGGGCGCGAAGCGCCCAAGGGCGAGCCGTTGCGCTGCAAGCAATGCGAATACGACCTCACCGGATTGAAGGCCCTGGTCTGCCCAGAGTGCGGAACCCGCAACACCCTGCCGTCCCGCAGCGAGTACCTCAACGAAGTCTCAGAAGAAGTCGCCCGCTGGGAGTATCGCAAGCCCGCGCTCATGGCGGTCATCGGCTTCGTGCTCTCGCTCATCATCACGGCGATCGCCGACGGTTGGGCCAATGCGGCGTGGTTCGCCGCCATTTTTCCGGTCCGCGTGGGCGTCGCGACCGGCGCCTTCGTCTTGTGCGGCCTCATGTGGGTGGGCTTGGACGCCCCGCTCAAACTCACCCTGCTCCGTTTCGCGGGCATCCTGGGACTCGTCGATCTCGGCTCCACCCTGCTCGCCGCGAGCGGCCTGCCGTTCAGCGGGTTCGTCACACTCTTGGGCGGCGGCATCCTGTACGTCTATCTGCTGGTGGAACTCTTCGACCTCGACATCCAGGACGCGTGGGGTGTCTCGGTCGTGACCTTCGTCGTCAACGCGATCACGCTCTCGCTCGTCTTTGGGGGGCTGTCGCTGATCTGAATGCCGATGACCTCACACGACGTCTCGTAACATCCCGGTTGACAGGTGCATGGTGTCGTTCTTCAGACCCAAGGTCTGGTCGTTCATAGCCGGGGCGGTCGAGCGCAGTGACACCCCCGGGACGGTGTTCCCACGAGGGAGGCTGTCCGAAGGACTGCTCGCAGGCGCTAAGCCTCTTGCGCACCAGTCCCCTCACTCGCGACCACACCGAATCCGTAAAGCTCTTCCGCCTTCACCCGCACGCGTTTCATCATGCCCCGGCCGGGCCGCAACTCCCGCGTTAATTCCGGATATCCCGATACCCCATCATCCCATCCCGGATCAGATTCAACCGAATCCCGCGGCTCAAATCCAACTGCCCGAACGAGTCTCGGAAGGTTTCCACGTCCTCGATCGGTTCGCCATTGACCCCGACGATAACGTCCCCGGTCTGCAACCCGTTCTGACGGGCCAGCCCATCTCCATCAACCTCCAGAATCTCCAACGGCTGGCTGTTCCGCACGCCGGTTTCCTCCGCAATCTGCCGCGCGATGCGCTTGTCCGCCGGCCGGAGCGTCAACCCGATCGAAGCGACGTACGTGTTACCGAAGGCCGTCGCCTGATCGGTCAGCGTGGCCCGGATAGCCCGGTCCTCACCGTCTCGAATCACTTCCAGTTCAACCTCGGTCCCCGGCGCGGTGATGGCGATCGCGGTCCGCAGGATGCCCTCTTCGTTGTACGCCCGACCACGATACTTGAGAATGATGTCTCCCTCCAGCAGCCCCGCACGGTCGGCCGGGCTGCTCCCCACGACCCCGGCGATCAGGACGCCACGCCCGCGGGCCCCCTGCTTGCTCGCCGGCGCATCGGCCAGCGAGATACCCAGCCCGCCGCGGATGACCCGCTTGTTCAGGATGATGTTGTCCATCACCGCCTTGGCGATCGATGCGGGGATCGCAAACCCGATCCCTTCGTACCCCCCGGTGCGGCTCGCAATCGCGGAGTTGACGCCCACCACCTTCGCCTCCAGGTTCAGCAGCGGCCCCCCGCTGTTGCCAGGGTTAATCGCGGCATCCGTCTGGATAAAGTCCTCATAGTTCCGCCCCGTCTCCCGCGGCGTGATCGATCGCCCTTTCGCGCTCACGATCCCCGCCGTAACCGTGCTCGAAAACCCGAACGGGCTGCCGATGGCGACCACCCACTCCCCGACCTCCAGCGTGTCCGAATCACCGAATTCAAGGTGCGGCAACTGCTCCGCCTCGATCTTCAGCACCGCCAGATCGGTCAGTTCATCGCGGCCGATGATCCGCGCGCTGTACTCCGCCCCGTCGTTCATCTTCACCTTCAGTTGCTCAGCGGCCTGCACCACGTGATTGTTCGTGAGGATGTAGCCGTCCGCCGTCACCACCAACCCCGAGCCCAGCCCGTTGGGAACCACCCTCGTCTCAATGCGCCGCTCAAACGGGTTCGGCCGGAACCGCACCGTGTTCAAACTCGTGATGTGAACCACCGCCGGCTCCGCCACCGCCGCGACGTTCTTGAACGCCTTCGAAAGGCTCCGCGCAAAGGTAAGGTCGGCGTCCGACGTCGAAACCTCAGCAACGGCCGTGGCGGCGGTGGGGGGCGTGCTAGCGGTCGCGGTCTGTCCGTCGGCGTTGTCCGGAGCCAAGGCCAGCCCCAGCCCGCATGCAATCCACGCCGCAAAGAAAAATGTCCGATTCATCCCCAATCCTACACGGCTCTTGGCGATCACACCGCCCGCAGCATCCCCGATACATCCGCAAGGATTGGTCCGAAATAGCCGGCGTTGGAAACGGCTCCGGGTCGACACCGCTGGTCGTCGAAAGCGGCCCCCGGACTGCCAAGGAGTCGTCTCGATCACACCCCGATCGACAGCCCCACCGGCTGCGGCCGCACCACATGCGTCGCCGCCAGCGCAAGCCCCAATGGAGCACGCTTGCCGCCCTGCGGGGGGATGCCTTCCTGGTCGATGTGCCGCTGGATCGCCATCACGCCCTCGATCAACTGTTCCGGTCGCGGCGGGCAACCCGGGATGTACACATCCACCGGAATGAACTGGTCGCACCCCTGCACCACGGCGTAGGTGTCAAACACCCCTCCCGTGCTCGCGCACGCCCCCATCGAGATCACCCACTTGGGCTCGGCCATCTGCTCGTAAACGCGCTGAAGGACCGGCATCGTCTTGATGCTGATGCGCCCCGCCACAATCAGCAGGTCGGCCTGCCGGGGGCTGAAGCGCATCACCTCGGCCCCGAACCGCGCCAAGTCAAACCGGCTGCACGCCGTCGCCATCAGCTCGATTCCGCAGCACGCGGTCGCAAACGGCATCGGCCACACGCTGCTGCGCCGAGCCCAGTTGATCACCCGACGCAACTGGGTGGTGACAAATCCATCGACGGGGAGAGCGGCTTCAAGACCCATGCTGCATCGATCCTTTCACGAATCCGGCTTTGGTGAACCAGATGGTAGGGGGCCGTCACCACGGCATGCGGTTCGTCGCCGGCGGTGTCAAGACCATCGGGTCGACCTTGGCATCCGAGAGCGTTGACGGCGATCGGCGATCGACGACATACCCCGGCTTGCCCGTGCCGCGCCGCGCTGTGGTCTTCGTATAGCAACCCGCGGTAAGAACCACCCCGCACAGGGCGACGGAGATGAAAACGGATGCGGATCGGCGACGGGGCATGTGGTGGTCCTGGGACGGCGTGGGGAACAGGTCGAGAGAAAACGCTACGGAGGCAGGCAGCAAGGCACGATCAGACGGCCGCGGTCGCGGCCGTCGCGCCGGGCGGGTCCGTCAGTGGGGGGGCGGGAGGGATCAAGGCAACGGCCGGGGTCTCCGGCTTCTTGAGAAGGTCCGCGAGGGTGCGCCCGGTCAAAAAGAGGTTGCGTTGCCGGGAGATATCTTCGATCACCGGCGAAAGAAGCCCGCGCTCCGCCGCCACCAGCGATTCGCCGACCGCAACGATCTCGGAAAGCGCGATGCCCTCGGGCGGTCGGGAAAGGGTGTACCCGATCTCGCGATCCGAGTCGGTCACGCGATGGATCAGCCCGACACCGGCAAGGCTGTCCAGCATCTCCGCCGCCACCGTTTCATCGATCCCGGCATCCACCGCGATCCGCGAGGCATCCACCGGCTTGCCCTTGATGAACCGCTCCGCAACGCCCTGCATGACGCCCAGAATCACCGCCGGGTCCACGATGCGCGTCCGCCGTGCCGGACGGGTGTCCTTGACCAGCCCCAGCGTCTGCAGAACAGAATCGTCAATGCCTTTCGCAGTGGCCACCCGGTAGAGTTGCAGCGAATGCGCAATCTGGAGCCCCAGAAGAATGATCATCCAGGTGACATACACCCACAGAAGAAACAGCGGGATCAGCGCGATCGACCCGTAAATTTTGGAATACCCGGTGGAGAACCGGATGTACTCGGTGAAGCCACGCTTGCCGGTTTCCCAAGCGATCGCCGCGAACAAAGACCCCACAAGAGCGGGGATCAGTCGCACCCGCGTATTCGGAATCACCGTGTAAATAATGAAGAGCGCCAGCGTTGAAATAGCCGCGGTCGCGACAAACTGACCGACCGTCAGAATGATCTGGCTCGCGTTCGACAGAAACCCCAACGAGGCTCCCCGCGCAACGAACCCGAGCGTCTTTTCCTGGATCGTGAACGACAGAACCAGGAACAGCACCCCGAGCGTGAGCAGCGTCCAATACTGCGTCACCCGCCGCGCCCACGACCGTCCCTCAGGGGCGTTGTAGATCTCATTGAACGACTTCTCGATCTCCACGAGCATCGAGAGCGCCGCATAGATCAGCGTCAGTGCCCCGATGATCCCGACGGCCCCGAAGTTGAACTTCCGCCCGCGATCAATGATGTCCGTGATCCAGCCTTCCACCCCCACGGGCTGCTGGGCAATCACCCGGACTTCCGGATCGTCCGGACCATCCGCGAAGAACGCCGACTCGTCCGCCGCCTGCGGCTCGTCAAAACTCACCTTATCAAGCCCCGCGAACGACAGAGTCTTATGAAGAAGTGATCGGACTTCCTCTTCGCTGCTGAAGGCCGCGAGAACGACGACGCCGATCACCAAAACCGGGATCAGCCCGAAAATGGTCCGGTAGGCCAGCGCCGCTGCCATCCGCGGCAACTGACTTTTCCGCAATCCCACAAACGTCACCTGAAGCACATGAACGAACTGCCGCGGCAGGCCGGGCCGCTTCCCAAAACGCTCCAAAAACCGCTGCACGAAGGCCGCCGCCATGTTGGGAGTGGGCTCCGGCTTCATCGGCGTCTGCCTCCGCCTTTGGGAGCCGAACGTACTCCGCCGCGCGCCCCCGGCGCCGGCCTTGGGCCTGATGCAGCCCGACGCTGATCCGAGCCCGCAATATCGCCGCGCGGCCGAGGCGGACGGGCCGCCAACGGACGCGCTGCCGGGCCACTCGATCCCGACGCACGCGCCGCCGTCGCACGGGCCGCCAACGGACGCGCTGCCGGGCCACTCGATCCCGTCGCACGCGCCGCCGTCGGACGCGATCCCGGCCCGGTCGATCGCGGGCGCGGATCAAGTTTCACGCCCCGTTCCGCCGGACTCGTCGGTCGTCCACGACCCGCACCGATACCCCGCGCCGCCTTACCGGGCGCGAATTCCGAGGGCGGGCGTGCCCTGCGGCCGGCGGGCTCCGCATGCGGCCCGGCTCCCTCCTCCACCGCCTCTTGAACCCGGGCGTTGCGACTCGGACGACGCACCTTTCGCGCCACCGATGCCGAGGGTCTGCGGATCGCCGCAGGCCGATGGCCGGGCCCCGAACGACGCAGCATGTGAACCTCATCCCGCGTCAGTTCCCGCCACGCCCCGACCGGCAACCCGCGCAGCGTCAGCGTCCCGATGCCCACGCGGCTCAGCCGCTTCACCGGCGCCCCAAGCATCCGCAAAACCTCACGAATCTCCCGATTGCGGGCCTCGCTGATGGAAATCTCGATGAGCGTGCGGCCCGGCTCGCGCCGCAGGATCGTGATCTCCTGCACCGGCTGCTGCTCCCTTTTGCCGGGCCCAGCGGCGTGCGCGGGAGTCGGATTCGCCTCGTGCGCCAGCCCGAGTTTGGTGCGGACACCGGCGATCAACCCCTCGTCGATCTGGCCCTTGATGGAAGCGTGGTACGTCTTCACAATGCCGAAACTAGGGTGCGTCAAACGGTGCGCCAGGTCGCCGTCGTTCGTCAGCAGGATCAGCCCCGTCGTGTCGTAATCCAACCGCCCGACCGGAAAGAGCCGGGCCTTCGCCGGGTGATCGACAAGGTCAAGAACCGTGCGGCGTTCCGCCCCCGGTTCATCCGCCAGCGTCACCAGTGTCCGCTCCGGCTTATGCAGCATCACATAAAGGTGCCGGTCGGCCTTGGAAGACACGCGGCTGCCGTCCACCGTAATCTCGTCGGTGTGCGGATTCACAAAGACCGGTAGACGCCGGACCACGTCGCCGTTCACCGCGACTCGTCCCGCTTCGATCATCTCTTCGCAGACGCGCCGGGCGGCGATTCCCGCATCGGCAAGGACTTTTTGTAGCCGGTGAGAGCCGGGCTTGGCAGGGCGTGGAGGCATCGCCAGATGGTAGGGGAAGGCGAGGGGTCCATTCGCCACACCCGCTCCCTCACTTCCAAATCGCCCGTCGCGGCGCTCCCAAAATGGTCGATCCCCCCCGGATCGCCCGTCGGCACGCTCCAAAACGGTCCATGCGCGCTTTTCCCCTTGCGAAACCACCCCGTTGTCGTATCTTCGTCGCATGACGACATCCTCATCCGCCGCATCACTCACCCTCCCCCAACTCCTCGAATTCGTCCAGCGCGAGGCCCTCACCCACGCCCTCGACATGCTGCGATCGATCGTCGCGGTCAAGGAAAAACTCCAGATCATCAAAACCATCTCGTCCTTCAAAATCGCCCGCACCGCCCCTCCCGCCAAATCCCCCAAGCCCGAGAAGCCCGCCTTCAATCTCGCTGAATACAACGCCAAACTCACGGCCGTCGTCGATCAGTGCGAGTCCGAGGTGGCCGCGGCAAGGCCAGTCACACACCGTGCCGGTTCGCTCGTCGCCAGCCTCGCAGCCCGTGCCGGCCTCGCCTCGCATCACGCCCCCATGCCGCAGGCCCCGATGCCGTCTGCTTTTTCGCCTGACCCCCCTTCCCTTGCGCCACCCCGCCCCTCACCCCTCGAACATGACGCCGCGTCCTGATTCTCTATGGACAACGCCCCTGCCAAGGCCTGCCTATGAAGCATCGGCGAAATCCGCGAAACCAAGGCTCCCACGGAGTGTGTCATGCTCAACGTCGCTCGCTCAATCCCCTCCACGAATCACCGGGCCATCCTCGTCGCCTTGGTCGCCGTGTGCTCCGCGTGTGCTTGTGAGCGTCGGGCAGTGCCGACACCTTCGCCCGACACCAATGCACAAGCCAACCGTGCCCCAGCCGCGGAGAACCCGGTGAACAATCCTCCCACACCCACCCCCACACCCACCCCCACACCCACCCCCACACCCACCCCCACACCCACCCCCCAGCCCGCCAAGCCCGAAGTAGCCCAGCCCACTCACGACGAACGGCTCGGCAAGCCCGACCTCGTCGCGGAAGATTCCGACGCCGATCTGAAGACGTCCAAGGTCGTTGGTGTGCTCGAAACCTCGCACGCCGCCGGGACCAGTCTCGTCTGGTGTTCCACCATGCAGCTCGCTTGGAACGCGATGAAGAGCGGCCTGGGCGAACCCGTGACCGTCAGCCCCGTCGGCCCCGCCGCCCCGTATCAGTCGGCCCAGGCATCGACCGCCGACCTCGACTCAAACTCCTATGTGGCATTGGGTGGCTTCGGTCGCGACGGCATCCTCGAAAACATCAAGGCCGAGCTCGCCGAAAAGTTTGCCGGGGCCGCCTCCCCCTCCATGCTCCCGGCGGTGGTCCCCGCGGACGACCTGTTCGCCTACGCCTACCTCTTCAAGGCCCTCGAGTTCGCCGAACCCTTCGCACGCCTCCCCGATGGGATGCTCTTCCGCGACACCCCCGTCCAGGCGTTCGGAATGTGGCCCGGCAATGACATCCCAACCCGCAGCGCCATCGCCGCCCAGATCGACATCCGGCACTACGAGTCGCCCGAAGACTGGACCGTGCTCTTGAAAACCAAAGACCCCGCCGATGCCCTTGTCGTCGCCCGCCGCGCCCCGGGAAACGCACTCTCGCAAACAGTCGATGCGGTGATGGCTTCGCTCGGAGGTAGCCCGATCGCCTTCAAACCCGTCGACACGCTGCACGTCCCATTGATGAACTTCGACGTCACCCGCAACTACCGGGAATTAGTCGGGCTGGCAGTGACGGGCTCTCGCGGCGGCGGCACCATCGCGATGGCGAAACAGAACATCCGGCTCCGGCTTGACGAGAAGGGCGCGATCCTGAAATCCGAAGCCGCCATCAGCGTCACCAGCGCGCAGCCGGTTCAGAACGCGCCAAAATACATGGTCTGCGACGGCCCCTTCATGGTCATGCTCATGCGCAAAGACGCCAACCGGCCCTACTTCGCCGCGTGGATCGAATCGCCCGAATTGCTCATCGGCCATCCAGGCAAAGCAAAATGACCTCGATGGCCCGGCGGTGTTCACACACCCAGCATGGTCATCGCGGTCTTCACGATGTCATCCGCCGTCAGCCCGCACATCTTCAGCACCTCTTCAGGAGTCTTCGCCGACTTGGGTATCCGCTTCACGTGCATCTGCTTGAGTTGGAAGCCGTCGCCGGATTCGAGCAGCGCATCCGCCACCGAACTCCCGATTCCGCCGCCAAAGTTGTCTTCGACGGTCAGCACGTTCCCGCCGTTGGCCCCGATGATGTCCAGCAAAGCGTCGGTATCAAAGGGCAGGCTGTACAGGTCCACCAGAGTCACCGAGACGCCCTTCTTGTCAAAGATGTCGAGCGCCTTGTTGGCCTCGTGCACCATGAAGCCCGCGGCGCAAATCACGATGTCGCGGCCCTTCTGCAGCACCTCGAAGCCGCCGAGGTTGAAGACCACGTCGTCGGAATACAGGAATTCAACGTCCGGCCGCCCTGTCCGCAGGTAGCACACGCCTTCGTATTCCGCCATCACGTTCGTCAGTCCATACGCCGCGTAGGCATCTGCCGGCTGCAGCAAGTAACACCCCGGGTTGCCGCGATGGTCCTTCATCGTCGTGAACGACCGGAACCACGCCACGTCGGGCAGGCCCATCTGGGAGGGGCCGTCGGCGGCCAGGGTCACCCCGCAATGACTGCCCACGACCTTCAGATTGGCCCCCGAGTAGATCGCCATCTCAATCTGGTCGTAGCCCCGCGTCACAAACTTTGCAAACGTCGAACAGAAGGGCACCTTGCCCCCGGCCGACAGCCCCGCTCCCACCGAGAACATGTTCTGCTCGGCGATCTTGCATTCCAGGAAGCGCGAAGCGCACGCCGCATCCTTCTTGAACATGTCCGCGAATGTGGAGTTGCTGACGTCCGCGTCCAGCACGACCACCCGCGGATTCACTTGACCCATCGCCCGCAGCGCGATGCCGTACGCCTTGCGGGTCGCCATCGTCCCTGCCTGCAGCAGGCTCTCCATGTCGTTCTTCTTCATGAACTCGCTGAACGTCGGAACATCGGGCGTGTTCCACTCTTGCGGGGGGGCCTCGGCGGGGGGCTGAATCTCGAACGCATCCCCGCTCCCCAACGAACTGGTGAGAGATATCCGCTTCTCTTCAAGTTCGTTGAGCGCCTTCTTGAGCGCATCACCGGCCGGCGGTTTGCCGTGCCACCCGTTCCCTTGAATCGATGCCGAACCCCAACCCTTCAGCGTCCGCGCCACCACCGCCATCGGCTTCACGCCCCGGTCGTTCGTGGTGAACGCATCAAACGCCGTCTTGATCTGCTTCGGGTCGTGCCCATCGATATTCTTCACCTCGAACCCCGCCGCCGACAATTTCGCGCTGATGGTTTCCGGGCTCTGCTGGGCCGACACACGATCCGCCTGGCCGTATTCGTTGCAGTTGAAAATCGCCAGAACGTTCCGCAACTTATGATCCACGATGTAGTCAAGCGCCTCCGCCACCTGCCCCTCGCGCGACTCGCCGTCCCCGATGATGCAGTACACCCGCCGGTCGGTCCCATCCAACTTGGCCGCCTGCGCCACTCCCGCCGCGATCGACAGCCCCTGACCCAAGGCCCCGGTGGCCGCATCGAAAAACGGGAAGCCTTCCATCGGGTTGGGGTGCCCCTCGAGCACGCTCCCGGCACTCCGCAAACCCCGCAGATCCGCTTCCGTCAATTTCTTCCGCTTCTCCGGGTCCGGCCCCACCATCATCCCCAGTTTGGCCGCCGCCGCATACACAATCGGCACCGCGTGGCCCTCGGAAAGCACCAACCGATCGCTGGTCGGATAATCAGGGAATTCCGGGCTCCACCGCATCGTGTGGAACATCAGCACGGTCACCATGTGCCCGATGCTCATCGCGCTCGTGGGGTGCCCACTGCCGGCGGCGGCACACGAATCCAAAACCAAGCGGTTGAGTTCGATGGTCTGGGCGTGTACAGCGGCTTCAAAAGACATGGCGACCACCCTTCACTATTGAGAAGGCCCGAGAAAACGGCCACCAATGCCGCGCCCACGCCCCCTCAAGGGGATAACAAGTTCCATCGCGACGGCCGCGCAGCCACCGCGCACTGGGGCCTTTCAGCCCCGCCCGATGGGTCACGTTCCGAGGACGTCCGAACCGAACCGGGGAGGGAGTATCTAGCAGGAATGAGCCCGGATCAACCCCGCCACCAACTCATTTGTGCGAATGAGGTGCCAAGCGAGGCAGCCAATTGAAAACTCTGGTATGGTGTACGGCATTTGGCGGTGGCGACGAACCGTGATCGAGCCCATTTTCCCATTTCAATCTCGCCGACACCTTCCTGCCGACCAAGCCCGGTACGCTGCGCTCCCGGTGACACATCCGCGGCAATCGCAATATCGAGTCTGGGCGACGATGCCAAGGCATCGGGTCGGAAACCCGCTCGTCGGGCTGGCGTGCCTGCTGGTGATCGCCTGCACCGGCGGCCTTGTGAATCAGGCCAAGACGGGTCTCCGTCGGCCTCTCAACCGGACCGTCCTGGTCTATGAGGATTCGACAACGTGGCGGGTGTACGACATGGATGTAGAGAGCACCGACCGCTTTTTTTCCGCGAAGCAGCTGCTCGTTCTCAATTCAAGTCCCGTCACTGTGACTCTGGCGGAGACCATCCGTCGCAACGGCTGGTGGCTCCCGGTTTCGGAAACCGTCACGGTCGGCCCGTCAATTACACCGAGTTCGGGCGTCCGGCCGACGGACTCCGAGATTCAGACCATCGTCGCCAGCTGGTTCGATTCCAACGGTGAGGAGACCTCCGCACGCCTTTTCCGCGCCGGAACGGTCACCACGTCCAGAATCCTCTGGTCAGGGTATTTCCTGAACGCCGTCACGCTCGCTGCCGTTCTCCTGTTGGCGACGTCCTTGGCGACATTCACGCGGTGGCGACGAACCGTGATCGAGCCCATTTTCCCATTTCAA
>Ga0163144_10012461_pt1 | contig 17855 bp, 14 predicted proteins | sample OliLak19BULKMAT1_FD_123175 | JGI IMG/M metagenome (GOLD analysis project Ga0163144, IMG submission 123175) | Freshwater microbial mat bacterial communities from Lake Vanda, McMurdo Dry Valleys, Antarctica - Oligotrophic Lake LV.19.BULKMAT1 | ecosystem: Environmental > Aquatic > Freshwater >...
GAATCGAAGATTCCGTCACAGCCGCGAAGCGCGGACCCGCAGGGGCCGCGCGCCGAGCGGGTTTCCGGGGGGCTTGGCCCGCCGGAAACCGAGCGAAGGCGATTTCTTCACGAGTTCTGACACTGGATGGCGGAATGTCCCCCGGTGGGAGGGGCACGTCGGAGAGGACGGCGGACCTAGTAGCCGTCCATCCCCAGCTGGAGACGGGCCGCCTCGGAGAGCAGGTGGCGGCCCCACGGCGGCTCCCAGACCAATTCCACATGGGCCGCGCGGACGCCCGGAATCGCGGACACCTTCTGCTGCACCTCGGGCGGCAACGTCCCCGCCACCGGGCACGCCGGCGACGTCAACGTCATCTCGATGTTGACCACGTGCTCCGCGGAGACCTCCACCGTGTAGATGAGGCCGAGGTCGTAGATGTTGACCGGGATCTCGGGATCGTAGCAACTCTGCAGGACATCGATCACCGCCTCCTTCAAGTCCGGCGGCGGCGCCCCGAACGGCAACGGCGTCACGCCGGCGTCCGGGTTGCTCATCGGATGGCCGGCGACCGGCGGCGCCGCAGCAGGGGGCGGCGCAGCAGGGGGCGGCGCGTCGCCGGGCCTCGCGTCGTGCGGGGCCGGGGTCACGGGCTTCGGGGGCGGGGCTTCCTGGAACTCGGTCACGGGTCTACTCCGTACTCACGGGGGCGGCGGCCCCCGATCCGCTGGCGAGCGCCGCGCGCACCGTGTGCCACGCGAGGGTCGCGCACTTGACGCGCATGGGGAACTCGACGACGCCCGAGAAGGCCGCGAGCTTGCCGAGGGCCTCCGTCTCCGCCTCGTCGGCGGGCGTGCCGGTCAGGAGGGCGTGGAACCGTCGGAACAGGGCCTCGACCTCGTCGAGCGTCCTCCCGCGCAACGCCTCGGTCATGAGCGACGTCGAGGCCTGCGAGATCGCGCAGCCCGCGCCCTGGAAGCTCACGTCCGCCACGCGGTGGTCCTCGACCCGCACGAAGACGGTCACCTTGTCGCCGCAGAGCGGGTTGTGGCCGTCGGCCGTCGCCGTGGCGCCCTCGAGGACGCGGAAGTTCCGCGGCTTGCGGCCGTGGTCGAGGATCAGCTCCTGGTACAGCTCGGCGGCGTGGGACACGGGGCCTTCGGGCGCGGGGCGCCGGGAGAGAACCGAGGGGGACGGGGCGTCAGAGAGGGAACAGCGCCCGCACCTTCGCGAGCCCCGCGACGAGCGCGTCGAGGTCCTCGCGGAGGTTGTAGAGCGCCAGCGACGCGCGGGCCGTCGCAGGCACACCGTACCGCTCCATGACGGGTTGCGCGCAGTGATGCCCGGTGCGCACCGCGACCCCCTCGAGGTCGAGGAGGGTGCCGACGTCGTGGGGGTGTACGCCGTCGAGGGTGAACGACAGCACCGAAGCCTTGTGTGCCGCCGTGCCGACGAGGCGGAGGCCGGGGACGCGCCCGAGCACCTCGGTCCCGTAGCCGAGGAGGTCGGCCTCGTGGGCGGCGACCTGCTCGAACGGGAGCGAGGTGAACCACGTCAGCGCTGCCCCGAGGCCGACGGCGCCGGCGACGTCGGGCGTGCCCGCTTCGAACTTCGACGGAAGGTCGGCCCACGTGGAGCCGGCGAACGACACCGTCTTGATCATGTCGCCGCCGCCCTGCCACGGCGGCATCGCCTCGAGGAGCGCGCGCCGGCCGTACAGGACGCCGATCCCCGTGGGTCCGAAGACCTTGTGGCCGCTGAACGCGTAGAAGTCGGCGCCGAGCGCGCGGACGTCGACGCGGGCGTGCGCCACGGCCTGCGCGCCGTCCACGAGGACCACGGCGCCCGCGGCGTGCGCCGCCTCCACGAGCTCCGCGACGGGGTTCACCGTGCCGAGCGCGTTGCTCACGTGCACCACCGCCACCATCCGCGTGCGCGGGCCGAGCATGCGATGGAACGCGCCGAGGTCGAGCGCGCCGGCGTCGTCGATGGGGACGGCCCGGACGACGGCGCCGCGCTCCGCGGCGATCAGCTGCCACGGGACGATGTTGCTGTGGTGCTCCATCGTGGTGACGAGGACCTCGTCGCCCGCGCGGAGGTTCGCGCGCCCCCAGGCCTGCGCGACGAGGTTCACGGCCTCCGTCGTGCCGCGCGTGAAGATCACCTCGCGGCTGTCGGCCGCGTTCAGGAACCGGCGCACGGTCTCGCGCGCCGCGTCGAACGCGAGCGTGGACTCCTGCGAGAGCAGGTGGACCCCGCGGTGGACGTTGGCGTTGTTCGTCCGGTAGAAGCGGTCGAGCGCCTCGAGCACCGCGGTCGGCTTCTGCGTGGTGGCCGCGTTGTCGAGGTAGACGAGGGGCTTGCCGCGCACGACGCGCGTCAGGATCGGGAACTCGCCCCGGACGCCGCGCGGGTCGAACGCCGCGCGCGGGACCCCGGGCCCCATGGCCGTGGGAAGCATGGCCGTGGGAAGCATGCCCGTGGGACGCGAGGCCCCGGTCACGTCCGCTCCTCGCGGCCCGCGAGCGCGGGCATCCGCTCGGTCATCCAGCGGTCGAGCCGGGCGCGGACCGCCTCGATCTGGATGCGCTCGGTGACGTCGCGGGCGAAGGCGCGCAGCAGCAGGTCGCGCGCGATCACCTCGGGGAGGCCGCGCGACCGCAGGTAGAAGAGCTTCTCGTCGTCGAGGCGGCCCACGGTGGCGCCGTGGGCGCACTTGACGTCGTCGGCGTAGATCTCCAGCTCGGGTTTCGTGTTCGCCGTGGCCTCGGCCGACAGCAGCAGGTTGTGGTGGGCCTGCTGGGCGTCGGTCTTCTGGGCGTCGGGCCGGACGAGTACCTTGCCGTTGAAGACGCCGACGGCCTTGCCGTCGAGGACCGTCTTGTAGAGCTGGCGGCTGGTGCCGTGGGGCTTCGCGTGGTCGAGGCGCGTGTGCTGGTCGGCGTGGCGCGACCCGAACACGAGGTTGAGCCCGTGGAGCGTCGCCTCCGCCCCCTCGCCGTCGAGGACGACGTCGACGTCGGTCCGCGCGAGCGCGCCGCCCAGCGTCAGGACGCACGACGAGAAGCGGCTGTCGCGGGCCTGGTGGGCCACGACGGAGGCGACGTGGAACGCGCTGTCGGCCTCCTCTTGCCAGAGGACGTGCTCGACGGCCGCGTGCTGGGCGACGGACACCTCCACCACGGGCAGGGACAGGTAGGGCGCGTCGGTCAGCGCGACATGGTGCTCGACGAGGGTCAGGCGGCTGCCCGTCGCCGCGACGACGAGCGTCCGCGGGAAACAGGCCGTGCCCGGCCGCGTCGTCACGTGCAGCACCTCGACGGGGACCGGGAGGCAGGTCCCCGGCGTCGCGTGCAGGAGCACGCCGTCGTCGAAGGCGGCGGTGGAGAGGTCGGCGAAGGGGCGGTCGCCGCCGACCGCGACCCGCCCGAGGTGGGGCTCGAGGTGGGACGGCGCGTTGCGGAGCGCGTCGGCCAGCGAGCCGAACAACACGCCGCCGAGCTGGGGCGGGACGACGGACAGGTCGGCCGCGTACCGCCCGTCGACGAACACCAACACGAGCCCTCCGGCGAGGTGCAGCCGCGAGCGCTGCACGCGCGCGGCCACTTCGGCGCGCGGGTAGGCGCGATCGGGCGGGGCCCACGGGGTGGCGGCCAGCCGCGCGAGGCTCGTGTACTTCCAGTCCTCGTCGCGCAGCGAGGGGAACCCGCGCGCGGCGAAGCGCGCGAGCGCCTCGGCGCGGCGGGAAGTCCACCACGCCGGGCCCTCGACGCGTACGGCGCGCGCGCGGGCGAGCAGCGCGTCGGCCGCCGGCGTCGGCGCCGGGGCGGCCCCCGTCGGGGCAGACGGCCGGGCGGACGGCCCGACGCCGGAAGAACGGGGGGGGGACGGATCCGCCACGGTCAGGCCTTCGTCGTCGCGGGCTTGGCGGCCGGGCCCGTGAGCCAGCCGTAGCCCTTCGCCTCGAGCTCCTTGGCGAGCTCGGGTCCGCCCGAGCGGACGATCTTCCCCGCCGAGAGGACGTGGACGCGGTCGGGCACGACGTAGTCGAGGAGCCGCTGGTAGTGCGTCACGAGCACGATCGCGCGGTCGGGGCCGCGGAGCGCGTTCACGCCGCCGGCCACCACCCGCAGGGCGTCGATGTCGAGGCCCGAGTCGGTCTCGTCGAGGACGGCGAAGCGTGGCGTCAGCAGCGCCATCTGGAGGATCTCGTTCCGCTTCTTCTCGCCGCCCGAGAAGCCCTCGTTGAGCGAGCGGTGCAGGAACGTCTCGTCCATCTGGAGGAGCCGCATCTGCCGCTTGGCGAGCGCGAGGAAGTCCACCGCGTCGAGCTCGGGCTCGCCCCGCTGCTTGCGGCGCGCGTTGACCGCGGCCCGCAGGAAGGTGGCGTTGGTGACGCCCGGGATCTCGACGGGATACTGGAAGCCCAGGAAGATCCCGGCCCACGAGCGCTCCTCGGGGGACAGGGGCAGCAGGTCCTTCCCGTCGAACGTGACGGACCCCGCCGTGACGTCGAAGGCCTCGCGCCCGGCGAGGACGCCGGCGAGCGTGGACTTCCCGGACCCGTTGGGGCCCATGATCGCGTGGACCTCGCCGGCCGCGACCGAGAGGTCGACGCCCTTGAGGATCTCCTTGCCCACCACGCTGGCGTGCAGCCCTCGGATCTCGAGCATCAGCCCACCGCTCCTTCGAGGGAGACCGCGAGGAGCTTCTGCGCCTCCACCGCGAACTCCATGGGGAGCTCGCGGAAGACCTGCTTGCAGAACCCGTTCACGATCATGTTGACGGCGTCCTCGGTGCGGATGCCGCGCTGGTTGCAGTAGAAGATCTGGTCCTCGCCGATCTTGCTCGTCGAGGCCTCGTGTTCGACCCGCGCCGTCGGGTTCTTCACCTCGACGTACGGGAAGGTGTGCGCGCCGCAGCGGTCGCCCATGAGGAGCGAGTCGCACTGCGTGTAGTTGCGGGCGTTCTCGGCGCCCGCGAGCACCTTCACGAGCCCGCGGTAGCTGTTCTGCCCGCGGCCCGCGCTGATGCCCTTGCTGACGATCGTGCTGCGGGTGTTCTTCCCGATGTGGATCATCTTGGTGCCGGTGTCGGCCTGCTGGAAGTGGTTGGCGAGCGCCACGCTGTAGAACTCGCCGATGCTGTCGTCGCCCTGCAGGATGCAGGAGGGGTACTTCCACGTGATCGCCGAGCCCGTCTCGACCTGGGTCCAGGAGATCTTGCTGCGGCGGCCGCGGCACGCGCCGCGCTTCGTCACGAAGTTGTAGATGCCGCCCTTGCCGTCCTTGTCGCCGGGGTACCAGTTCTGGACCGTCGAATACTTGATCTCGGCGTCGTCGAGCGCCACCAGCTCGACCACGGCGGCGTGGAGCTGGTTGGTGTCGCGCTTGGGGGCCGTGCAGCCTTCGAGGTAGGAGACGTAGGCCCGCTCCTCCGCGACGATGAGCGTCCGCTCGAACTGGCCGGTGTCGGCCGCGTTGATGCGGAAGTACGTCGAGAGCTCCATGGGGCAGCGGACGCCCTTCGGCACGTAGACGAAGGATCCGTCGGAGAACACCGCCGAGTTGAGCGCCGCGAAGAAGTTGTCGCCCGTCGGGACCACCGAGCCGAGGTACCGGCGCACGAGGTCGGGGTGCTCGCGCACCGCCTCGCTGAACGAGCAGAAGACGATCCCCAGGGAGCCCAACTTGTCCTTGAACGACGTCGCGACGCTCACCGAGTCGAACACGGCGTCGACCGCCACGCCGGCGAGGGCCTCGCGTTCCCGCAGCGGGATCCCGAGTTTCTCGTAGGTCGCGAGCAGCTCGGGGTCGACCTCGGCGAGGCTCTTGGGCCGGTCGCCGGCGCTCTTGGGCGCCGAGTAGTAGATGATGTTCTGGTAGTCGATCTTCGGATAGCCGACCTTCGCCCAGGTGGGCTCCCGCATCGTCAGCCAGTGCCGGTACGCCTTCAGGCGCCACTCGAGCAGCCACGCCGGCTCGCCCTTCTTCGCCGAGATGAACCGGACCACGTCCTCGGACAGGCCGCGCGCGGCCGTGTCCGAGGCGATGTCGGTCACGAACCCCCAGCGGTACTCGCCCGTGGTGGCGCGTTCGAGCGCGTCGTCCTGCGGCGGCGCGTGGGGGACGGACGGGGGTGTGGTGTTGGTCATCGGTCGTCCGGGGCCCCGACCGCCGCCGGCACGTTCACGGGCGCGGCCGGCGTCAGGGGGCGGGAGGTGGAGGAGGTGGGGAAGCGGGGCACCATCATCTCGGTGACCGAGATGCTCTGCAGCGCCGCGCGGACCGCGTCGTTCAGGCGCTCCCAGTTGGGCCGCACCGCGCACGAGTTCTCGACCGTGCAGGACTCGCGGTCCGGGGAGAGGCATGCCGTCAGCGCGATCGGCCCCTCGAGGGCGGTCACGACGTCCGCGACGGTGATCGTCCGGCCGTCGCGCGCGAGCGCGAAGCCGCCGCCGACGCCGCGGTGCGACGCGAGGAGGCCGGCGCGGGCGAGCGCCTTCAGGATCTTGCTGACCGTCGGCAGGGGGACGCCCGTCGCGCCCGAGACGTCGCGCGCCGTGTGCACCGGGCTACGACGGTCCGTCGCCAGGTAGCTCATGAGCAGGATGCCGTAGTCGGCAAGTCGAGTGATTCGGAACATGGGGGCTGGTTTCCGCGGCCCCCCGCGAAGATTTCCACGTTGGAAACCCAGGCGGGAGTTATCGTACTTCGCCGGTACGATTTACGTGATGATACCGAACGAGCGGGACTCGTCAAGTCTAGGAACCGCCTCGTAGCCCTTTGGGCTGCAAGGAGTTGCGCCGATCCGACCCCGTCCGTGTCCCACGAAACCGCCTCGGGCGAACGAGGCAGTCGGCGGGAACGGAGGGTCGTCATAGCGGGTCCCGACAGGGTCGGCGACAGCGACGTTGCAAAGGTAGGACCATCCAGGTCCGACGCAGGGCCCGGGGGTGGGCTCGGGGGTGATCCCGGGGGTGGGGGTGGGTGTGGGGACTGTGGCGGATTCCGCGGTCCGGCACCGTGCCCCGCCGCACCGTGCCCCGCCGCACCGCGGATGTGACCGACCCGGGGCCCCCCGGTGTGGGCGCCGGCGGCCGCCGACCCTCGCCGCCCGGGCCTCGCGTCGGGCGCCGATGTCGGATCGGCGGGGTGGGGTGGGCGGGGGTCGCGGGAGGGTGGGGGTGGGCGGGGACCTCGGCGCGGTACGCGAGGCCCGGGGGGGGTTGCGTGCGGCGCGTGGACGGCCGCAGGTACCCTCCCCGCCATGCGCTCCCCCGCGTCGGTCGTCGGTCGTTTCGCACTCCGGCTCCTGGGGGGTGCCGCGCTCGCGGCCTGGGTGGGCGTGCCCGTGGTCGGCGCGGCGGACGCGCCGCCGATGCCGGTCGCTCCGACGGAGATCGTGTTGCGGGACGCGGTGCGGGTGGAGAACGTCGGCCGGTCGTCGCGGAGCCTGGTGCACACGGACGCGGTGGAGGCGGAACTCGTCGCCGGGACGTGGCACCCGCCGGGGTCCGGGGCCGAACTCGAACTCCCCGACGGCACCATGCGGCGGTGGACGAAGGTCACGGCGAAGGACGACGGGACCTTCGACGGCGAGGTCGCGGCGCAGGGGGCGTACCTCTCGTTCCGCGTGACCTCGGACGCCGACCGCGTGTGGCTGCTCCACGCGGTCGGGCACGACTTCGTCTACGTGAACGGCGACCTACGCCCCGGCGACCCGTACGGATACGGATGGTTGCGGTTGCCGGTGGCGCTGCGCGCGGGCGAGAACGAACTGTTGTTCCGCGCGTCGCGCGGGGCGTTTCGCGCGCGGCTGGTCCCGCCGCCGGCCGACGTGTTCCTGTCGGCCGACGACGCGACGCTGCCGGACGTCCTGGGCGGCGCGCCGGACGGGCTCTGGTCGGGGCAGGGCGCGGTGGTGGTGGTGAACGCGACGCGGACGCCGTTCTCGGGGTCGCTTTTCGCGTCGTGGGGCACGACCCCCGACGTCGTGACGAACCAGGCCGTCGTCGTGCCGGCGCTCTCGGTGGCCAAGGTGCCGGTAGCGATGGGCGCGCTCGAGGTGCCCGCCGCGGCGACCGTGCGCCCGACTGTGCGCCTGCGACTCGACCTCGTGGCCCCCGACGAGCCGGGCCCGACGCCGACCTCGGCGGCGGCGCCGGGGCGGCGCCTCGACCTCGACCTGCGCGTGCGCGCCCCGTACGAGATCCACCAGCGCACCTACGAGAGCGACGTGGACGGGAGCGTCCAGGCCTACGCGGTGAACCCGCCGCCGGAGTTGCCGGCGGAGGCGCTGATCCTCTCGCTGCACGGCGCGGGGGTGGAGGCGCTGGGTCAGGCGGAGGCCTACGGTCGTAAGCGCTTCGAGGCGATCGTGTGCCCGACGAACCGGAGGCCGTTCGGCTTCGACTGGGAGGAGTGGGGCCGTTGGGACGCGCAGGACGTCTTGCAGGCGACGTGGGGCGAACTGCTGCGCGACCCGTCGCGCGTGTACCTCACGGGGCACTCCATGGGCGGGCACGGGACGTGGCAACTCGGCGTGCTCTTCCCCGATCGGTTCGCGGCCATCGGCCCGAGCGCGGGGTGGCGCTCGTTCGCGACCTACGGCAGCGGCGCGCCGGCCGTCGAGGGGCCCGTGGGCGCGATGCTGACGCGGGCGGCGAGCCCGAGCGACACGACGGCGTACGCCCGCAACCTCGCGCGGACCGCCGTCTACGTCCTCCACGGCGACGCCGACGACAACGTGCCCGTGGCCGAGGCGCGTGCGATGGTCGAGTTCCTGAAGCCGATCGTCCCCGACCTGCACGTGCACGAGCAGCCGGGCGCGGGCCACTGGTGGGACGCGTCGGACGAGCCCGGCGCCGACTGCGTCGACTGGGCGCCCATGATGGAGCTCTTCTCGCGCCGACGCCTGCCGGCCCACCACGAAGTGGGCGAGGTCGACTTCACGACGCCGGACCCGGCGGTGTCGGCCCAGTGTTTCTGGGTCGAGGTGCGGACGCAGGAGCGGTCGCGCGTGGCGAGCCGCGTGCGGCTGCGACGGTCGCTCGGCACGCGTCGCTTCGAGGGTACGACGGAGAACGTCCGCGCGCTGGCCCTCGACACGGAGCACCTCGGGGGCACGGAGCCCGTGACCGTGGTGCTCGACGGCACGACGCTCGCGGGCCTGCCCCTGCCCCCGTCCGACGCCCCAGAACTCCGCTTCGAGCGGAGCGGTGGCGCGTGGCGCAACGTCGCCGCGTGGACGCCGGGCGCGAAACACGGCCGCGTTTCGGGCCCCTTCCGCGCGGCGTTCAACGACCGGTTCGTGCTCGTCGTCGGGACGACGGGGACGGCGGAGGAGAACGCGTGGGCGGCACGCAAGGCTCGGGCCGACGCGGAGACCTGGTATTACCGAGGGAACGGGACCACCGAGCTCGTCGAGGACATGCACTTCGACGCGAAGGCGTGCGACGGCCGCAACGTGATCCTGTACGGCCACGCCGACATGAACGCCGCGTGGGCGATGGTGCTCGGCGCGAGTCCCGTGACCGTCCGGCGTGGCGCGGTGACGGTGGGGGAGAAGCGACTCGAGGGGGCCGACCTCGCGGTGCTGTTCGTGCGGCCCAGGGCCGGGTCGCCCGAGCGGAGCGTCGGCGTCGTCGCGGGCACGGGGATGCCGGGGCTGCGCCTCACGGACCGGTTGCCCTACTTCTCGAGCGGCGTCGGGATCCCTGACGTCGTCGTGCTGTCGTCCGACCTCCGGACGAAGGGCGCGGCGGGCCTCGTGGGGGCGGGCTTCTTCGGCCCGGATTGGTCGGTTCCTGCCGGAGAGTTCGCCTGGCGGTGACCGCGGCCGCCGTGTCCCCCCGGGAGGGCGCGGAAATCGGACCGGCGGCCGCAGTACGGTCGGCGTTGGGCCCGCCGGGTCGCCGGCCCGATCATGGGCCCATGGACTCCGCCGAGACGGTCCACCGCATCCACTTCGCGTTCAACGCGACGTACCACTACCTCTTTCCCCAACTCACGATGGGCCTCGCGCTCTTCATCGTGATCATGAAGGTCGCGGCCCTGCGCACGGGTGACCCGGCGTGGGACCGCGGCGCGCGGTTCTGGGCGAAGATCTTCGCCGTGAACTTCGCCTTCGGCGTCGTCACCGGGATCCCGCTCGAGTTCCAGTTCGGCACGAACTGGGCCCGCTTCTCCAAGGCGACGGGCGGCGTGATCGGCCAGACGCTGGCGCTCGAGGGGACGTTCGCGTTCTTCCTCGAGTCGACGTTCCTCGGCCTCTTCCTGTTCGGCGAGCGCCGGCTCGGCCCGCGCAAGCACCTGGTCGTCGCCGTGATGCTGGCCTTCGGCACCTGGCTCTCCGGCTTCTTCATCGTGTCCACGAACGCGTGGATGCAGCACCCGGTCGGCTTCACGACGGGCGCCGACGGGCGGATGCACCTCGAGAGCCTGTCCGCGATGCTGCTCAACCCGTGGGCGTGGTGGCAGTTCCCGCACACGATCCTCGGCGCGGTCACCACGGGCGCCACGGTCGTCGCGGGCGTGGGCGCCTGGTACCTCCTCTCCGGGCGGCACGAGGACCACGGCCGACGCTTCGTCCGCCTCGGCGTCGTGGTCGGCCTGCCCGCCGTCCTCCTGCTCGCGTACCCGACCGGCGACGCCCAGGCCAAGATGGTGCAGGCCCACCAGCCCGAGGCCTTCGCCGCCATGGAAGGGCTCTTCGAGAGCGAACACGGGGCCGGGCTCGTCCTGGTCGGGCAGCCCGACATGGAGGCCCTGCGGCTCGACAACCCCATCGCGGTCCCGAAGGTCCTCTCCTTCATGACGCACGGGCGGTGGAACGCGGAGGTGAAGGGGCTCAAGGACCTGCCGCGCGACCGCTGGCCGCAGAACATCCCGCTCCTCTACTACGCGTACCACGTGATGGTCGGGATCGGGACCCTGCTCCTCGCCCTCTTCGGGCTCGCGCTCCTCTGGCTGTGGCGCGGCCGGCTGTTCGCCAGCCGCCCGCTGCTCTGGGCGCTGCTGCTCGCGGTGCCCCTGCCCTACATCGCGAACACGACCGGCTGGATGACCACCGAGTTGGGGCGACAGCCCTGGGTGGTCCACGGCATCCTGCGCACCCGCGACGCTTACTCGGCCAACGTCTCGGCCGGCAACGCGCTCTTCACCCTGATCGGCTTCGCCGGCATCTACGTCGTGCTGTCGGTCCTGTACGTCCTGCTCATGGGCCGCAAGCTCGTGGCGGGCCCGGATGCCGCAGGGGCCGGCGGCGGCGGCCCGGCGCCCGACGGCGCGCACCCGGAGGCCTGACCCATGGCGACCCTCTGGTTCGTGCTGACCGCCGGGATGATGGCCGCCTACGTGGTGCTCGACGGCTACGACCTCGGCGCGGGGATCGTCCACCTGTTCGTCGCGAAGGACGGACGGGAGCGGGCGCTGGTCCTCCGCACGATCGCGCCGTTCTGGGACGGGAACGAGGTCTGGCTGCTGGCCGCCGGCGGCGTGATCGTGCTCGCGTTCCCGCTCCTCTACGCGACGGCCTTCAGCGGCTTCTACCTGCCGCTGATGCTCGTGCTCTGGCTCCTGATCGGCCGCGCGCTCGCGATCGAACTCCGCCACCAGCTGCACCACCCCATGTGGGAGGCGTTCTGGGACCGGATCTTCGCGATCTCGAGCGCGCTCCTCGTGGTCTGTTTCGGCGCCGCGCTCGGCAACGTCGTGCGCGGCGTCCCGATCGACGCCAACGGCGACTTCTTCCTCCCGCTCTGGGGCGACGACGGCCGCCTCGGCGTCCTCGACGGCTTCACGGTCCTCGTGGGCGTGGCGGCGCTCGCGGCGATCACGATGCACGGGGCGACCTGGGTCGCGTTCCGCCTCGAGGGCGACGTGCAGGCGCGCGCGCGCCGCGTCGCCCGGTTCGTCGCGTTCGCGGTGGTCCTGACGTCGGCGGCCGTGACCGTGGCGACGTTCCGCATCCAGCCGCACGTCCCGGCGCGGCTGGCGGCGCAGCCGTGGATCTACGGCTGCGCGGCCCTCGCGGTCGCGGGCCTCGTCGGCGTGCACGTCTTCCTGCGGCGCGGGCAGGACGGTCGGGCGTTCCTCGCGTCCGCGACCTACCTCGTCGGCATGCTCACGAGCGCGGTCTTCGGGCTCTACCCCTACGTTCTGCCGGCGACGACGGGCGACGCGCGGGGCCTGACGGTCGCCAACGCATCGTCCGGCGACATCGCGATGCGGACGGGCCTGTACTGGTGGATCCCCGGGATCGCGATCGCGATCGCCTATCAGGTCTTCGCGTACCGCCACCTCCGCGGCAAACTCACGCTGGGCGGCCCGGACGCGCACGAGGGCTACTGACGCGGCGGCGGTCGCGGCTGCGAACCTGGCGCCGAACCTAGCGCCGAACCTGGCGCCGAACCTGGCGCCGAACCTAGCGACCGACGCTACGGGCTGCGCCCGGCGCCGACCCTCGGCGTCCGCCCGCGCCGCCCGCGCCGCCCGCGCCGCCGGTCAGCCCTTGTACTCCTTGAAGACCATGTCGGCCGTGATCGGCGCCGCGAACAGCAACCGGCGCATGTCGGGGTCCGTCACCTGGTCGGCGACGTCCACCATGTAGTTGTCGGCCGACGTGAAGAGCTCCTTGCCGATGCCCGCCCACTTCTTCGTGACCTTCGCGAGCGGACGCTCGTCCTTGTCCACCACCTGCAGGTTCCAGCCGATCCAGTCGCCCTTCAGCATCCCGATCTCGTTGCCGGCCGGGTCGAGGATCCACATCTTGGGCCCGATCGCCATCAGCTTCTGCCGGAACCGCCCGACCACCTTCCCCGCCGCGTCCGTCACCGTCACGACGGACCGGAACCACGTGAACGGACGGTGCACCGTCAGCACCACCTGGTCCCCCGCCGACCCGTCGTGGAAGTAGATCGTGAACGACATCATCGACTTCCAGCGCGTGAACTTCAGGAGTTTGCGGAAGAAGCCCGAGACCTTCTCCTCGGCGCGCCCCACCACCTGCTGCGTCGCGGGGTCGAGCAGGTCGTAGGCGTTGCGCGCCTTGAACATGCCCACGTGCTCGCGGACGAACAGCTTGTCGCGGTCGAGGAGGCCGGCCATGGGATCGCTCCGAAGGGGGGGAGAGGCGGGTGTCGGACGTCAGGGTAGCGGAAGGGGTCGGTGGGGGGGAGCGGGGCCCGCGCGGGGCGCGCGCGCGCCGCGCGCGTGCTGCGCATCTGCCGGCGGCCGGGCCTCGCGTCGCCGGTGCGCGGTCCGCTACGATCCGCGGGTTCCGGAGCCCGCGCCCATGCCCGACCGTCGCCACGAGATCGAGAGTCACCTCGTCGAGGGGCGGACGTTCCCACCGGTCCCGGACGCCGTCCACGTGCGAGACCTGGAGGCCTACCGCGTCCTCGCCGCGCAGGCGAAGGCCGACCCGGGGACGTTCTGGGGGCGCATCGCCCGGGAGTTGACGTGGACGAAGCCGTTCGGCCACGTGCTCGGCCACCCGCCGCCCGCCGTGACGTGGTTCGCTGACGGCGAGACGAACCTCTGCGCCAACGCGCTCGACCGCCACGTCGCCGCCGGACGGGGCGACCACACCGCGATCCTGTGGGAGGGCGAACCGGGCGAGGTGGTGCGGTGGTCGTTCCGGCGGTTGCTCGAGGAGACCTGCCGGTTCGCGGCGGTGCTGACGTCGCTCGGCGTGCGCTGCGGCGACCGGGTCGCGATCTACCTGCCCATGATCCCGGAGGCGGCGGCGGCCATGCTCGCGTGCGCCCGCATCGGCGCGGTCCACACGGTGATCTTCGGCGGCTTCTCGGCGCCGGCGGTGCGCGGCCGGGTGGAGGACGCGGAGGCGTGCGTCGTGGTCACCGCCGACGGCGGTTGGCGGCGAGGCAAGGAGGTGCCGCTCAAGCCCGCCGTCGACGAGGCCGTGGCGGGCCTCGCGTGCGTGCGCCACGTCCTCGTCGTGCGGCGCACCGGGTCCGAGGTGGCGTGGACGCCGGGCCGCGACCACTGGTGGCACGAGGCGCGCGCGGAGGCCCCCGCGTACGTGCCGGCGGTGCCGCTGCCGGCGGAGCACCCGCTGTTCATCCTCTACACGTCGGGGACCACCGGGAAGCCCAAGGGCATCCTCCACACGACGGGCGGCTACATGGTGGGCACCTACGCCACCGCGCGGTGGGTGTTCGACCTCCGGCCCGGCGACGTGTTCTGGTGCACCGCCGACGTGGGGTGGGTGACGGGGCACTCGTACGTCGTGTACGGGATCCTGCTGAACGGCGTGACGACCGTCATGTACGAGGGCGCGCCCGCGTTCCCCGAGCCCGACCGCTTCTGGTCGATCGTCGCGCGGCACCGCGTGACGGTGCTGTACACGGCGCCGACGGCGATCCGCGCGTTCATGCGGCTCGGCGACGCGTGGCCCGCGCGGCACGACCTCTCGACGCTCCGCCTCCTCGGGTCGGTGGGGGAGCCCATCAACCCCGAGGCGTGGGCGTGGTACCGGCGCGTGATCGGGGGCGACCGCTGCCCGATCGTGGACACGTGGTGGCAGACGGAGACGGGGATGATCCTCGTCTCGCCGCTGCCGGGCGCGACGCCGACGCGGCCCGGGAGCGCGACGCTGCCGCTGCCGGGGATCGAGGCGGCGATCGTGGACGCGCACGGGCGGGAGGTGCCCGACGGGTCGGGGGGCCTGCTCGTGCTGCGCCGGCCGTGGCCTGCGATGATGCGGACGCTGTGGCGCGACGACGCGCGGCACCGCGAGGTCTACTGGGACCGATTCAGCACGCCGGGTGCGCCGGTCTACCTCACGGGCGACGGCGCGGTGCGCGACCCGAGGGACGGCTACCTGCGCATCCTCGGCCGCGTGGACGACGTGTTGAACGTGTCGGGGCACCGGCTCTCAACCATGGAGGTGGAGTCGGCGCTCGTGGGGCACGCCGCGGTGGCGGAGGCGGCGTGCGTGGCGCGTCCCGACCCTACGACGGGCGAGGCGGTCTGCGCGTTCGTGACGCTGAAGCAGGGGCAGGCGCCGTCGGAGGGGCTCCGCGACGCGCTGCGGCACCGCGTCGAGCACGAGATCGGCAAGTTCGCGCGACCGGCCGACCTGCGCTTCACGGACGCGCTGCCGAAGACGCGCAGCGGCAAGATCATGCGGCGCCTGCTGCGCGACGTGGCCGCGGGCCGCGATGCGACGGGCGACACGTCGACCCTCGAAGACTACACGGTCCTGGCGCGCCTGCGCGAGGAGGAGGAATAGGGGGGGCGACGGGCGCCGGTGGCGCTGGCGTTCACGGGGCGATCGTGAGCCCGAACAGCCCGAGGACCACGTCCATGCGGCTCGCGGCGCACACGACGTCGGACGTCGCGAACAGCAGCCCGACGGGCCGCGACCGGAAGTAGTCGGTCACGAGGCTGCCGGAGTCGCCCACCCGGGCGAAGGGCGCGCCGTCCCGCTCGAGCAGCATCTGATCGACGAACTCGATCGTCCCGAGGGCGTAGCCGTCGACGCGGATCGTCGCGGACGGGCTGACGACGAAGCCCGCGGAGTAGCCCGAGCTCCGCCCGACCTTCTGGACGACCTGCCCGAGGTACGGGACGAGGGGCTCGCCCGAGGCGAGCGTCGCTGCGGGATCGAGGGCGTCATTCGTCCAGCGGACACCGTCCGCGAGCTCCGCGATCGCGGCGTCCGCGACATTGCCGGTCCCCTGGAGGGCGACGTAGTCGGCGAGCGTCGCGATCACCTGCCCCTGGGGTGCGTCCCGGGGCCCGGGCTGGACCACCGGCCACCCCATCGGATGTCCGTTCTCCCCCGCGAGCACGTGGTGGTTCGAGAGGACGAACTTCCGCGCGCCGCCGTCGCCCGTCGCGACGACCGCCAGCGTCCCGGCGATGCGCTCCCCGCCGGCGGGCGGTCGGGCCCCGATGCTGCAGCCCGGGCGGATCGGGTCCACCGGCTGCGGGAAGACCGGACCGCCGCCCGCGAGGCGGCGGAATCGGCCGACGGCGACGACGTCGAGCTCGACGCCGTCCAGCTCGGACGCGATGCGATCGGACCGCGGGACGTCCGCCTTGCGAAGCTTCCGCTCGACGAACACCGTGACGCAGGGCCGTCCGACGCGACGCCCTCCGACGGCCTTGATGGCGAGCCCCACGCCGACGACGTTGCGCGTCGGGTGGGTCGCCCGCCGCGTCCGCGTCCGGCGCGTCCCGAGGTAGCGGTCCAACGCGTGAGTCTGCGCCTGCAGGATCGACGCGTCGGCCGGCGGAGGGGGGGCGGTGCGGTGCTTCACGTCGGCGGACCTCCGTCTCGTCGTCGGCCGGCCGCGGAAGAGCCCGGCGCGCGTCGCCCGTTGGTGGCACGGCGGCCGTCGGCGCGGGGCGTCGCGGCCCGACCCGTCGTCGTCATGTCGTCGGCACAAACGACATGGCCGTCACCGTCCCCTCGGGCACCGTCAGCCCCTCCACGTCGAGCGCCGCCTTCGCCTCGGCGTCGGCCGCCGTCATGTCCGGCTTCACGCCGGCCGTCACGGTGATCACGGCCCGGTACGTCCCGGCGGGCGTCGGCGCGAGCCGGACCTTCAGCGCCGTCTCGGGGTACGCCCTGAGCGCCGGGACGTACTTCCGCACCCACGCCGTCACCACGCCCGAGGAGTTCGTCGGGGGCGCGGGCGCGCGCGTCGGCGGCGTCAGGGTCAGCAGTTCGACCGCGACGCTCCGCCGGACGTTGTAGGCGACGACCGTGAACGGCGGGTACGGGACGAACACCCAGTTCGCGGAGTTCGTGGTGGGCGACCCGCTCGCGCTCGCGCCGACGGCCGTCCCCGTGCCGCAGCATCGTTCGCGGTAGCGGGCCTCCTCGCACGGCTTGAGGAGCGGGTACAGGCCGGGCTGCGCCAGGATCGCGTAGGTGATCCGCAGCTGGACCCGCTTCGGCACGAGGTCGGCGCCGTCCGCCGACTTGGTCAGGGTGTCCGCGAACGGCTCGAGCACCTTCTGCTTGCGGGCCCCGACGAGGGACGCCAGGTCGGTGAGCTTGTCGATCTGGCTGAAGACGAACTTCCCCAGCTCGACGTTGTCGATGGACAGCGAGACGTTGTCGAGCATCCACCCGTGGCGGAGCCGCAGCCCCTGCTCGCCGGTGTCGACCTTCCCCAGGCCGGCCTTGTACTTGATCGCGTACTTCTCGTCCCAGTCCGGCAGGTACACGATGCTCCGGTCGCCGTTCGCGAGCGCCACGGTCGAGCCCTGCGGCCCGGCCGCCTCGTCGCCGCTCCCGCCGGTGGCGCGCGTGAGCGGCTTGCCGTCGCCCTCCGCGGACTTCCGGAGCACGTCCGGGAGCATCGCGTCGCCGATCTCGCTCGCGGGGACGAGGGCTCCCCCGTCGGCAGACGCCCGGAAGTGATAGCGGAGGGGGTCGGGCAGCGACGTGGCGGGGATCGTCACGCCGTTCGACCCGATCTCCCCCACGACGACGAACTCGTCGCCAGCGACGGCCATCTCCTTCTGGAGCGCGAGGTAGGGACGGGGCAAGTAGTAGCGGAAGCCGTCCAGGCCGCCGTCGTTCTCGGGCGTGACCCGGCGCACGACGACGTCGGCGCAACCGGTGGCCAACAGGACCGCGAGCAGTCCGGCGGGCAAGAGCGTGCGAAGGGTCATCGTCTTCTTCTCCGGGTCGGCGCGGCGCGTACGCCGGGGCCGACCTGATGCCTTGATGTCCACCACCGACGACGATCACGGCACGCGGCGCGCACGACCGCCACGTGGCGACGACGTGGCGACGACGTGGCGACGACGTGGCGACGACGTGGCGACGACGTGGCGACGACGTGGCGACGACGTGGCGACGACGTGGCGACGACGTGGCGACGACGTGGC
>Ga0163144_10012462_pt1 | contig 17854 bp, 17 predicted proteins | sample OliLak19BULKMAT1_FD_123175 | JGI IMG/M metagenome (GOLD analysis project Ga0163144, IMG submission 123175) | Freshwater microbial mat bacterial communities from Lake Vanda, McMurdo Dry Valleys, Antarctica - Oligotrophic Lake LV.19.BULKMAT1 | ecosystem: Environmental > Aquatic > Freshwater >...
AAAAAAGCAAAGCATGGTGAAATAAATATCGGTCTCTGGTTCTCTTATTAGATTTTCACAGGATTGGAAACTAAGAGATAGGGTACGGACTAACGTTTATTGCATACTTTGCTTAAAGAGTTACAGGTATAATTTTTTCTTGAAAATGAATAAAAGAATGTAAAGTGAAATTAACCCGAGGCGTAAAAGCCATATTGTAATTTGCGGGTTGGGTAAAGCTTTTGCTTTAGATTTCTGAATCTCGGTTTTCATGTTTTAGGATTTGGGTATGGATAATAAAGGATACTAAATGTTTTCTAAAAATATTGCGGGCATTTCATTGAGTTTTTATTTCTAAACCAATCAGCATATACATCACCTATCTTCCACGTTAAACGAAACGTACTTGAAAAATAAGAATCGTTTCTATCAGGGTTCCCTCTTTTCTTACCAGGCCGATATGGTGTATAGCCAGGATTTGAATTAGGGTAAAATGAACTTGGGTTAGATAAATATTTTGCTATTGCTGCCTGGCTGGGCGACAGATATTGATCAAACAAAGCCAGATCAATAAACTTATTACTCACATCATCAATATAATCAGAGCCTGTTTTGCGATGAATAAATTCAATTCCAAAAGTCAAACGTTCCGTAAGATCATATTTGATACCAATCCCTAAAGGAATACAATAGGAAATAAGACTGTACTCAGGAATTCCTGTTTCTACCATTCCCTGTCCTTCAAGGCGCAATGGTTTCAGATCAACCCATGATTCTGCCCCTGTTGGGTCCTTGTACAAACCCTGTGGATTAAATTTAAATATACCAATGCCGCCAATCAGGTAAGGCCGGAACCGGGGCAACCCCCAACCGTTTTTTAAACTGAGGAATGCGGTTGGATATACTTCAATTCCTGCATACCCCTCCAACAATGGGGAACGGAATGTAAGATTCCTGTATTTGCGTGAACCTTCCCAAGTATCTGCAGGTTGTTTTTGTTTGATGAGACGGTCATCACCTTCCATCTGACCAAGATTACCCGCAATCCGGAACCCGATCCACTCCGATGGATAATAGGAAGCAGAAATACCGCCAATAAAATTTGTAACAGGTACATTATTATCTTTTGGACCATAAGTTCCTTTACCACGGTTTCCACCGAGATCACCCAAAAAATTCATTGGACCAATATTCAAACCTATTTCAAATCGGGAATTGGCTGTAGTTAAACCAACCTGTGCATTCAATGATTGAACACAAAAATAAGAAAGGAAAAAAGCGTACAGGGAAAATTGAAACGTACGAATTTTCATAGAATTGGTTATTTGGTTTTTCTGATACTGGATATTCGATAGCAATATTAGAAAAACAATCTTGAACTTCAAAACTATTTTTTTCTGAATTTCCGTATAAACCCTTACTGTCATAGGCTTTTAGGGGTATTTACTTGTGGTGTCCGGTAAAATTACTTATTCATTTTTAAAAAAACGAATCATTTCAATATGTTCTATTCCATCTTCCAGATAAATGGCACTTGTTTGTTCAAAACCGAGTGAAGTATAAAAATTCAAGAGGTAATATTGTGCGCCAATTTTAATATCCGTTTCACTAAATAATAAAGCACATTGCTTAATGGCTTCCTGCATTAATTCCCTACCTGCACCAGTACCTCTCCCAGCAGGATTTGTAACTACCCTGCCAATGGAAGGCTCATTTGCATACGAAACTCCTGGGGGCAATAACCGTACATATGCCATCAGTTGATCTTCTTCATTGAGCCCCATCAAATGCCAGCCTTTCTGATCCTTGTAATCAGCATCCTGGTACACACAGTTTTGTTCTACTACAAATACTTCATTCCGCAGCCAGATGATGTTGTACAATTCATAAGGTGTTAACGCTTCAAACTTTTTTAAGTTCCAATTCAATACCATGATTCTGTTTCTTAATAATTATACTTTTCTTTCCAGAGTTGTTTTAAAAATCTTCTCAATTCATCTTCTCTTGCATTTTTTCCTGGTTCAAAAAAAGTTGTTCCCTTGATCTTCTCAGGTAAATACTCCTGTGCAGAGAAATTATTTTCATAACTGTGCGAATACTCATACCCTTTGCCATAATCCATGTTCTTCATCAATTTTGTTGGAGCATTTCGAATATGCAGTGGAACAGATAAATCGCCAAATTGTTTAACCGCCGCCATCGCATTTCCAATAGCAACTGTTGATGAATTACTTTTTGCGCTTGATGCAAGATAAATGACACATTGTGATAAGATGAGACTCGATTCAGGATAACCGATTTTGTTTACGGCTTCAAAGGTTGCATTGGCGAGCAGTAAAGCATTTGGATTTGCATTGCCGATATCTTCGCTTGCAAGGATCAATAATCTTCTTGCAATAAATTTTACATCTTCACCCCCTTCTATCATACGGGCTAACCAATACAGCGCTGCATTGGGATCGCTGCCACGAATAGATTTAATGAAAGCTGAAATAATATCATAATGCTGCTCACCGCTCTTATCATACAAAGCCATTTTCTGCTGAATGGTTTCAAGCACAAGCGCATCAGTTATTACAATATGAGAGGCGGAGTCTGAAGCCCCTCCTTCGGAGGGGTTTGGGGAGGTGATTATTTCCAGTAAGTTTAATAATTTCCGGGCATCACCGCCGCTTAAACGAATGAGTGCTTCTGTTTCTCTAAACTCAATCTTCTTCTCTTTTAGAATAATATCTTCAGCAATTGCTTTGTGCAGCAACTGCAGCAGGTCTTTTTCTTCCAATGCTTTTAGTACAAATACCTGGCAGCGGCTAAGCAAGGCGCTGTTCACTTCAAAAGAAGGATTTTCTGTTGTTGCGCCAATCAATGTAATAATGCCTTTCTCAACTGCACCTAATAATGCATCCTGCTGTCCTTTATTGAAACGATGAATTTCATCAATAAATAAAATAACTTTTGATTGCTGTTTTGCCTGTTCAATTACTTCTCTTACTTCTTTTACACCGCTGCTGATTGCACTGAGTTGAAAATAAGTAGCCTTTCCAGTATGCGCAATAATATTGGCGATTGTTGTTTTGCCAACACCGGGCGGGCCCCACAAAATCATACTGGGAATATTTCCGCTGGCAATGGCTTTTTGCAAAATACCTCCCTCTCCTGTGAGATGTTGCTGACCAACAAGATCATGAAGTTCTTTGGGTCTTAATCTTTCTGCTAGTGGCGCCTGCTGCATGGCAGCAAGTTATACCATTTCATAATAAAAATAGTAGTTGAAGGAGATGGTATAATACAGCATGAAAATTAAAAAGTGTGCATAAAATATTTACATACTGTTCACTCCGATATTATCAATTTGAAGCACTAGGGATTGTAGATTTTTAAAAAAGCATCTAATTTATTAAATGCATCAAAATAAGTTGGCCCGTCCCAATCACCATGTCCTCCATTGGGATAAAACACATATTGATTAGGCACGGATAACGTATTTAATTTATCCCGCAGTAAAGTTGATTGCGATGCAGGAATCAAGGGATCAAGGCCGCCATGTAATAACAATGTAGGTGAACTCCCGGAAACTGCAAAAGTAGCAGGCGATGATTGCTGATAAATAGCAGGATTTGTTGTTGGATTTGTTCCTGTTACATTAAACAGCAATAAAGGGAGTAATGGATTGGGTGGGTTATTATACAATTGTGTTAATTCAGTTGGACCGAAAAAAGAAACTACCGCTTTTACTTTGATGGGTGAAGTGTATTTATAGGATTGTAATAATGCCAGGTGACCACCTGCACTGGCACCTATGAGAATAAACGTAGCGGAAATTTTATACTCACTGCGTTTACTGTTGATGTATTCAATACATTTTTTTACATCCTGCTCCTGGGCAGGAAAAAGATTCTGCCCATTGTTTACTAAACGATAAGTAATATTGAAGATGGCGTATTGCGGTAATCTTCTTTTCATTGTATCCACAAAGGGAGTGAAATCAGCTTTATCTCCTTCCGCCCAACCACCACCATGAATCATTACCATCACAGGTGTGTTTGCTTCCGAACGATTGGCGGGTAAATACACATCCATCTTGTTCCTTGCATCGGATGCGTAACTAACGTTGAGGGTTGTTTTCGCAATGGCAACATCATCTGCCGGCTTATCCTTCTTTTTACATGAAAGAAAACATTGAACAAACAAGAGCAGAATGAAAGAATATTTCAGCATAGCAGTGCTTTATTCTAAAGAAACGAATAAAAAAGAAATGGACGTGTTAAAAAATCAGTTATTGCCTATAGAATTTATATCCTCACTATTCTTATTAGCAAATAAATGACCGTACTGTTTTACCAGGCGAAAAGTGATTGAAATATGAAGGCCCAAAATCACTGAATAAAACAGCATAAACCAAACTACTGCTTTCATCATTTTCAACATGAACGCTGATGACAATGGCGATTTACCATTTTGCAGGGCCGCTACCTGGCTGATTGCATCATTCAAAATGACCGGGTTGCTGATGATGGAAACAGACTGCACAATATTCATGATCATAAATACCAGCGCAACATATGCATTCACTTTAATAAAGTCTTTCAGTTTTGATTTTAATTGTCTGTTACTATCAATCCCTTTTACCAGGAAAATAAAACTGGTAAAACTGTAAATAACCACAGCCACAATTACAAACACTGACAATAATAAAGCAGGATTACTTAAAGCAAATAATATTGCAAACATACATGCAAAACCAAAAAGGGCTGCAATGATGATAAGGAAATAAGAAAGGATACGGTAGATTGTTAATGATTTCATTCTTTTATTATTTCAAATCCAGCTTTATCTGTAACTCATCAAATTGTTTGGCATCAATTGTACTCGGTGCATCCAGCATCACATCCCGTCCAGAATTATTTTTCGGGAAAGCAATAAAGTCACGGATACTTTCACTACCACCAAGAATTGCACATAAACGGTCGAAGCCAAAGGCAATACCACCATGTGGCGGTGCGCCATATTCAAATGCTCCTAACAGGAATCCAAATTTGTGCTGCTGCTCTTCTGCATCCATACCCAATGCAGCAAACATTTTCTCCTGCAGTTCTCGCTGGTAAATACGGATAGAACCTCCCCCAATTTCATTTCCATTCAACACCATATCATAGGCATTGGCTTTAATACTGGCATAAGGATGCTTCAAGTATTCTGCTGCATTGTCAATAACAGGATTGTTATTGATCATTGTTGCAATCTGATCGGGTTTTGGACTTGTAAACGGATGATGTCTTGCTACCCAGCGGCCTGCCTGTCCGGTAGGCAGGTTATCTTCCTCTGCATATTCAAATAAAGGAAAGTCGAGCACCCATAACAACTTATAATCATCTGGTTTGCGCAAACCCATTTTATCAGCCATAAACATACGCAGATCACTGATGGCTTTCCGTGTACGTTCCTCTGCGCCTGCAAGAATTAAAATGAGATCACCGGCTTTTGCATTCGATGCTTCGGCAATGGCTTTCAACTTTTCTTCATTGTAAAATTTATCTACGCTGCTTTTGAATGTACCATCTGCATTGCATTTGATAAACACCAATCCTTTCATGCCGATCTGCGGACGTTTAACCCACTCTGTTAATTCATCCGTTTGCTTACGTGTATATTCACTGCAACCTGAAGCTGCAATCGCCACTACTGTTTCTGCTTCATCAAACACTTTAAAATCAACAGCATCAATTAAAGCAGATTGATTTTGTTTTGCCGGGAATGTATGTGCAGGGAACTTGATGTTACCGATCTTCATGTTAAAACGGATATCCGGTTTATCATTCCCGTATTGCCACATGGCTTCTTCCCATGTCATCCGTTCAACCGTTTCAGTATAATCAATATTCTTCACGTCTTTGAATATAGCTTTCACCATTCCTTCAAACATGTTGAGGATATCTTCCTGCTCTACAAATGCCATTTCACAATCAATCTGTGTAAACTCAGGTTGACGGTCGGCACGCAGATCTTCATCACGAAAACATTTTACAATCTGGTAATAACGATCATACCCACTCACCATCAGCAATTGCTTGAATGTTTGCGGGCTTTGTGGCAATGCATAAAACTGACCTGGATTCATTCTAGATGGAACCACAAAGTCTCTTGCACCTTCGGGAGTAGATTTAATTAAGAAAGGCGTTTCAATATCCATGAATCCGTTGTTGTGCAGATAATTTCTTGCAGCACGGTTTGCGGCATAACGCAATTCAATATTTTTCTTAACTGCATTTCTGCGTAAATCAAGAAAACGATATTTCATTCTGATATCATCGCCTCCATCCGTATCATCCTGGATGGTGAAGGGTGGAACGGCTGATTTATTCAATACTTTAAATGATTGAACTAATATTTCAATATCGCCGGTTGCAATATTTGCATTTTTATTGCTGCGTTCATTAACTGTTCCTGTTACCTGCAATACAAACTCACGGCCAAGCGGATTTGTATCAAGATCTGTATTTAATTCCTCGCCAAATAGTAATTGAATGATGCCATAACGGTCACGCAGATCAACAAAGCTGATGCTTCCAAACTTACGTATGGTTTGAACCCAACCGGCTACTGTTACTGTAGAGCCCGCATCATTACTTCTTAATTCGCCACATGTATGTGTTCTGTACATTTAGTTTTACTTTATTAAAATTGAAATTTTAACCCTGAAAAATTCTGCTTTCAGAGCAACCGAAGCAAACGTGACCACAGGAAAAGAAAGCTTCATAAAGAGCCGCAAAGATAATTATTGAGCATTAATCAGTAGAATGGGATTTAAGATGTTCCGGGTTCAGCATTCCCTTTCATTTTACTATTAACCACTTTTTCTGTTTGCAACAACACTTTTTCCCTGAAGCTGCGTCGGGTATAATACAATACATAGAAACTTAAAAGGATGGAAAGCCCAATGCTGAATGGAATAAGTGCCAGGTTCCTGAATCCGAAGCGCCCTTCATCCAACCCATAAAACTCTCCAATCATCCATGTGCAGTTGGCGGTGATCCAGAATAAGATGGCAAGGTTATGCATGAGCTCAGAAATTGTTTTCCTTGTTTGCCATGTGATAACAATGGCCGCAATCATAGTAGGAAAGATCATGATAATGCCGGGTGTTCTCAAGTTGAGTGCCCAGCAGGCATCTTTTATTAACCAGAAGAGAATATGTAAATTTTCTAACTGGCGAAATCGTGCAGGAATAGCGTAGATCACTTTATGGCTCATGTATGCTTAAGCAAGTTGGGTTAATAATTCAGCAGTTAACTGGTAAGTGGTAAAAATAAGAAATGATGAGTATAAGCAAGGGGCAAAAAACTGAATGCCGAGTGATTCATTCACCCGCCATTCTATTTATAACTTCTTTTTCTTTTTAACTGAACATTTCTTTTACCCGTTCAAAAAATCCTTTGTCGCCTTTTTCCGGTTTGGGTTGAAAGTTCGGGCTCTCCTGCATTTTTTCAAGCATTACTTTTTCTTCTGCAGAAAGATGCTGTGGTGTCCAAACATTTACATAAATCAATTGATCACCTTTTTCATAGCTCTGCAAAGCAGGGAATCCTTTCCCTTTTAAACGAAATACTTTACCGCTTTGTGTGCCGGGTGGAATCTTGATTTTTGCACGGCCATCTATTGTTGGCACTTCAGCCTGTATTCCAAACGCAGCATCAGGAAATGAAATGTGCAGGTCAAATGCTACATTCAATCCGTCCCTATGCAAGTGCGGATGTGCTTCTTCCTCAATCAATACAATCAAATCGCCGGGGGCACCACCACGTTCACCTGTATTACCTTTGCCGGCAACACTTAACTGCATGCCTTCCTGCACGCCGGCAGGTATATCAATACTAATATTTTCTTCGCCATAAACCCTTCCTTCACCTTTACAAACAGTGCACTTGTTGGCAATGGTGGTTCCTTCTCCATTACATGTAGAACAGGTTGTAACGGTTTGCATTTGTCCAAGAAACGTATTCTGCACTCTTCTTACCTGGCCGCTTCCGCCACAAGTACCACAGGTTTGCATACTGCTTTTATCTTTTGCACCACTACCATCACAGGTATTACAAATCACATGTTTTTTTACTTTGATGGTTTTGCTGGCTCCTTTCGCAATTTCTTCATAATTCATTTTTATACGAACCCGAAGATTGGTGCCTCTTACACCCCTGGCCCTTCCGCCTCCACCACCTCTGCGTTGTCCTCCTCCGCCCCCAAAGAAACTGCCAAATACATCATCGCCAAAAACATCTCCAAACTGGCTGAAGATGTCATCCATGTTCATGTTGTGACCCGCTCCACTAAAACCACCACGGCCATTACCACTTACACCTGCATGGCCGTAACGATCAAACTGTGATTTCTTATCGGTATCACTTAATACTTCATAAGCCTCAGCAGCTTCCTTAAATTTTTCTTCGGCTTCTTTATTTCCGGGATTACGGTCGGGGTGAAATTGCATAGCAACCTTGCGGTATGCTTTCTTAATTTCATCGGCTGAAGCAGTTTTGCTTACACCCAGTATTTCGTAATAGTCTCTTTTAGTTGACATAAGTTTTTACTTTCCTACTACCACTTTTGCAAAGCGGATGATTTTATCATTCAACAAATAGCCCTTTTCAATTTCATCAACCACTTTCCCTTTTAAATTAACAGTTGGTGCAGGAATTTCTGTGATGGCTTCATGTTTATCTGTATCAAAGTCTTTGCCTTTTGCATCCATCGCTTTTAAACCACGGCTTTGCAGAATGTTGCGTAGTTTTTGAAATACTAATTTCACACCTTCCAATTCTTTTGGATCCAGTGTTTTTGTAAGCTCAGTTTCAGCACGTTCAGCATCATCAACTACCTCAAGTAAGGAGATGATCACATCTTTGCCTGCTGTTTGTATAAGTTCAAGCCGTTCCTTGGCGGTACGGCGGCGAAAATTATCAAACTCAGCTATCAAGTAGAGATATGTTTTTTTTTCTTCCTCTAAAGCTTCTCTAAGTTTTTCTAATTCGCTTTCCTCGCCAATTTGCTCATTGAGGTGATTGATGCCGGCCACATTTTCATCGGTATTGATATCGGCGCTAAAAACAGTATTGTTCAATTCTTCCTCTGTTGTGTTTTTCTCTGTCATTTCGTTTGTTTGATCCTCCATAAAACGTAAAATTGTCGGCAAAGGTAAGCTGGACAAGAATACTGCCAATGGAAGAATTTGGACAAATTGTCTTGTAATGGAAACTTTACCTGCTTCTAAAATAGCTGCTGCAGATTTGTAAAAGATTTGGCATTCCCCCAACCGGAAGTATTCGGAGGGAGTATATGACTAAATATGTCTATTTCACCACTTTTACATTCCATGCCTTTGGTGGTGTTTCCATATAGGCCATACAAACCACACAACCAGTTTTACCTGGCGATGCAATTAAAATACAATCAAAAACTTCTCCCTCTTTAAGATTTGCATTTCCAAAATCGCAATGATTTTGAACGGTGAATACGTTTTTCAATGACTGACCAGTGGAGTTGGTCCAATCAATTCCTTTATCGTAATAATTACTGTCTAAGATTTCAACGATGTTTTGTCCGCACATCCCTCCTATATACTTTGCCTTGAATGTGCCTGTTAATGCTTGCTCTTTTTCACAACCGATTAATGCAAACACAACAATAGTGGAAATGATGATTGATGGAAGTTTCATAAAGTTCGTTTTTATGTAATCAATGATTTTATATTTCATTCTCTTGAGAAAAGATTTTAACAGATACCTTTGCCCGCTATGACAAAAGTAACGCTGAACAGGAAGATTTCCCAACGTGTTTCAAACGGACATCCCTGGGTATTTGGCAATGAAGTGAATAAGGTAAGTGAAAATGCAAAGCCGGGAGAAATTGTAGATGTTCATACGCATGATGATAAATTTCTGGCCAGAGGTTATTATAATCCACAATCGCAGATCCAGGTTCGCATCCTCACCCGAAACAAACAAGAAGAGATCAATGATGCTTTTTTTCTCAAAAAGATAAGCGATGCCTGGAAGCAACGTCAGCAAATGGGTTATATAGAAAACTGCCGTCTCATTTTTGGTGAAGCAGATGGTTTGTCTCAATTAATTATTGATAAATTCAACGATTACTTTGTTATCCAGACGCTGGCACTTGGAATGGATGTTTGGAAAGATGCAATAGTGAAAGCCATCAACCAGATCTTTAATCCCAAAGGGATTTATGAACGTAATGATGTTCCCATCCGTGAACTGGAAGGAATGCAGCAGCATAAAGGATTTCTAAGCGCCCCTTTTGATACCAATATAATCATCAATGAAAATGGATTACAATTTCATGTTGATATTGCCAATGGACAAAAAACGGGTTACTTTCTTGATCAACAGGATAACCGACGGGCAATTCAGCATATTGTGAAGGATGCAGCTGTATTAAGTGCCTTTACTTATACCGGTTCATTTGAAATACATGCGGCCCATTATGGTGCAAAAACTGTTCATGGTTTGGATATTTCTGAAAGTGCTATTGCCATGTGCAATAAAAATGCAGAGCTGAATGGCGTTGCTGATAAATGCACATTTGAATGCATCAATGCATTTGATGTTTTAAAAAACTGGGTTAAAGAAGGCCGGCAATATGATGTAGTGATGCTTGATCCTCCATCTTTCAGCAAATCAAGATCAACTATTCAAAAAGCCGTAGCTGGTTATAAAGAAATTAATTTACGGGGAATGAAATTGGTAAAGCCGGGTGGGTTTTTGGTTACCTCTTCCTGCACCAACCTTGTGCAACCACAATTATTTTCAGAGATCATTCAAATGGCAGCCAATGATGCCAAAAGGCAAATAAGGCAAGTAACTTTTCAATCTCAAAGCTCTGACCATCCTATTATCTGGGGCTGGGAAAATACACACTACTTAAAGTTTTTGATCGTACAGGTGCTTTGAAGCTATACTTAAAAATTAGAATACACTTAAAAGTAATTGCTGTTAAAAATAAGTAAGAAAAGAGAGAAAATTATTTAACCACCTGGAACTTTCCGCTTTCGAGAATTTGACCATTCCGGTCTGTTAACTGGAAGATATAAACACCACGAAAATAGTCACCCAGATTAATGACAGTGCGGGCTGAAAGATTGTTGATCTCTAAAACTTTTTTACCAATAAAGTTGAATACTTTAAAGGAATAGTTGGAAAGATTAATATTGTCTTTAAATTCAAAATTGATGAAAGATGATGCAGGATTAGGGTAAAAACGAACCTGCTTAACCACATTTTCAGCGCTGGTAGTCGTGGTTCTGTTTGACTGGGCTGAGGCTATTGTGGTTATCGAAAGGATAAAGGCTACTATCGTAAAAAACCGTTTCAACGAAACAAATTTAATTTTATTACTGCCAATTTACAAGCTTTTTTTCACATTTCTTTAAAACAAACAGCAAGCCACAATAAAAACAGGGAGATAGTTTAACATCTTTTTGCTTTAATTCAGGTCCTCCAGGAGTTGATTAATGGCCTTAAAATTGGGCAAATCTCCTGCAATTTCCAATACTTCAGCATATTGCACAACACCCTCTTTATCAACAATAAAGGCACTCCTTTTTGATACACCTCTCATGTTCAGTTTCCATTCAGCGTAAAGAGAACCATATGCTGCTGAAGTTTCTTTATTAAAATCACTTAACAAAGGGAAATTATATCCCTGCTCTTGTTTGTACTTAGCCAGTGAATACACTGAATCAACTGAAATACCCAACACTTCTGCATTGGCATTATTGTAACGGGCTATATCGTCTCTAATGGCACAAAGCTCTGTTGTACAAGTGCTGGTAAATGCAAAGGGAAAAAAGAGAAGCAATACATTTTTCCCTTTTAAGTCTGTAAGTGATACTTTCTTTTTAGTTGTATCGTATAATGAAAAGTCCGGGGCTTTTTGTCCAACTTGAATATCCATATTTAAAAAGTTGTTGATTAAAATCTTAAGAACAAAACAATCATAACAAGGTTAAACTGAAAACTACTTTATTTAGCTCGTTTTTTTGAATTATTTACACAGGAACAATATTCTGATGCTTTTTATTTTTTCAACTACAGCTGCAATGATTTCTTCTTTTAGCGCCAGTTTTAACCGCTTCTTCATAAAATACCTGTGCACCACCATGCTCACTTCGCTTAAGGTTGCAGGGCTTTGAAAACGACGGATCCACTTTTGCTGATCTGCTGTCATTTCAAGAGTTGACAATTCAGGCAAGGCTAATTATAAAAAGAAAGCCCCTGATTTTATCAGGGACTTTCTTTTTATAAAGTGTTTGTTTTATTTCTTTCTCAATTCAAGTGTTGTGAGTTTACCATTGATTGTTTGAGTTGCTTTTACCCATGTCCAGTTACTGTCTTTAATTTTCCAAACTCCATCCAAGCGTTGCAGCGTTGGATTTGCATTAGAAGGATAATCTGCAGTAATTGTAAACTCGGTTGAGTTTTCACCCCAGGAGCCTGTTGATTCAGTAACTGAATTTTTAATGGCGTCAACAGTACGATTGGTTTTAAATTGAAACTCGTACACATCAAATTCAGCTTTGTAATCAGCACCGTCGTTATATACACTTACCAACCATTGCCCATCTGTAATTGCTTTTTCAATAAGACTTGCAGCAATTTGTTCCTGTGTTTTTCTGATTGCTTTTTTACAACCGGTTATCAGCAGTATTGTTAAGCTTAGTAGTAATATTTGCTTCATAGATTTTGAATTATAGGGACTGTGAAATTACAATTTGTTTTTGGTTGTTTTGGTTTTCTTATAGATTCTTACCTACGTAATTTCTATCAGATTAAGATTTAAAGCTTTACGCTGCCCCTATTAAACGCTTACATTTTGAATTATCTTATTTTTATGCCATGCAAATTTCCGAAATCACCCGTTTCCTGGAAACATTGGCCCCACCCTCCCTACAGGAGAATTTTGACAATGCCGGTCTTATCACCGGATCATTGGCTTGGGAATGCACAGGTTGCATCATAAGCCTTGATGCTACTGAAGAGGTTATTCTTGAAGCAAAAGAAAAAGGATATAATCTGGTCGTAGCCCATCATCCAATCATATTCAATGGGTTAAAAAAGATCACCGGAAAAACATATGTTGAAAAAGCCATCATTGCATCCATTAAGCATGATATTGCCATTTATGCCATCCACACAAACCTTGACAATATAATAGGAGGTGTAAATGGAAAAATAGCAGAACGGCTGGGATTGATCAACTGCCATATTTTGCAGCCTAAAAAAGATGTAGTGAAAAAGCTCTATACGTTCGTACCTGTAGCACATGCAGAAACCGTTCGTTCTGCCATTTTCCTGGCAGGGGGTGGTCATATTGGAAATTATAGTGAGTGCAGTTTCAATGCACCCGGCACTGGCACTTTTAAAGCATCAGGAGGAGCTATTCCTTTTGTTGGGGAAATTGACAAAAGACATGAAGAAGGTGAGTTAAAAATTGAAGTGATTTTCCCAGCCTGGCTTGAAATGTCAGTTATTACAGCACTTAAGGAAAGTCATCCGTATGAAGTGGTTGCTTTTGATATTGTATCCTTGGAAAACCAGCACCTGGGAATTGGGTCAGGAATGATTGGCGATTTGCCTGAAGCAGTTTCTGAGCCGGAATTTTTGAATCTATTGCAAGAGCAGTTTGGCTTACAGGTCATTCGTCATACCCCATTTCTTCAAAAAAAGGTTCATAAAGTAGCCATTTGTGGTGGTGCTGGTAGTTTTTTAATAAAAGCTGCTCTTGCCTCAGGAGCTGATGCCTATGTTACAGGCGATGTAAAATACCATGAGTTTTTTAATGCCGAAAACAGGATGCTACTGGCTGATATAGGTCATTGGGAAAGTGAGCAGTTTACAATTGACTTATTAGCTGATTTGTTGAGCCAGAAATTCCCTACCTTTGCCGTCCTCAAAACTGGTGTGAAAACGAACCCGGTTGAGTATTTCAAATGAATGAGGAATTGAAATACAAGTTCGGGAAAGTACACTGCCGCCAAAAGCTAAGCTGTACAAGTGAGTGACACAACCAAAGATGAGCAGAACCGGGAAGCCGGTAACCAAATAAAAAAAACTTCAAACTAAAATATGGCTACTACAAAAGAGTATTCTGTAGAAGAAAAACTGAAGACACTTATTCGTGTGCAGAAAATTGAAAGCAAACTCGATCAGATCCAGATCCTGAAAGGTGAATTACCAATGGAAGTAAAAGATCTGGAAGATGAGATTGAAGGTTTAAATGCACGTAAGAATCGTATTGAAGAAGAGATCAATGGCATCCAGGAATTTATCGAAAGCCGTAAGGAAGCCATCAAAGATGCACAGGCGCTTGAAAAAAAGTATGAGAAGCAAAGTGAGAATGTAAAGAATAACCGTGAATTTGAAGCCATCAATAAAGAGCTTGAAATGCAGGGTCTTGAAATTAAACTCGCTGAAAAGCATATTAAAGATGCAAACGAAGAGTTGATTGAAAAAAGCGAAGTACTCGAAAAAGCAAAGAAGGCGATTGGCGTAAAAGAAAAGAATTTAGAGCATAAGAAAGGCGAATTGGATAAGATTATTGCTGATACTGAGAAAGAAGAAAACCATTTGAAAGCTCAGGTTAATGCTGCAAGAGAAGGTGTAGAAGAACGTTTGCTCATCAGCTTCGACCGTATCCGTAACAGCTACCGCAATGGGTTAAGTGTAGTGCCTATTGAAAGAGAAAGCTGTGGTGGTTGTTTCAACACCATTCCACCTCAACGCCAAAGTGAAATAAAACAACACAAGAAGATCATTGTTTGTGAAAACTGTGGTCGTATCCTGGTTGATACTGATTTAAACGACTCAATAGATTTCTAAGAAGATTTAAATATTATTTCAAGGGTGCTTCATAGCACCCTTTTTTTATGCATTCATTTTTTTTGATACTGCTTCATTTAAGTTAGTTTTGAAACCGCATATGCTCGAAAAACTTTCTATACAAAACTTTGCCATTATTGACGAGTTGAACGTTGAGTTTCAACGTGGGCTAAATACCATTACCGGGGAAACAGGTGCCGGTAAATCTATTTTACTTGGTGCGTTGGGATTGGTGCTGGGCAATAGAGCCGAAAGTAATGTGCTGCTGAATAAAGAAAAGAAATGCATCGTAGAGGTTATGTTTTCTGCAGCCAATTATTTAAAAGTAAAGGAATGGTTACTGCAACAGGAAATGGATATTGAAGATGAACTACTATTGCGGAGAGAAATTGCAGGAAACGGGAAATCAAGAGCATTTGTAAACGACAGCCCTGTTAACTTAACACAACTAAAAGAACTAACTTCTTTGCTGGTAGACCTTCATCAGCAATTTGATACACTTGATTTAGGCGATGAAGGTTTTCAACGAGAAGTATTAGATGCCCTGGCCGGCTGTGCCAAAGAGGTACAATCTTACCACAACAGCTATCTTCAGTTTATAAAGATGAAAAAAGAATTGCAGGTGCTCAAGGATCAGCAACTGCAGGCAAAAAAAGAGCAGGATTACAAACAATTTTTGCTAAATGAACTGGATGAGGCCTCTTTTAAAGAAAATGAATTAGAAGAGCTTGAACAGGAATTGAAACTGTTAAATAATGCAGGGGCCATTTCAACGGTATTGAACGATGCAGCCGCTTTTTTAAAAGAAGGTGATGCACCTATTGTACAACAACTGAAATCTTTACTGCAACGATTACAACATTATAAAGACATCAGTAAAGAACTGACATCAATCTCTGATCGTTTACAATCAGCACAAATTGAATTAAATGATATTGCTGCAGAGTTGAGTCATTTGCAAAACAGCATCAGCATTGATGAATCAAGAATGCAGCAGATCAATGATCGGTTAGAAACCGGTTATAAACTGCAAAAGAAACACGGCGTACATTCTACCAACGATCTTTTGCAAATACAACAACAACTGAAAGAACAGCTGAAAATTGTTTTAAACCTCGATCAAACAATTGATTCAAAAGAAAAAGAAACCTTACAACTTCAACAGCAATTAGAAAAAGACGCAACTATTCTTCATGAGAAAAGAAAAAAACAGGTTGAGCCTTTTGTACAAAAAGTAAATAATTTGTTACATCGTGTTGGGATGGCTAATGCAAGATTAAAAGTTGAAATCAATCAAACTACTTTATCAGCTTATGGAAAAGACGAGATCAACTTTTTATTTGATGCCAACAAAAGCAATCGATTTGAACCCATCAGCAAAGTTGCCAGTGGAGGTGAGTTAAGCCGGTTAATGTTGTGTATTAAATCACTTGTAGCAGAAAGTATTCAACTACCAACAATGTTGTTTGACGAAATAGATACCGGCATTAGTGGCGAAGCTGCCAGGCAGGTTGGCATTTTATTAAAAGAACTATCCGGTAAACACCAGGTGATCACTATTACACATCTTCCGCAAATTGCTGCCAAAGCATCTGCTCATTATTTCGTGTATAAGCAGGAAGAGAAATCAATGATCAAAACAAGAATCCGTTTGCTAAACAAAGAAGAGCAAATTGAAACGATTGCAAAAATGCTGAGCGGAGAAAAATTGACTGAATCTTCTTTGGTAACTGCAAAAGAAATGCTGGCAGGATAAATATAAACCTGATTTATTTTCATCCCATTGTTTTCTTAAGCTACAACACTTTATCCAACGCATACTCTACTCCTCTCAATTCAGCCAAACCTTTCAGTCGCCCAATAGCAGAATAGCCGGGATACGTTTTCTTCTTGAGATCATCGAGCATCTGGTGCCCATGATCGGGGCGCATGGGAATAGAAATATTTCTTCTTCGTTGAAGTAATACAATTTCTTTGATCACAGCATACATTTCTGTATCACCACCCAAATGATCAGCTTCATAAAAATTTCCTTCTGCATCACGTTTGGTGTTACGCAAATGAAGAAAATGAATATGATCTCCAAAACGTTTCAGCATGGCCGGAATATTATTATCTGCTCTTGCACCAAATGAGCCCGTGCAGAAACACAATCCATTCGAAGGTGATGGAACAGATGCAAGTAAATCAGCCGCATCTTGCTCTGTACTCATGATACGTGGCAGGCCCAGCACCGAATAAGGAGGATCATCCGGATGAATCGCCATCTTCAAACCACACTCTTCTGCTACCGGAACAACCTGTTGTAAAAAATAAAACAAATGCTCCTTGAGTTTTGCTACATCAATCCCCTCGTATTTTTTCAACTCAGTTAATACCTGATCAGGAGTAAAGGCATCATCACTACCCGGCAAACCCATCATCATATTATTGAAGAGCTTTACACGTTGCTCTGAAGTCATCGTAGTAAGACGTTCATGGGCCTTTGCCGTTTCTTCTGTTGAATAATCTGTTTTAGCACCGGGACGTTGCAATAAGAACAAATCAAAAACCACATAATCAACCCGGTTGAAATAAAGAGCTGTACTGCCATCAACCATCGGGTATGCAATATCTGTACGCAACCAATCCAGTACCGGCATAAAATTATACGTCACTACTTTTAAACCACAGCCTGCCGCATTACGCAGACTTATTTTATAATTTTCAATATGGTACATGTAATTACCTGATTGCCGTTTGATATCGTCACTCACCGGCAAGCTTTCGATCACTGTCCATGTCATTCCCGCATCTTCAATCATCTGCTTACGGATGAGGATATCTTCGGTTGTCCATATGTCTCCAACGGGTATTTGGTGCAATGCTGTAACAACACCTTCACATCCTGCCTGGCGGATATCTGATAAACTTACCGGGTCATTTGGCCCGTACCACCTCATAGTTTGATGCATCAACATAGTTCATTCGTTTGTGCAAATTTACTT